>Ga0123337_10001870_pt1 | contig 25442 bp, 12 predicted proteins | sample frozenSSSSmetaG_FD_89792 | JGI IMG/M metagenome (GOLD analysis project Ga0123337, IMG submission 89792) | Glacier valley bacterial and archeal communities from Borup Fiord, Nunavut, Canada, to study Microbial Dark Matter (Phase II) -... | ecosystem: Environmental > Aquatic > Freshwater > Ice >...
GGACTTTCTTTTGCAATTATGCCATTTGGAAGCACTGCACCAGTTCTGCTTAATGGATTCAGAAGCTCCTGTCTCAGATTTTCGATTTTGGCAGTATCATCCTTCAAAGTAAATGGTATTGTGACATAGGCATTTTTCTGATGTAATACAGCGCCTTTAGGGATAGTCTTAATTGATTTTGGAACCGGATATCTGCTCCAGATCTGCCCATGCCATTGATAATGTAAATTAGGTGATCCATTATGAGATAATTCGGCACCTAATCCTTCTGCACGATGCTCAAGGAAAAATCCGAAGAATGAGTCTTTAGTATCTTTATTAAAGAAACCGATTCCCCATAATTTCTCGCTTAATTCTGCAGGAACATTTCCTGTTTTTAATTTTTCATCAGGTCCCATCCATAACATGTCAGTAAATGACTGTCCGGTTATTACCCATTCATCATCTCTTAAGGCTGCAGGAGAGAACTCCTTAACAGCAGTCATATGACCAAACTTATGAAAATAAGGTAAGCCGGCATAAAAGCGATATTCAATATCCATGATCATCCTTGAAGGTGAAAATATAGGATGTACGGGTGAATACGGGAATCCCCAGCGACGGATAATTGTACAAACAGGACCTTTAACTACCTCAAAGTCAGGACACTCATCCCATAATGAAATTCGCATTTTTTGAAATCCCTCATCGGATACATAATCATGTGCCCAATCAATTCCGGCAGGTTCTCCATGACCCTGTCCACCGGAATAAATCTCGAGACCATGTTCACGTTTTAGGATCATGCGGGCAAGCTGCCCGGTTTGTTTGGATAGAATTGCTGTAAAGAATTCATTTTCTATATCCAATCCATAACCTTCTCCGGTAACCTTCAGATCAGACTGATAATTAGGTAATTCGGCATCCGGATTTCCATAAAATACAATATAATGTCTCTTCTCTTTACCCTGATTATCAGCAAGGAACAATAATTTACAGATCTTTTCGGACCCTCTGCGAACCTCTGAAAAAACCTGTGAAATTACTTCAGTTAAAATACCGTTATTAATTTCTGCTACCCGTATTTCACGAGTCAATGACGCAGTTTGCGATGCCTGAAAACTCAACAATACTTCAACAGGCTCAGCTTTACGGGGGGTTCCTATTTTCTCTTCAAGACTTACAACCTTATAATAGTTCCAGCCCTTTGCCCAGGTTTTCCATGCAGACGGAAGTGATTCAACCGTTCCAAACTGATTGGCACCAACATGCGGTGTTCCGAAATTTTCTTCTTCAGCCTGAGACTGTATTTCAGAAATCCGGATTGAATTAGTCAGGGCTCTGGCTGTTCTGTAATCCTTCTTTGCCAATGCTTCCTGAAGCAATTGAATTTTTTCCTGAATACTATCGGTCTGGCTGGTTGTTTTATCTGCAAACGGTGCAATACTCTCCTTTACAAAATTCTCAATGGAATTCTGAGTATCTGCTTTGGAGCTTAGAGGCAAGGTCAAACCTGCAAAACCTAAAAGACCCATGCCCAGAAACTTACGGCGCTTCATCCCATCAGAGAGTTGGGGTTCTTGACCGGTACTTGTATTTTCTGTCACATCTCCTTTTACATTTTCAAAGGAATTATCATGCATTCTTGATGCAGACCTGTCTGGATTAAATTTCTTCATGTTCATTCTATTTATGTCAAATATTCATCAGTAAAAAGTATCTCCTTTTAGATAAATTTAATATGTAATTTCAATTTCAAATACCCAATTTTTTCCGCCCATCATCCGTTAGCATGTTAGCTGACCAGCCAGGATACCAGGTCTGTTCCATGATAACTTTCTTAACGCCCGGAACCTCATACACTGCCGTCAAAATATTTTTAGAAGTCGTTGGATGTACCACATTAGATCCGTAAGCAAAATAGGTTCCCAGCGGACGGCCACGATGAGGCATAGCAATCAATACTTTTACGACACTACCTTTTACTGTCACATCATATACCAATCCGAGATCAACTATGCTGATATCCGATTTATAGAATTGTGGATCTTTTACATCCCGGAGTGCCTTCCATATCAGATCCTTCGGTATTGAGCTGTCCTGGGCCTCTCCTAAACGTGCCAATCGCCCCTGGCTCACTTTCGCCTGAATAGTATCATTCAGTTCAGCCGAGGAGCTTGATAAGGGATTCATTAACTCTTTTCTGAGGGCTTCAATCTTTGCCGGACCATCCATGGCAGTAAAAGGGATCGTGACATAGGCATTTTTCTGGTGCAGTATTGTTCCTTCTTTAACGACCTTATCTCTTTCTAAGGGATAACGCGACCAGGTGGTTCCATGCCATTGATAATACATATTCGGTCCGCCATCATGGATCAGTTCTGCCTCTCTGCCATCTGCATGATGATCAAGAAATAATCCCATAAATGAATCTTTGGTATCCTTATTAAAGAAGCCTATACCCCATAATTTTTGAGCTGATTCGGCAGGAACTGCACCTATATTCAACTTTCCTTCGGAGTTCATCCACATCTGATCAGTAAATGATTGTCCGGTAATTACCCATTCGTCATCACGCAGGGCTGCAGATTCAAAATCTTTTACAGTGGTCATGTGTCCGAACTTATAAAAATAAGGCAGACCGGCATAAAACCGATATTCAATATCCATGTTCATCCTTGCCGGGGCAAACACCGGGTGAATTGCTGAATAAGGGAAGCCCCAGCGACGAATTATTGTACAAATTGGACCTCTGATGACTTCATAATCGGGACATTCATCCCACAAGGAGATTCTAAGTTTTGAAAAGAATCCCTCGGTGATGTAATCGTGTGCCCAATCAATACCGGCAGGTTCTCCATGGCCCTGCCCACCCGAATAGATCTCCATTCCATGCTCCCGTTTGAGCACCATTCTGGCCAGCTGACCAGTTTGCTTTGAAAGATAGGCTGTGAAATACTCATTTTCAATATCGAGTCCGTAACCTTCGCCTTTAACTTTAAGATCAGATTGGTAATTGGGCAGTTCCGCATCCGGATTACCAAAAAAGATGAGGTAAGTTCGCTTCTCTTTACCATGATTATCTGCAAGAAACAGCAGTTTACAGATTTTTTCAGCCCCCCGTCTAATTTCTGAAAATACCTGTGATATCACCTCTGTCAACACTCCATCTTTAACTTCTGCAACCCTCATCTCCCTTGCAAGGGAAGCAGCTTGTACCGCATGAAAGCTGAGTAAAACCTCTACAGGTTCCGCTGTCCGCTGTATACCCAACTTTTCTTCCAAATTCACAACTTTGTAGTATAGCCAACCTTTAGCCCAGTTCTTCCAGGCAACTGGAAGTGAGGCCACAGTCCCAAATTGATTTGCTCCAAGCAAAGGAGTTCCTAAATCCTCATGATCTGCCTGTGCCTGGATTTCTGATATTCGCAGTGAATTGGTTAATGCCCTTGCCAGTCGATAGTCTTTTTTATCCCAGGCTTTCTGAAGCATTTTCATCTTATCTTCAAAACTATCAGACTGACTGGAAACCGATTCGGTTATTGAAAGCGATTCAGCTACAAAATTCTCAGCAGCAGTGTTAGCATTTGCATTATTGCCAAAAGGCAAACTGAGTCCAGCAACACCCAACAAACCCATACCCAAGAATTTTCGACGCTTTATTGATTCAGAAATTTTGGATTCAGAATATTCAGCATTGGCTTTAGAATCTAAAACCGGGACGGAATTGGGTGTATTTAAGTTTTTCATCGTTAATTAGAATATTACATTTTCACTATAACAATTATTTTTTTAGCAATAATTAAATACCAAGTTTCTTACGACCCTCATCTGTCAGCATATTAGAACTCCAGCCCGGATGCCAGGTTTGTTCCATTATAACCTTTTTTACACCCGGGACTTCATAAACTGCTGTTAGAATATTTTTTGAAGTTGTTGGATGTACCACATTAGATCCGTAGGCAAAATAAGTGCCCAGCGGGCGGCCACGATGAGGCATAGCTATCAAGACCTTAACAACACTACCCTTTACTGTTACATCATAGACCAATCCAAGATCTACTATGCTGATATCAGATTTATAGAATTGTGGGTCTTTAACATCTCTAAGTGCTTTCCAGATCAATTCTTTTGGTATCGGACTATCCTGAGCCTCTCCTGATCTGGCCAAACGTCCCGGACTTTCCTTTGCAAGTCCATTCGCTTGAAACGAACTTGCAGAACCAAGCAGTGGATTCATTAATTCTTTTCTCAAAGCTTCAATCTTTACTGGTCCATCCTTGGTATCAAAAGGAATTGTAACATAGGCGTTCTTTTGATGAAAAACAGCACCTTCAGGGATAGTTTTTACACCTTTTGGAACAGGCATTCTCTGCCAAAACTGACCATGCCATTTGTAATAAAAACTAGGTGAACCGCTATGACTTAATTCCTGAAATCCATCCGCATGATGATCAAGAAAGAGACCAATAAAGGAATCCTTCGTGTCTTTATTAAAGAAGCCTACTCCCCATAGATTATCAGCTGACTCCTCAGGCACCGGCCCCATTTGCACCTTCCCTTCAGCATTCATCCACAGGATATCAGTAAAAGACTGACCCGTAATGACCCATTCATCATCACGTACATAAACCATATCAAATGTCTTAAGCGCCGACATATGGCCAAACTTGTGGAAATAAGGTAAACCGGCATAGAAACGGTATTCGATATCCATATTCATCCTGGCAGGAGAGAATACCGGATGCACCGGAGAATAAGGTAGGCCCCAGCGACGGATAATAGTACAAATAGGGCCTCTGACAACTTCAAAATCAGGGCATTCTTCCCAGAGGGAGATCCGAACTTTTTGAAAATTATCTTCCGTCACATAATCATGGGCCCAATCGATACCGGCTGGTTCACCATGCCCTTGTCCGCCGGAATATACCTCTAATCCATGCTCACGTTTTAAGATCAATCTGGCCAGCTGACCGGTTTGCTTTGAAAGATAAGCGGTAAAATATTCATTCTCAATATCCAATCCGTAACCTTCGCCTGTCACTTTAAGATCGGATTGGTAATTGGGTAATTCAGCATCCAGATTACCATAAAAGATGAGGTAAGTCCGTTTCTCCTTACCCTGATTATCCGCTAGAAACAGAAGTTTACAGATCTTTTCAGCTCCTCGTCTGATTTCTGAAAATACCTGGGAGATCACTTCTGTCAACACTCCATCCTTTACCTCTGCAACCCGGATCTCGCGGGCAAGAGAAGCAACCTGAGTTGCCTGAAAGCTTAGTAAAACCTCAACCGGTTCTGCTTTACGTGGTATACCAGCCTTCTCTTCTAAATTCACAACTTTGTAATACAGCCAGCCCTTAGCCCAATTGCTCCAGATAACTGGAAGTGAAGCAACAGTCCCAAATTGGTTTGCTCCAAGCAGAGGTGTTCCAAAATCCTCGTGATCTGCCTGGGCCTGAATTTCTGAGATTCGAAGTGAATTTGTCAATGCTCTCGCCAGACGATAATCTTTTTTATCCCAGGCTTTCTGAAGCATTTTCATCTTATCTTCGAAACTATCAGACTGGCTGGAAACAGATTCTGCTATTGAAACAGATTCAATTACAAAATTTTCAATAGCCGTATTAGCTTTTACCTTTTTTCCAAGAGGCAAACTAAGTCCGGCTACACCCAATAAGCCCATACCCAAAAATTTTCGACGCTTCATTCCGTCTGAAACTGGAGTTTCATTAGGAAGAAGTCTTCCTGAAGCTGCTTCCTGAAGCCTATATTCTGATTTAGCTGAATTATTTTTTTTCACGGCAGAAATGTTAAAAGCATTTTATGGTTAAACCGAAATCCGGTTTGTTCATTTTTCAATCTAAATTCCTAATTTTTTACGACCCTCTTCTGAGATGAAATTAGAATTCCATTCAGGATACCAGGTTTGTTCAACAATCACTTTTCGGACACCCGAAATTTCTGTTAAGGCCTCCATAATTGTTTTTGAAGCACGATGCACCGAACTTGAACCCCAGATAAAGAAGCTTGAATTAGGTCTGCCTCTATGTGGCATAGTCATCAGAACTTTAACAATACCATCATCATCCATTGAGAGGTTATAAATGTATCCCAGTTCAACAATATTGACATCTGCGATATACAACTGCTGATCTTTACAATTTCTTAAAGCATCCCACAAAATCTGTTTTGAGATCTGACCATTTTGTGCTTCACCTTCACGGGCAAGAACCCGATTATTTTCTTTTGCTGCTATTCCTGCAGGCAAAGCAGCCTGGAAGGTAGTTAATGGACTTAATAATTCTCTTCTCAATGCTTCAATCTTAGCGGGACCATCAGCCTCGGTAAAACCTATTGTTACATATGCATTTTTTTGATGCAGAACTGCTCCTTCAGGGACAAGCTGATTTTTTTCCAGCGGATAGCGTGACCAGGTTGTTCCATGCCAGTTGTAGTACAGCAGCGAATGTCCGGCATGAAGAAATTTTGGTATTTCTTCGGCAGAATGTTCTAAATACAAACCGATAAATGAATCTTTAGAATCCTTATTATAATATCCAAATGCCTTAACACTATTTTTATTTGCTTCATCAATGTCACCGAATTTCAACTTTTCATCTGCTCCCATCCACAGACTACCAGTAAAGGGCTGACCGGTAAATACCCATTCGTCATCTCTGAGTGCGGTAGAAACAAATTGTTTGACAGCTTTCATCTTACCAAACTTGTGAAAGAAAGGTAGTCCGGCATAGAAACGATATTCAATATCGATATTTAAGCGTGATGGATTATAAACTGGATGAAGGGCCGAGTGCGGAAATCCCCAGCGACGTACAATGGTACAGATGGGTCCCCTTACAATTTCATAATCAGGGCATTCCCCCCAATACTGAATTCTGACCTTCATGAAATTATCTTCAGAAACATAATCATGAGCCCAGTCAATACATGGTGTTTCACCGTGTCCGGGACCACCGGCGTACAACTCAACACCATGTTCCCTTTTAATTAACATCCGCTCCAGCTGCCCGGTTTGTTTAGAAAGTGAAGCAATGAAGTATTGATTTTCTATTTTTAGGTGATAACCCTCTCCGCTTACTTCAAGATCTGAGGTATATTCAGGTAATTCTGCATCCGGATTACCGAAAAACACGAGATAATTACGTTTTTCACCTCCCTGGTTATCAGCAAGAAACATTAGCTTACATAATCTTTCAGCTCCTCTTCTTACCACTCCGTAAACCTGAGAAGTGACTTCTTTTATCTGACCATTACTGATTTCGGCAACACGGATCTCCCTGGCAAGTGAGGTTACCTGTTCAGACTGAAAAGCTAATAGAACCTCCACAGGCTCTGCATTTCTTTTAATCCCAGATTTTTCCTCTAAACCAATCACTTTATAATATTTCCAGCCATTTGCCCAGGTTTTCCAGGCCGCAGGAAGCGTAGCAACAGTTCCAAACTGGCCCGAACCAACCAAAGGTTTTCCCGGATCTTCATCTTCAATCTGTGCCTGAATTCCTGTATTTCGCAATGCATCACTTAATGATCGAACCATTCGGTAATCCTTTTCTGCCCAGGCTTTCTCGATTAATTTTATCTTAGTTTCGAATGTATCAGACTGCTTTTTGTAAAGTTCAGTTTCTGCAGCAATAACCTCCTTTACAAATTCCTCAACAGAAGTATTGTTCATTGCTCTTGCCCCAAAAGGCAAACTCAAACCCGCCAAACCCAACAAACTCATTCCTAAGAATTTTCTACGTTTGATTGGATCTGAAACCTGAGTCCGGAACTCATTATCATTAGTTATTGAATTATGGGCTCCATTCAAGGAAGTATCTTTGATTGAATCAACCAGACTTAATGATTCAGATTTTATCAGCTTATTTTTTTTCATTTTTCAATTGATATATTACCTTGGGCTTTATTTGTTAATTCATTGTTCTTAACTTTAATTTTTTTCTGACATCTGAAGTCCGAAGTCTGACGTCTGACATCTGTCATCAGACCTCTGACCTCTGACCTCCGGCATCATGCCTCTCATATCCCCAGTTTTCCCCGGCATTCATCTGTCATCAAATTGGAATTCCATTCAGGATACCAGGTCTGATCAACGACAACTTTTCGGACTCCGGGAACTTCCGTAAGTGCTCCCACAATTGTTTTTGAAACCGTACGATGTACTACACTGGAACCCCAGACAAAGAAACTAGACAATGGCCGGCCTCTGTGAGGCATAGTCATCAGTACTTTGACAACCCCATCATCATCTATCGAAAGATTATAAATGTATCCGAGTTCAACAAGGTTTACGTTTGATATGTACATTTGCTGATCTATACAGCTTTTCAAAGCCTCCCATAAAACAGCCTTCGAAATCGGGCTATCCCCGGCCTCTCCGGGTCTGGCAAGGGAGCGCTTACTTTCTTTTGCAGAAGCAATTTCAGGTAAGCCTGGAGAAAAACTACCCATTGGACTTAGCAGTTCTTTCCTAAGTGCTTCAATTTTACCCGGTCCTTCCTGTTCAGTAAAGGCAATCGTAACATATGCATTCTTCTGCCTGAGAATAGCACCCTCTGGTATAGTATGATTTTTTATTCCCACCATGGTTGGATGACGGACCCATACCGTTCCATGCCAGTTATAATAAAACAAAGAAGAACCCCCATTAAGAAGATCTGGAATTACTTCAGAAGAATGATCCAGATAAAGACCCACAAAAGAGTCTTTAGAATCTTTATTATAGTAGCCAAAACCCTTCACACTATTCTTATTAGCTTCGTCAACCTCACCAAACTTTACCTTTTCATCAGCTCCAATCCATAAGCTTCCGGTAAAAGGCTGACCTGTGAAAACCCATTCATCATCCCGCATAGTTTGAATAACAAACGATTTTACAGCCTTCATTTTACTGGATTTATAGAAATATGGCAATCCTGAATAAAAGCGATACTCAACATTAATATTCAAGCGGGAAGGATTATATATCGGATGAAGAGCTGAATGAGGAAATCCCCAGCGTCTGATGATTGTACAAATTGGGCCACGAACAATTTCATAATCAGGGCATTCACCCCAATATTGAATCCTGACTTTCATGAAAAAATCTTCTGCTACATAATCATGCGACCAGTCTATACAGGGAGTTTCGGCATGAGCAGGACCACCGGCATATAATTCTACACCGTGTTCTCTCTTTATCAGCATCCGCTCCAGCTGACCGGTTTGCTTTGATAGATGGGCTATAAAATACTGGTTTTCAATCTCAAGATTATAACCTTCACCTCTTACTTCAAGATCAGTAGTGTATTCGGGTAACTCAGCATCCGGATTTCCATAAAAAACCAAATACTGACGTTTTTCAGCTCCATTATTATCAGCCAAAAACATGACCTTACATAATCTTTCTGCCCCCCTTCTAACTACTCCGAAAACCTGTGAAGTAACTTCTTTAAGGACACCATTATAAATTTCTGCTACACGAATTTCTCGCGCCAAAGAGTTTACCTGATCAGAAGGAAAGCCTAATAAAACCTCGACAGGTTCAGCTTGTCTTTTAATTCCGGTCTTTTCTTCAAGACCGATAACTTTGTAATATTTCCAGCCTTTTGCCCAGCTTCTCCAGCTAGAAGGAAGTGATTCTACTGTACCAAACTGACTACCATTAACTAATGGTTTACCAGGATCTTCATATTCATTCTGAGCCTGAATACCTGTATTCCTGATAGAGTCGCTTAATGAACGTACCATCCTGAAATCCTTTTCATCCCAGGCCCTTTGCATCAATTTCATTTTATCCTCAAAACTATCCGAATGCTTTTTAAACAAATCAGTTTCAGAGGCAACAACATTATTTACAAATTCTTCTACATAATTATTTTCAAATCCATTTGCTCTAAATGGTAATCCTAAACCAGCCATGCCCAGTAAGCCCAGGCCTAGAAATTTCCTTCGCTTCAATTGAAGGTATGAACTTGCCTTATTTTCATCAGAATTCTGATGGTATGCAATATTTTTAGCAGGACTTCCATCCGAAATTTCCATATCAGTAAAATCAGAAAAGCTCTTATTAGATACTTGCATGCATTTGAAATTAACAAGATTAAACACTCAAATTTTAAAATGTACAGCCAACAAATTCTAAGGATAGATCCTAAACCAGCAATTAAAATTTGAAAAATAAAGGCAAAAATTTTCAAAGCATCACATATACCAATTGATGGGTAAATTAGGGCATACCTGCTTTCGCAGGTATGCCCGGGGTATTATGATGATGCATTTTAAGAAATAAGTAACCTGTTAAATTGTACTTATTTTGATTTTGATTTATCCCACCACAAACGGGTAGCTACGTTGTCAGGACCACCACCAAGCAATGGAACTGCTGCCTTTACTGCAACGCCATTCGCAATGATCTCCCTGTCGAGGAAGGATATTCTCCGGATCATTTTATCCGGTGTTATATCAGGATTTTGAGAATTTAACAGAGGGTAAAATTTTGGATAACCAGATCTTCTGATACTCGCCCATGCCTCATGACCTTCAGGGAAAAGAGCAATCCATTTCTGGGTTCCGATCTGTTCGCGCTGTCTTTCAGTTGCAGATTCCCACTTTACCGGAATATCGGTCAAAGGGGGAGTAGGGAACAGATTATTAGGTGCGATAGGTAGACTTGTACCATTAACATAAGCAGAAATAACTGCCGCACTGGTAATACCATGCTCACGCAATGAAGTTTCAATCCCCATCTCATATAATTCTTTGGCGGTTCCACCCATATTCCAGCCATTCAATGCACCCTCTGCTCTAAGGAAATAAGCCTCAGAGGCATAAAAAACAACCTGAGGAGTTGTAGTCATCGTGGCAGCAGCATACTTTGGACCAACTGCTGAATTATTGTTAATACTATTTTCAGGCAAATTTTGTTGAGCAACGGTCATACCGTTTCTTACACCACGGAACTTGCCATCGGAAAGTGCAGGGCTCCAAAATATAGGCAGCCTTGGGTCATTATAGCCAACTAATAAACTTTCCATAGTGGTACTCATCCGGGAGCCATTTCTACTCATAAAATTGTTCAGTCCATTGGTAAAATCTGCATTAGTTGCAAAATGGGCTCCATCTGCAACCGCTGTCATTACTCCGGCAGCAAATGCTTTCTCAGCTTCCAATTTGGCTTTAGCTGGTTCTACATCCGAAATTCTCAATGCCAAACGCAGGCGCAATGTATTTCCAAACTTTAACCATTTAGCATTATCTCCATTATAGATCCGATCTGCTGTAGCAAATGAAGGTTTAGCTAAATTATTTTTGAGATCTGTAGTTGCTTCATCCAGTTCTTTGAAGAAATCAAAATAAATACTCTTTTGATCATCATAACTCACAACTGTAGTATCCTTGCCGATTTTAGAATATGGAATTGGACCCCACTCGTCAGTCACACGCATAAAACAGAAAACTTTCCACATTCTGGCAATTGCATTCATGCTAGGTTCTTTTCCACCTTTGGTTGCTTCGATAATATTTACCAATTTAGGCATTGCATTCACATAGGTTCCAGGCCATATGTCTTGCCATCTTTGCACAATAACATATCTATGAGACTCCTGATTGATGTTTGTACCGGCAAAATGTTGAGAGTATACTCCAGGAAACAAGAGCATACTCGTTTCGTTATAACCTATTCCACCTCCGGCTACTAATGCACCGGGGAATAAACTACGTAAATCCGGAGGAGTCAGTTCCTTTAAACCATCCGGTCTTTTATTTATTTCATCGAAATTTTTAGTACAGGCAGTCAGAATTACTATTGGCGCTAAAAATAGCAGCAACCTAACGGCCCACTTTCTATATAATGATTTTTGAGTTTTCATTGTATTCAATTTAATATTAATAATAATATTTAATTCAATAGCCAATTAGCTATTAGAATGATGCGTTCAGGCTAAGTCCAATATTACGGGTTGTAGGTAAAGAAGAATATTCCATACCACCCCTGTTAGTTACTGCTGTAGCAATCTCAGGATCGTAAGGAGCATATTTCTTTAAGAAAAGAAGATTCCTTCCTACAAGTGATAATCTTGCATTCTTAATAAATCCTGATTTTTGAACAAGCTGATTTGGAATTCTGTAACCAAATACCACTTCTCTAAGCCTAAGGTTTGTCGCAGAAAAAGCATAAAAATCTTTTACTGGAGTACGGTTACCTAATGATTGCCAATACCTTTCTGCAGTAATTGATGTTGTGTTTTTTACACCGGCTGTAGTATAACCATCCACAACAATCCCAGTTTCTCTATATTGAAGAGAATTTTTCGAGTTACCACTCACATCCATTGCAGCTAAAGTACCGGCTACAACTGTACCGCCATTTCTGTAATCTAATAAGAAACTGAGGTTAAGATTTTTAAAAGTGAATGAATTGTTTACACCAAGCTGATAATTAGGATTATAATTTCCTGCATAAGCTGTTTTCCCGGTAAGAATTGGAACACCTGCAGGACTAACTAACCTTCTGCCTTGTGCATCTTTACTCCATTCGGCCATATACATTTCTCCAAAAGACTTGCCTTCTTCAACAGTTTCGAGAACCTGTCTGTCATCCCCTAAAACAGCTGTTTTTAACCTCGGTGATAACTCAACAACCTTATTCACATTTTTAGAGAAGTTAGCCATTATGTCCCATGAAAAACTCTGATTTCTAATTGGCGCACCACTTAACATAATTTCTACTCCACTATTCCGGATCAATCCGGCATTGATGTACTGAGAACTAAAAAGTGTAGCATTTGGAACAGCCAAAGCAATTAACTGGTTTTCAGTATTAGATCTATAATAAGTAACATCAAGCCCTATCCGGTTGGTAAAGAATCGCCAGTCTAACCCGGCTTCAAATGAAGTAGTAATTTCCGGTTGATAATTCCCGAGTGATCTAACACTAGGAGTATTTATGGCACCACCAGCCCCTACCGAAAAATAATTATCAGTCAAATATTGCTGTCCGCCAAAACCTGCTTTAGCATAAGTAGTCCTGAGCTTACCATAAGAAATCCAGCTAGGAAAATCGAGCATATCTGTTATTATAGCTGTCAATCCTACTGATGGATAGAAATAAGACTGATTCGCCTTAGGTAAGGCAGAAGACCAATCATTTCTGGCAGTAATATCCAGATAAAGATAATCTTTAAATGACAGGGTTGAAGTACCATACACAGACTGCACTTGTGGGGTTTGGCCAATAACGTTTGTAGTTCTTGGATTTTTTGCATTAGACATGAAGAAGTAATCCAGTTTGTTCAGACCATTTGCAAGAGTGTTAATTGATTCATATTTGGTTTCCTGAATTGAACCTCCAAGATATCCGGTTAAATTAAAATCCTTTGTAATGTCTCTTTTAAAGGAAAGTAATGCATCCACATTGGTAAACCTTCTGTTTCCGTTATAAAGTTCATAATAGCTCCCATTTCCCGAAAGTTCATAGGAATCATTATACTGTATATTCTCAGTATTTTCGTCAGTTCTATCCATACTACCACGAACCTGTAAATCAAGCCAGTTAGTAAACTTATACTTTGCTTGTAACAGGCCAATCATACGGCGCTTCTGTTCAAAGAAAGTCTGTCTGTTCATCTTCCAGTATGGATTTGATAAGTAAATAGAGCCTGGAAGCCAATAGCTTTGTCTAAGGTTACCCAAAACATCAGTATATTCATAATTCTGCATTTCACTCAGTGGAATGGAAGCCGGAGCATGATATATACTACCAGTTGCATCATTTCTTTCACCAGTAAAGGGCTTATTATCAACATCCTCAACAATATAACTTAGCTTTGTAAAGAATGAAAGTTTGTCGGTAATACTATTATCGATCTTGAAATCAAAATTATGTCTGTCTAACACATGGTTTTGAAGAATACCTTTCGCTTGATTATTACCATATGAAAAATAGGTTTGCATTTTCTCACTACCACCACTAATTCCCAGGGTATTTGTCAAACTTGAGCCATCACGATAAAAATCTTTTATACGATTAGGTTGTCCCTGAAGAGAAGTAGTTTTTCCATTCCATAAAGTAACTGATTGCCCAGTAATTTTTGGACCCCAGCTAGTTTCAGAGTTTGCATTATAAACACCAGCAGCACCTTGTCCGTATTCTGACTGTACTTCAGGCAGGATAAACGGGCGATCAACAGTGGTATTTCCGGTATAATCAACGGTAATCTTACCTGATTTTCCTCTTTTGGTTGTGATAATGATTGCACCATTTTGTCCAGCACTTCCATATAATGCCGCAGCAGAAGCACCTTTAAGGATAGTCATAGATTCAATATCATCACTGTTCAACATACCTATACCATCTCCACCATCACGGCTTCCATGTGTACCACCAGTACCTACCTCACGACTAGTATTGTCCATTGGAACTCCATCAATAACATATAAAGGTTGGTTACTGCCGAATACAGAGCGTTGACCACGTAAAACTACATTTGAAGAACTACCCGGTCCGGTTGCATTCTTGGTAATAGTTACACCGGCAACTTTTCCAGCCAGGGAATTGATCAGATTTGTTTCTTTAGCCTGATTGAGATCAGCTGTTTTAACAGTCTGGGCTGCATAGTTCAATGATTTAGAAGATCTTTCGATACCCAGAGCGGTTACAACAACCTCTCCAAGCATTTGTGAATCCTCGACCAGAGTGACATTAATGGTAGATCTGCTATTTACAGTAACTTCCTGGCTTATGTATCCAATATAGCTAAAAACCAAAGTGCCATTATCCGGTGCGTTCAGTACAAAATTTCCCTGAGCATCTGTCGTGGTTCCTACTGCAGTGCCTTTTACACGAACACTAACTCCCGGGAGGGTTTCTCCTTTAGAATCGACAACTTTACCACGGATATCCATCAGCATAAAACTCATGTTCTTAAGCGCTTTTCTTTCCTTTGTGGATAATTTTTCGCTGATCACAATGGTTTTATTTTCAATGCTATAATCCAAAGGCTGATCATTAAAAAGAATTGCTAATGCTTCTGATAATTCAGTATCAACAATCTTTAAGGTTACCGGTTTGGCTGTCTTTAATAAATTCAAGTCATAGAAAAACACATAACCCGTCTGCTGCTTGATCGTAGAGAAAAATTCCTCCAGCGGGGCATGTTTACCTGTAAGGGTTACTTTTTGTGAATATCCTTTAGAATAGACATTCATCAGTGCAACCATGATTAAAATGAACGTCAGTTTCATAATCCGTCCGATTTGTTTGTAAAGCGACCTTTTTTCCAGATTATCAGCAATCTGGTGTTGCTCTGTATGGTCTAAAGTGTCTGATTTATGGCAGACTTCTGACCGGGTATTGAATAAACAATACTCCTTATTTGTAAGAGAATTCATACATTTGTTTGTTTTGTTAATAAATAATCTTTGTGCATCAATTTTTATTTAGGCTAAAACAGTGACCAGAGGCGCTCCAACGCTTCTGGTTTGTTTTTTTTGTTCATTTGTAAACATCTATGGCATTACGATAACCTCCCTTCCCTCTAAACGAAAATGAACTTTTGTTTTTTCCAATACTTTAAGTACTTGTAATAAACTTAAATTTCTTTCAATTTCACCTCCAAATCGATAATTGGGCAAATATCCCTCATAAACGACAGAAACATCATACCAGCGTTCTATTTGCCGCATGACGGTTTTAATATCCGCCTCGTCAAACTGGAAATAACCTTCTTTCCAGGCAACTGCTTCATTAGTATTTTTCAAATTTATAACCTCAATCTGCTCACTTAACTGAGATTGTTCTCCGGGTTTAAGCAATTGAGAAATATTTGTCCGCAAATCAGAGACTCTAACACTACCTTCCAGTAAGGTTGTATTTACAGTTGGCTCATCCAGATAAGCATTGATATTAAAATGTGTTCCAAGTACCTGTACTACCTGATTTCTTGTATTGACCTCAAATATTTTTGATTTATCTGGTGATACTTCAAAATAGGCCTCACCTTTAAGTTCAACCTGCCTTTTGGAACCGTTAAATACTGTTGGAAAACGAAGTGATGAGGCCGCATTCAACCAAACTTTACTCCCGTCGGGTAACTTGATCTGAAATTTACCACCCTTAGGTGTTTCTATGGTATTATAAATAAGCGGAGCATTTAAATCTTCAGTCAGTGGATCCATTGCTTCGCTAAGGAATGAGTAGATTACTTCACCTTCTGCTGCTTTAAGAACACTGTTTCCTCCCTGATTTGCAAGGATTCCATTCTTGGCATCATCCAGTATGATTTTGGACCCGTCTCCCAGAGTAAGTATAGCTTTATTTTCACCTGCTTTGATATCATTTTTTAAAAGAGGCTCCCTATTACTACTTTTAATAGCTGAAGATATTTTTTTTAAGGGAGAGGCTAATTTGGGCTCTGATACTACTTTATCAGCAATAAGATGATCGGTTTCTTTTGTCCCGGTGCGGAAATAAAGTCCTGCAGCCAAAACAGCAATGATTAAAGCCGCAGCAGCGATCCAGCTTACAGAGCTGTAAGAAACTGAAATTGCAGTTTCAGAAATATTTCGGTTAATTTCAGCAAGGATTCTCTTTTTAAGCTCCTGATCATTCTCGGCATAGTCGCTGGGTATATATATATTATTTTCCTGCCCACTGTTGTACCATTGAAGAAACTCCTCGCTTTCCTCCTTACTAATAGTGTTATTGAGCCATTTTTCGGCTAATTCCTGATATCGCTCGTCTGAACTTAAAGGTTTCATGAAAGGGGTCTTTAAATACAAGTCCCTCAACTTGTACATATCCCTTAGTACCTCCGAAAATATTTTTTGTTAGAAACAGAATTATAGGAAAAGCTGACCTAATCCTGTCCTTAAGGATTTAAGAGCTTTGCTGATATGCGCCTCAACAGTTTTCTCAGAAATTCCGAATTCTTCAGCAATTTGCTTTTGGGAATAACCATTTTCGCGGCTTGCTTTATATACCAGACGGCATTTTTCAGGAAGATTAGCTACCAGAATTTCTAATCTGGTCCTTAGTTCCACAAATTCAAACCAATCATCAGTTGAATTGGCTGTTAAAGGAATAACATTTTGACTATGAATAGCGTACTTATTGTATTGATTTCGTTTTGCCAGGATCTTAATCACACGGTATTTTGCTGAAACCGATAGGTATGCATTCAGGCTGGAAGTAATTACAATCTCTTCTCTTCTATTCCAGAGAGAAATAAAAATATCCTGCACGATCTCCTCAGCCTCTTCCAATTGTCCAATTTTATTTGAGGCAACAGTAAATATATTTTTCCAGTACCTGTTGTAGATTTCAGCAAATGCAGACCTGTCTCCTGACCTTAAAAGATCAATCAACTCACAATCAGAATATGCTGTATATGTAGACATTTCAACTATAAATATAACTGAAATTAATAAATAAAAATCCAATGTTAAAAATAAAAAAAACAGAATGAAATTATCCGGTCAATTAATTTGATATCCAAACTTAGTGTCATTAAGACACAAATAGCTGCGTTTTTAACCTATAAAATAATAATTGAAATACTAATAAAAGAGGCAAAAATATTGAAAAATGATAAAATAGTACCGAGTTCAAAAGATATCAAGAAGTCCAGAATTCAATTCACAAATAAATCAAAATGCAGAACTTGTTAAGGTTTAAAGGAAGACAGAAATCTATTTTACCAGCTACTTTGGTTTGGGGAAGAAACGAGATGGTTTCTTTGAACAACAATCAGGAACCTTATTCTTAACTTTGATTACCTTCACAGTCACACTAGCTGCCTTGTTTTCAGGGATTGTATTTGAACAGGATGAACTGAGTAAAATTACCGGCAACATAAGGGTCAATAAACTTTTGAATATTATAGAATTCATTCTTAACATGCTTATCAATAAATCATTTGACACATCTGAAACCCAGGTTACTCATTCCCGAATCCGGGGAGCTTTTCATTCTACGTGCAACCCGATACCCTGAACAATAACTTTCATTACACATAAAAGAGCCTCCTCTTGACACCCTTTTTGGCGTATAGGGCTCGTCAGGATCAAAACTATCTGCCGGACCCTGAGGATCTTTGATACCATCAGGGCTGTTTATACTCTGATAATAATCATTTCGGTATTTATCAAGACACCATTCCCAAACGTTACCTGCCATATCGTATAAACCAAATCCATTCGGAGCAAATGATTTTACAGGAGCAATACCTTTGAAAGTGTCAAATCCAGTATTCTTGTACGGAAAGTTCCCTTCCCAGGTATTTGCTTTGGCCTTTCCCTTGTTGATATGATCATCACCCCAGGGATAAATTTTATTGTTCAATCCACCTCTTGAAGCATATTCCCATTCTGCCTCAGTTGGCAAACGCTTTCCTGCCCACTTACAATATGCCATAGCATCATCCCAGCTGACATGAATTACCGGATAATTCCCTTTACCATCAATATCACTGTCAGGACCCTCCGGATGCTTCCAACTGGCTCCGGGAACCCATGCCCACCATTGAGAATAATCATTGAGGTCAACTTCCTGTGCAGGTGGTGTGAACACCAAGGATGCCGCAACCAGTAAGGATTCATCCGGTTTAGGTGTTCCGGGTGGCAATTGTTTTTTCAATTCCTCCCAGTCGGGCTTGCGTTCAGCCGTTGTTACATAGCCGGTACTTTCAATAAATTTGGCAAACTGGTCATTGGTAACCTCATGCTGATCAATCCAGAACGGATCTAAAATCACTTTATGTTTGGGATATTCGTCCTTATCTGCCTGATCATTATCTGCACCCATCATAAATACACCACCCGGAATTGAAACCATTCCAGCTCTGGAGGTATCTCCATTAAAAGTGATCTGATCAATCGACTTATATGCTGTGCCGTTCCCAACAGATTTCTTATCAACCGAATCTGTTTTTGATCCCTGATTACATGAGTTGCATACAAAAAGGCAAAGTGCTCCAAATAACAGAACAGAATTTACTTTTGAATTGTTATTAAACTGATCTATAAAAATTGTCTTAAAAAAGCCCGTCATTAAAGTCCCCATTTCATTTCTTTAAGATCTGCTATTTTTACATAGCCATCTTTCTTAACAGTTCCATCCTTGGATATGGTATATCCCTTTGGTGCCGCATCTGTCCATGACAATTCCGGTACCCGATCTTTCAAGAGCTTTCTTTGTTCTTTAATTATGGATTTACTTGATGCTTTATAAGCTATATTATTCCATTCATTTGGATCAAGCTGATGATCATAAAGTTCTTCGAGATTAATAAAAGGATAATAAATATATCGGTATTTACTTGTGCGAATGGTGTAACCATCACCAGAATTAGCCCCACCTTCCTCATTCATAAAATATGCCGTGAAGGCAGGTTTATGATCAAATCTCTCCAATTTCAGCATCGGCAATAAGCTTTCACCGTCACAGTATTCCGGAATTTTTTCACCAGCCAACTCAGCAAGTGTAGGGAACATATCCATCATAGAAACCGGTACATGGGTTGTTGAACCCGGTTTGGTTATCCCCGGTGCTATTATAAACAATGGGGCTCGGGTAGAACGCTCCCAAAGGGTGAATTTTTCCCAATTTTCTTTTTCACCCATATGCATACCATGATCCGACCAGACTACAAGGATTGAATTTTTCAGATAGCCTGTTTTTTCCATACCATCCAAAAATTTTCCAAGCATTGCATCAGTAAAAGAAATTGTGGCCATGTAGGCTTGAATAACTTTCTTAAGCTGGTTATTATCAGTAATAAAGCGATGGAGTGCTCTTCTTCCATGGATAAATGAATCCTCTAAATCATCCTCTTTAAATGGCAGGTCAGGCACATTGGCAAGAGGGTACATATCAAAATACTTTTGCGGCACTTCCCATGGATCATGAGGTTTGGTCAGTCCGACAGCTAAAAACAAGGGCTTATCATGCTTTTGGGTGAGTTCATAATTTGCCCATTCTGTGATTTGAAAATCGGCCATATAATCATCATCCAGAGCTATTGGTCCCCAGGTAAAATATTCAGGCTGTACACCTTTGAAATTTTTTGGAGAAATAATTTCCTCTGGTGCTCTGACCTGAAAAGGGACCGGAATTTTTAAACTAGGATAATAAAAATCCCATCCTTTGCTTTCAGATTGATTTAAAGTTGCTCTGGGTGGGGACAATGTATGATAAATCTTACCGCCTGCAAGGGTTTTATAGCCTTTTTCTTTAAAAAATTGCTCCATAGTCAGCAAAGTACTCAATGCAGGAACTTTACGCCAGTCGGGGTGTTTCCAACCGGTTACTCCAGATCTTGCCGGACTTACACCAGTCATGATAGATACCCTTGAAGGCGCACAGGCCGGTGACGGAATATGTGCGTTAGTAAATGACATGGACATCTTCCTTAAGCGATCGAAATTCGGAGTTTTTAATCCCGGTAATCCCCCCAGTCCGGCCGGGTTAATCCAGTCATTCAAATCATCTATTGCAAGGAAGATAATATTGGGTTTAGAACCAGCAATGGACGACTGAGCACTTACAATTCCTGAATATACAAACATAAAAAAAGTAACACCTATGCAAAGTGTTACTTTAAAATTAGAGGGAATACTATTTCCAGAGAAAATTTTCATTGTGACAAGTTATGTAAAACATTTATTTCCAAATGCAAGCCACCAAAAATAATTAAAAATTGAAATTAAATGTGCTTCAAATAGTGCGAATTATGGTATATAGTATTAAAAAGAATTTAAGCTGCAGACTGGTTCCAATTCAACAAATCGGCAATTTTCGATGTGAAAATTGCCGATTTGTTTTCTTTAAACTCTTCGGTTTTGGAGCAAAAATTTAATCTATAATCGCTAAGTTCCCTCCTGCGTCGGCCTTGCCTGCCGGCAGGCAGGGATGACATCCTACTTTAATTCGATTCTCCACCCGATAGCTATCTCAATGAACAAGCCTTCTGATTTAAGAAAGTACTTCCAGAAGACGATCGATATCCGCCTGATTATTATAGATCGATGGCGACAGTCTCAACTTATTTCCAAATCGCATGGCTACATTAATTTTGGCTGCACGAAGCTTTTTCATTACCTCATCCGGATCTTTAGCTTTAAATACAATAATTGGACTTTCATTGCCCTCAGGTGTGATCATTGGGTAACCGATCTTTGGCATTTCAAGTGCCAAACGGCTTGTTAGCGTACGAACATGGTTACGGATATTTTCGACTCCTAATGTATGAATATACTTCATCGAAGTGATTGCACATGATACGCCTTCATAAGAAGGGTAGCTAACTTCATACATCGCAGGACCAGTGGTTGGTTTGAAATCAAATTCGCCTAATGCTGAATCGGGAGTATCTGTCCAGGGACCATAATTGAAAGTTAATCCGCCGTGGTGTTGCGTAGGAAGGACCCGGGTGTCCTGCAGATCTTTACGGACGTACATAAACCCAAAACCTTTACTACCCATTAACCATTTAAAAGTAGAACAGGCAGCCAAATCTATGCCCATTGCTTTGACATCCACCGGCACAGCCCCTACACCCTGAATAATATCTACATAAAGCAAGGCTCCATTGGCATGAGCCAGGTCAGCGATTGCCCGAACGTCTTTAACCAGAAAACCATTCACATTAGAAACAAGTGTGATAGCCACTAATTTGGTATTCTTATCAATCACACCTTCAAAATCTTTCACATCAAACTTCCAGTCCTTATGTTTAATGATTTTCAGATCCAGTCCCTCACGTTTTTCGCGCATCTTGTAACCATATAAACTAGGTGCATAATGAAGATCTGTTGTCACCACATTACCACCTTTAAGATCCATCCCATTCAGAATATTATTCTCGGCTTCTACAGTAGTTCTTGCAAAAGCGATCTCATCAGAATCTGCATTAATAAGCTTGGCAAAGCTATCCTTACATTGCTGACGGGTTTCAGACCAGGTTGGCCACCATGGCTCACCCACATCATTCTTAGCCCATTCCGCATAGCGATGCAAAGCTGCAGCCGTATAAATATTAATCGGATGGGTTGAGGCATTATCCATATATACTTCCACTTTCGTGCGGGGAAAATCTTCCCTGATCTTAGTGAAATCCAATGCAGCTCCGGTAAGATGGGCAGGCATCACATCCGGATTTACAGAGGAAGCCGAGCCTCCTGATTTACATGAACTTAAAGCGCTCAGGCCAAAAGTACCCAGACCCACTCCAGCCAGAGATTTTAAAAAGGTTGATCTTTCCATTTTGCTTTTTTTATTATGCTTAAATATTTAATTAAAGACAATTCTTCGATACCATAAATTCTATTTATCAGGTAATGAATAAGCAACATAAGTGTCCGCCGATTTAGTTCTCATTCTTCCTCCGCCGCATGCTATGACAACAAATTGTTTACCATTTACGCTATATACAGATGGCGTTGCATATCCTGCTGCAGGCAAATTTGTTTCAAACAAGAGTTTACCTGTGGCTTTATTGAATGCCCTGAATTTTTCATCCCGAGTGGCAGCAATAAATACAAGTCCGCCGGCAGTTACCACAGACCCTCCCCAATTTTCTGTACCTGCATGTATACCCTTTGCCTTTAATTCAGGGTAGTCACCCAATGTATTTTTCCATACCAGGCGACCGGTGCTAAGCTCAATAGCGTTTAGAGTTCCCCAGGGTGGTTTAATTCCAGGATAACCTTCTTTAGTCAAAAACTGCTTGTATCCACCAAAACGATAAGGCGAACGATAGAAAGGATGACTTAACTTAGTTACCTGAGTAAAAATCATCTTTTGTTTTGATTCAATATTCAATAAATAGGATGCAAGAGCAGTTTTATCTTCTTCACTAAAATGCTTAAATGCAGGCATCATTCTCTGTCCGGAACTTACGATATCTTTGAATTTGACTTCAGTATATTTATTCTGAAGATTGAGTAATGAAGGAAAATTACCTGAACCTTTAAGATCAGCACCATGACAGCCTTTACAACTCTTATCGTAAATACTTTTACCAGCCTGCAGATTCGTTTGTGTAGATATTGGTTCTTTTTCAAGCAGAGTATCGATCATGGTTACAACCCATGGCATTTCTGTTGCATTAATATAAAGCAAACCGCTTGAAGGATCATAGGATGGGCCGCCCCATTCAGCTCCTCCGGTTAACCCGGGTAGAACCAATGTCCCCTGCAGACTTGGAGGAATAAACATATTACCCGATTTATGGCTTAAAAACCTTTTCTTCAAATCCTGAAAAGATGAGTCTGGAATTATATTATTAAGATCTGATTCTCTGAATTCCTGTCTTACAAATGGAGGAAGTACGGTTGGGAATGGTTGGGTTGGAGAAGTCTGCTCTCCTGTCAGTTCTGAAACAGGCACTTGTTTTTCTATAATCGGATGCACGGGTTTACCTGTCTCCCTATCAAGCATATAAATGAAGCCCTGTTTACTAACCTGGACTACTGCATCAATATTTTTTCCATCTTTTTTTATTGAAACCAGAATCGGCGATGTTGGAAAGTCATAATCCCAAAGATCATGATGAACACCCTGAAAATGCCAGATATATTTACCTGTTTCTGCATCAAGTGCAAGAATACTATTCGAGAAAAGATTGTCTCCTTTTCTTTTCCCTCCATAAAAATCTGGGACAGCTGCACCAGTTGAGGCAAAAACCATTCCTCTCTTTTCATCTAAACTAAGTCCACCCCAGGCATTTGCCCCTCCAACAAATTTATATGCCTCGGGATCTTCCCATGAATCATATCCAACATCACCAGGTTCAGGTATGGTCTTAAACATCCATTTCATTTTTCCTGTGAATAAATCATATGCTCTGATATGACCTGGTGCAGATTCCTCCTCTTCAGACAAACTTGTTCCGATGATGATAAGATCTTTATAAATAACCCCCGGAGAAGTTGCAGTGACTCTCAAATTTGATAGATCCCTGTCTAAATCAAGGCCATCGTGAAGTGGGATACGACCCTTGTTCCCAAAAGCAAGTACCGGTTTACCTGTTGCACTGTTTATACAGAATAAAGAAGAGCCTACAGTATAATAAAGCAGATGTTCCTTGTTTTTACCTTTGTAAAGAGCTATCCCCCGGCAGGCATTCATCCCATAACTTTGCCTGCCCTGAATATCTACCATCATTGAATCGACCGGATTAAATACCCATTTTTCCTTACCGGTTAAAGCATCAGCAGCAAAGAGCTTTAATTTTGCGGAAACGCCATATAAAACTCCGTCAACAATAAGCGGATTTGCCTGAATCTGACTGCCTGATTCTGCATCTTTAGTATGATAAATCCAGGCCAGTTGTAAATTAGCAACATTGGAGGTATCTATTGCATCAAGTGCTGAATACTGAATACGTTCTTTGCTTCCTCCGTAAACACTCCATTCATTTTTATGGTCAGCATTATCACAGGAACCACAAAAGAAAGCAAGGCAAATAATTAATGGTATTAAGAATTGTTTCAGTTTGATCATTTTAATAATGGGACTACAATGCTTCATGGTTCTAAGAATAAAAATTGATTAAATTCTGATCAACAACTAATCTTATTTTACAGAATCATAAACATAATTTCTGAAAAAACGCTGTTTACCGGATTATTGCTGATTAAAGATCAAACAGTTATAGTAATTAATTTATTTAAGGGTCACATCCCAGACTTTTGATAAACGTGAAGTACCAGCCGGACCATTGATTGATAAAGTCACCACATACTGTCCGGGTTTTGAATAAAAATGAACCGGATGTTGCTGGTTTGATCTCGAACCATCACCAAAGTCCCAGTCCCATGACGCAATTTCGCCATGTGACTCATCAGTAAAGGAAACCATCCGTCGATTCATATCAGTAACAATAAATGACCATTTAGCATCAATAGGTTTGAGATATTTTTTTTCTAAAGGCATTAAACGAAACGGAAGCAAATAGGATGCATTACCATACATCTCCCTGACCTTACTAAGATTCCAGAAACCATTGTATTTAGGTGCTTTAACATCATCATAGTCAAGAACTGCCCAGCTAAGTCCAATATCTTTATTCTCTGTTAACACTGATTCAACTGCTCTTGAAATACCTTCAGGTCCGGCATAATCGAATGGAGTAATCCAGAACTCAAGTGTTAAATGTCCTGAATCACCTGGTTTGAGGCTGTAATTGTAGGCCGCATTGGCATAAGGGAGTTCTTTAATCCATTGCTGACCTCCCCATACCATTGCCCAATCTTTGTCTTTTGCAGGTGTGAAAATATGATAGTTCTGAGCATGAACACCATGGTATGAAAAATAGGTATCCATTGGATTCAGGTCTTTATTTGGGTGAAAAGAACTGATGAATGGGCCGCCGGACTGATCCCCGTCAACCACCACCTCGAATATATCATTATGTAAATCCTTTTGGGAAAAGTCCCAGTAATTATCATAGGCTTCA
>Ga0123337_10001876_pt1 | contig 25364 bp, 26 predicted proteins | sample frozenSSSSmetaG_FD_89792 | JGI IMG/M metagenome (GOLD analysis project Ga0123337, IMG submission 89792) | Glacier valley bacterial and archeal communities from Borup Fiord, Nunavut, Canada, to study Microbial Dark Matter (Phase II) -... | ecosystem: Environmental > Aquatic > Freshwater > Ice >...
GCGCATCATGCGTTCAATAGGGACGGCTTTCTCGCCGCGATTCTTCAACGACTGCGCGGTCTCGTAGCCGCGTCCTCCGCGGATCTGCATCGTCTCGTCCACCGCGCTCCACGCCGCCTCGGAACCCCAGAGCTTGCACATCGCCGCCTCGATGCGGATATCCGCCTTGTCGCGATCCACCATCGCCGAGGTGAGCATCACCATCGCCTCGCACGCGAAGGCGTTGGCCGCCATGCGCGCGAGCTTGTCGGCAATGGCCGCGTGTTGCCCGATGGGCGCGCCCCACTGCACGCGCTCCGCCGACCACTCGCGCGCATAACCGAGACAACGTTTCATAAAACCCACGCACGCAGCCGGAATCGTGAGACGCCCGGTGTTGAGCGTGGTAAGCGCGACCTTCAACCCGCGTCCCTCGCCGCCGATGATCGCCTCGCGCGGCACCGTGACGTTGGTGAAGCGCACCACGCCGTTGTAGAGCGCGCGCAGTCCCATGAAGTGACAGCGCGTGACGACCTCAACGCCTGGCGTGTTCATCTCAACGATGAAAGCGGTGATGCGGCTGCGCGGCTTGCCGTTCACGATCTCGTCAGGCGTGCGCGCCATGACCACGATCACACCGGCCTTCACGCTGTTGGTGCACCAGAGTTTTTCGCCGTTGATGACAAAGTGACTGCCGTCGGCCGTAGGCTCGGCGCGCGTGGTCATCTTCGCCGGGTCGGAACCGACGCCCGTCTCGGTGAGCGCGAAAGCGGAGATTTCACCCCGCGCGACCCGTGGCAGGTATTTACGCTTCTGCTCCTCCGTGCCGAAGAGTTTCACCGGCTGCGGCACGCCGATGGACTGGTGCGCGGAAAGCAGCGCAGTGAGATTGCCGTCCACGCTGCCGAGGAGCTGGGCGGCGCGGCAGTAGTTGGTCTGCGACAGGCCGAGCCCGCCGTAGTCCTTGGGGATTTTGATGCCGAACGCGCCGAGCCGGGCGAGCCGCTCGATCAGCTTGTCGGGAATCTCCCCCTCCGCGTCGATGCGGTCGGCATCCACCTCGTTCTTTAAAATATACTCCAGCTCGGCGAGAAACGGCCCACCCGCCTTGATGTCCACGTCAGGTTGCAGCGGAAACGGATAAACCTGGTCGAGCGCCAGCCGCCCCATGAAGAGATCGCCCGCAAAGCTGCGCCGGCCGCTCTCGTGCCGCGCGGCCTCGGTGAGTTCCAACGCCTCGCGCTGCCCGCGATTCATTTTCGAGGTGTCAATCGTGCTCGGAGTGTCGTCGGTGGAGTTCATGGCTCGGGGTAAAATGTGACGCCGGCGCGAACCATCTCGCGCAGACGTTCGCAGGGCTCGAAACGCGGCGACACCTCGCGGGCGAGCGCCTCAAGCCGCCGCACGACTTCCGCGATGCCGAGCGTGTCGGCGTAGTGCAGCGGCCCGCCGCGAAAAGGCGCCCAGCCGGTGCCAAGGATCATCGCGAGATCAACATCCTCCGGCGACTCGATCACGCCTTCGGCCAGGCACCGCGCGGCTTCGTTGATCATGATGAGCACAAGCCGGTCGCACGCCTTCGCGGCGTCCAAAGGCCGGCCGGTGACGGGACCCACCGCGCCGATATCCCGATTCGGCCGGGCATGACCGGACCTTCCTCCATGGAGATAAAATCCGCAGCCGGATTTTTTTCCGAACCAGCCTTTCGCGATCATCTTTTCAAGCGTGTCGTCGGGCGGTGCCGGATTGGGCAACCGTTGCTCAAGATCGCGGGCTACATGGGAAGCGACGTCGAGCCCGACCTCGTCAGCCAACCGCAGAGGTCCCATCGGCATGCCGAAATCCAGCATCACGCGGTCCACCGCCTCGACCGCGCCGCCTTCGCGGAACAACCGCACCGCCTCGACCATGTAAGGCATCAGAATCCGGTTCACGAGAAAGCCCGGGCTGTCCTTCACGATCACTGGGAGTTTCCCGATAGCCTTCACAAACTGAAGCGCCGTCACCAGCGCATCCGCCGAAGTGGAGGGCCCGCGCACAAGTTCGACGAGCTGCATGCGGCCGACCGGATTGAAAAAATGAATGCCCACCACGCGCTCCGGATGCGTCAGCCCCGCCGCGATGGACTCAATGGAAAGCGCAGAGGTGTTGGTGGCGAGAATCGTGTCCGGCCGCACGCGCGCTTCGAGGTCGCGAAAGATCGCCTGCTTGGCCGTCAGCTTTTCGACGGCCGCCTCGATCACGAGATCGACGGCGACCATCGGCGTGGCGAGATGCATCGGCGTGATGCGGTCCATTCCGGCGGTCGCCTCGGTCGCGGTGAAAACCCGGCGCTTCACCGCTTCCCGGTAGATCGTCTCGATCGCGCCAAGTCCCTTCGCCAGCGCTTCGGGGGCGATATCCTTGAGCACGACGGGCAGTCCTTTCGCGCTCACCCACTGTGCGATGCCCGCACCCATCACTCCTGCGCCGACCACGGCGACACGCCGCACGGGCGATGCTGTGGCCGGCGCGGGCACGGAGAGTTTTTTTGCGCGCTCCTGCAAAAAGAAAATCCCGAGGAGATGGCGGCACTCCGAGGTTGCCACCAGTTCGAGAAACGCGGCCTTCTCCAGCGCAAAGCCTGTTTCAAGCGACCGGCCAAGCGCGGCCGTGCAGACCTCAATCGCCTTGAGCGGCGCCGGATAGTGGCCGTGGGTCTTGGCCCGCACACTCCGGCGGGCTTGGGCGGCCACGAGCGCCTTGAACGGTGCGCAGCTTGAAAATGGACGCGGATGCGGCGGGCGTTTGCCGCGGGCGAGCTGCCGGCGCGCGACGTCCAGCAGGTATTCGCGGTGCGCGAGTTCATCGACGAGCCCGAGCTTCTTGGCCTGCGCGCCGACGACCTGGCGGCCGGTAAGAATCATCCCGAGCGCAGCAGGCAGGCCGATGAGCGCGGGTAGACGCACGGAGCCGCCCCACGCGGGCACGATGCCGAGCTGCGTCTCGGGCAGGCCGATCTTGGTGGCCTTGTCGGTTGAAGCGACACGCCAGTCGCAGGCGAGCGCGAGTTCGCAGCCACCGCCCAGACACACGCCATGAATCGCCGCCACCGATGGCACCGGCAGGCGGGAGAGTCGTGTGAAAACCCGATGCCCGAGATCGACGATCTCGCCAAGGGCATCGGCATCGGGCGCACGGACAAATTCCTTAACGTCCGCGCCGGCCATAAAGATTTTCGGTTTCGCGCTGACGACGATGACGCCTTTCAGGAGAGGCTCTTTTTCGAGGGTGGCCAGATGCGCGTCGAGTTCCGCCAGCGTGGCCCGGTCAAACACGTTGGCCGAGGAGGCGACCCGGTCGAAGGTCAGCGTGCAAACGCCAGCGGCATCAAGGTGGCGGGCAATGTTCATGGCGTCGCCTCCAGCCAGAGCGCGCCGCCCTGCCCTCCGCCGACGCAGAGAGAAACGAGCGCGCGTTTTTTGCCGCGCCGGTGGAGTTCCTTGAGCGCGGTCAACACAAGCCGTGCACCCGTCGCGCCGACCGGGTGGCCGAGGGCGATGCCGCCACCGTTGACGTTAAGGATTTCACTGCGGATGTCGCCAAGCGGTCGATCACGACCGAGATGTTCCCTGGCGAATTCCGGTGACGCCGAGGCGGCGACGCACGCGAGCACCTGCGCGGCGAACGCTTCGTTGATCTCGATGAGATCGGCGTCAGCCAGGCCGAGACAGCCGGCTTTTTCGGCTCTGGCGATGGCGAAGAGCGGGCCAAGCCCCATGCGCGCCGGCTCGCAGCCGGCGTAGGCGTAATCCACGAGGCGACCGAGCGGCTTCATGCCGGTGCGCTGAAGCGCGGCCTCGCTCATGACGAGCAGAGCCACGGCCCCATCGGTGATCTGCGAGGCGTTGCCAGCGGTCACCGTGCCGCCGGTGCGGTCGAACAGCGGACGCAGCTTGGCGAGGGCTTCGAGCGTCTGAGGATCGCGCACGCCGTTGTCAGTCGTGACGACGGAAGCCTCACGACTTCCGCGAGGATAAAAAGGCGCGATCTCTTCGGCCAGACGCTCACGCGCTGCGGCGGCACGCTGGTGCGATTGCAGGGAAAAGCGGTCCTGCGCGTCGCGGGAAATAAGCCAGTCGCGCGCGAGAACTTCGGCGGTCTGGCCCATGTTGAGGCCGCACACCGGATCAGTGAGGCCGAGCTGTAGACTGATCCGCGGCGTAAAATCGGACGGACGGAAACGCAGCAGCCGCGCGAGTTTTTGCGGGACCGTCTTGGCGCGGGCGAGTTCTCCAAACTTGCGCGCGGCGCTGTCGTTATAGAGCAGCGGATAATGGCTCATGCTCTCCACGCCGCCCACGAGAAAGATGTCGCCCTTGCCGGCGGCGATTTTTTCGGCGGCCTGCGTGACGGCTTCAAAACCGGAGGCGCAGTTGCGATGAACCGTGATCGCCGGAACCTGCGGCGGCACACCGGCGCGCAGCGCGATGACGCGGCTGACATTCGCCGCATCGGCCGGCTGGCCCACGCAGCCGAAGATCACCTCGTCGATGAGCGCGGGATCGATTCCCGTGCGCGCGAGCAGTGCGGCGGCGGCGGCACGGCCCAGCTCAACCGCATCGGCGGACGCGAGCGCCGTGCCCATCTTGCAGAACGGGGTGCGGACACCATCAACGATGTAGAGAGGGGCTTTCATGGGTAGGACGCCTGCGGACTCGGGCGAGGGGCTTCGCGGGCCGGCTCCGCACGCCGAGGTTCGTCACGGTGATCGACCACCTTCTGCTCTTTAAGGGCGACCCCGACTTTTTGGAGCGTGCGGAGCTCGGCGGCAGAATGAAAAAGCACCTTGTTCGGCGTGATCTCGAAATGAGCGTGAAGTTTTTCGTGCAAGGCGTGCTCGAGCGCGGCCTCCGAGGTGTCGCCGGTGCGCGCGACGTGGAGATTGAGCTCGTCGAGATCGAGCGGATCGTCGTGGGCCTTGCGCAGCTCGATCTGCCATGCGCCGAGGCCGGGCATGTCGTCGAGCGCGCGTTCGAGTTCATTGAAGTCGACGATGGTGCCCTTGACCTTCTGAAAGCGCAGGGCGTGGACGTCGGACACGCGGGAAATGTTTCCCACGAGGCGCGGCATGCGGCGTCCGCAGCACGGGCACGGTTCCCAAGTGATGCCGTGTTCGCAGCGGTCGCCGGTGCGGTAGCGCAACACGACGGTCCCGCGCTGGTCGAGCGGCGTCCATACGATCTCGCCGCCCTCGCCGTCCGGCACAAGTTCACCGGTTTCGGGGTTGATGATCTCGACGATACCCTGATCGGGATAAAGGTGGTAGCCGGGCGGCGGCGTGCCGGGGGCGATGGGGCACTCGGTCCACGCAAGCTTGGCTTCGGTGAAGCCGTAGGTGGCCATGATGCGGACATCGGGCGAGCCGAGTTGCGCACAGAGATCGGCGAGTTTCACTCGGGTGCCGTCGGGGACTTTTTCGCCGCCGAGCACGAGGAGGCGCAGGCCTTCGAAGCGGAGCTTTTGCTCCACGGCCAGCTGCAGCACGTGGTAGAGAAACGTGGGCATCGCCACGAGGATCTGCGGCTTGAGCTTCAGGACGGCGCGGATGTTGCCCTCGGTGCCCATGACCTTGCCGCCGCCGGTCGCCAGCGAGAAAATATTCCGGTCGAGGCCCGAGTAATACATATACCAAAACGCGAGGTGCGGCGCGAAGGGGAACATGTTGATCATGCGCTCGTCGGAGCGGACGCCGCCGATTTCCACGATGCGCCCGCTGCCGAGGCCGAGGTTGCGGATGTCGTGCTGCGTGTAGAGAAACGGCACCGGCTCGGTGGAACGCCCGGTCGTGCTCGTCATGAAGATCGGCCGCCATTCGCGCTCCAACTCGTCATGCACCCGTTTGCGACCGCGCAGCAACGCGCGCAGCATCACCGACGGCCGGCGCGCGAGGGCCTTGGCATCAGGCGTGAGGACAAATTCGAGCGTGCGGCGCGGATTATCCTCCGTGGGCAGCAGATCCTCTTTGCTGGTGAAAGGCAGTTTTCTCAGGTCAGCGACCGAGTGAAAATCGTCCGCCGTGAGTCCGCGTTCCTTGAATAATTTTCCGTAGTGCGGTGAGAACGGCACCACGCAATCGCGCAGGTAGCTATGGAGCCCAGCCCCCTGGAGCCCGACCACCGTGCGTTGGTCGAGATGCTGCCACTGATGCGTGAGCCGGGGGTTCGACATACGAAGGACAGGGCGGGGCGTTGGAGAGAACAGCGCCGTTTTTGAGACGGCGTCACCGCAAGAAGCGATGAGGGGTTGGTAACGTATACAGGATGCATGTTCCCTCTCATAAAAGCAAACCCGCGGTCGCGACGCCTCGCGGGATCAACGCCCGAGGAACGCGGCAATCTCTTCGCGGCGGCGGTCACCGTCCTGCTCGCCGATTTCCATCATGCGGGCGATGTAGCGCGGCTGGAAAAGCACGGTCGCCAGCAGATCGGCGCGGCGACTTTCCCGCGTGCCAAGCCCGCGGCTGACGAAGCGGAATGTGCGCGGCAGCTCGCGCTCAAACTGGTTCGCGATGGCCGCCAGATCGCGCGACGGACGGATAAGCAGCAGTTTGGCGGGATGCATGCCGCTTTCCAGCGCGTGCGGATGGTCGATCAGGAGCTGGTTGACTCGGCTCATGGCGAGCGCATCCGCGTCGAGCATGTCGAGAAACACCGACTCCAGCAAAAGGCCGATGATGGTCGCCGGCGGAGGATAGTTGGCCGGCTTGCCCGGCTGCGTCTCGGGGCGCGGCCCGGCGTATTGCGTGGAGATCCCGATCATCTTTCCCGCCCCCAGATGGAGCGCGGGAGACAGCGGAGCCGTCAGGCGCAGGCCGCCATCTCCATGCCAGTCGTCACCCAACTGCACCGCCGGGAAAAAAAGCGGCAGCGCGCACGAGGCCAAGATGTGATCGACCGTGAGCGTTGTCATCATGCTCTGGCGGCCGGGACGCCGCCACACCGGGATATTGTGCCCCTGAGCCCACGTGACAGATTCGGCGTTGCCATAGTTCGTCGTGGTGATGCCCACGGCGGACAGCCGGCCGGCCCGGATGTTTTCGTCGATCCCGCGCAGCGTTCCATCGGAAGTATCGAGCGCCTTCTTGAGAAACCGGCAGAGCGGTGCCGTATCCAGCAGGCCGCGCGTCGGTGAGAGCGGTGCGCCGCCTGAAACCAGTCGCAGCGCCCAGCGCATCATGATCGCGGCAAGCGAAGGCATATCGGTGCGAAACACCTGATCGATGGTGAGACCCGTCCAGAGTGCGGCCAGCCGCTCCACCGCCTGAGGGAAATCTTCCGACGTGTTCGCAAGATGGGCCGCATTGATCGCGCCGGCCGACACGCCGGTGAGGATGGGAAACTGCAGATCGGGAAACGCCCGCGCCATGCTCCGTAAAAATCCCACCTGATAGGCAGCGCGCGCGCCACCTCCACCCAACACCAAGGCCAGCTTGGCAGAATCGTTCGTCGTCATGGGAAAGGGTATCAAATCCACCACCGACTCACCTGATGACCTGAAGGTAGCGCCAAAGTGCCGTGCTGGCCAGTGGTTTTCGTCGAAACCTCCATTCAATGGTCCGCACGCTCGCAGACCGACGGCGGGTTACACCCCATTTCTGCGCGCGAGTGATCGGTGGTAGTTTCCGACCCCATCAATCCATAGAAAACATGAAACTTAATCTCCTGCTCTCCGCTTCCATCGCCGCCGTCGTCCTGCTCATGGCCGGCTGCGCCTCCACCGGCTACGAAAAAGCCGGCGACACCTCCACCGCTGTCGAAAAAGCCGCGCGCGGCATCCACAAAGGCAATGGCCAGATCGACTCCGTCCTCTTCGCGCTTTCGAGCCTCGTCAACAGCCCCGAGGCGGACCTGAAATCACAGTTCGGAAAATTCAACACCTCCGTCAGCAAGCTGGAGAAATTGTCCAACGACGTGAACGAGCAGGCCGTCGCCATGCAGACGCAGGGCGCCGATTACTTCCGCACGTGGGACGAGGAACTCGCGAAGATCCAGAACGAGGACATCCGCTCCCGCAGCACGGATCGCAAGAACGCCGTCGCCGCCCGCTTCGAAAAGGTTCGCATCAGCTACGCGCAGACCAAGGCCGACTTCGTTCCCTTCATGTCTGACCTGAAGGACATCCGCATCGCGCTCGCGACCGACCTGACGGCCGGCGGTATCGCCTCCATCAAGAAAATCGCCAACAAGGCCGATGACAACGCCGCCCCGCTGCGCAAATCCCTCACCACCCTTGAGGACGATTTCAAGGCCCTCGGCATCTCGCTGTCCTCCACCACCCCGGCCAAGTAAGGACGGCAACCGCACCCGACACTTCGACCCGCGGCCGTGGCTCCGAGCTTACCCTCAGACCACGGCTTTTGTGCGAACGGTAGGGTATTACCCCATCGCTATTCTCACACTTCGGACGTTTAATGGCAGGAGACGGATGTTTTGTCCCACTGACGACTCGCGGCCCGTGTAATTTGCTGAAACTGAAACCATGGCCTCGTTGAAAAAAATCACCGTCCTGATGGCCGAAGACCACGCCATCGTGCGCCAAGGACTGTGCGCGCTGCTCAACGCCGACGGCCATTTTCTGATGGTCGGCGAAGCCAAGACCGGCCGTGAAGCGGTGGATATGGCCAAGGCCCTCAAACCCGACGTCATCCTCATGGACATCGCCATGCCGGTGCTCAACGGCCTCGAGGCGACTCGCCAGATTCTCACCGCCAATCCAGCCGCCAAGGTCATCGTGCTCTCCGCGCACAGTGACGACGAATACATCCAGCGCCTGTGCGCCGCCGGGGTTTCCGGCTTTCTCGAAAAACAGACGTCCGCCGAGATTCTCACCAAGGCCATCCGCGACGTCGCTGCCGGCGGCATCTTTTTCAGTCCGTCCATCGCCAAGCGACTGCGCGACGAGCAGAGCAAACCGCGTGGACGTGATGGCACGCCCAAGGTCAACGGCACCCGGCTCACCGCCCGCGAAGCCGAGGTGCTGCAACTCGTCGCCGAAGGTTCGGCCAATAAACAAATCGCGGACACCCTCGGCATCAGCATCAAGACAGTCGAGAAGCACCGCCAGCATCTCATGGACAAGCTCAAGATCCACGACACCGCCGGCCTCACCCGTTATGCCATTGCCGAGGGCGTCGTCGAAAGCGGCGTCCGTCCAAAGCTAGACTAGGTCGGAGCGTTCTTTCCCCGTTCTAGGCGCTCGTTTCGGAAAACCATTCTGCATGAAAAAATCTGGCGCCAAAGCCACCACCTCCGCCCCTCGCCTGCCCAAATGCCCCACCGGCATCCAGGGCCTTGATGAAATCACCGGCGGCGGCTTGCCACGCGGACGCCCCACCCTCGTCTGCGGCGGCGCCGGCTGCGGCAAGACGCTCCTCGCCGCCGAATTTCTCGTGCGCGGGGCCACCCAGTTCGACGAACCGGGCGTGCTCATGGCCTTTGAGGAAACCGAAAAGGAACTGAAGGCCAACGTCGCGTCGCTCGGCTTCGATCTCGAAGGCCTCGTCCGCCGCAAAAAAATCGTGGTTGATTACGTGCACATCGAGCGCAGCGAGGTCCAGGAGAGCGGCGAGTATGACCTCGAAGGATTGTTCGTCCGCCTCGGTCACGCGATCGATTCCATCGGCGCGAAGCGCGTGGTGCTCGACACACTGGAGGTCCTCTTCGCCAGCCTGCCCAACGAAGCCATCCTCCGCAGCGAACTGCGCCGCCTCTTCCGCTGGCTGAAAGACAAGGGCGTCACCGCCGTCATCACCGCCGAACGCGGACGCGAAAATCTCACGCGCCACGGCCTCGAGGAATACGTGTCCGACTGCGTCATCCTGCTCGACCACCGCGTCAACGACCAGATCGCCACCCGTCATCTGCGCGTGGTGAAGTATCGCGGCGCGCTTCATGGCACCAACGAGTTTCCTTTTCTCATCGGCAACGACGGCATCAGCGTGCTGCCCATCACGTCTCTTTCGCTCAACCACAAGGTGTCGAACGAGCGCATTGCCACCGGTATTCCCCGGCTCGACTCGATGCTCGGCGGGCGCGGATTTTTTCGCGGCAGCAGCATTCTGCTCACCGGCACGCCCGGCACCGGCAAGACCATCATCTCCTCCAATTTTGCGCAGGCCGCCGCCAAACGCGGGGAACGCGTGCTCTACTTTTCGTTCGAGGAATCGCCCGACCAGATCACCCGCAACATGCACTCCATCGGCCTGCGCCTGGAGCCGTTGATCAAGCGCGGCCTGCTGCGGTTTCACTCGGCGCGGCCCTCCCTCTACGGCCTCGAAATGCATCTGGCCACGATGTTCAAGGAGATCTCCACGTTCAAACCCCACGTCGTCATCGTGGACCCCATCACCAGCCTGCTGGATACGGGCACCGACTCCGAGGGCAAGGGCATGGTGACGCGGTTGATAGACTATTTGAAGGCCAGCCAGGTCACCTCGCTTTTCACCAGCCTCACGCAGGGCGGCCATGCGTTGCAGCAAAGCGAGGCCGCCATGTCGTCGCTCATGGACGCTTGGGTCCTGCTGCAGGACTACGAGGGCAACGGCGAACGCAACCGCGTGCTCTACGTGCTCAAGGCGCGCGGCATGGCGCATTCGAATCAGATCCGCGAGTTCCTCATTTCGGACCATGGCATCGACGTCGTGGACGCCTACATCGGCGCCAGCGGCGTGCTCACCGGCTCCGCCCGCGCCGCCCAAAACGCCCTTGAAAAAGCCGCCGTGCTCGCCGGCCAGCAGGAAGCCGCCCAGCTCGTCCGCCAGGTGGAGCGCAAACGCGGCGCCCTCGAACGGCAGATCAGCGATCTGCGCTCCGACCACGAAACCGAGGCCGCGGAACTGCGGCGCATCGCCGAGCAGGTCGGCACGCGCACGCTCGTGCTCGGCACCGAGCGGGCGGCCTCCGGCATCCTGCGTCAGGCGGATGCCAAGGTCGCCGCCATCTCCCCCAGGCACCGGAGGCCTCGCCGATGATAGCGACGACCGTGAAACGCCGCGCCCCCGCCAAACGGCCGCCCCCCAAGCTCTGGCAGCTCCGCCTCTACGTGATGGACCAGACGCCCAAGTCGCTGGCCGCGTTCGCCAACCTCAAGACCATCTGCGAAACCCACCTCAAGGGCCGCTACCGCATCACCGTGATTGATCTGCTGAAGCATCCCCAGCTCGCCAAGGGCGACCAGATCCTCGCCGTTCCCACCGTCGTGCGCAAGTTGCCCAGCCCCGTGCGCACCATCATCGGCAGCCTTTCCGACACCGCCCGCGTGCTCGTCGGCCTCGACCTGCGTCCGTCCGAATAACCGAGACCCCATGCCTTGAAAACAAAACCAAAGCGCCGCACGACGCAGGTCATCAAGAAGCCCCCCGCCGCGAGGCCCAAGGGGAAATATATTTTGCAGCTGTTCATTGCAGGCGCCACCACCCGCTCGCGCCAGGCCGTCGTCCGCGTCCGCGAACTGTGCGAAGCCGAGCTGAAAGGCCGCTGCACCCTTGAGGTCATCGACATCTACCAGCAGCCCGGACTCGCGCGCGACAACCAGATCGTCGCGACCCCCACTCTCATCAAGTCACTCCCCCGGCCCGTGCGCCGCTTCATCGGCAACCTCACGGATCTCACCGGTCTCATCGGCGAGCTGGACCTGCTGATCCCAGGCAAGGTCGCCCTTTGAAAACCACCCGGGGCAAACCCTCCCCGCTTCCCGCGAAGACCGGCGAACTGGCCACCCTTCGCGCACGGCTGGCCGAAACCGAGGAAACCCTCCGAGCCATCCGCAACGGCGAAGTCGATACCGTCGTCGGCACGGGCAAAAAAGGGCCGCAGGTGTTCACCTTGGAAGGCGCCGGGGACGCCTACCGCGTGCTCATCGAATCCATGAACGAGGGCGCGCTCACCCTCACCGCCGACAAGACGATTCTCTACGCCAACCAGTGCTTCGCCCGCATGGTCCAGCTGCCGCTCGAACAGGTGACGGGCAGTTCCTTCCGCCGGTTTCTTTCTTTCAAGGACAGCGCGTCACTCAGGCCAATGATGAAGCAGGCCTTCAAAACCGGCTCCAAGATGCAGGTCCAGCTCATCGCCACGGACGGCTCGCATCTGCCCGTGCAAATCTCCATCTGTGAACTCGCCAAGGTCGGCTTTGAACGCGTGACCATCAGCATGGTCGTCACCGACATGACGGAGGCCCGGCGCAACGAGGAACTGTTGCGAGCCCTGACCAACCGCGTGCTGCAAGTGCAGGAGGCCGAGCGCGGACGCGTGGCCCTCGAACTGCACGATCACATCACCCAGTTGCTCTGCGCCATCCTCTTTCGCTGCCAGGCGCTCGTGGAGGAATTGTCGGCTCGCGACGGCCCGTCGCTGCAAGAGGCGATGAAACTCCGCGACATGCTCGGCAAGACGGCCGAGGAAGTGGAACGCATCTCGCGCAACCTCCGGCCCGGCGTGCTGGACCAGTTGGGATTGGAAGCCGTCCTCCGCGCCACCAGCACGGAGTTCACGCATCGCACCGGCGTACCCGTAAAACTGGACTGCGTGGAGCTGGCCATGCGGCTGCCCGCCGACGCCGAACTCGCGCTCTACCGCATTCTCCAGGAAGCCTTGAAAAACGTGGAGCAGCACGCCCGCGCCCACCAAGTGACCGTGAGCCTGAAACAGCAGGGCGGCTTCGTGCAGTTGATGATTACCGACGACGGCACCGGCTTCGATCCGGACAAACCACGCACCGGCAAAAAAGAAAAAAGCGGCCTCGGCCTGCTCGGCATGCGCGAGCGGGCGACCTATGTGGGCGGGGCGCTGACGATCAAATCCGCACGCAACGCCGGCACGAAAATCGAAGTGCGCATTCCCCTCCCGCCCGCCGCTCTCGCCGCCTGATTTCGGAGCCTACTGGAGACCCGACGACCTCGTCGGGTCCGGTTAGGGCATCGCAAACCGCCCAAGCCCGACGAGGTCGTCGGGCCTCCAAGCTTACCTAGAGCGAAGGGTAGGTCAGTGCCCCATATCGGCAACCGCGCCCACCGTGTAAGGTTTTCGGCAGTCCCTATGAAAATCAAAAACCTGTCAGCTCTGCTCATCATCACCGCCAGCCCTTTCGCGCTGTTCGCCTCGTCCGAAACCGATCGCAAGATCGAGGACGCCGCCGAGGCCTCCTACAATTACAAGACCGTCCTTGACGGCCACGTAAAGGTGAAAGCCTCCGACGGCGTCGTCACCCTCACCGGCACCGTGGAAGACAAGGACGACAAAGCCCTTGCCGCCGATACCGTGGAAAACCTCCCCGGCGTTCAGGCCGTCAAAAACGAGATCGTCGTCAAGCCCGCCTACCCCGAGCACTCCGACGCTTGGATCGCCTTCAAGATTCGCAGCCGACTCCTCGTGAAGTCCAACGTCAGCGCCTCCACCACCACGGTCGCCGTGCAGGATGGCGTCGTCACCCTCACCGGCACCGCCGACAACATCGCGCAGAAAACCCTCACCGAAGTTTACGCCAAGGAAATCGACTGGGTTAAGTCCGTCAAAAACGACATCGTCGTGAAAGACGCCCCCGCCCCCGGCTCGACCATCGGCGAAAAAATCGACGACGCCTCCATCACCACGCAGGTGAAATACGCGCTCGTCAGCCATAAGGCCACCAGCGCGCTCAAGACCAAGGTCACCACCACCGATGGTGTGGTCGTCATCACCGGCGAAGCCGCCTCCGCTGCCGAAGTCTCCCTCGTCACCAAGCTCGCCCAGGACGTCCGCGGCGTGGTCTCGGTCAACAACAACATGACCGTGAAACGCTAAGCGGATCTCCATCTCCCCCCGCTTGAACAAAGCACGACCGCCCAACGGTGGTCGTGCTTTGTTTTCCATCCACCTCTGCCCCTGAAACCGGAGAAGCGGAACCGTTTGGCCATCCGCGATACCAACCGGGCAAGCTAGCGATCCGCCCCGATTTTAAAAGTTTTCCCATGAACAAAATCATCTCACTCGCCCTCCTCGCCGGAGGCGTCGTCCTCATCATCTACGGCATCAGCGCCTCGGATTCCATCGGCTCAGGCTTTTCTCGTTTTTTCACCGGGTCTCCCACCGATAAAACCATGTGGCTGCTGATCGGCGGAATTATCGCCGTCGTCGTCGGCCTCGGCGGTCTGCTGCGCGGTTCAAAATCCTAAATCCCACCCGTCATGCTCTACTATTCCATCGTCTTTCTGCTCGTCGCACTCGTCGCCGGCATCCTCGGCTTCGGCGTCATCGCCGGCACCGCCGCGATGATCGCCAAGGTCCTCTTCCTCATTTTTCTCATCCTCTTCATCGTCACGCTCCTGCGCGGCCGAAGGACCTGAGTATTCCAATAAATCCAAACATCCGTTTATATTCCCATGAAAAACAACAAAGCCACCTCCCACACTCCCAAGGAACTTCTTCACGACCTGCAGGCGCTCGTCGTCGAGGCTGAAACCATGCTGACCGACTCCGCCTCCGAGCACTCGGGCGAAGCTGTCGATAGCCTGCGCGCCCGGTTCACCGACGCCCAGGAGCGTTTCTCCGAAATCTACGAAGGCGCCAAAAAGAAGGTCGTCGCCGGCGCCAAGTGCACCGACGAAACCATCCGCGCCAACCCCTACCAGTCCATCGCCATCGCCGCCGGCGTCGGCCTCCTCATCGGCGTGCTCGTCGGCCGTCGCAGCAAGTAACCGCCGACAAGGTAGGGGCGGACCGCTGGGCCCGCCCGCTTGGACGTGGGAGCGAGCTTGCTCGCGAAGATCGAATATCGCGAGCAAGCTCGCTCCCACCGTAGACTCCTAAAAATCAACCAACCACCCTCACCATGGAAAAGACCACGCCCGATTCCGCAGGCATCATCGGTTCGCTCCGTTCGCTCGGGGAGAACCTGCTGGCTTCTGTGCAGGACCGGCTGGAGCTTTTTTCGATCGATCTCCAGGAGGAGAAGTTCCGCCTGATTCAGACCTTCATCTGGATCAGCGTGGCGATCTTCACGGGCATGATGGCAGTCATGTTCGCCAGCCTCACGCTGGTTTATCTCTTCTGGGAAAGCGCGCGTCTGGCCGTGCTCGGCGGACTGACCACTTTTTACGCGGTGACGCTGGTCATCATCATCGTCGCCTTCCGCCGCTTCGTCGCCCGCCAGCCGAAACCGTTCTCGGCTACGCTTCAGGAAATCAACGAAGACCGCGCATGTATCCGCAACCCGAGCTGAACCGGCTGGCCGTCCACAAGGCCGCCCTGCGGCGACGCATCGCGCTACGCCGCGTCGAATGTGCGGAGGCCGCCGCCCGCGTGGCCCGCCCCTTGGAATGGCTGGACCGCGCGCTGGCCTTCTGGCGGAAGCTCGCGCCCTTCACTCAATTGGCCGCCGTGCCGCTGGGCCTGCTCGCCACGCGCACGATTTTCTCCGGCCACAAAATCCTAGGCACCCTCGTGCGCTGGGGCCCGCTCGTCTTCACCGCCGTGCGCAGCATCAGTTCGGCGGTGAAAACGAGGTCGTAAGCGCCCCCGCCTGATCACCGCGCATCAGCTGCGTTGAACAAGCCGCCACCAGCCGCCAGCTCGACGCCCCTCCTCCACCGCGCCTTCGCCGGGGAATTGTAAGCGTCCGCACAGACTTTCTCCGGGGCCAGTTGACATGTGGTGTAAACTTAACCACAGACCATTCCCCTCATGAACTTCGGCGCCTTACTCAAAGACATCCGCATCGCGAAAGGGCTTACCCTTCGCCAGTGCTGCGAACAACTCGGCGTAGACCCCAGTAACTGGAGCAAGCTTGAGCGCGGCATCATCCCCGCCCCCAAGGATCCCGCCATCCTGGATAACTGGGCCGACGCCCTCGAACTCACCGGCGCAGCCCGCCAGGAGTTCATCGACACCGCAGCCTTGTCGCGCCGCGAACTGCCGGCCGACATCGCCTCCGACGAACGGGTGCTTGCCGCCCTGCCCGCCTTCTTCCGCGCCGCACGGGGTTCGGAGCTGGACGACGCCGCGCTCAAACAGTTCGTCGAAGACGTGCGCGCCCTGCACAGCCCCAAGTCGCAGAAATGAACGGAGCCGACAAAGTCTGGGACGCGGCCGAGGCGTTTCGCCGGCAATACCTCGCCAAGGCCGGCGGCGTGTTGCCCGTGGATGTGTTTTCCGTCGTGGAACTGCAACTGCGGCTGGACGTGATCCCCTTCGACGACCTGCTGGCCAAATACCGCATCGACGCGGCGCTCACCCAGGATTTCACCGGCATCTACGTGGATGCCGAGAGCTACGTATTCTGGGAAAAAGGCCCGGTCTGGAAACAGAACCGCCTGCGCTTCACGGTGGCCCACGAACTCGGCCACTGGGCGCTGCACCGGGACTACGCAGCCAAGGTGAAATTCGCCTCGTTCGACCAGTTTGCCCGCCACTTCAAGGGCGAAGACCCTGCGCGCTACTGGCTGGAACAGGAAGCCAACGAGTTTGCCGGACGACTGTTGATACCCGTCGAACGCCTGCGGGAGCTATTCGACCAATTCGCCAGGCAGATCGGCGTGATCATGCCCAACTGGCTCCAATCGGAAGACCTTCGTTTCAAATTTGCCGAACAAGTGGCCCCAAAATTCGGCGTCCACACGCAATCGGTGCTCACCCGGCTGGATCGCGAGAGTCTGTGGCCAGCGCCCTGAACCCCATGCCCGTCGCGCCCGCCACCTACGCCGTCCTTCGCCGCGAGGTGGAGGCCATCGTGGTCAAGGGGCGCAACGACATCGACCGCGCCTGGGTCCACACCTACCACGAAACGGGGCGGCTCATCACCGAGCACCTGTTGCAGAACAAAGCCCGCGCCAACTACGGCGCGCAGGTTGTCACCCGTCTCGCCGCCGACACCGGCATCAGCAAACGCACCCTCCACGAGTGCGCCCAGTTTGCCCGCTGCTTCCCGATTGTGCGCGACCGCGCACAATTGAACTGGTCTCACTACCGCCTCCTCTGCCAAGTCCCCGATCCCGCCCGGCGTGACGCCTTGCTGAAGGAAACCGTAAAACGCGGGCTGAATTCGACCCAGTTGGAGCAACGCGTCCGCGCTCTCGCCCCGCCCGAGCCGGCCACCCTCGACCTCGCGGCAACACCGACCACCGAACCGCCCAAGCTGCTCACGCCGAAATGCGGCACCCCGGGTGTTTGCAAGGTGGTCGAGTCGGGTGCCGGACTGGCGGCGGACTTGGGTTTTGCCACCTATCACGATCTGCCGGAGGGCACGGCGTTGAAGGCGGGCGACTTGGTGAGGCTCGATTCCGCAGGCCGGGCAACCGTGGCCGGTGGCGCGACCAAGGCCGACCTGTTCACCTACTCCGCCTCCGTGCTCAAGGTCGTGGATGGCGACACGCTCTGGGTGCAGGTGTATCTTGATGCGCGCCGCTGGGTGAAACAAAAGCTGCGCCTGCGCGATCTCGATTGCCCCGAGATGGACACCGCCGAAGGCAAGGCCGCCAAACGGTTCGTCGAATCCCTCATCGCCCGCACCACCGCCGTGACGATCTGCACCACCAAGCCCGACAAATACGACCGCTACCTCGCCGATGTCTTCCTCACGACCGGCGACGGCGAGTTGTTCCTGAACAACGCCCTCCTCGAAAATGGTCACGCCGTCGTGAAGCGCGCCTGGGAGTTCTCCGACTGGGGAATCTAGAAGCCGGCTCCCGTATTGTCAGCGCACCGGAACGTCTGCGGCAGATGACGAACACGGACCTACTCAACAATAGGCCTGAATGGACATGTTCTTTTGCGTGATCGTGCGAGTCGCCGCCTGAGGTATGTTCCTCATAAGCCACGCACACTAGCTGCAAATGAAATCAGGCGTCACACAGTTTCTTCAGGAGCCACGATTGGCCTCAACGATTTTCCATCGGGTCGGGTTCGCCGCCGCGATTAGCTTTTTTTTCGCGATGGGTCATGACTCCGCGCAGGCGCAAACCATCGCCGTGGGAACATCCACCGGATGGATCGCGTGGAACAGCGGACTAACGGGAAATTACCTGGCTGATCCGGGTGCCGACCAGCAGACCGGCCAAGGCACCGACGACTACATCGGCAACGCGTCTACCCCGGCCATGATGCAACAGGCCGGCACAATAGCCGGCTACAGCGGCAGTTTCATCATGTTTCGCGCCCGCATGGGCAAATATACCGCCAGCGGTTTCGGCTCCGGCAACGGCGCCAACCTGAGCCTCGGCATTGATCTCAACGACAACGGCTCGCTCGATCTCATCGTGGACATGAACTCCAAGGGCAGCGTGAATACGGTTTCCTTCGCCCAGCCCGGCACCGGTGCCAACACCGGCCCCAGCACCACCTCGTGGGGCAATTTCGCCGGAGCGATCACCTTGGCGACCGACCAGTTTGATTACCGGCAGACGACCGACGGCATCGTGCTCAACTCCAATGGCACTTCCGGCACCCCGACCGACCAGAACGGCGCCACAGCGAGTTCCTACGCCGCCAACGCCTGGGTCACCTACGCGCTGAGCTACGCCAACCTGCAGGCCGCCATCCGCGCGTATGCGAAGGACGGCCTGACCGGAGCCACCTTCGGCGGCTACGTCCTCGACGATATGTCCCACCTTTCCTTCATCGGCTTCACGTCCACCCAAGGCAACGCCATCAACCAAGACTTGCTCGGCACCGAGGGTAACACGAGTTCGACCCTCACGTTCTCCCAACTCGGTGCGTCCACCACCTACATCCGCCCCGGTGGCGGGCCGATCCCGGAGCCCGCTGCGGTCTACCAGTTGGGAGGCCTGCTCGGGACGGGGTTGATCGTGTGGGCCTGGCGGCGGAGACGCAGGCAGGTATCCGAGCCGGCACAGAGCCGATGAGGCGTCTAGCGAACTGGCTCGGGGATGCCGCCCGATGCGTGTGGGCGCTGCTCTATTGGAACGCCCGCAAGTCCCGCTACGTGCTCGGCAAGCGGCGCGGACGCTGCCCGTGCCAGGACCCCAGCGATAGCGGAACTTCAGGTCTGGCGCATTGCGATGCCGTCATCCACCTGAACAAGCCGATGCGGTTCCGCCATGTATGCCCGCTGCTGGTGCCGGGGTCCGATGGCAAAGGAGCCTTCTGCAGCGTCCCGGCGTCCCAAGTGCGGCCGTTCTGGGGCCGTGCGTTCAAGTTTTTCGGGGGCTCCCTGCTGGTGTTTTATATCGCGGGAACGTCAGTGTTTTTCATCGGGATGCGCGCCACGGGTGTGAACACGTTGTCTTGGCGGCAAGTCGTGTGGCCGGGCGCTTGGGGTGAAATCACGCACGAACGGTCGAAGTATTTTTTCAAGCAGGCGATCACGGCCTGCGCCCGGCACGACTACCAAACGGCCTACCGGTCCATGGCCACCGCGTTAGAGCTCGATCCCCATAACTACGACGCACGGCTGCTCATGGCCCAATACTCGGAATTCGCCGGCGAATTCCTCACTGCGGACAGGTTTTTCAAGATGTTGCTGCGCGAGTTTCCGGAGAAGCGTTCCCGCACCGCGATCACCTTTCACGACACCCTGCTGTCCGTGGGACGCCACGAGGCCCTCGCGGTTCATTGCCTGGACATGGCGACGGCAAACACCTCCGACCACTCCACGTGGACGAGCTCGCTGCTGCTGGCCATGCACCTCGGAAAACTGGGAGCCGCGTTTCTCGCGAAACACCCCTTTGAGATCGCCCAACTGGAACCGGACGCGCAACGACTCGTGCAAGCCCAGGCGTTGCTCAAAGACGGCAAAGTAAACGCGGCGCGCGCCGGACTCCGCCATGCCTTCGCCACGCCGGTGGACGCCAATTATGTTATCCAGCAGATCCGGATGTTCCTGCGCGCGGGAGCCCCGGCCGATGCCGAGGTCGCCTGGACCATAAACGCCCGGGAACTGGATCCGTTTGATCGCCAGCTCTCCCGTTGCTGGGTTGATCATGGCCTGGGTTATGCGTCTCTGGCGGGCATGGAATTTGCCGCGCTGACCGATCGGCCTCATACTGAACAGACCTTGGATAAACTCGTAGCCACGCTGGTCATGCAGCCGGACCCGGACGCGTTCCAAGCCCTGCACCGCCGGATGCTCGCCCCGAAAGAAGCCATCACCTTGCAAGCATCCGGAGAAATGTGGCTCGCCGCCCTTGCGTGTCATGCCGCACAGGAGCGTGATTACTGGGCGCGGATATGCTCTGAACAATTCCACATGGATTACCCCCTCATATCGGCCATCCGCTTTGACTCGCGGGACAAGGAGCAAAACGATACGGTGCCGTTCCTGGTTAACATTGGAGTTTTTTCACGCGAAACCATCGCCGGGCTTTATTGGCAAAGCAGGCAGGATGGCGGAAAAAACGACACGGCAAGCCCGGGGAGATCATCGCCATGAGCATCAAACTTCGCCTCATTTTATTATTGTGCGGGCTGCTGGCCGTCTTGTTTTCAGGGCTTCTATTTTTGCAAGAAATGGAACGGCGCGAGGCCTCTTGGACACGCGAAGAGGCTCAGGAAAGCCGGATGCAGATGCTCGATCATTGGCTTGAGCTTGCCAGTCGTTCACTTCCGCAAGCCGCCTCGGAATTGGCGCAATCGGATGGAATCCTCCGGCTGGTCGCACACCCGGAGGATGCAGACCGTGATAAATTGGGCGCGGAACTGGCCGGTCTCAACGTGCAGTCCCTTTGGCTGCTCGGGGCCGATGGCATCCCATTTTTTCAGACAGTGTCGGCAGGAATAAAAATAGATGAGCCCGCCATCCGCCCTCTGCTGGCCGCCGAGGATTTCAAGATACTCATAGCTGAAACCCCCAGCCCCCGGTTTTTCGCGGAACAGGATGGCGCGCTCTTCGAGGTCTGCATCCGCCGCCTCGCCGGGGGAACCGACCGACCTTGGCTGGTGCTCGCGCACCGTTGGGATGAACCCCATCTGAAAACCCTGTCGAGCCTGACGGAAAGCACCGCCACCCTCATCCTCCCCTCCGTCCGTGATCCCACGCGCTCACCCGCGATGAACCACGGCAATCTTGTGCTGCTGCGATCACTCAATGACTGGCAGGGCCATCCGCTGCGCGTGCTTCATCTCGAGTATGCCGATCCGGCAACCGATTCGCTGCTGCAAACACACTCCTGGCAGGCGTGGCTCTTTATCCTTTTCGGCCTGCTGATGCTCGTAGCGCTGAGCCTCGCCCTGCAGTCCTGGGTGCTGCGGCCGTTGAGCCAGATCAGCAACAGCCTCGCGGATGACGACACCGCCCACATCCAGGCCCTGAGCCATGAGAAAAACGAGCTGGGCCGCGTCGCGCAGCTCGTCGAGTCCTCCTTCGCGCAACGCGAGGAATTGCAAAGCATGCTCGATGAGCGAGCCCGGCTGGGCCGTGACCTGCACGACGGCATCATCCAGTCGCTTTATGCCGCCGGGATGGGCCTGGCCAGCGTGCGCAACCTGCTGCCTCCGGGACAGGTCGAGGCCAACGCCCGCCTTGAACAAACCCAGTCCTCCCTCAACGAAACCATCCGCGACGTCCGCAACTTCATCAACGGACTCGAGCCCGAGGCCTTGAAGCAGCAGAGCTTCACCCATGCGGTCGCCTCCCTCTTGGATTTCCTGCAGTCCATCCGGCCGACGCGCACCTCCGTGGACATTGATGAAAGCGTCGCCGCCCGCCTCACGTTGTCGCAACGCGTGCACGCGCTGCAAATCGCTCGCGAGGCCGTTAGCAACGCGATCCGTCACGGGGAAGCCCGTCACGTGCGGGTGTCGCTGCAAGCCATTGGAGCGACGGCGGAATTTGAAATTTGCGATGACGGCAAGGGATTCGATCCGTCCGCGCGTAATACCACCGGACACGGTCTCGACAATTTCGCGCGCCGCGCCAGCGAGCTGGGAGCGGAGTTCCTCATCAACTCCGCCCCAGGCAAGGGCACGCAGATCAAACTCACCTTTCCCCTCCCCTCCTTAAAATGACCAAACCCATCCAAATCCTCCTCGTGGACGACAGCGAGCTTGTGCGCTGCGGCGTCAAGAACGTGCTCCAGTCCCACGCATCACCCAAGCTCAGCGTGGTAGGCGAGGCCGGCAACGTCGTTGATGCCATCGCCCAGTGTCTCCGGCTCAAGCCCGACATCGTGCTGCTCGACATCCGCCTCCCCGACGGCACCGGCTTCGACGCCTGCCGCCAGATCATGCGCCACCTGCCGGACACCCGCATCATCATGCTCACTTCGTATTCGAACGACAACTTCGTCTACGAAGCGGTCACTTCCGGCGCCCAGGGTTACCTGATGAAGGAGATAGACCCGGCCGGCCTCATCCAAGGCATCATTGATGTCGCCGCAGGGCGCTCAATCTTGGACCACGAAACGATCTCGCGCGTGCTGAGGCTGCTCCGCAAAGGCCCCGGCGAGTCGGCACAGGAGCAGGACATGTCCACGCTATCCCCCCAGGAGCAGCGCGTGCTTGCCCTCGTCGCCGAGGGCAAGACCAACAAGGAAATCGGCACGCGGCTCACCCTCAGTGAAAACACCGTGAAAAACTACCTCGTCAACGTGTTCACCAAACTGAAAGTCAAACGCCGCTCGCAGGCGGCCACCCTTTTTGTGCAGCAAACGGACACCGCCAAAAAATCTTCCGCCTCGCCTTTCTCATCCTGATGCCCGTCCGCGCACACAGCACCCGGTCTGTCGCAAAGCGGGCATTTCCCCGCCGCGCCTTCACCCTCATCGAGGTGATGCTCGCGTCGGTCGTGCTTCTTTTCGGCATCACCAGCGCGATCCTCGTCCTGCAACGCGGCCTCCAGTCCATCGACACCGCGCGCAACACCACCAACGCCTCCCAGATCATGCAGTCGGAGCTCGAGCGCCTGCGCCTGAAAAACTGGACGCAAATCCAAGCTCTCCAGGATGCCAACTCGACGGCGGTGGACGTTCCCGCCGTGTCGGGCATGGCCAACACCACCATCACGTGCACGCGGACCATCCGTGATCTCAAGACGGACATGAAGGAGATCACCCTCGTCTCGACCTGGCGCGGTTACGACGGGCTCGGCCACACGCTGCGTCTCATCACCCGCTACGGAAAATCCGGCCTCTATGACTATTTCTACACCACGCACTAACTCCCGCCGCCAACCGGGATGCGATGGCTTCACCCTCGCCGAGGTCATGATCGCGGCTTCGTTGTCATCCTTCGTGCTCGCCGGTGTTTTGAGCGCGTTTCTCATGGTCGGCCGCACAAGCTACAACGCCACCAGTTACAGCGAGCTCTCGCACGAGACGGGCAACGCACTCGACATTTTCGCCCAAGACACGCGTCAGGCCAGCGACGTCCACTGGAACAGCGCCCAGAGCATCACGCTCACCCTGCCCACCTCGACCAACGCCACCACGCAGGTCACCTACGCCTACGACTCCACAGCCGGCAGCAGCACCTCCGGCGGCTTCTATCGTCTGCCGGGCGACGCCTCCTCGACGGCAACCCGCCGGGTTCTCGTGCACAACGTCGCTTCCGGTTTCGCCTTCCAGCGCTACAAGCTCGAGCAGGCCGGCGTCTCCGACAACACCGCCGCCAACGATCTCGAGACGAAGCAGATCAGCCTCACCTTCCGCTCCTCGCGCACCGGCGCCACCACTGTGGCCGCCAATCATACCGCCGTCTCTGCCTCCTATATCCTTCGGAACAAGAAGGTGAGCAACTGATGTCCCGTCCTCCGCACACCACCCGTTTTCGACTTCCGGCCCGCACCCGGCGGCGGGGCTCCGTGCTGATCGTGGCGCTGCTTCTCTCCGCCCTCATCGCGGTCGGGCTGGCGAGCTACATCAATCTCAACCTCACCTCCTCCCGGCTGGCCCGGCGCACCTTCACCCATTACGCCGCGCTCAACCTCACCGAGGCCGGCACCGAAGAGGCCGTGTGGTCCTTCAACCGCATCGCCGGCGGCAACACCGACGGTTGGACCGGCTGGACCAACGACGGCACCGCCGCCTGGAAAAAATTCAACGGCTTCGATTTTGGCGCCAACACCACCGGCTCGGTCAAGGTCTACGTTACCAGCTACAACCCCGTCGCCGGCATCAGCCCGAAGATCATCGCCCTCTCCACCGTCAGCCCGCCCGGGCAGCCCGCCGTTTCCAAGATGCTCGAGCTCACCTTGCGCCGCCGCTCCTACTTCGCCAGCGGCCTCGTCGCGAAAAAATCCATCACCTTCAACGGAACCCTCGCTTCCGTGGACAGCTGGAACTCCGATCCGGACAACGACGCCCTCACCACCGCCATTCCCTACTCCACCGCCGTGCGCACCGACCACGGCAGCGTGGCCAGCGCCTCCGTGGACAACACCGCCATGCTCATCAAGCAGGCCAACATCTGGGGCTACGTCGCCACCGGCGGCGCCCAGCCGCAAGTGGGCGTCAACGGCACCATCCAAGGCGCCAACACCCCTGCGGGCGTAGCCGTTGACCCCAGCCGTGTCTCGACGGATTTCAACGCCGACTTCCCCACCGTCACCGCCCCGACCGACGGCACGCCCATCGCTTCCGTCGGCGCAACCTTGGGCACAGTCGGCCAAGCCACGCGCTGGCGCACCACCAGCATCAGCCTGACCGGCAAACAAACCCTCACCATCCTCGGTGACGTCACCCTGATTCTCACCGCCAGTTCCGGGGCCAGCGCCCTCAGCGTCACCGGCACCGCCTCCATCATCATTCCCACGGGATCAAGCCTCACGGTCTATGCCGAGGGAGACGTGAAAATCGCCGGCAACGGCCTGGGCAACACCAACACCCAGCCCGTCACCTGCATCTTCTGGGGCACCAATCAAAGCGCGGCAGGCCAGACGATCCAGATCGCCGGCAACGGCGCGATAAAAAGCCTCGTCTACGCCCCCAACGCCAGCGTGACCCTCAACGGCAACGGCGACATGATGGGTTCGGTCGTCGCCAACGATATCACCCTGAACGGCAACGCTGCCTTCCACTACGACGAAGCCCTCGCCCGCTACGGCCCCAATACTCCCTACGGCATCTCCAAATGGCGCGAGGTCTCCACCGCCGCCGATCAGAGCGCCTACACCGGCTACTTCCAAGGCTGGTGACCGGAGCAATTCTTCATCCTCCGGAATCTGTTCAGACAGGGTAAGCCCATGCTTTCAGGCCTGCCATTAGCAGGCCCGAAAAACATTCCGTTGGCCTCTAACCCCTGACGTCCCTGCGCCCTTATGATGGGGGCGCATGAAACGAGGCCTCTTTAACCGTCGCCGCAACGCTGGGTTCACAATTCTGGAAGTCGCCATCGCGGGCTTTGTCCTGACGCTCGCGATCGCCGGCTCGATCACGACGCTCCAGATGGGCTACCGCGCCATCGACAACGCCCGCTACACCA
>Ga0123337_10001877_pt1 | contig 25358 bp, 21 predicted proteins | sample frozenSSSSmetaG_FD_89792 | JGI IMG/M metagenome (GOLD analysis project Ga0123337, IMG submission 89792) | Glacier valley bacterial and archeal communities from Borup Fiord, Nunavut, Canada, to study Microbial Dark Matter (Phase II) -... | ecosystem: Environmental > Aquatic > Freshwater > Ice >...
GCCTTGACCACTTCACCGACTATGGCGTCGGGCTTGCCGATGACGCCGGCCTCGGCCACGGCAGCGTGTTCCATGAGCGCGCTTTCCACCTCGAACGGGCCGATCAGGTGGCCGGCTGACTTGATGACGTCGTCGGTGCGGCCGACGAACCAGTAGTAGCCGTCGGCATCAACCCGCGCCAGGTCGCCGGTCAGGTACCAGTCGTCCGCGAAGCATTTTTGGTAGCGTGCCTCGTTGTTCAGGTAGCCGCGCAGCATTGACGGCCAGCCGCGTTTGAGCGCCAGTTCGCCCTGCGTATCGGGCTGGTCCAGCACCTCGACCGAGCCATCGGGGCGCTGGCGCACGATGGCGGCCTCGACACCGGGTAAGGGCAGGCCCATCGAGCCGGGCTTGATGTCCAGCGCCGGCAGGTTCGCAATCATGATGCCGCCGGTTTCGGTTTGCCACCAGTTGTCGTGAATCGGCTTGCCCAGCACGTCCAGCCCCCACCAGACCGCCTCGGGGTTGAGCGGCTCGCCCACGCTGGCAATAAAGCGCAGTTTCGGGTAGCTGTAGCGGCGGGCCAAGTCCGCCCCCGCTTTCATGAGCATGCGAATCGCCGTGGGCGCTGTGTACCAGACGCTGACCTGCTGTTCGTGCAGGATGCGCCACCAGCGCTCGACGTCGAACTCGGCTTCGTCGACGATGGAGGTCACGCCATGCAGCAGCGGCGCAATGATGCCGTAGGACGTGCCCGTCACCCAGCCCGGGTCGGCGGTGCACCAGAAAATGTCGTCCGGGTGCAGGTCCAGCGCGTAGCGGCCGGTGGCCCAATGCATCACCACCGCGCCATGCACATGCAGCGCGCCCTTGGGGGCGCCGGTGGTGCCGCTGGTGAAGTGCAGCAGTGCAGGGTCTTCTGCCTGCGTGGCAACAATCTCGAAGGTATCAGACGCTTCGTCCATGAGCCCGGCCAGATCCTGCGTGCCGGGGATAGCGGTCGGCTCCCCTTCATCGCTGACCAGCAGCACATGCCGCAGGGCCGGCAGTTGGGCGCGGATTTTTGCCACCTTGCGTTCATACAGACCTTCGGTGGTCACCAGCACCGCGCCTTCGCCGAGTTTGAGGCGCGTGGCCAGGGGCTCGGGACCGAAGGCCGAAAACAACGGGGACACCACGCAGCCGTTCTTGAAGCTGCCCAGCACCGCCGTGTACAACGCCGGAATGCGCCCGGTCAGCACGAACACCCGCTCGCCGCGCTGCACGCCCAGTGTCTTGAGCACGTTGGCAAAGCGATTGGTGAGCAGGGAAAGCGCGCGGTAGCTGATGTCGTGCTGGCCCTGGCTGCCCAGGAAGCGGAAGGCCACATGCGCGGCACGCGGCCCCAGCGCATGGCGGTCTAGGGCTTCATGGGCAATGTTCAGTCCGCCGTCGGGCAGGCCGGCCAGTTCACGCCGGGCAGCATCCCACGAAAACGCACGGCAGGTGGCGGCGTAATCGGCCAGGTTGGGCGGCAGCGCCAGGTCAGCAGGACTCTTGTGAATGATGGCCGGGCGACCCATGGCGCGCTCCTTGAATTCAGGCCATTGTGGAGACTGCCCGCCTGGCGGGCTTGATGTGCATCAAGGCCGATGTCCCTCCAACGCTGACCGGGTGTTAAACGTAGCCCAGCGCGTGTGCCACTGCGGCATGCGTGACCCGGCCGTTCTGCACATTGAGCCCGCTGGCCAGGCCGGCATCGTCGGCCAGTGCCTGGTGCCAGCCCTTGTCGGCCAGCGCGAGCGCAAACGGCAGCGTCGCCTGGGTCAGCGCAAACGTCGAGCTGCGCGCCACCGCGCCAGGCATGTTGGCCACGCAATAATGCACGATGCCATCGACGATGAAGGTCGGCTCGGCGTGGGTGGTCGGGTGGCTGCTCTCGAAGCAGCCGCCCTGGTCGATGGACACGTCCACCAGCACCGAGCCCGGCCGCATGCGTGCCAGCCACTCGCGGCGCACCAGCTTCGGGGCGGCAGCCCCAGCCACCAGTGCCGCGCCTATGACCAGGTCGGCGTCCAGCACCAGCGCTTCAATGGCAGCCGTGGTGGCGTAGCGGGTCTGGATGCGGTTGCCAAACTGATCGTCCAGGCGGCGCAGGCGCTCCGCCGAACGGTTCACCACCGTGACCTGTGCGCCCAGCCCCACGGCCATCCGGGCGGCGTTGCTGCCCACCACGCCGGCCCCCAGGATCACCACCTTGCCCGGCGCGACACCGGGAACGCCGCCCAGCAGCAGGCCCGCGCCGCCGTGAGGCTTTTCCAGGCAGGCCGCGCCGGCCTGGATCGCCATGCGGCCCGCCACCTGGCTCATGGGCGCCAGCAGCGGCAGGCCGCCGGTCGGGCTGGTCACGGTTTCATAAGCCATGGCCGTGACGCCCGAGGCCAGCAGCAGCCGGGTTTGTTCGGGAGCAGCGGCCAGGTGCAGGTAGGTGAACAGCAACTGCTCAGGCCGCAGCAGCCGGCACTCCTGCGGCTGCGGTTCCTTGACTTTCAGGATCAGGGCGGCCCTGGCGAACACCTCCTGCGGGGTGTCGGCCAGTTCGGCGCCGGCCGCCAGGTACTGGGCATCAAGCAGGCCGATGGCCGCGCCAGCGCCTTTTTCCACCAGCACCTGGTGCCCGTGCGCGACGAATTCCCGCACACCGTCCGGCGTTGCGCCCACCCGGTATTCGTGGCCTTTGATTTCCTTTGGAACACCGACAAGCATGGCGCGACTCCCTGATGACCTGTGGGGACCATGCTTGTCTGTTTGGCCAGTACCGCTCTTGAGGGAAATCACCTGGGCACGAGAAACTGCTACCGGATTGGCCGAGCAGGCCTGGATTGAAGGGTGCAAGCCCGGGTTCAAAGGTAGGGCGACAGCAAGCCGGCCAGGCGGTCGCGCAGCTGGCCCGCCAGCGGCTGGCGGTCCAGCACTGCCACGTCCAGCGCCTGGGCCAGCGCCATGCGCTGCCTGACCAGCGTGTCCAGCTGTTCTACGAGTCGCGTGTCATGGCATTCGAGGTTGTATTCAAAATTGAGCCGCAGGCTGCGCGCGTCCCAGTTCGTGGAGCCAATCAGCGACCAGGCCTCGTCCACCAGAAACAGCTTGGAGTGGTCGAACGGCGGCGGTGACAAATGAATGCAGCAGCCCGCACGCAGCAGGCGGCTCAGTTGCGGGCGCATGGCCCAGTCCAGCAGCGGCAGGTTGCTGTGCGCGGGCAGCACAATGTCGACCGTCACGCCGCGCAGCGCCGTGATCTCCAGCGTGGTCAGCAACACCTCGTCGGGCAAAAAGTAAGGCGTCAGGATGCACACGCGCCGCTGTGCGCAGGCCAGCGCGCCCAGCATCACCTGCCGCATGTGGTCAATGTCCGCATCGGGGCCGTCGGACACGCCGCGCGCCAGCACCGGCCCGCAGTCCTCATTCGGTGCAAACCAGGTGTCGCCCAGCAGCGCCTCGCCGGTGCTGAAGGCCCAGTCGATCGCGAAGGCGCGCTGCATGTCAACCACGACCGGGCCCTGCACCGCGAAGTGCAGGCAGCGAATCGGTGCGGCGGGCTGGCGCGCCAGCCAGTGCCCAGCCCGAATGTTCATGCCGCCGGTAAAGCCTTGCGCGCCGTCAATCACCATGATCTTGCGGTGGTTGCGCAGGTTGGCGTACGCCAGCAGGCCGGGAAAGCGCGGCGGCAAAAAGGCTGCTGCGGTGACGCCACGGGCGCGCAGGTGGGTCACCATGCGGCTACGGCTGTAGCGCCCGCCGACGGCATCGACCAGCACGCGCACCTGCACACCGAGCTGTTGGGCCCGCACCAGTGCGTTGGCAAAGGCGCTGCCGGCGTCGTCGAGGTCAAAAATATAGGTGGCCAGTGTGACCGAACGGCACGCACCGTCAATCGCCGCCAGCATCGCCGGGTAAGCCTCGTCGCCATCCACCAGCGGCGTCACGGCGTTGCCGCTCAGCAGCGCATTGCCGGTGGTGTGCCGGGCCAGCCGATTGATGCCGACCAGCGCTGGCGCGCACGGGGCGTCGGGTCCGGCGGCACCGCCCATCGGGGCCAGGCTGCCACCCGCACGGTGGTGCTCGCGCTGCCAGGCTGTCTTCAGGTCCAGTGCCACGCCAGCGCGCTGGATGCGGTTGATGCCCAGCATCAGGTACAGCAGCGCACCCATGAAGGGGACCAGCCAAGCCAGCCCGATCCAGGCCACCGTGGCTGACACATTGCGCCGGGTCAGCAGCGCGTGCAGCGTCACCGCGAGCGCCAGTGCCAGATGCAGCAAGGTGGCCAGCATGGGCAGCAGGTTCAGCTCAGCGCGCAGGAGGCCCTGCAGCCACACCGGCGGGGTCATGAGGCGCGCACCATGGGATGTAGCCCGTAGTGGGAAATTAGCCCGCGTCGCGCACGTCGGCCACCGGGTTGACCCCGAAATCGCTGCGGCGCAGCCAGGCCAGCACCCGGGCGGCTGCGGCTTCAGGTGATGTCAGCAGTCCCTGGTCTTTCAGGCCGACAAAGCTGGCGCGGTCCGGAAACGCGGCGGCATCGGCGCCGCGCAGCTGCACCTGCATGTCGGTGTCTATCACGCCTGGCGCAAGCGCGCAGACCTTGGCGCCCCCGGGTTTCAGCGCTTCCTCCAGCGCCAGGCAGCGGGTGAAGTGGTCCAGGCCCGCCTTGGCGGTGCAATAGGCGGCCTGCGAAGCCATGGCGCGCCGGCCCAGACCGGAGGAAATGTTCAGCACCTTGCGCGCCGCTGGCCAGTGGGCCGTGGCGTGCAAAAAGGCGGCGGTGAGCTGCATTGGCGCCTCCAGCCCCACGCGCAGGGCGTGGGCCAGGTCGGCCGCGTCGGCGTCATGGACCGGGCCGATGCGCGGAATCACGCCGGCATTGTTGATCAGGGTGGCGCTGGCATAGGCGTCGGCCGCCTGCGTGGCCAGCCAGTCGGCCAGCCGGGCGCTGGCGGCTGCGCCCTCAGCCAGGTCTTGCGGCCATTGAATCAGCGTGGCTCCGCTGTCGGCCGCCTGCGCGGCAAGCGCGTCGTGGGTGTGACGGGACAGGCACAGCAGCGTGTGCCCCGGCTGCAACAGTTGCCGGGCCATGGCCAGGCCCATGCCGCGCGAGGCGCCGGTGAGGATGAAGAGGTGTTGGGTCATGCCACCATGGTAGCGCCGGCGCGCTGGGCCGTCAGGCGTCCACCACGATGGGGAAGGTGGCGCGCAGGCCGTCGCTGCCCGGTGTGAACGGCACAGTAAGCGCGGCGCGTGCCGCGTCGTCGGGCAGGCGCCGCCACAAGAAGTCGCGCGCATTGCCCGCGTCGCCTGCCACGTAGAGCTGGGTCGTCAGCAACTCGTGCGGCCCGAGCCTGACCTTGACGTGAATGTGCGGCGTGCGCCCGCTGTAAGGCGCCGGGCGAATGGTGCGAAAGCGGTACTGCCCGTCGGCCCCGGCAGTGACCCGGCCAAAGCCCTGAAAGGCCGCATCGGCCCGGCCGCCGTCGCCCGGGTGATGGTAGTGGCCGGCCTGGTCGCACTGCCAGATTTCCACCTGCGCGCCGTGCACCGGCCGGCCGGCACGGTCGGTCACCGTGCCTTCGAGCCACACCGGCTGGCCACGGCTATAGCGCTGGTTGCCGTTGCGCAGCAGGTCAAAATCGCTGTCGACCGGCAGGGCGACCGGGTAGAACGGGCCTTCGGTCTGGGCCGGCGTGAGTGTTCGGGCCTGCGGGGACTGCGCGCGGGCGCCGGTCCAGACAAAGGGCGCGGCCACCAGCGCCGTCACCAGCTGGCGGCGCTGCCGGTTGCGGGGTGCATCTTGGGGGCTGACAAGGTCGGTCATGGTCGTGTCTCCTGCGTCAAAGCTGTCAGATGGGCGCTGCGTGAAACAAGTTCCCGCTGGGGCGGCACATCAGTCTGCCAGCAGCCGGGCCAGTTCCTGCGCATCGACCTGGCGCGCAGCGCCAAACCCCGCCACCTGGCGCGCGCCGGTGGGGCGCAGCAGCACGAACATGAAGTCGCCCAGCGCGGTCATCGGCTCGGCTTCGGGAAAGCGCGCCAGGTAGGCGGCGCGTGCGGCGGTCCAGCCGGGGCTGTCCCGTGCCGGTATGTGGGCCTGCGCGTCCAGCGTGACGCGCGGCAGGGCGTGCACCGCTTGCCCGTCCACTTCAGCAGCCATGACCATCAGCGAGACCTGCGGGTGGGCAAGCAGGTTGCGGGTGTGCGGCGCCAGGGCGCTGATGTGAAGCACCAGGCCGCCCTCGGCGGCGCAGCGGGCAAACGGCACCATCGACACAAACGGCAGTTCGGGCTGCTCGGCGTCCAGCGTACCCAGCGCGGCCACGCGGCGCGCGGCCAGCAGCTCGCGCAGGGCGTGGTTCAGGCGGGGTTCATGGGTCATGGCGGGCTCCGTCTAGGTGGACAAGGAAAAGTCTGCGCTGATTTTGACAGCCCGGCGCGGGCTACTGCGGGACGGTTGCGTTGCGTCAACCACTGCCGGCGCGCGCCCTGCCACCATGCAGGCATCGCCCCACTTTGCCGCAGGAGCCGCCGATGACCGCACAGCGCATTCTTTTGATTCAGGGCCACCCCGACGCCACCCAGCGCCACCTGGGCCATCTTCTGGAGGACGCCTATGCCAGCAGCGCGCTCGCAGCCGGGCACGAGGTGCGCCGCGTGCAGGTGGCGGCGCTGGACTTTCCGTTGCTGCGCAGCCAGGAAGCCTGGGAGCACGGCGAGTTGCCGGCCAGCCTGCTGCCGGCCCAGGCCGATATCGCGTGGGCGCAGCACCTGGTGCTGTTTTTCCCGCTGTGGCTGGGCGATATGCCGGCGCTGCTCAAGGGTTTTCTGGAGCAGGTGGCGCGGCCGGGCTTTGCCTTCAGGGCCGAAGGCGGCAATCCGTTCGGGAAAAAAGGATTGGCCGGTCGCTCGGCACGCGTGGTGGTCACCATGGGCATGCCGGCGCTGGTGTACCGCTGGTATTTCCGCGCCCACAGCGTCAAGTCGCTGGAGCGCAACATCCTGGGTTTTGTCGGCATTGCGCCGGTGCATGAAACCCTGATCGGACTGGTCGACCGCCTCGGAGAAACCGGCGTGGCCGAGTGGCAGGCCACGATGCGCAAGCTGGGCAGCAAGGCGCAGTGAAGGGCCTGGATTTTGAGTTCTGGCCTGTATTTATGAATAAAATCAGTGCCTGGCCCAATAGCGGCGGGCGCAAGCAGCTATCAAAAGAGTAGTGAGTTTCGCCGCAGCCAGCTTCAAGGCTGCACTTGCCAGCCGCCACCCAGCGACTGGATCAGCGCCACGGCGGTGGTCTGGCGGTCGGCCATGGCCTGCACCAGCGCCCGGCGGGCGCTGAGCGCGGTGGCCTGCGCGGTGATGACGTCGGAGTAGCCGACCTGGCCGCTGCGGTAGCGGTTCAGCACCTGCTGCTCGACCTGGTCGGCGGCGGCGGACGCCTGGCGGCGCAGGTCCTGCTGAAGCAGCAGCACGCGGGTGGCGGCCAGCTGGTCTTCCACCCCCTGGAATGCGGCCAGCACGGTTTGCCGGTAGCGCGCCACGGCCTGGGCGTGGGCGGCTTCGCTGCCTTCCACGCGGGCGCTGGTGGCGCCGGCGTTGAACAGCGCCTGGGCCGCCGACAGGCCCAGCGCCCAGACGCTGCTGGAGGCGCTGAACAGGTCGGCCACGCGGCTGGCGCCTAGGCCATACGACGCGCTCAGGTTCAGGCTGGGGTAGTAGGCGCTTTGCGCAATGCCGATCTGCCCGTTGGCCACGGCCACGCGGCGCTCGGCGGCGGCGATGTCGGGCCGGCGCTGCAGCAGCGTGGACGGCACGCCAACCGGAACTTCCGGCACCACCGGGTTCCAGGCCGCAGGAGCCAGCGAGAAGTTGCCGGGCGCCTGCCCAACCAGCACGGCTATCGCGTGTTCTAGCTGGGCGCGCTGGCGCTGCAGCCCGGCGGCGTCGGCCTGGGCGTTGGCCAGCTGGGTTTGCGCCTGCAGCACATCGGTTTTGGGCGAAATGCCGGCCTCATAGCGGTTTTGGGTGATCTCCAGCGCGCGCTGGAAGCCGGTCAGGGTGCTGGCAAGCAGCGCCTTCTGGGCGTCGGTCTGGCGCAATGAAAAATAGTTGACGGCCAGCTCGCCCTGTGCCGACAGCGTGGCCGAGGCCAGGTCGGCGGCGCTGGCCTGGGCGCTGGCGGCGGCGCCGTCGGCGGCGCGGCCCAGCCGGCCCCAGACATCGGGCTCCCAGCTGGCGCCCAGGCCGACCTGGTAGTTGCTGTTGGCGCTGGCACTGCTGTCGCCGTTGCCGGAACGGTTGCCGCCTGCATTGAGCGTGACCGTGGGAAACAGCGACGCCCGCTGCTCGCGCACCAGCGCGCGGGCCTGGGCATAGGCACCCACGGCAGCGGCGACGTTCTGGTTCGACACCTCAACCTGCGCGGCCAGCTGGTCCAGCACCGGGTCGCCAAACAGCTGCCACCACGGACCGCGTTGCAGCGCATCGGCCGGCGCGGCCGGCACCCAGCCTTGGGCTTCCTTGAAGCTGCTGAGGTCGGGCGTGGCCGGGCGCTGGTAGTCGGGGCCGACGGCGCAGCCGCCCAGCAACAAAAGCAGGGCAATCGCCATCAGGCGGGGGGTCAGGGTGGGGTGCATGGACTCACTCATTGCAGGGGCAGCGGCGCATCCGGATGACGGCTCAGCTGGCGCTCGGTCGGGCTGCGGCGGCGCAGCTTGTCGAGCAAAACATAAATCACCGGCGTGGTCAGCAGCGTCAGCAGCTGGCTGGCGATCAGCCCGCCGATGATGGTGATGCCCAGCGGGCGGCGCAGCTCGGCGCCTTCGCCAAAGCCGATGGCCAGCGGCAGGGCGCCGAGCATGGCCGCCAGCGTGGTCATCAGGATCGGGCGAAAGCGCAGCATGCAGGCCTCGCGCACGGCTTGCACGGCCGGGATGCCGCGCGAGCGCTCGGCGTCAATCGCAAAATCGATGATCAAGATCGCGTTTTTCTTGACGATGCCGATCAGCAAAAACACCCCGATCAGCGCGATGATGGAAAAGTCCATCTTGAACAGCATCAGCGCCAGCACCGCGCCCACGCCGGCCGACGGCAGGGTAGAGATCACCGTCAGCGGATGCACCAGGCTTTCATACAGGATGCCGAGCACGATGTAGATCACCACCAGCGCCGCCAGGATCAGCAGCGGCTGCTGGTCTTGCGACTCCTGCGCGCTGCGCGCCGTGGCTGCAAAGCTGCCGCGCACATTGCTGGGCAGGCCAATGTCGGCTTCGGCCTGCAATACGGCGGCTTGGGCGTCGCTGAGCGTGCCGCCTTCGGCCAGGTTGTAAGACACGGTGGTGGACAGCTCGCCATCCTCGTGGCTGACCGACGCGGCGGTGGTTCTTTCGCTGAACTGCGCAATGGTCGACAGCGGGACCATGGTGATGGCGCCGCTGGCGGCGGACGTCGTGCCGGCCTGGGCCGCGCCCGCCAGCGTCGTGCCGCTGCCGCCCTTGACCGGAATGTAGATGTCCTTGAGCGACTCCGGGCTGCGGGTAAAGCGCGGCGCCACCTCCATGATCACGCGGTACTGGTTCAGCTCGGTGTAGATGGTGCCGACCGGGCGCTGGCCGAAGGCGTTGTAGAGCGCGCTGTTGACGTCGCGCGAGCTGATGCCGAGCCGCGCAGCGCTCGCCTTGTCGACGGTCACCATGGTCTCCACGCCGTTTTCTTCCTGGTCGGTGTCCACGTCGGCCAGCGCCGGCTGGCGCTTCATCTGGTCGGCCAGGCGCGTGGCCCAGCGCGACAGATCGGCCGCGTTGTCGCTTTTGAGCGTGTACTGGTAGGTCGAATTGCTTTGCCGGCCGCCACCGCGCAGGTCCTGCACCGGATTCAGAAACAGCGTGACGCCGGTCACCTGCGCCAGCTGCGGCCGCAGCCGCGCAATCACCGCCTGGCCCGCATCGGTGCGCTGCGCCACTGGCTTGAGGTTGATGAACATGAAGCCGCCGCCCGAACGCGAGCCGCCGGTGAAACCGACCACGGTGTCCACCGCCGGGTCGCGCTCGATGATGTCCACCAGCTCCCGGAGCTTGCCCTGCAGCGCCTCGAACGAGATGCTCCGGTCGGCGCGCAGGCCGCCCCGGATCTGCCCGCTGTCCTGCTGCGGAAAATAGCCCTTGGGCACCTTCACATACAGGTAGACATTGAGCGCAATCACCGCCAGCAAGATCGCCATGACGGTTTTGCGGTGCGCCAGCGCCCAGTCCAGGCTGACTTCGTAGCCGCGCAGCAGGCGGTTGAAGCCGTTTTCAAAGCCCCGCGCCAGCCGCCCCGGCGGCTTGCTGTGGCCGGCCGGCTTGAGCAGCCAGGCGCACATCATGGGCGTGGTGGTCAGTGAAATCACCAGCGAAATCAGCACCGCCGCCGACAGCGTGACGGCGAATTCGCGGAACAGCCGGCCGGTTTGCCCACCCATGAACAGCAGCGGAATGAACACAGCGACCAGCGACAGGCTGATCGACAGCACGGTGAAGCCGACTTCGCGCGCGCCCAGCAGCGCCGCCTTGAAGCGGTCCATGCCGGCCTCGATGTGGCGGCTGGTGTTTTCCAGCACCACGATGGCGTCGTCCACCACAAAGCCGGTGGCCACCGTGAGCGCCATCAGGCTCAGGTTGTTGAGGGAAAAACCCAGCAAATACATCACGCCAAACGTGCCCAGCAACGACACCACCGTGGCCACGGCCGGAATGAAGGTGGCGCGCGCGCTGCGCAAAAAGGCGCTGACCACCAGCACCACCAGCGCAATCGAGATCAGCAGCGTGATCTGCACCTCGTGCAGCGACGCGCGTATCGATTGGGTACTGTCGGACGCCACCTGCAGCTGCACGTCGGCGGGCAACTGGGCCTGCAGCTCGGGCAGCAGGGCGCGCACGCCGTCCACCGTGGCAATCACGTTGGCGTCGGGCTGGCGCGTGACCAGCACGATGACGGCGGGCTGGCCGTTAAAAAGCCCCAGCGTGTTGGTGTTTTCCACGCCGTCCATCACGTCGGCGACATCCGCGAGCCGCACGGCCGCGCCGTTGCGCCAGGCCACGACCAGGTCCCGGTAGTCGGCGGCGCGGCGCCCGCCGGTGGCGGTGTCGGCGCCCGCGTAGATCTGCAGGCGCTGGCCGTTGCCTTCAATCGCACCGCGCGGCCGGTTGGCGTTGGCGGCCTGCAGCGTGGTGCGTACATCCTCCATGCTGATGCCGTAGCGGTTCAGCGCAAACGGGTTCATCTCGACCCGCACGGCCGGCAGCGAGCCGCCGCCCAGTTCCACATCGCCGACGCCCGGCACCTGGGCAATTTTTTGCTGCACGAGGTTGGACACCTCGTCATAAATCTGCCCCGGCGAGCGCGTCCTGGAGGTCAGCGCCAGGATGATGACGGGCGCGGCCGCCGGGTTGGCCTTGCGGTAGGTCGGGTTGCTGCGCAGCGTGGCCGGCAGGTCGGCGCGCGAGGCGTTGATGGCCGCCTGCACTTCGCGCGCGGCGGCGTCGATCTTGCGGTTCAGGTCGAACTGCAGGCTGATGCGGGTCGAACCGGTGCCGCTGTTGGAGGTGATTTCATTGACCCCCGCGATCACAGCCAGGCGGCGCTCCAGTGGCGTCGCCACGCTGCTGGCCATGGTGGTGGGGCTGGCGCCGGGCAGCGACGCGCTGACCGAGATGGCCGGGAAGTCGACCTGCGGCAGCGGCGAGACCGGCAGCATGAAGTAGGCGCCTATGCCGGCGAGGGCCAGGCCTATGGTGAGGAGGACGGTGGCGACGGGGCGGCGGACGAAGGGTTCGGACAGGTTCATGGTTGCTGTCCTGCCGCCGGTCGGCGCTGGGCTGGCTTTGCCTGGTTGGGCTGGCCGGGGGTTGCCCGGCGGCAAGTAACTTTCTTTTGCTTCGCCAAAAGAAAGTCACCAAAGAAAAGGCGACCCGGCTGTCTGGGTCCCTGCGCTGCGCTGCGGGCAACCTGTGATGACTGGCAAAAGCGGGGGTCCGCGCAAACTCGCCTGCGGCTCAAACAGCGCGCGGCCCTGATCCCGCTTTTGCCAGTCATCACAGGCCCAGCCAGAACGGGACTGGCGGGAACGGAAACGGGAGCGGATTCGGGTGCGGAAACCTGCGTTTGTGCATGAAAAGTGCTCTTGGCGCAGACACCACCTGCGCAACAAGCTATCGAATTAGTAGCATTTTGGTCTGAAATTTGGGTGTGTCGGCTGTTTGGCTGTTTGGACTTCATTCCCGATTTCCCCGTTCTGGCTGGGCCTGCGCTGCCCCGGAAAAACGGGATCAGGGCGGCGCGCTGTTTGAGCGCAACGCAGTGAAGCGAGTTTGCGCCGACCCCCGTTTTTACGGGGCAGCGCAGGTTGCCCGCAGCGCAGCGCAGGGACCCAGACAGCCGGGTCGCATTTCTTTTGCTCACTTTTCTTTGGCGAAGCAAAGAAAAGTGAGTAGCCGCCGGGCTACCCCCGGCCAGCCAGCCCACGCAGCGAAAACCGCTATCAATTAAATAGCTATATGCGCAAGCGGGCAAAGCGCTAGAGCCATAAAAGGCATAAAAACGCAGCATCAGCCCAACGCCTTCCGCCGAAACCTTTGCCCCAGCCGGTCAAACGCCAGGTAAACCACCGGCGTCGTGAACAGCGTCAGCACCTGGCTCACAATCAGCCCGCCAAAAATAGCCAGCCCCAGCGGCCGCCGCAACTCAGCCCCGTCCCCCCAGCCCAGCATCAGCGGCACGGCGGCGAACAGCGCCGCCAGCGTGGTCATCAAGATCGGCCGAAAGCGCAGCAGGGCCGCCTGAAAAATCGCCTCCTGCGGCGACTTGCCTTCATTGCGCTCGGCGTCGATCGCAAAGTCGATCATCATGATGGCGTTCTTTTTCACGATGCCGATCAGCAAGATGATGCCGATGATGCCGATCACCCCCAGGTCGGAGCCGCTGATCATCAGCGCTAGCAGCGCGCCCACGCCGGCGGACGGCAAGGTGGAAATGATGGTCAGCGGGTGGATGTAGCTTTCATACAGCACGCCCAGCACGATGTAGACGCAGACCACCGCCGCCAGGATCAGCCACAGCTGCCTCGACAGTGACGACTGGTAGGCGCCCGCCGCGCCCAGAAGGGTCAGCGTCACGCTGGCGGGCAGGGAAATGTCTTTCGCGGCCTGCTTGATGTCGTCGACCGCCTTGCCCAGCGACACGCCTGGCGCGGTGTCAAAGCCCAGCGTGGTCGACGGGTACTGGGCCACGCGGGTGATTTGCAGCGGCGCCGGCGCTACCGTGATGCGCGCCACGCTGGACAGCGGCGTGGTGCTGCCCGAGCCGGTCTTGAGCGGCAAATTGCCCAGGGAGGCCGGGGTGGCCAGCGGGTCGGGCAGCGCTTCCAGAATCACGCGGTACTGGTCGGTCTCGGTAAAGATGGTGGACACGATGCGCTGACCGTAGGCGCTGTAGAGCGCGTCGTCAATCGACGCGGTGGTGATGGCCAGGCGCGCGGCGGTGTCGCGGTCCACCGTGATGTAGGCGCCCGAGCTGCTGGCGCCGGCGTCGGACGCCACGTTGCGCAGGCTTTGCAGCTGGCGCAGGCGCTGCGTCAGCTGGCCGGCCCATTGCACCACCGTCGCGTTGTCGGCGCCTTCGAGCGACACCCTGAACTGGGTCGGGCCGGTTTCGGCGTCGATCGTCAGGTCCTGCGTCGGCTGCAGGTAAAGCGTCACGCCGGCGATCTGGCCGGCGCTGGCCTTGAGCCGGTCCATGGTGTCCTGCTGGCTGCCGGTGCGCGTGCGCTTGAGGTTGATCAGCATGCGCCCGGTGTGCAGCATGCTGTTGTTGGCGGCATCCACGCCAATGAAGGAGCTCAGCGTGGCGACATCGGGGTCTTGCAAAATCGCCTGGGCCGTGGCCTGCTGCAACTCGGCCATGCGGGCGTACGACACCGACTGGGTGGTTTCGATTCGGGCCTGCAGCTGGCCGGTGTCCTGGGTGGGAAACAGGCCTTTGGGAATCAGCACATACAGCAGCACCGTGAGCACCAGCGTGGCCAGCGCCACGAGTAGCGTGGCGCCCTGGTGCCTGAACACCGCGTGCAGGCCCTGCGTGTAGCGCGCCATGACGCCTTTGGAAAAGCGGCCAAAGAACTGCTGCAGCCGGCTTTCCGGCTGGTCGCTGTGCGTATCAAGCGCCGGCTTGAGCCATCTGGCCGACATCATGGGTACCAGCGTGAGGGACACCACGGCTGAAATCAAAATGGTGATCGCCAGCGTGATGGCGAATTCGCGGAACAGCCGGCCCACCACGTCGCCCATGAACAGCAGTGGAATCAGCACCGCAATCAGCGACACCGTCAGCGAGATGATGGTAAAGCCCACCTGCTTGGCGCCCTTGAGCGCCGCCGCCATCGGCGCCTCGCCTTTTTCCAGGTAGCGCGAGATGTTCTCGATCATCACGATGGCGTCATCGACCACAAAGCCGGTGGCAATCGTCAGCGCCATCAGGCTCAGGTTGTTCAGGCTGTAGCCCAGCAGGTACATCGCGCCGCAGGTGCCAATCAGCGAAATCGGCACCGCCAGGCTGGCAATCACGGTGGCGCGCAGGTTGCCCAGAAACGCAAAAATCACCAGCACCACCATCACCACGGCCAGCAGCAGTTCTATTTCAACGTGCAGCACCGACGCGCGGATGCCGGTGGTGCGGTCGCTCAGCACCTCGACATTGACCGAGGCGGGCAGGCCGTACTGCAGTTCGGGCAGCCGCGCCTTGATGGCGTCGACCGTGGCAATCACGTTGGCGCCGGGCTGGCGCTGCACGTTCAGGATGATGGCTGGCTTGAGCCCGCTCCAGGCGCCGAGCTTGATGTTTTCGGCGCTGTTGACGACCTGGGCCACATCGGCCAGCCGCACCGCCGCACCGTTGCGGTAGGCAATGACCAGGTTCTGGTAATCGGCGGCGGTCAGCAGCTGGTCGTTGGCGTTGATCGAATAGGCGCGGGTCGGCCCGTCAATGCTGCCCTTGGCGCCGCTGGCGTTGCCCGCCGCAATGGCGGTGCGCAGCGCATCCAGGCCCAGGCCGTAAGAGGCCAGGGCGCGCGTGTCGGCCTGCACCCGAACCGCAGGGCGCTGGCCGCCGCTGAGCGAGACCAGCCCGACGCCATCGACCTGGCTGATCTTGAGCGCCAGCCGGGTGTTGACGAGGTTTTGCACCTCGGTCAGCGCCAGCGTGTCGGAGGTGATGGCCAGCGTGAGCACCGGCGCGTCGGCGGGGTTGACCTTGGCATAGACCGGCGGCGCCGGCAGGTCGGACGGCAGCAGCGAGCCGCCGGCGTTGATGGCGGCCTGCACCTCCTGCTCGGCCACATCGAGCGCCAGCCCCAGGCCGAACTGCAGCGTGACAATCGACACGCCGGCGGCGCTGGTCGAACTCATGCGACTCAAGCCCGCCATCTGGCCAAACTGGCGCTCCAGCGGCGCGGTGACGGTTTGCGCCATGACCTCGGGGCTGGCGCCGGGGTAGAGGGTCTGGACCTGGATCGTCGGGTAGTCGACCTGCGGCAGGGCCGACAGCGGCAAAAACTTGAAGCCGACCAGGCCCGCCAGCACGATGGCGACCATCAGCAGCGCGGTCGCCACCGGCCGCATGATGAAGGGCCGCGACGGGCTCAGGGTGTCAGGCGCGTGGACCGGGTCGGTCCCGGTCGGCTCGCTCATGCGCCCTCGGCTTGTGATGCGCGGCGGCGCGACCGCGATGCGGCGGCGGCGGGCGCGTCGGCGCTGGCGCCTTGTTCCCGGGCTTTGCCCGTGCGCTGCCCTTTAGCGGGCCGCTCACCCGCCGGCGCGCCCGGCAGCACCACGCGCGCGCCGTCCTTGAGCCGGTCCGCCCCTTCTGTGATGACGCGCTCGCCGGCCGCCAGGCCGGAGGTGATCACGATCTTTTCCACCGTGGCCTGGCCGCGCTGCACCGGCCGCAGCGAGACGGTGCGCTCGGCGCTGTTGAGTACATAGACAAAGTCGCCGTTGCTGCCGCGGCGAACGGCCGTGACGGGCACCACCACGGCGTTTTCAAGCGTCTTGAGCAGCAGGCGCACATTGACAAACTGGTTGGGAAACAGCGCCAGGTCGGTGTTGGCAAAGCGCGCCTTGGCCTTGACCGTGCCGGTCTGGACGTCGATCTGGTTGTCGAGCGAGGCAAACACGCCGGTGCCCAGCGCGCTGGAGCGGGTGCGGTCCAGGGCGCTCACCGGCATGCTGGCGCCATTGCGGGCCAGCTGCTGCAGCTCGCCGGCGTGGTCCTGCGGCACGGCAAACACCACGTCAATGGGCGTGAGCTGCGTGATCAGGGCAATGCCGTTGGCGTCGCTGCTGGCCACCACATTGCCCACGTCCACGGTGCGCAGGCCGACGCGGCCGCTGACCGGCGCCAGCACGCGGGTGTAGCCCAGGTTCAGGCGGGCGGCGCCCTCGTTGGCCTTGTCGATCACGACCGTGCCTTCCAGCTGCTTGACCAGCGCCGCCTGCGAGTCGACTTCCTGGCGGGCAATCGAGTCCTGGCCCAGCAGCGTCTTGTAGCGCTGAAGCGTGACGCGGGCGCTGTCGAGCTGGGCTTCATCGCGCTGGCGCTGGCCGCTGGCCTGCATCAGGGCCAGTTCAAACTGGCGTGCATCGATGGTGGCCAGCAGCTCGCCAGCGCGCACCATCTGGCCTTCCTTGAACAGCACTTTTTCCATCACGCCCGAGACCTGTGGCCGCACCCGCACGCTGGCCTGCGGCGTGACCGTGCCCAGCGCTTCCAGCGTGATCGGAATGCTGGCCTGCTCTGCCGTGGCCACGCCCACGGTGGTGGCCGGTGGGCCGCGCCGGCCTGCCGGAGCGGTGCTGCTGTCTTCGGCAGGATGGGTCAGGTGCCAGGCCAGCCAGCCCAGGACGCCCAGCGCGAGCAGCGCCATGAGGCTGCCGATGATGGATGCGCGGCGGCTGATACGGGGGCGGACGCTGGCGTCAGTGGCTGGGTACGGGGGGGTGATTTCGGGGTCCATCGCCTGTCCTGTTTGGCTGCCGCGCGGGGAGATGGCGCGGGGGTTTTTTGTGGTTGATGGCGTTTTGATGCGCAGTGCGCCCCGCCTGCCGGGTCAGGGCCGTGGGGCCTGCTTTGTAAGTCAAGGTAATTATCCGTGCAACAAGCGGTTCGCTGGTAAGCGGCTCGAAAGGTGGAGGTAAACATGGGGTAAAGCGGCGGCTGCACATGGCGGTGCATGGGTCATCGGTCAGGGCCAGCCCCAGCCAGGCCTGTATTTTGCTACTGTAATCGTAGCTGTCAGCGCTCGTATCTATTGAGATAGAGTCTGTTTTGATGATGAAAATAAGCCGCGCCTTGCACCGTCCTTAAAATGGCGCCATCATTTTTCAAGAAAGCCACGCGTGACCGAATCTGCCCCGGCCTCCGCCCGAAATCCCTCGCTCCTGATCTGCCGTGCCAACTACCACGATCCCGTGCACGCCAGCGCGCTGGTCCAGCTGCTGGACGCCTATGCGCAAGACCCGGCAGGCGGCGCTGAGGGGCTCAGTGATTTTGCCAAGGCGCACCTGGTGGCCGCGCTGGCCGCGCGGCCCCAGGCCTTCAGCGTGCTGGCGTTCGATGACGAGCAGCCGGTGGGACTGGTCAATTGCATCGAAGGCTTTTCAACCTTTGCCTGCCGCCCGCTGGTCAATGTGCACGACGTGGCCGTGCTGGCCAGCCACCGCGGTCAGCGCGTCGGCGAGCAGATGCTGGCCCTTGTCGATGAAATTGCTAGAGAGCGCGGCGCCTGCAAGCTGACGCTGGAAGTGCTGCAGGGCAACGCCAGCGCGATCCGGCTTTACGAACGAGTCGGTTTTGCCGGCTACCAGCTCGATCCGGCGATGGGGCAGGCGCAGTTTTTTCAGAAGTGGCTGGATTGAACAAAGGCACCGGGCGGCTACTGCGCTGCTGCAGGGCGATCCCGCAGCAGCATCAGTGCCGCAAAGCCCAGCAGGCCCAGGGCCGCTGAAAACCACAAGGCGCCTGCGCCAAAGCGGTCGATGGCCACGCCGAACAGATACGGCGAAAGCGCCTGCGCAAAGCGCGCCGGCACCATCAACAGCCCCTGGCGCGCACCATAGTTGCTGGCGCCAAACAGCACCAGCGGCAGCGTGCCCTTGGCGATCGTCAGCACGCCATTGCCGGCGCCGTGCAGCAGCGTGAACAGCGCCCCCGCCGGGACGCCGAAGCCCAGAAAAACCACCGCGCCCAGCGTGTGCATGGCGCCAGCCAGCCGGGCTGAAGTCAGCGGGTGAATGCGCCGCAGCAGTCCGTATTCCAGCAGCCGGCCGGCCACCTGTGCCGGACCGACCAGCCCGGCAAAAACAAGGGCTGTGGCCAGCGGAACCCCACCCGACTGCAGCAATCGCGGCAGGTGCGCGGCCATGGCCGTGCTGATGAACCAGGTGCAGGCAAACACCAGCGCCAGCAGCACCGAGGTGCGGGTGGCGCTTTGGCCGGGTCGCAGGGCTGGCGCAGCCTTTGGCCGCGACCTTGCCAGGGCGGCAATTGCCGGAGGCTCGTGAGCGGCCGGTGTGGACGGCAGACTCCAGTTCAGCGGCAGTGCCAGCAGCAGATGCAGGCCTGCCCAGACTCCGCAGGCCGTGCGCCAGCCCCACGCCAGTTCCAGCCAGGCCGTCAGCGGCCAGCCCACGGTGCTGGCAAAACCGGCAATCAGCGTGATGCCCGTGATCGCGCCTCGCGCACCCTTGCCGTACAGGTGCACCAGCGCGGCAAATGCGGCTTCGTACAGGCCGGCCGACATGGCCGCGCCCATGAGGACCCAGGCCGCGAAAAGGCCCACCGGCCCCTGGGCCATCGCCATCGCTGCCAGCGCTGCGGCAAAGACCACGCTGTTGGCGGCCAGCACGGGCCGGCCGCCATACCGGTCAATCGCCTTGCCCGCCGCCGGCCCCAGCACGGCAGACACCACCAGCGCCACCGAAAATGCGGCAAATACCGTGGGTGTGCTGACGCCCAGATCCCGCGCCATGGGCACGGCCAGGATGGCCGGCAGGTAGTAGCTCGACGCCCAGGCCAGCGTCTGGGCAGTGCCCAGGCTGGCCACGGTGACGGTGCGCCTGGACGTCATGCGCGCAAGGCGGCCCGGGCAGGGCCGGTTGCCTTCGCCGGGCCGCCCGAATGCCGGGGGCTGGTAACTATAAAAATCATAGCTGAAGGTGCCCGTAGACAGGGCGCTGGAGGCCTATTTGTGCATTAAAATAAGTTCACTTCTCAAGCCGGCCGCGCCACAAACCAGTGCTGCGTGCGGTTGATAATGGCCACCAGCGACAGCATCACCGGCACTTCGACCAGCACGCCGACCACCGTGGCCAGCGCCGCGCCGGAATGCAGGCCAAACAGCGAAATCGCCACCGCCACCGCCAGCTCGAAAAAGTTCGACGTGCCAATCAGGCAGGCCGGGCCGGCGACGTTGTGCGGCAGCTTCAGGGCCTTGGCGGCGATGTAGCTGATAACGAAGATGCCGTAGCTCTGCAGGATCAGCGGCACCGCAATCATGGCGATCACCAGCGGCTTGTCCACAATGGTTTGCGCCTGAAAGCCGAACAGCAGCACCACGGTAGCAATCAGTCCGATCACCGACCAGGGCTTGAGCCGGGCCACGAAGTCGGCCACGGCATGGCTCGATTTGCGCTGCAGCACATGCCGCGTTGCCATGCCCGCCGCCAGCGGCAGCACAACATACAGTACGGTCGACAGCACCAGTGTTTCCCACGGCACGGTGATGTTCGTCACGCCCAGCAGGAAGGCGGCAATCGGCGCGAAGGCCACGACCATGATCAGGTCGTTGACCGACACCTGCACCAGCGTGTAGTTGGCGTCGCCCTTGACCAGCTGGCTCCAGACAAACACCATGGCGGTGCAGGGCGCCACGCCCAGCAAAATCATGCCGGCGATGTATTCGCTGGCCGACTGCGGATCGACCCACGGCGCAAAGAGGTACTGAAAAAACAGTACGCCCAGCGCGGCCATGGTGAAGGGCTTGATCAGCCAGTTGACCACCAGCGTGAGGTACAGGCCGCGCGGCTTTTTGCCCACGTCCTTGACCGCCGTCCAGTCAATCTGGATCATCATGGGGTAAATCATCACCCAGATGAAGACGGCAACGACCAGGTTGACATGGGCAATCTCCAACCCGGCTATGGCCTGAAAGGCGCCGGGTGCCAGCAGGCCCAGACCGACCCCGGCCAGAATGCCCAGCGCGACCCAGACGGTTAAAAAGCGTTCAAACAAGCCCATGGTGTTTATCTTTCTGGTGGAGGGTCAGGCCTGACGCGGCAGGTCGCGCGCGGTGTCTTGCAGCAGGGCGCGTTGGAGTTTTTCTGGCGGCAGGCTGACCAGTATCCCCAGTCGGCGGTGCATCGCCAGCAGGGTCTGGCGAAAGGCTTCGAGTTTTTGCGCCTCGCTGCCCTGGGTCTCTGAGGGGTCAGCGTAGCCCCAGTGCGCGGTGGCGGGCTGGGCCGGCCAGAACGGGCAGACTTCGCCGGCTGCGTTGTCGCAGACGGTGATCACCAGGTCCATGTGCGGCGCGTCCGGCTGGGCAAATTCGTCCCAGCTCTTGCTGCGCAGGCCTTCGGTTGAAATGCCGGCTTGTGCAAGTACCTGCAGGCCGAGCGGATTGGGTTGTTGGTTTTCGCGCGGGCTGCTGCCGGCCGAAAACGCCTTGAAGCGTCCCTTTCCGATGTTGTTGAGGCTGGCTTCCGCCAGGATGCTGCGGGCCGAGTTGTGGGTGCACAAGAACAAGACGTGGAGTGGGCGCTCAGACATGGTGGTGAGTTAGGTAGTGAAAGGAAAATCTGGCTATTGAATTGCTAGTGGCTTGCGCCCGTGCTGAATGGCTCTGAATTTTCAGCATTCGAGGCAAACCGCCTGTGCACTGGTGCTGCAGGCCTGGCCTTCACAGCAATGCTCGGTCAGGTAGGCCAGCAGCCCGTTCATGTGCCCGATGTCGGCGCGGTAAATCAGGTTGCGGCCGCGCGCTTCGCTGCTGACCAGCCCGGAATGGGCCAGCTCCTTGAGGTGAAAGGACAGCGCGCTGGGCGCGACGCCCAGTTGCTCGGCCATCACGCCCGGCGTCAGCCCCTCGGGCCCGGCCACCACGAGCGCACGGAAGGCGCGCAGGCGCTGGGCCTGCGCTAGCGCGGCCAGCGCCTTGACGGCGGCGATTTCATCGAGGGCGGTTAAAACTTGGGGTGTGGCTGTCGTTTCCATAGTTCAAATATAATTGAATTATTGAAGCGATGCAATTTAGCCATCAAAAAATTTATCAACAGGAGTCCCAGGCCCATGTCCGACATCACGATCTACCACAACCCGCAATGCAGCACCTCGCGCAACGTACTGGCGCTGATCCGAAACACCGGCGCCGAGCCCGAGGTGATTGAATACCTGAAAACGCCGCCCAGCCGCGAGACCCTGCTGGCGCTGATTGCGCAAATGGCGGTGCCGGTCCGGGACGTGATGCGGCGCAAGGAAGCGCTGTATGGCGAGCTGGCACTGGACAACCCCGCACTCAGTGATGATGCGTTGATAGACGCGATGCTGGCCCATCCGATTTTGATGAACCGGCCGGTGGTGGCTACAACGCTGGGTACACGCCTGTGCCGGCCGTCGGAAGCCGTGCTCGACATTTTGCCGCTGGCGCAGCGCGCCGCCTTCGCCAAGGAAGACGGGGAGATGGTCATCAACGCCCAGGGAGAACATGTTGCCAAACGTTAAGCCGCTGCTGGCGGACAGCCCGAATCTGGACACGGCGCTGTTGGCCGTGCCGTCCGTCGCCCGGCTGCAGTCCCCCGCGCCCAGCACGCACGCGCCGCGCATCTTGCTGCTGTACGGCTCGCTGCGCGAGCGCTCCTACAGCCGGCTGGTCAGCGAAGAGGCGGCCCGCGTGCTGCACGCGCTGGGCGCCGAAACCCGCACCTTTGACCCGCGTGGCCTGCCCCAGCCCGACGGTGCGCCCGACAGCCACCCCAAGGTGCAGGAATTGCGGCAGCTGGCGCAGTGGGCCGAGGGCATGGTCTGGACCTCGCCCGAGCGCCACGGCGCCATGACCGGCATCATGAAGTCGCAAATCGACTGGATTCCGCTGGCCGATGGCGCAGTGCGTCCGACGCAGGGCAAAACGCTGGCATTGATGCAGGTGTCGGGCGGCTCGCAGTCGTTCAACGCCGTCAACCAGCTGCGCGTGCTGGGCCGCTGGATGCGCATGCTGACGATTCCCAACCAGTCCTCGGTCGCCAAGGCGTTTCTGGAGTTTGACGAAGCCGGGCGCATGAAGCCCTCGGCCTATTACGACCGGGTGGTCGATGTGATGGAAGAACTCGTGAAGTTCACGCTGCTCACGCGTGATGCGTCGGCCTATTTGGTGGACCGTTACAGCGAACGCAAGGAAAGCGCTGAAGCGCTGTCGAAACGCGTGAACCAGCGCAGCCTGTAGCGCGCCAGCGCAAGGTCAATGCGCCCGGAAAATGGCCGATCCCCCCGGTGTGTGCTGTCATTATATTTATAGTGTTTTAGGCCGTTTGTGCAATGCGTGCGGTCGCTGATAGCTCCTGATTTTGTAGCTATTTTGTTTTAAACAGTGGCCGCTTGCGCCAGCGGGCAATGTCACACAACTGCCATTGAACTGACACGCGCGCGTCACCTTCGGCTTTCACAATCAGCGCCATGACCAGCACCCAGGAGCGCACGATGGAAATGAATTTGAACCAGTCCCATGGCCAGGCCTGGCAGCGCCTGTGTATTTTGCGCATCCTGCGCTGTACCGCCAAAGCCATGGCCAGCAGCCCAGGGGGCTTGCGTTTTAAGGCGGGCACCCGACCCTGGCTGGACGGGCTGGCGGGCGGCTTGCCGGCTTTGTCTGTAGCCTCCTGCCAACGCGGCAACCCGGCTTCGCAAGCAGCTAATGATTGAGTTTCAAAGCCCCTTTTCTGGGGCTTTTTTACAGCCCATCCAGCATTTATCCCGGCGCCAGCGAGCAGGGCTACCAAGCCAGGTAGGCGTAGCCCTGTTCCTGAAGTTCCATGATGGAGGCTGCGCCGACTTCCTCGACGGTGGCGAAGTCCAGCATGTCGTCCGGTGTCCAGCCGAGGGAGTGCATGGTGTTTCCGCAGGCAATGAACTTGATTCCATACGATTGCGCCATGCTGCGCACGCGCTGCTGGTGCAGGCGCGACACTGGTCGCTGGGGGGCTTTGGCCAACAGGTGGATGCCGGGACCCCAGACCACAACGGTGATGCTGATGTCGTCGACATATTTTTTCAGCATGGCGCTGATGGAATTGAATATGGCCTCCCGATACGCCTCGTCAGCCCGGTTGAGCTGATAGACGATTTTGTGCGGCGTACCGCTGTCCCGCGCGCCGGGCTGTTTCGGGGTCTGCCCACTGGCTGGGGCACCGGCACCCGCTGCAGCCGCAGCGGCAACGCCTGCCAGCAAGCGCCGGCGGGGCAGAGGCAACGATGAAGAAAGCAGTGTTTTCATACCCCCTAGCGTATCCGATGCCTCCGTTTTCTGCCCGCGACAGCCGAAGACGCCCGCCATTGTCGTCCAACAGGCCGGGAAAGTTTACGCCGGACGCTTTGCAGCAGGCGCCGACAAGGCTGTCGAGCCAGTGGTGTAAATCTGGATTTTTTGAGGCCCAAGCAAACAAGCGAACAAGGAGTTAGCCATGAAAGAACTACCCAACCCCACCTATGCATTGTCGCCCGTCGCAATGCCACGGGGGTCACTTCATCAAAGCCGTCATGCTGTCGGTCCAGCCGTTGTTCAAAGGCCTGCAGTGGGGAAAATCGCCGTCAGCTGGGCCCGGCACCAGGACGAGGTCCGGCAAGCGCAGCGCCTGAGGTACCAGGTGTTTGCGCTGGAAATGGGCGCGACCTTGCCTAAAACCCTGCCCGGCCACGATGTGGATCTGTTTGACGACTATTGCGAGCACCTGCTGGTGCGCGACCTGGCCAGCCAGGAAGTCATTGGCACCTACCGCGTGCTGACCCCGACCCAGGCCACACGCGTGGGCAGCACCTACAGCGACCTGGAGTTCGACCTGACGCGGCTGCGCAGCCTGCGCGCGCGCATGGTGGAGCTGGGCCGCAGTTGCGTGCATGCCGAGCACCGGCACGGCGGCGTGATTCTGGCGCTGTGGGGCGCGCTGGCTGAATTCATGGGGCGCAACCAGCTCGACACCATGATTGGTTGCGCCAGCATTCCAATGCAGCACAACGGCGTTTCAAACGGCCATGCCGCTGCCAGCATCTGGCGCCAGGTCCGGCAAACGCACCTGGCAGCGATTCAGTACCATGTGACGCCGCGGCTGGCCCTTCCGGTGGAGCGGCTGGATGATTCGCTGGACGTTGAACCGCCCGCCCTGATCAAGGGCTACCTGCGCCTGGGTGCCAAGGTGCTCGGTGCGCCCGCCTGGGACCCCGACTTCAACTCGGCCGATTTGCCCATGATGATGCGCATCGCCGATTTGCCGCCGCGCTACCTCAAGCATTTTTCCGGCGGCGCCGCGCAGGCATGATGCGAACGCTGTTTGACGCCCTGGGGGGCTTGGGGAGTGGTGGCGGCTTTGCGCCGGGCCCGGGCGACGACGCGCAGGACAATGACACCCAGCCGCTGCGCCAGCGCTTTCGCACCATTTTTATTTCCGACCTGCATCTGGGTACGCCGGGTTGCCAGGCGGCCGCGCTGCTGGATTTTTTGAAAGCCCACCCCAGCGACACGCTGTATCTGGTGGGTGACATCGTGGACGGCTGGCAGTTGCGCCGCAAGTGGTTCTGGCCGCAGTCGCACAACGACGTGGTGCAAAAGCTGCTGCGGCGCGCCCGCAAAGGCTGCCGCATCATCTATGTTCCTGGAAACCACGATGAGTTTGCGCGTGAATTTATTGGCCACCGGTTCGGCGGCATTGAGGTGGCAAGCGAAGCGGTTCACACCACGGCCGACGGCCGCCAGCTGTGGGTCGTTCACGGCGATTATTTCGATGCCGTGGTGCAGTGCGCCAAATGGCTGGCCTATGTGGGCGACAACCTCTATGAGTTCACGCTCAAGCTGAACCGCCACCTCAACAGCCTGCGCGCCCGCATGGGCTTGCCCTACTGGTCGTTGTCAGCCTACCTGAAGCACAAGGTCAAGAGCGCGCTCAGTTACGTCACCGACTTTGAGGTGGCGGTGGCCAACGAAGCGCGCCGCCGTGGCCATCAAGGCGTGGTCTGCGGCCATATTCACCGCGCTGAAATGAGCGACATCCAGGGCGTTTTGTACTGCA
>Ga0123337_10001878_pt1 | contig 25355 bp, 18 predicted proteins | sample frozenSSSSmetaG_FD_89792 | JGI IMG/M metagenome (GOLD analysis project Ga0123337, IMG submission 89792) | Glacier valley bacterial and archeal communities from Borup Fiord, Nunavut, Canada, to study Microbial Dark Matter (Phase II) -... | ecosystem: Environmental > Aquatic > Freshwater > Ice >...
GCGAGGTTGTAGATCGCATCGACCTGCACGGCGACGGGCTGCTCGACGTCCTGTCGCATCAGGGTGAAGCGCGGGTTGTCGCTGAGGCCGGCGAGATTTCCCTCGCTCGCGGTGAGGAAGTTGTCGAGGCACACCACCTCGTGCCCCGCTGCGATCAGCCTGTGGCAGAGGTGCGAGCCGATGAACCCGGCGCCGCCCGTCACCAGCACCCGCCTGGCGTCGTTCATCAAAGTGTCGTCCACGTCATTTGGTGAGTTCTTGTGCCCGCGCCAGGGCGCTGGCGAAGCCGGCCAGCGATACCGTGAACGGCGTCGCCGCACCGCCATCCGCCGTCGCCGCGACCTTGAGCGCCGCGCCGCTCTTCATCGCCGCCACCGTGTCGGGCGCAAAGTTGAGCGGCACCATGCAGCCCTGCGGCAGGCAGGTGCGGAAGCGCAGGCCGGGCAGCGGCTGGCCCTCGTCGATCGACAGGCTCACGCCCTTGTCGAGGTCGAGGCCGAACGGCAGGATCAGCGTTCCGAGCACGCTGTCGGCGCCCGGCACCATCTCCACCGCCAGCAGCCGCTGGCGGCTCTGGTTGTCCACCTGTTCCTGCTGCACCAGGCAACCGATCCGGCTTTCTGGCTGCCGTGCCTGGCAGCGCACCGTCCAGTCGCCGTGGGTTTCGGTGAGCGCCGAGGCACCGCCCGGCAGGGTCATTGCCTGCTGCGCCGTCGCCGGCAGGGCCAGCGCGGCAAGTCCTGCGGCAAGTCCGGCGGCAAGTCCGGCGGCCAGTACCACCACGGCCCGATAGATTCGCATGAGAACTGCCCCGAGATCGTCGCCACCAGCGCGCCCAATTCTGTGGCGCGCCAAGCCTGTGCAAGCTTGTGCAATGCAAGCCAACGCAAGCCTGAGGCGCAGTCTATACCGGCCTCGGACGTGCCCGTACAGGTCCGATCGAAAGGCAGCTCGGGGACCCGTTATGGCCCCAACCAGTTGGGCACCGGCCGGCCGATCCGCGGGGGAACTGGTGGCCGGCGACGGGTCCATCCGCGCCGGCCACCGGCCCACCGCTCACGGACCCGAGTGGAGCGGCATTCGCCTGTAAACGTGATGGGTGCCCGAACCGGTCGGGCCTTCCCCACGCCCTGACTTGCCGGCTACAGTAGTTGGCTGCAGGTTTTCCGGTACCATGCACGACAGGGCACATCGGGGCGATTGAGGGCATTCACGGCATGGCGTTCGACGAAAACCGTGACGGCAGCGGCAATCGGCTGCTGACCGGCTGGAAGCAGATCGCCTTCTATTTCGGCAAGGATGAGTCGACCGCCAAGCGCTGGGCCGCCCAGCGCCGCATGCCGATCCATCGCGTGCCGGGCCAGAAACGCGCCAGCGTCTACGCCTACTCGGCCGAGCTCGAGACCTGGCTGCGCCAGCAGGACGACATTCCCGCCGCCCCGCCATTCCCGGCCACCCTGCAGCCCCCGCCCGCCACACCGCCCGCGATCCCGCCGGCCATGCCCGAGCGGGCGGGTCTCGGTCGCTTCGGCGCCGTCGCCCTCGCCGTGGTCATGATCGTCGCCGTCACCGGCATCGCTGCACTCGGCTGGCGCGCCGTGGCGCTGCCCGTGTCGGGTACCCACACGCCATCCATCACCGCCGAAAGCCTTTATCTCGACGGCGTCTTCCACCTCGAAAAGCGTACCGGCGACGGCCTGCACCGCGCCATTGGCCTGTTCACCGCCGCCGTGGCCGACGACCCGGCTTATGCGCGGGCCTATGCCGGCCTCGCCGATGCTTACAACCTGCTGAGCCAGTATACCGACACGCCGGCCGAAGAGGCGTATCCGCAGGGCCGTGCCGCCGCCGAGCGGGCTGTCGCGCTCGATCCCGCCGACGCCGGCGCCCACGCTGCGCTCGCTTTCAACAGCTTCTACTGGCAGCGCGACTTCAGGGCGGCGCTCACCCTGTTCGAGAAGTCGGTGACGCTCGACCCGGACAATGCCCGCGCCCACCACTGGTATGCGCTCGCCGCCATGCACAACCGCCGCTTCGACCTCGCCGAGCGCGAGATCCGCGAGGCGCAGCGGCTCGATCCCCGCGCCCCGGCCATCCTCGCCAACAAGGGGTTGATCCTGTTCCACGCCGGCAAGGTCGGCGAGGCGCTAGCCATCCTCCGCCCGCTCGCGGCGGGCGAGCCCAGGCTGCTCTCGCCGCATGCCTACCTCGCGACGATTTTCCTTGCCACCGGCCGCACTCAGGATTTCCTGCGCGAGTACCGGACCGTCGCCGACCTCTCGGGCAGTGCACCACAACTCGCCATTGCCGCAGCGGCGGAGTCGGGCTTTGCCGCTGGCGGCGAGGACGCCATGCTGCGCGCCATGCTCGCCGCCCAGCAGGCCGAATACGCCGCCGGCCGCGAACCGGCCTTCAAGCTGGCGCTCACCGCCGCCATGCTCGGCGACAGCGCGCTGGCGCTCGACTACCTTGAGGCGTCCTACGCCCGCCGCGAGCAGGACATCCTCGGCATCCGCCTCGAGCCGGCCCTCGCCACCCTGCGCGAAGATACCACCTACCGCACCCTGGTCGCCGAAGTCGGCTTCGACAACGACTAGGGCAGGGGCCACGCTCCTCCTCCGCCACCGGATTCCGTTCATAACCCGTTCATAAACCGTTCAGCACCCGGTCAGCCAAGCCTCTGTTTTATGGCAGATGTGCTGTCCTATTGCCTCCGCTCCGGCCTCTGGACTCGCTCGCGCCGCTCCGGTAACGTTCCCGACATTGATCGCGGTCAACCGCGGCGGAGGAGTCGTTTTGGCGAGGCGTCCGACCATCATTGATGTGGCGAAGCTGGCCGGGGTATCGAAGAGCACCGCGGCGCGGGCGCTGACCGATGCTGCCGATGTCAATCAGGCCACCCGCGACAAGGTCCGCAAGGCTGCCGCGGCCGTCGGCTATGAGCGCAACCACCTCGCGGTGGGGATGCGCTCCGGGCGGTCCGGATTGTTTGGCCTCGTCATCCCCGACATCGCCGACCCGTTCTGGGCAGAGGTGGCGCGCGGCGCGCAGGACCTGGTGGCGGAGAACGATGCGTCGCTGCTGGTGTTCTCCTCGGACTGGGACCATGACCGCGAGGCAAGCCATCTGCGGGCGCTGCGGCAGGCGCGGGTCGAGGGGGCGATCGTCAACCCGGTCTCCGACAATGTCGATGATCTCGGTCGCTTCAGCGTACCGCTGGTGCTGATCGGCTCGTCCGCCGAACGCTTTCCGGATACCCCGAGCATCGGCTCGGACATCCGGCAGGCGGTGCGGCTGGGGCTCGATCACCTCAACGAACGCGGCCATCACGCCCCCGCGCTGATCCTCGGCCCGCGCTCCCGCCTCGCCCGCGCGCGCTTCCTGCGCTCGGTGCATGAGCACTGCCTCGAGCGCGACATCGACCCCGACATCCTGCCGGTCGAGGAGACCGACTACACCTTCGAGGGTGGCCATGCTGCCATGGGCCGGCTGATGGCGCGCCAGGCGCCAGGGAAACTTCACGCCCACCTGACGGTGTTCTGCGCCAACGACCTGATGGCGCTCGGCGCGCTGCTCGCTGCCCGCGAGGCGGGGCGCGAATGCCCGCGCGACGTCTCGATCCTCGGCTTCGATGGCGTCCCCAGTGGGGCGTTCTCGTGGCCGGGCCTTACCACCATCGAAAAGCCGGCCCGCGAACTCGGCCGCCGCGCCGCGCAGGCGCTGTTCGACGAGATCGCCGGCCGGCCCGTCACCGGCCGCACCTATCTGCCCTGCCGCCTGATAGAGCGAGGCTCACTCGCCGACCTGAGCGCGCAAACACCGTTGCGTGCCGTCGCCGCGGGGAGGAACTGACGCAGATGCCGGCGCGCAGGCCACAGACTTCTGCCAGTCCAGCGGCCCCCGCCGCCGCCGCCGGAATGCCTTCGCTCGCGTCCGGGAACGTTCCCGAATGGCATCGCCTCAGGCTGGCCATCCGCCACTGGTGGCCCTACTACCTGATGATGGCTCCCGGCCTAGTCTTCTTCCTGGTCTGGCACTATTTCCCGATCTGGGAAGCAAAGATGGCGTTCGAGCAGGTAAGAATCATCCCGCCCAATATTTGGGTCGGCCTGAAACACTTCCAGACCCTGTTCGCCTCGCCGGTATTTTACACAGTATTGGCAAACACTCTGATCATCTCGACCATGAAGATCATCTTCGTCTTCCCGATCCCGATCATCGTGGCGCTGCTGCTCAACGAGGTCCGCTCGGGAAAACTGCGCAAGTTCATGCAGTCGGCGATCTACCTGCCGCACTTCCTGAGTTGGGTGGTGATCGCCGGAATCTTTATTGCGCTGCTCTCGCCATCGGACGGCGCGGTGAACCAGGTCACCGGATTTTTCGGTGCAAAACCAACCTCTTACATGACCGACGGCTATGCCACCCGCTGGGTGCTGGTGATCTCCGAGATCTGGCGCTCCGCCGGCTGGGACAGCCTGCTCTACCTCGCGGCGATCATCGGCATCGACCAGTCGCTCTACGAGGCGGCCGAACTCGACGGCGCCAGCCGCTGGCAGAAGATCTGGCACGTCACCATCCCCGGCATCGTCCCGACCATCGCCACACTGTTCATCCTCAACATGGGCATGTTCCTGTCCGCTGACCTGAACCAGGTCATCAATTTCCTCAACGACGTGAACCGCGGCCAGATCGATATCCTCGACAGCTACGTCTACAGGCTGGGCCTGCGCACCGGCGAATACTCCCTCGCCACCGCCGCCGGCCTGTTCAAGGCCGTGCTTGGCATGGTGATGATCCTCGCCGCGCATTTCTTCTCTAAGCGCCTGACGGGCAAGGGGGTTTGGTGATGGCCACCCCCTCTCAGACCACTACTCGACCCGCCGTCGACGTCCGCCCGCACAACGCCATCCGGCGCACCCCGCTCGAGCGCATGGAGTATGCACTGATCGTCTCCACCCTGCTTCTGCTCGTGGTGGTGACGGTTCAGCCGATCCTCAACCTCATTGCTATGTCGGTGTCCAACCCCGCCAAGGTCGCCGGCATGAGCGGGCTGACGGTGATCCCCGAGGGCTTCTCGCTCGACGTCTGGATGCTGTTGTTCCAGCATCCGCTGGTCCAGTCGGGCATCCTCAACTCCATTCTCATCACCGGCACCGGCACGATCATCGGCGTCATGGGCACCGCCCTGATGGCCTGGGGCCTCAGCCGACCGAACCTCCCCGGTCGCAGGCTCATCTTCGTGCTGGTGCTGGTGACCATTGTCTTCGAGCCCGGCATCATCCCCGACTACTTCTTGATGAAGCGGATGGGCCTGCTCGATACCTACTGGTCGGTGATCCTCTACAAGGCAGTGAACGCCTGGTACTTGATCATCCTCGTCCGTTTCTTCGAGGAAATCCCCGAGGAACTGCTCGAGGCGGCCGAACTCGACGGCGCCAACGCCTTCCAGATTTTCTTCCAGGTGGTGCTGCCACTGGCCCGGCCGGCGCTGGCGACGATCGCGCTGTTCTACCTCGTCTTCCACTGGAACGAGTTCTTCCGCGCGATGATCTATCTGAACGACCAGGGCAAGTGGCCGCTGCAGGTGGTGCTGCGCCAGTTCGTGGTCGAGGGTGACAAGCTTGCCATCGTCGGGGCGAACAACGCCGCCAACAACATCGGCGTCGCCCAGATCAACCTCAAGGCGCTGAAGGCCGGCATGATCATCATGACCATCCTGCCCATCCTCGCCATCTACCCGCTGATCCTGAAGTTCTTCACCAAGGGCACCATGACGGGGGCGCTGAAGGGATGAGTTTATTCCTGCGCGAACGCCGGCCGGGCTCCTCCACTGTGGCGAAGCCACGGGGGAGGGGGACCATGCGGAGCATGGTGGAGGGGGCGTTACACACGCCGAGCTCTCATCGATTTCGAGCACCGGAATCCCTGGGGCGGGGCCGCCCCCTCCACCGCCTTCGGCGGTCCCCCTCCCCCGCTTCGCGGTGGAGGACCCCGGAGACCTCAGCGCTGCAATTCTACACAAAACCAACAACCATAACGGAGGAGACTACCAATGCTTAAGCGACTGCTCATGACCACCACGGCGCTGGCCCTCGGCCTTGCGCTCGCCGCCCCGGCCTATGCCGACCCCACCGTCATCCGGCTGGTGAGCAAGGACCTGCTGTCGACCAATCCGCCCGACGTTGCTCATATCGCGCGCATCGAAGCGGCGCTGAAGGCGCAAGGCACCGATCTCGACATCCAGATCGTCGACCTGCCGTCCTCGGGCTATGCCGATGCGCTCGGCACCATGCTGCTCTCGGGCGACATCCCCGACCTGATCTACTTCCAGGGCGGCGACGCGAAGATGGCCGACCAGGGCATTCTCGAAGACCTGAACCCGTGGATCGAAAAGTCCCCGAACCTCAAGGCTGCGCTGTGGCCGCACAACATCGACCGGCTGAAGAACTACCCCTACCTGCTCTATGTCTACCCGCCGCGCGCCCCGCAGCCGGTGATCCGCAAGGACTGGCTCGACAAGCTCGGCATGGCGCCGCCGACCACCGTCGATGAGTACGAGGCCTTCTTCAAGGCCATCCACGACGCCGATCTCGATGGCGACGGCACCCCCGGCAACACCATGGGCGTGACCACGGCCGAAAGCACCAACGAGCTCGACTCGATCTTCAACCAGGCCTTCGGCATCACCGGCAGCTGGATGAAAGACGCGTCGGGTGCCTGGGTGTCCTCGCGCATCACGGACCAGGAGAAGGCCAAGATCACCTGGTACGCCAAGCTGGCGGCCGAAGGCCTCTACGACAAGGAATATGTCACCAGCAAATTCGACGTCAAGGAAGACAAGTTCTACACCGGCAAGGCCGGGGTGATCTTCGGCTCCTCGGCGGAGGTCATCGACATCTACGGCGGCAAGATGCGCCAGGCGCATCCCGAAACCCCGATCGAGCTGGCGCTGCTGCCGATTCCGTCGGGTCCGGGCGGGCAGGGGCTCAGCGCCACCGATGTCAGCAAGGAGAGCCGCGGCTTCGCCATCGCGACCACCAGCCAGCACAAGGAAGAGGTGGCCAAGCTCCTCGACTTCATAGCCTCGACCGAAGGCCAGATGATGGACCGCATGGGCTTTGAGGGCGAGGAATACACCAAGTCCGGCGACACCTATGCCATCACCGACAAGATGAGCACCTGGTACGCCCGCTTCTTCGCCGCATCGAACTTCAAGCCGCCGGTGGAGTGGAAATCGACGGCCGCGCAGGAATCGCTCGCCAACATCACCACGTGGTTCAAGCCCGACAACGCCTTCGTCTGGCCGGCCGACTATGCCGCCGACCTCGACGCCGCCGAGAACGTCTATCGCGCCTGGGTGTACAAGTTCATCTCGGGCGAAGCCTCGATGGACCAGTGGGACGCCTTCGTGGCCGAATGGAAAGCGGCCGGTGGCGACCGCCTGAACCAGTACGCAGCGACCAAACTGGGTAGCTAAGCAGCAATCCCGAGGGCCGGGTGGGTGGAGAACACCCCTCATCCGGCCTCGGCCACCTTCTCCCACAAGGGGAGAAGGCGATGAACACCGGCCTCTCAGCAGATACCCTTCTCCCCTTGTGGGAGAAGGTGCCCGACAGGGCGGATGAGGGGTCGCCCCACGCACAGGACGTGACATTGACGAACACTAGCTCCTTCACCAGCCGCGTCCGCGCCATGCTCCACGGCATTGCGCTGGGCGATGCGCTGGGCGCGCCGGTCGAAAAGCTCTCGGCAGCCGAGATCAAGTCGCGCTATGGCCGCGTCACCTCGCTCGACGCGCGCTGGCAAAAGATGGACCTGCCGCTCGAGCAGCGGAACTACCGCATCCGCGGCAACGGCATCGTCACCGACGATACGCTGATGACGCTGGCGCTGATGGACATCTACGCCGATACCGGCCGGCATCTCGACGCCTGGGACATGGCTGACGGCATGGTGCGGCAGATCGCCTGGACGCCGCGCTGGATCCCGGAGATGCAGCGCGAGACCAACCTGATCGACCGCCTGTTCTACCCCGAGAAGTGGATCTTCCAGCGCCATCAGCTGAGTGGCTGCGACCCGCGCCAGGGCGGCATCGGCAACATGGTGAACTGCGGCGCTGCCATGTACATCGCCCCTGTCGGCGTGGTGAATGCCGCTGACCCGCGCGGGGCCTATGACGAGGCCATCGCCTTCGCCCAGGCCCACCAGCAGAGCTATGGCCTCGAGGCCGCCGGCGTGTTCGCCGCTGCCGTGGCCGCCGCCTTCGTGCCGGGCACGACCATAAAGACCATCGTCGAGACGGCGCTTTCCCTCGCCAAGGACGGCACTCGCGCCGCCATCGCCGAGATCGCCGAGGCCGCGACAGCGCTGCGCGAGGCCGGAGCCGACTACGACCACGTGGTCGCAGAATTCCACCGCATCATCGCGGCCTATTCGCCGATGGGCGACGACGTGAACCACTCGGCGAGCAAGGCCGGTATCCCGACCGCCGCCTACCAGCCCTCCCGCCTCGGCGCCATCGAGGAGCTGCCGCTGGCGCTTGGCTTCGCGCTGTTCAACGCCGGCCACTTCCGCACTTCGATCGAGGACGGCATCAACTCCGGTCGCGACACGGATTCGATTGGCGTGATGGCCGGCGCCATCCTCGGCGCCCTGCACGGCGAGCGCGTCATCGAGGCGGCGGATCGCGCCATGCTCGACAACGCCAACCGTTTTGACCTCACCGCCTCGGCCGACGAGTTCACCCGCGTCGCCACCGGCATCCTCCTCGCCGATCGCGACCATCGCGCTGCCGCCGACCGGGCTCGCGACACCCTGTTTGCCGCGGCCGCAGCCGCCATGCCTGCCGCCAGCGTCGTCAATCTCTGATCACCGGACCACCATGCTCACCCATACCGAAATCTTCGACCGCATCTACTCCGGCTTCCTCGGCAAGGCCATCGGCGTCCGCCTCGGCGCGCCGGTCGAGCCCACCATCTGGAGCTATGAGCGCATCCGTGACACCTATGGCGAAGTCACGCAATACCTGCGCGATTTCAAGAACTTCGCCGCTGACGACGACACCAACGGCCCGGTCTATTTCATCCGCGCGCTGCGCGACTACGGCCTCCAGGCAACTGCCGCCGATGTCGGCCGGACCTGGCTCAACTACGCCGCCGAGGAGCATGGTATGTACTGGTGGGGCGGCTTCGGCAACTCCACCGAGCACACCGCCTACAAGAACCTGAAATCCGGTATGGAAGCGCCGGAGTCGGGCTCGATCGCCACCAACGGCACCACCGTCGCCGAGCAGATCGGCGGCCAGATATTCATCGACAGCTGGGGCTGGGTAAACCCGGGTAACCCAGTTCGCGCGGCGCAAATGTCGGCGATGGCCGCCTCGGTGGCGCATGACGGCGACGGGCTGAATGGTGCGCGCTTCTGCGCCGCGGCGATCGCCCAGGCCTTCGTCGCCAAGTCGATCGACGAGATTGTCGAAACCGGGCTGGCGCAGATCGATGCTGGGTCCACCTACGCCAGGGTCGCCCGCGCCGTCATCGATTTCCACAAAGCCAACCCGACGGACTGGCGCGCCTGCCGCGACATGCTGGGCGCGCTCTGGGGCTACGACCGCTACCCCGGCGTCTGCCACATCATCCCCAATGCCGGCGTCACCGTGATGGCCATCCTCTACAGCGAGGGCGAACTGACCCGCACCGCTGAGATCGCGACCATGGCCGGCTGGGACACCGACTGCAATGCCGGCAATGCCTGCGCCATCGTCGGCACGTTCCAGCAGGTGCAGCCGAGCTGGGACAAGTACCGCAAGCCGATCAACGACTTCGTCGTCGCCTCGGGGGTCGTCGGCACGCTGAACGTCGTCGATGCGCCGAGCTTTGCCCGCGAGCTCACCGTGCTGGCGCTGCGCCTCGCCGGCCAGGACGTCCCCGCCCTCTGGGCCGAGGACTTCGAACGCCGCGGCGTCCGCTTCGATTTCGACGCGCCGGGGTCGACCCACGGCTTCCGCACCGAGCCCTTCAACCAGATCTCCGTCAAGGCCGCGACGGACCGGCACGGGCCGAACTCCCGCGGCGCCCTCGAAGTGCTGCTCGACCGGCTCGAGCGTGGCACCGGCGAGGGCGAGGTCGGCGACGCGGCGGGCCGCGTGTTCTGGAAGCCGTTCTACCGTCGCGCCGATTTCGACGACGAGCGCTACCGCCCGATGTTCACCCCGCTGGCGGACGCCGGCCAGACGGTGAAGTTCAAGCTGCAGCTCGACCCGTGGAACGGCGATGGCAACCTGCGCGTCGCCCCCTATGTGCGCCGCGCCATGAGCCAGCAGATCGTCGAAACCGGTGCATGGCATGTGCCGAGCTCCGAAGGCTGGCAGGACTACGCGTTCACGATCCCCGATGGCGACGAGGCGATCGACGAAATCGGCGTGCTGGTCGAGTATTTCGGCCGCCTGAAATTCCTCGGCCGACTGTTCCTCTCGGAGTTCTCGGTCTCGGGGAAGGGCCATGTCGCCATCGACCCCAAGGTGGAAAAGCCCGAATGGGGCGGCATCACCCGTTTCACCTGGAATCGCGGCCACTGGAGCCTGCAGAACGGCGTCATCCACGCCCACACCGCCGAGGATGCCGACGCATGGACCGGCAACGGCTACCTTCGCGATGCGACGGTGACGGCGGACCTCACCCCGCTCGCCGGTAAGTCGCACCTCGTCGCCGCCCGCGTGCAGGGCACGTCGCGCTTTTATGTCGCCGGCATCGAGAATGGCGAGGCGGTGATCATCAGGCAGGATCACGGCGCAACGGTTTTGGCGCGGGTGCAGTATGACGCCAAGGCGGGCACGCCGCTGGTGATCTCGCTGACGGCCAGGGGGGAAACGCTCAGCCTTGCGATCAACGGCCATACGCTGCTCACCGCCACCGATGGCGCCTTCCGCTACGGCCAGGCCGGGCTGCGCATGGCCTCGGCCGGGCGGATGACGGTGCAGCGGCTCGAGGTGGTGGAGCTTTGATCCAGTTCGATCAAAGCGCGGCGGGACCGCTCGATGGCATTCGCGTCATCGACTTGAGCCGGCTGGTGGCGGGCAACATGCTCAGCCTCCAGCTGGCCGATTTCGGCGCGGACGTGATCAAGATCGAGCCGCCGCAGGGCGATCCCTTGCGCGAGTGGCGCGACGATGGGCACTCGCTCTACTGGAAGACCTATGGCCGCAACAAACGCTCGGTGGTGCTCAACCTGCGTGAGGCGCCGCACATGGTGGCGCTGAAGGCGCTGCTGAAAACCGCCGACGTGTTCATCGAGAACTTCCGACCCGGCACGCTCGAGGAGATGGGTCTTGCGCCGGACACCCTGCTCGAAGCCAATCCGGACCTGATCGTCGTTCGCATCTCCGGCTTTGGCCAGACCGGGCCTTATGCGCAGTTCCCCGGCTTCGGCACCGTCATCGAGGGGATGAGCGGCTTTGCCTACCGCACCGGCTTCCCCGATCGCGAGCCGGTTCTCCCGCCTCTCGCCCTCGCCGACATGATCGCCGGAATCTACGGCGCCAACGCTACGGTGACGGCGCTGTTCGCCCGCTTTCGCGGCAAGGCCAGGGGACAGGTGATTGACCTCAGCCTGCTGGAGCCGATGTACTCGGTGCTCGGCCCCGAAGCGGCAATCTATAAGGTCACCGGCAAGGTCAAGGAGCGCTCCGGCTCGGCCTCCAACACCGCCTCGCCGCGCAACGTCTACCGTTGCTCGGACGGCGGGTACGTGGCCCTGTCCGGCTCCACCCCGCAGGTGGCCCATCGCATCTTCGAGGTCATCGGCAGGCCCGATATGAACACCGACCCGCGCTTCGCCACCAACTCCGACCGTGTGAAGCACCGGGACCTTGTCGATGCGGCAGTGGGGGAATGGTTCGCCCGTCACACCCATGACGAGGCGCTGTCGATCATGCGCGAGGCCGGCGCCACCGTGGGGCCGATCTACTCGATCGCCGACATCGCAGCCGACCGGCATTTCCTTGACCGCGGCATCATTGTCAATGTCGAAGACAAGCAGTTCGGCTCGCTGCCCATGCACAACATCTTGCCGCGCCTTAGCGAAACGCCTGGCAGCTTCCGCCGCCCGGCCCCCGAGCTTGGGGAGCACACGGCAGAAGTGATGACCGAGGCCGGCATCGACCCTGCTACGGTCATCGGATGAAGCTGCGTTCCCTCCTCTATGTTCCGGCTCACTCCCAGCGCTTCATCGCAAAGGCGCATGAGCGCGGTGCCGACGCCATCATCCTCGACCTGGAGGACGCCGTCGCCGAGGCCGACAAGACCGCCGCCCGCAACAACCTTGCTGCCGCAATCGCCTCGGTCACCCGTAACGGCGCGGCCGCCTTCGTCCGCATCAATGCCGGCGCTCGCCAGCGCGACGACGCCATCGCTGCCACCCGCGCCCGCGCCCATGGGCTGTTTATCCCGAAGGCCGGCGACGTCGGCGCGCTGCAAGCTCTTGCCGGCACGCTCCGTGCCGAAGAGGCTAGCCTTGGTCGCGCGCCCACCCGGTTCGTCGCCATGATCGAGGACCCTGCGGCCATGCTCGATGCCCTCGCCATCGCCCGCGTGCAGCGCGTCATGGCGCTCAGCTTCGGCGCCGAGGATTTTACCGCCGCGACCGGCGGCACGCCGACGCCGGATGTGCTCCGCTTCCCCAAGCTCGCCGTGCACTACGCGGCAAAAGCCGAGGGGAAGCTCAGCTTCGGGCTGCTGCAGTCGATCGCCGACTACACGGACCTCCGGGCGCTCGCCGCCGCCGCCGCCGAGGCCAAGGCGCATGGCTTCGACGGCGCAACCTGCATCCACCCCTCGGGCGTGCCGATCCTCAATGCCGGCTTCGCGCCGACCGATGCCGAGCGCGACTGGGCGAAGCGCGTGCTGGCTGCCGCGCCGACCAGCGACGCCGCTTTCAGCCTTGATGGGCGGATGGTGGATGCGCCAGTCGTGGCGAGGGCAAGAAAGATGCTCGATCTCTAGGCGGGCTCATCCTGAGCCGGTCGAGGGGTGAGGACGGGCTCAGCGCCAGTGCCCTCGTGGTTCGACAAGCTCACCATGATGGAAGGCGCGTGACGTGGTCAGGTCCCTCGGCGTAGCAGCGCCAGCATCGCTTCGATCGGCAGTGGCTTGGCGAACAGGTAGCCCTGCAACTCGTGGCACCCCTTGGCGACAAGGTAGTTGCGCTGCCGTTCGGTCGATACACCCTCCGCCGTCACCTGCATGCCCATCGAGCGGGCGAGGTCGATGATGGTGCGGACGATCACCTCGGCATCAGCGGATTCGCCCAGCTGCTGCACGAAGGAGCGATCGATCTTGAGCTTGTCGACATTGTAGCGGCGCAGGTAGTTGAGCGACGAGTAGCCCGTGCCGAAGTCGTCGAGCGCCAGCCGGATGCCGGCGGCCCGCAACTGCTTCAGCCCGGCCTCGGTGGCTTCGGTGGTGTCGAGCAGCACCCCTTCGGTGATCTCGAGCTGCAGCCGGTGCGGATCGATCCCGGAATCCTCCAGTTTCGCCAGGACGCGGGCGAAAAAGCGCGAGTCCCTGAGTTCGACCGGCGAGACGTTGACCGCCAGCCAGGGCAGTTCAGTCGTCTTCAGCGTGCGGCACGCCTCCTCGAACACCCATTGTCCGAGACCCTCGATCAGCCCGCGCTCTTCGGCGACGGGTATGAACACGTCTGGCGGCAGCAACCCGCGCTGCGGGTGCATCCACCGCACCAACGCCTCGGCCCCGATCACAGTCTTGCCGTCGGCGGCAAAGATCGGCTGGTAGGCCAGCCGTAACTGGTTGCCGGCGGCAAGGGCCGTCCTCAGATCCTGCTCGATCGCCCGGCGCTCCTCGAGCCCCTCGGACATTGGGTTCGCGAACACCTGCCACGCGGCCCGACCGCGCGCCTTCGCCTCGTACAGGGCAATGTCGGCCTCGCGCAGCATTTCCTCGGAGCCGGCTCCCCGACGCCAGGGCGCGATGCCGAGGCTGGCGCCGACGACGGCCGGATCGCCGAACAGCTGGAACGGCCGCCCCAACTGAAGCAGCACTGCTCTGGCGATCGATTCCGCCGCACCGGCGGATGGGCCGGATAGCAGGATGGCGAACTCGTCGCCGCCCAGTCGCGCGACGATCCCCTGCGCCCCGACCAGCAGTGATAGTCGTGTTGCCACCTGCCGGATCAGGTCGTCACCGGCCACATGGCCCAGCGTATCGTTGACGTGCTTGAACCGGTCGAGGTCGATCAGTACCAGCGTCACCGGCAAGCCCTCGGTCGCACGGGTCACCGCCATGACCAGCTCGAGCTCGAACTTCGCGCGGTTCGGTAGTCCGGTCAGCGCGTCGTGATAGGCGAGGAAATGGATGCGCTCGTGGGCCTGCCGTCGCTCGGTGACGTCGCGTGCTATGCCCACCAGTCCGATGATCGAGCCGTCATTGGCTCGCAGCGGCACCTTCGAGGTCGAAAGCCAGCGGCGGGTGCCGTCCGGGCGCACCACATATTCCTCGATGTCGAGCAGAGGCTTGCCCGTCGTAAGCACCCGCTTGTCGTCGCTATAGAACTTCTGCGCCAGTTCGGCCGGATGCAGCTCCAGGTCGGTGTGTCCGATCAGGGCCTCCGGACTGCCGTGTCCGAGGTCCGACGCCACCGCGACATTGGCGACAACGAAACGGCAGTCGGTGTCCTTGACGAACAGGTAGTCCGGCACCTGGTCGATCATCGCCCGCAGCCACAGGCGCTCCTCGCGGTCTCGGGCCCGATCGGCAAGCAGTTCGCTGAGGTCGCGGTGCAGCCGGTTGTTAGCCTCGATGAGCCCGGCGAGGGCATCGGCGGTTTCGAGCAGCGGAGTTTGAGCGCTTTGGCGTCGCGCGGCCATTGGAATCGGCTCCCGATCGGGTCTTCTCTGAGTGACGCTGCCGGCCAACCTAGCTGCCGGGCGCTAAGTAAGTGCTAAGTTGCGCCTGCAACCAAGCTTGGACGCGCGAGATGAAACTGCGTAGCGACGGCAATTGAGTGGATCGGCCATCAGTTACACCACGGCCGCCACTTTACGGGGCTCGCCCGAGCATTGCAGGTCAGGCGTCGTTGACGGTTAACATCCGTTAACCCGGCGCGGCGCATGGTGCCCGCATGTCCGACCTCGCCACACTCATCGCGCAACTGAGCGGCAGCAGCCCGCAGCCTGCGTCCGATCCGGCGTTGGCGGCAGTCAAACTCGCCCGCGCCAGCATCGATGCGCTGGTACTGCGGCTGGGGCAGACGATCGACGCCAGGGTGGTCGGGCAGATTGCCGCCGGGCTGACACAGCTCGCAGCCGGGAACGAGAGCTTCGTGCTCAAGCTCGAGACGCCATTGCCCGCCGGCACTATGGTGAACATCAAGGTTACGCCGACGCCGCAAGGTATGCCTGCGGTGACGGTCTCCGTGCCAGCGCCGGCTCTGCAGGCGGCCCGGCCGCCACTGTCGCTGCCGACACCGACGTCGCCGCTGGTTGAGGCTCAAGTTCCCCTGCCGGCAGTCGCGACGCCGGCCCCGACCGCGCCACGACAATTGCCGCAGGCCGTGCAGCTGCCACTGCCCGACCCCGTCACTCCGCCTTCTCCGATGGCTGCCGGTCCCGCGCGGCCGGCACAGGCCGGACCCGCCACCGCGCCATCTCCACTACCACCGGCTGCTGGGCAGCCGGACACTGAGCATCGGCCACAGCCCGCAACTCCTGCTAATGCCGCAGCGGCTCAACCTGCCACCCCGCGACAGGCGACTCAGGCACCGCAATTACCGCAGCCAGTGCTGCCGGTTGGCCCGCAGCCGCAACCGGCGTCGAGCCAACCGGCAGCGCAGGTGGCTCCGCCTGTGACGACGCCACGGGCACAACCTGCCGCAGCCCAGCCCGCTTCCGCCTCTATCGTGCCCCCGCCTTCCACGCCTGCACCGGCCTTATTGCAGAGCGCGACCCCGGTCGCGATATCCCCGACGTCCCCTCAGCCTGCGACGGTCCCGACCCCGGCGACAGTGGCGCCCACCCCGCCGGCGCAACCAGCCCTGATCCTCGCCACGCCCCTCGCCGCGCAACCGCAACAGCCGCTGCCAACGCACCCATCGCCCTATCCGGTCCACCTCCCGCACACCGCTACGCCGGCCGTGGCGCAGCAGCTGCCGCTCTCGGCCAACGCCGCCGCCGCGAGCAGGCCCACCGCCCCTGCATTCAATCTCGCCGATCCGGCGCAGGCCGCTGCCCGGCAGGACAGCGCCGCGCCACTGCTGGCCCGGCTCGCCGCCATCGTCACTGCCGCCGCGCCATCGTTGCCTCGCCCGCTGATCGACCTGGCGCTGAAGGTGCTGGCGACCCGGCTCGACCTCAACCGCGGCGCCCCCGATGCGAATACGCTGGAGGCCGCGGTGCTGAAAGCCGGCGTGCTGCTCACGCCGCTCGGCCGTGAGCCGGCCGACAGCAAATCCGCCCTGCTGGCCTTGCGCTCTGGCCTCCGAGCCTTGCTCGGTGGCGACACGGCCGCGTCGACCACGCCGGCCGAGCGGCCCGCACCACCGATCAAGGGCGATCCGCCTCGGGCGCCCACGCCGCAGGCAGCGCTGCCGGATCCATCCGCCGACACCCGCGACACCGCGCGCGCTCTGCTCGGTCACACCGACGCGGCCCTGTCGCGGCTGAAGCTGCTGCAATCGGCCTCGCAGCCGGTGACCGACACCCGCACCGACGGGCCGTTGCCGCGCAACGAGTTACGCGTCGAGATCCCTATGCTGCTGGGCGCCGAAACCGGCATCCTGCAGTTGCTCGTCGAGCGCGACGGCAAGCACAAGCGCGAGCCTGAGCGGCAACGTGGCTGGCGCATGCGCTTCGCCATGAACTTTTCCGCCACCGGCGAGGTCGGCGCCGATATCGCCATGCTAGGCCGCTCGGCCAGCATCGCCATCTGGGCCGCCGATCCCGACATTGCCGATGCGCTCGACGAGCTGCTGCCCGAACTCGCCCCGGCCATCCAGCGCCACGGCCTCGAGCTTACCTCGCTGCGCGTCCGCCGCGGCGCCCCGCGACATGCCCAGGCCGCCCCGGGCCAACAGCTGGACAGCGCCCGATGAGCGACACGCCGAAGGTGATCAACCTCGCCGTGGCGCTCGAATACGAGCGCGGCACCCGCGACGCCCCGCGCGTGGTCGCCAAGGGCCGCGGCGAGATCGCCAGACGCATCGTCGAGATCGCGGCGGACTCGGACGTCCATATCGACGCCAACGCCCCGCTGGCCGAGGCGCTGGCCGGCGTCAACCTCGATGAGCCGATCCCGATCGAGCTCTACGAGGCGGCAGCCGAGATCATCGGCTTCGTGTTGCGGGCGAGCGCCCAGAAGCGGTGGAAGCCCTAAGTTGGCTTGCTTTCGGGGGACCTGCGGGTGCAATTATCCGGGCGTCTCAGGGAGCCTGCCATGCCGACCTTTTCCGACCTCGACACCCCCACCATCCTCATCGACATCGACCGGGTCGAGGCCAACCTCAAGCGCGCCCAGGCCCATGCCGACAAAGAGGGTTACGCACTCCGTCCGCACACCAAGACGCACAAGCTGCCGCAGTTCGCCAAGCGCCAGATCGAGCTGGGGGCCAAGGGCATTACCGTGCAGAAGCTGGGCGAGGCCGAGGTGATGGCCGATGCCGGCATCAGCGACATCTTCCTCCCCTACAACATCGTCGGCGACAGGAAGCTGGCGCGGCTGAAGGCGCTGAACGAGCGCATCACCCTCGCCGTCACTGCCGACAGCCCCGACACCATTGCCGGCTACGCCCGCACCTTCACCGCCGGCAGGCCACTGACCGTGCTCGTCGAATGCGACACCAGCGCCGGCCGCTGCGGCGTGCAGACCCCGGCGCAGGCGCTGGCCCTCGCGCGACAGATCGGCCTCGCCTCCGGCCTGCGCTTTGGCGGGCTGATGACCTATCCTGCCAAGCACGGCATCGACAAATCGAATGCCTGGTTCGAGGAGGCGCTGGCGACGTTCAGGCAGGCCGGCATTGCGGTCTCGAAACTCACCGCCGGCAACAGCCCGGACATGTGGGCAGCCGGCGGCGGACCGGTCACCGAGCGTCGGCCGGGCACCTACATCTACTACGATCGCATGCAGGTGCAGGACAATGTGGCGAGCTTCGACGACTGCGCGCTCACGGTGCTGGCGACGGTCGTCAGCCGTCCCACCGCCACCCGCGTGGTGATCGATGCTGGCTCGAAGTCGTTGGCCTCAGACCTCGTCAATGCCGATATCGGTCTCGGCTATGGGCTCGTCATGGGCACCGAACTGACGGTGAAGACGCTGTCCGAGGAGCATGGCGTCATCGAGATGCCGGTGGCGTCGGACTGGCCGCGGGTCGGCGAGCGGCTCAGGATCATCCCCAACCATGTCTGCGTGGTGTCGAACCTGTTCGATACCGTGACGCTGATCTCGGGCAACGAGGTCGTGGACACCCTCCCCGTTGCGAGCCGCGGCAGAACCGATTAGGACTCCTCGCCGCAAGGGAGTGGTATTCGAATGGTCTCGGAATGGTATGAGGGTGTCACGCTTTCGAGCAAGTGGTTCCCGGCTGGGGAACGCCCGGCTTTCTATCGCCTGACCGTCGCCAATCGCGGCCCGGAGACCTTCAGCGGCTTCCAACTCGGCATCTCCGGCCCGGCCTTTGTCATCGGCGATGCCGAATTGAGCGGCGGCCGGGTGGTCACCCAGCTTTCCAACTATTGCGAGTTCGCGCCGCCTGCCGGCTTCACTCTTGTTCCGGGCGCCGAGTGGGTGCTGGATATCCTGAAGCCGGACTTGCCGATCCGCCATTGGACCGATGGCGCCGTCACCGGCTTCCTGATCCTCGCCGACGGCTCCACTCGCTCGCTGCGGACGATCCCGACCAAGCTCGCCGGCTCCGATGCGCGGCGCAAGCGTGGCACCGCTCGCTATCCGGTCCCTGAGCACCCGCCCGTGCCGGTCTCGATCATCCCCTGGCCCAGGTCGGTGGATGTCTCGGGCCGCCGCACCGCCCCGAACTGGCTCGCCCTCCACGTCCCGACCCATCCCGAACACCTCGAGGGCAACGCGCTGGCGGCGGCCGAAGCCTTCACCAACCTGACCAGCGCGCTGTTCCCCGGCGAAACCCTCGTCGGCAGTATTCACGCCGAGGTAGTAAAACAGTCCCACTCCAACCATGGCGGCTATCCGGTGGAGATGATCCCCGGCCCCGGCGGCCGGGAGGGTTACGTCATCGACTTCGGGCCCGATGGCGCTCGGCTTACCGCTGAGCATCAGGTGGGCTTCCTCTACGGCCTCGTCACGCTGGGCCAGATGCTGCGCGGCGCGCGCGCCAACCTGCACCAGTTCAGCTTCCCGACGGCGGGCCGCATCGAGGATGCGCCGAACCACAGCTGGCGCGGCTGCCACCTCGATGTGGCGCGGCGCTTCTACAGCCGCGATGAAGTGGCCCGCTTTATTGCGCTGCTCGCCTGGAACAAGCTCAACGTGCTCCACCTGCACCTGAGCGACGACGAGGCCTGGCGCGTCGAGATCGACGCCTATCCCGAACTGACCAGGACGGCCGCGTGGAACGGCTACGGCCTGCCCATTCCGCCGCTGCTCGGTTCGGGCCCCGAGCGGACCGGCGGCTTCTACTCGAAGGACGACATCCGTAAGCTCGTTAGCTTTGCGCGCCAGGTCGGTGTTGGCGTCGTGCCGGAGATCGACGTTCCCGGCCACTGCTACGCCCTCCTCGAAGCCTTGCCCCAGCTTAAGGACCCCGGCGAGAACGGCCTCTATCAGTCGGTCCAGAGCTTCCCGAACAACAGTCTCAACCCAGGCGTCGAAGCGGTCTATGAGATCGTCAAGACCATCTTCGGCGAACTGATCGAGCTGTTTCCCCTGCGCTATTTCCACGTCGGCGCCGACGAGGTGCCGCACGAGGCCTGGCAGACATCGCCTGCCGCCAGGGCACTCGGCGGCAAGCTCGGCACCGAGGGTACCGCACCGCTGCAGGCGCATTTCCTGCAGCGCATCCAGGCCTTCCTGACCAGCAAGGGCAAGATCACCGGCGCCTGGGAAGAAGCCTCGCAGGGCGGCGGCATCGACAAGTCCAATGCCTATCTCGTCGGCTGGAAGGACATGGCCGTCAGCCAGCAGCTCGCCGCCGAGGGTTACGACGTGGTCGTCGCCCCGGCGCAGGCCTACTACATGGACATGGCCAACGAGCCTGAGTTCGACGAACCCGGCGCCGCCTGGGCGGGCTGGTCATCGCTCGAAAAGACCTACGGGTTCGAACCGGCCGCCGGCTGGAGCGAGGCGGAAAAGGCGCATCTGCTCGGCATCCAGGGCTGCATCTGGTCCGAGCCGATGACGGACCGCGCCGTGTTTGACCGGCTCGTCTTCCCCCGCCTTTCGGCTATCGCCGAAACCGGCTGGAGCACGAACCGCGATTTCGCCCGCTTCACCGCGCTGGTGGGGCTGATGCCCAATATGTACGGCACCTGCGAGGAAACCTGATGGCCGAGCGCGGCGACCTTCTCGTTCGGCTCTACGACCTGCCGGATACCCCGGCCGACGCTCGCGTGGCTGCGGCGGGCATCACCATCCGCCGTGCTTTGCCGCCCGAGCGCTACGCTGTTCGCGACTGGATCCTCGAGCGCTTCAATCCGCTCTGGGGCGGCGAGGCCGAGATGGCGCTGAGCCAGTTTCCCACCACCATCTGGCTGGCGGTGAAGGACGGCGAGCTGTTGGGGTTCGCCTGCCACGATGCGAGCGCCAGGGGCTTCTTCGGACCCACCGGCGTCGATGAGAGCGTACGGGGGCAGGGCGTGGGCGAGGCGCTGCTGTTCGCGACGCTGCGCGGCATGCGGGAGGCTGGCTACGCCTACGCGGTGATCGGCGATCCGGGCCCCGTCGAGTTCTACCTCAAGCGCCTCGATGCCATGCTGATTCCGAAGTCGAGCCCGGGCATCTACCGGGGCATGCTGCCGCCCGCCAAAGCCTGAACCAACCAGTACGGTTAAATCCGTCTTTACTGCAGTGCTTTACCTTACTCTGCGCAATCCCGCCCCGGACGGGCTCTTCGGGTAACGCGACAGTCGCGCGTTGGCCGGAAAATCCCCGGCTTTCGAGTATGGACGCGTTCCCTTGTCCAAGCGTCACAGCACACAGCCTGATCAGGATACGCCGTCCACCGGACCGATCGTCGAGCGCCAGCTCGGCATGGCCAAGGCCCGCAACCGCGCGCTGCAGTTGCGCCTGCGTGCCATCGTCGACAATCTCGGCCATGGCCTGTCGCTCTATGACAAGCAGGCCCGGCTGGTGGTCTGCAACCAGCAGTTCCTCGATATCTATCGCCTGCCAACCGAGCTGGGCAAAGCCGGCACCAGTTTCCGTCGCATCCTTCAGGCGCGGGTTGCGGGCAACACCCATGTCGGCGACGACGGCGCGGGCTATGTCAGCAGCCGCCTCGACGCCGTGCACGAGCAGCGCCCGATCGGCGGCATCCACCGGCTGAACTCCGGCCAGGTCATCTCGATGACGCACCAGCCGATGGTCGATGGCGGCTGGGTCTCGACCCACCGCGACGTCACCGAACTGTTCAACATGCAGGCCGAGCTTACCCACCTCGCCTATCACGATCCGCTCACCGGCCTCCCCAACCGTACGCTGTTCTACCAGCGCATCGGCCGTGCCTTCGATGCCGTCGCCGAGTCGAACGGCTTCGCCGTGCTCTGCCTCGACCTCGACGGCTTCAAGCCGATCAACGACATGCTCGGCCACGCCACCGGTGATGCGTTACTTCGCCAGTTCGCCGCCCGCCTCACCAGGGCACTCGGCCCCCGCGACACGGCGGCGCGCATGGGTGGCGACGAATTCGCCATCCTCCACATCGGCGGCGACGAGGAAAGCGCGCTCGACCTCGCCCACAGGCTCGCCGAGCTATGCCAGCAGCCCTTCGATTTCGATGGCGAGGTGGTGAGCGTCGCCGTCGGTATTGGCATCGCGCACGCCCCCACCGATGGCGCCGAAACCGACGCGCTGCTGCACAGTGCCGATCTCGCGCTGTACTCGGCCAAGCGTGGCGGCCGCGGTGGCATCCGCGCCTATGCGCCCGACCTCGATCGAGCTGCCGGCGACCGCCGCCGGCTCGAGGCCGAGCTCCGCCGTGCCATCGAGAACGGCGAATTCGAGCTCCACTACCAGCCCATCCTCGACCTCAAGGCCGGCAGCTTTGCCGGCTTCGAGGCCCTTATCCGCTGGCAGCACCCCGCGCGCGGGCTCGTCTCGCCCGGCGAGTTCATCCCCGTCGCCGAGGAGTCGGGCCTTATCGTCATGATCGGCGAGTGGGCCCTGCGCGAGGCCTTCTCCGAGGCCGCTCGCTGGCCCGCCGACCTCCGGATCGCGGTCAACGTCTCGACCATCCAGCTGCGCCGCGGCAATCTCGTCGCCACCGTGATGAATGCGCTGGCCGCGTCCGGGCTGGCACCTGCCCGCGCCGAGATCGAAATCACCGAAAGTGTCTTTCTTGAGCAGTCGGAGCAAAGCCTCGATGCGCTGCGCCAGCTGCGTGCCCTCGGCGTCCGCATCGCACTCGATGATTTCGGCACCGGCTTTTCGGCGTTGAGCTATTTGCTCGCCTTCCCCTTCGACAAGCTGAAGATCGACGGCAGTTTCGTGCGCGCCCTCGAATCCTCGGACGGCGCCGCCACCATCGTTTCCGCTGTCGCCGAGGTCGGCTCCCGCCTCGGCATGTCGACCACCGCCGAGGGCATCGAGACCCCCGACCAGCTCCGCGCCGTCCACGCCGCCGGTTATGCCGAAGCCCAGGGCTTCCTCATCTCGCGCCCGATGACCCGCGAAGCGATCCGCTCGATGCTGAACGCCCAGTTCGACGCCATGCCCGAGGCCCCGGACGGACTGCTCGCGGCAAGCTGAAGGGCCGTCTCTAGTCCCCCCGCCGCCCAGACCAAAAACCTACCAATCGCACTCCAGTTTTACTTCATCGGTGCGTCATCCAATCGTCACCTGATCGTCGTGACGCGCGTGCAGGCAACGCGCTCGCATACTTCAGGAGCGTCTCATGACTGATCGATTGAAGACCCGCGCGCGCCCCACCCGCCGCGCCGCGTTTGGCACCAAGTATTCCGAGCTGATGGTTGAAGGCTACTCTCGCCGTTCGGTGCTTAAGGGCCTGCTCGCCGGCACCGCTGTGGCGGCCTCGGGCGCCGGCTTCGGCGTCGGCGCGGCGTTCGCCCAAGCGACCAGCGCCACCAATTCGCTCTCGAGCCTCACCTTCCCCGAGCTGACCCGCGTCACCGACACGACAGACCACTGGCCCGAAGGCTACGCGCGCCAGATCCTGCTGCGCTGGGGAGACAAGCTGTTCGCCGACTCGCCCGAGTTCGACCTTGCCGCGCTCAACGGCGACGCTGCGGCCCGCCAGTTCGGCTACAACAACGACTTCACCGCCTTCCTGCCGCTGCCGCAGGGCAGCCAGTCCAATGACCACGGCCTGCTGGTGGTGAACCACGAATATGCGGCGCCCTACCTGATGTTCCCGGACGTCACCTACGAGGACTACAAGGAGAAGCTGAGCGACGACCAGTTGAAGGCCGTCGCCGCCTCCACCGGCATTTCCGTCGTCGAAGTCAAAAAGACCGGCAACGACTGGCAGGTGGTGACCGATGGCCAGTACAACCGCCGCGTCCACTTGGGCACCGAGATGCGCCTCTCCGGCCCGGCGGCCGGCGACGACCGCCTCAAGACCGGCATCGACCCCACCGGCACGATCGTGTTCGGATCGATCTCCAACTGCTCTGGCGGCATCACTCCGTGGGGCACCATGCTCTCCGGTGAGGAAGGCGGCATGGACATCTTCGCAGGCGACTACACTACGCTGGCCGATCAGGACCTGGTCGAGCGCCAGGGCTGGGACGAGGACGAGAACGACGGCTACGGCCTCGGCCGCCTCGAAGACCGTCTCAACTTCGAGAAGGAGCCGAACGAGTGGATGAAGTTCGACTGGGTGGTCGAGATCGATCCGTTCGACCCTGAGAGCAAGCCGATCAAGCGCACCGCTCTCGGCCGCTTCACCCACGAGGGCGCCCAGGTTGCCGTCGCGCCGGATGGCCGCGTCGTCCTCTACATGGGCGACGACGACGACTTCGAGTACCTCTACAAGTTCGTGACCGCCAAGCCATGGAACCCCACCGATCGCGCCGCGAACAAGGACCTGCTCGACGAGGGCACGCTCTACACCGCCCGCTTCGATGCCGACGGCAAGATGGTCTGGATGCCGCTGATCCAGGGCCAGGGCCCGCTCACCCCCGAGAATGGCTTCCACACCCAGGCCGACGTGGTGCTGCGCACCCGCATGGCCGCCGACCTGATCGGCGCCACCCCGATGGATGCGCCCGAGGGTTTCGTCCCGCATCCCAAGACCGGCCGCGTCTACATCGCCATGACCGAGAACGAGGATCGCCTGGCCACCGGTGAGGGGGATGCCCGCGAACAGGTCAACGTCGCCAATACCCGCGCGCCGAACCCCGATGGCCACATCCTCGAACTCACCCCGCCGGGGGCTCCCGACGCCCCCGACCATGCCGCCACCGAGTACACCTGGGACGCCTTCATCCTCTGCGGTGACCCCAAGGACGCAAACTCGCACGCCATGTGCAACCCGGCGACCTCCGACAATGGCTGGTTCACCGACCCCGACAACCTCGCGGTCGATCCGGTCGGCCGGCTCTGGGTCACCACCGACGGCCCACCGGACGCCGGCTTCAACGATGCCCTCTACGCCACCGACACCGAAGGCGACGGCAAGGCTCTGCCCAAGCTGTTCTATTCGCCGCCGGTCGGCTCGGAAGTCTGCTCGCCGTGCTTCACGCCGGACGGCAAAACCATGTTCCTCTCGATCCAGCATCCGGGCGAGTTGCGCCTCACCGACGGCGAGGACGCCGAAAGCCTCGAAGACGCCGGCACCAACTGGCCCGACTTCAAGCCCGGCATGGGCCCGCGCCCCTCGCTGGTGGTCATCACCAAGGAGGATGGCGGGGTAATCGGCGCCTGAGGATTGGCGAGGGTAGGGGCCGTCCATCCGGCCCCTCACCCGCAACTTGCTCCGCCGCTACACCCACGACGTGCCGGCCCCATCATCCCCTCGCCCCTCCGGGGAGAGGGTGGCCGCGAAGCGGCCGGGTGAGGGGAAGTAATCGCTTGCAAGAAAAAGGCGGGGCTCTCACCCCGCCTTCGTCATTCGATGCAAGCCGGACGCTTACTTCAGCGCGTCGGTGATCACCGTGGTGTAGGCGCCTTCCGGGGCCTTGGAGATGATCTTCTGGTCGA
>Ga0123337_10001880_pt1 | contig 25351 bp, 27 predicted proteins | sample frozenSSSSmetaG_FD_89792 | JGI IMG/M metagenome (GOLD analysis project Ga0123337, IMG submission 89792) | Glacier valley bacterial and archeal communities from Borup Fiord, Nunavut, Canada, to study Microbial Dark Matter (Phase II) -... | ecosystem: Environmental > Aquatic > Freshwater > Ice >...
CCGATGCCATGCTCGCGGTGCACCACATAATCGCCCGGCGTGAGCGTCGCCATCTCCGCCAGGAACGCGTCCGCCTTGCGGTTGCGGCGGCGGCGCACGAGACGCTCGCCGAGCATGTCCTGCTCGGTCAGGACGGAGATGTTGCCGAGCGTGAAGCCGTGATCGAGCGCGACCACCATCAGCGGCGTGCGCCCGTCGGCGGCCATCCCCTGCGCACCCTGCCAGCTCTCTGCGTCCGCTGCCTTCTCCAGCCCGTGATCGGCGAGCAGCCCCGTCAGCCGGTCGCGCGCGCCGCGCGAATAGGTGGCGAGGATCGTGCGCCGCTTCGCCTTTCGTTCGGCGGCGATGTGGCCCACCACCGCATCGTAGACGTTCGCGTTCGCCGCGCGCTCGGGCGCGAAATCGCGCGGGGGGCGGGCTTTCAGGTCGTGGACGTGAGCGCCTTCGGAATCGAAAGGCGAGGTGATGTGCGCGCGGTGCGCCTTTACCGCAGCGCCCCATTCCGCCGCCCCCAGATACAGCCGCTCGGGCGGCAGCGGCCGGTAGCCGCCGCGCGTGCTCGCGAGCATCGCCTCGCGGTTCTGGAAATAGTCCGCCAACGTTTCGAACCGTCGCCGCGCGCTGTCCAGCGCCGACGCGTCGCGGACGATCACGTCCTTGGGGCTGAGATAATCGAATAGCGTGGCGAGCCGCTCCTCGAACAGCGGCAGATAATGTTCCATCCCCGCCATGCGGCGGCCCTCGCTCACCGCTTCGTAGAGCGGATCAGCGGTCGCGCCGGTGCCGAACGCCGCGACATAGCCCTGGCGGAAGCGGCGGATGCTCGCCTCGTCGAGCAGCGCTTCGGAGACGGGCAGCAGCGTGAAGCCCGGCGCGGTCTCGATCGTGCGCTGCGTGCCGATCTCGAAGCGGCGCAGCGTCTCGATCTCGTCGCCGAAGAAATCGAGCCGCAGCGGCGTGCGCTCGCCCGCCGGAAACACGTCGATCAGCCCGCCGCGCACGGCATATTCGCCCGCCTCGACCACCGTATCGACGCGGACATAGCCGTTGGCGGACAACAGCGCGGAAAGCTGGTCCCGGTCCATCGCGTCACGCGCCTTGATCGCACGCGTGGCCGCCTTGATCCGTTCGGGCGTGAGAACGCGCTGGGTGAGCGCGTTCAGCGTGGTGACCAGCAGTTGCGGCCCGGCAGGCTTGTGCGTCAGCCGCGCCAGCCCCGCGAGCCGGTCCGCGCTCGAACGCGCGCTCGGCGACGCGCGGTCGTAGGGCAGGCAGTCCCAAGCGGGGAACTGGACCGTCTCCAGATCGGGCGCGAAGAACTGCGCCGCGTCGGCCAGAGAACGCGCCTGCCCCTCGTCCTCGGCGACGAACACTGCGCGGGCGGGCGCGACGGCGCGCGCCAGGTCCGCCATCAGCCAGGGCTGCAACCCCTCGGGACAGTTGGCGAGCGTGAGCGGCGCGCGCGCGGCGAGGATGGGCTTGGGATCGATCACGTCTTCGCCTTTAGAAGCGCATCCAGACCGGCCTCCGTCATCTTATAACGTTTGAGCATCGCTCGAAGCGAACGAATCGAATCTTCGCCGAGATTCTCGGAAAGCTCGATGTGCAAATCTCTTACTTGTCCACGAACCGAGTTGACGCATGCAATGCGCTGAAGCCACTCAAACATGGGTCGCTCGTCATCCTGATGCCAATATGAGGGTTCCCGTACTACAAGGATCACCGCGCCACCGCGATATAATCCAGCCGCCGCATCGCCTCCATCAACGCCCCCTCATACGCCGCCGGGCACGCCGCCGTGCCGATCGCCCATGCCATCACGTCCGCGTCCTGCTCGTGCAGCAGCGCCTCGCCCCACGCGATCTCGGGCTCCCCCCACGCGTCCACACAGGCGCGTACGAAGCCGCCGATCAGCATGTCGGCCTCCTTCGTGCCGCGATGGTCGGCGCGGAACAGAAGGCGGCGGCGGCGGTCTTCGAGCGAAAGGGTCAAGCGGCGGCCTCAATGCAGCAGCGCCCGCGCACCCGTGGCGGGCGGCGGGGGAACTGGCGTAGAACGCACGACCTAGCGATGCGCCCCACCATCCTCAACCCGCTTTTCGCCGCAGCGAGCAGCCTGCCCGGGGTCGGCCCCGCCGTGGCGAAGACGCTCGCACGGCTCAAAATCGCGCGCGTGGTCGATCTCGCGTTCCATTTGCCCACGATGTTCATCGAGCGCGTGCCGCTGCGCACGATCGATCCGTGCTACGAGGGCCGCGCGGTGATCCTGAGCATCACCGTCGATGAGATCGTGCCCGGCCAGGGCCGCACGCCCACCCGGGTGCGCGTGCGCGACAGCCACGACAACCCGTTCACGCTGGTCTATTTCGGCGATGGCGGGGCCTATGCGCGCCGCCTGCTGCCCGAGGGCGCGCGGCGTGTGGTGAGCGGTCGGCTAGAACGTTACGGGGACCGCCTGCAGATCACGCACCCCGATTATGTGGTGGCCGAGGGCGAGGCGGGCACGATCCCGGCGCGCGAACCCGTCTATCCGCTGACCGAGGGAATGACGAACAAGCGACTGGGCGGCCTCGCCGCCGCCGCCGTGGCACGCGCGCCCGATCTGGCCGAATGGGCCGCGCCCGCGCAGGCGGAGTTCGACGGCTGGCCCAGGTGGCGCGACGCGCTCGCCCGCGCGCACGCGCTCGACGGCGCGGCGCGTGCGCGGCTCGCCTATGACGAATTGTTCGCGGGCCAATTGGCGCTGCTGCTGGTGCGCGCGTCCACAAAGCGCCGCCCCACGCGCCCGCTGCCCGGCACCGGCGCGCTGGTGGCGCGGATGTTTGCCGGGCTGCCCTATCGGCCCACCGGCGCGCAGGCGCGCGCGATCGCCGAGATCGGGGCCGATATGGCCACCCCCGAACCGATGCTGCGGTTGCTGCAGGGCGATGTCGGCGCGGGCAAGACGCTGGTGGCGGCGGCCGCGATGCTGCGCGCGGTGGAGAGCGGCGCGCAGGCGGCATTGCTCGCGCCGACCGAACTCCTCGCGCGCCAGCACGCCGCCACGCTGGCCGGGCTGTTCGCGGGGCTGCCGGTGCGCGTGGAGGTGCTGACCGGGCGCGACCGAAATGTTCCACGTGGAACAATATTGGAAGGATTGAAAACCGGAGAGGTTCAAATCCTGATCGGCACGCACGCGATCTTCCAGGACAGCGTGACCTACCGAAGTCTCGGCCTTGTGGTGATCGACGAGCAGCACCGCTTCGGCGTTTCCGAACGCAAGGCACTTACCGACAAAGGCACGCATGGCCGCCCGCACCTGCTCTCGATGACCGCCACCCCCATCCCGCGCACGCTGACGCTGACCGCCTATGGCGAGCTGGACGTGAGCCGCCTCGACGAAATGCCCCCGGGCCGCGAGCCGGTCGAGACGCGCGTCATCAGCCTCGAACGGCTGGACGAGGTTTACGACGCGCTAGGACGCCACATTGCGGGCGGGGGACAGGCCTATTGGGTGTGCCCGCTGGTCGATGGCAGCGAAACGCAGGACGATGCGGCGGCTGAAACGCGCGCCGCCGAACTGCGCGGGCGGTTCGGGGCGGAGCGCGTAGCGCTGGTGCACGGCCGCCTGCGCCCCGGCCCCAAGGACGCTGCGATGGCGGCGTTCGCGGGCGGGCATGCCTCGGTGCTGGTCGCCACCACGGTGATCGAGGTGGGCGTGGACGTGCCCGCCGCCACCCTGATTGTCATCGAAGCGGCAGAGCGCTTCGGGCTGGCGCAATTGCACCAGTTGCGCGGCCGGGTCGGGAGGGGAGGGGGGCGCAGCATGTGCCTGCTGCTGCGCGGCGAACCCCTGAGCGAGACCGCCCGCCAGCGCCTCGCATTCCTGAAATCGAGCACCGACGGGTTCGCGCTGGCCGAGAAGGACCTCGAACTGCGCGGTGCGGGCGAACTGCTGGGCACGCGCCAGTCGGGCGATCCCGCGTTCCGTGTTGCAACGCCCGAGCATGTCGCGCGGCTGCTGGAGGCCGCGCGCGCCGACGCTGCCGTGCTCGTCCGCGACGATCCGGCGCTGGCGTCCCCGCGCGGGCAGGCAGCACGCGTGGCGCTCTATCTGTTCGAGCGCGATGCTGCGGTGGGGTTGCTGCGATCGGGGTGAGGCAATCCGGGGACAGGTCACCTATTTCGCGGCACAATCGCGCGAACGCGGTCTGTCTTCGGGCGAAATAGGTGACCTGTCCCCGGATTGCCTCCGCTCACCCCCATACCGGCCCCAGCTTCGCGCGCAGCCGGTCGAGCGCCTGCTTCTTGATCTGGCAAACGCGCGCGGCCCCCACGTCCATCGTCTGGCCGATCTCATCCAGGGTCAGCTCCTCGACGAAATAGAGTTGCAGCACCAGCGCCTCGCGCCGGGGCAGGCGCGCGATTGCGCCCGCGAGCGCGTCGCGCAGGCCATCGGCTTCGAGCAGCGCGAGCGCATCGGGTTCGTCCGATGCGAACGCCGCCGAGCGGTCCGAATAGACCGCGTCGAGCGGCTCCAGATACACCGGCTGCGCGGTATCGACCGCCATGCGGTAGCCCGCCGCCGACAGCCCGAGTTCGCCCGCCACCTCGCCCGACGAGGGCGCGCGACCGAGTTTGCCCTCGAGCGCGGCCTCGGTCTCCTTCAATTTCTTGCGCCGCCGCATCGCACCGCGGTTGATTGTGGCGCTCGATCTGAGCACGTCGATCATCGCGCCGCGCACACGCATCGTGGCGTAGGTGGCAAAGCTCGCCTCGCCGCGCTGCACGAAGGCGCGCGCCGCCTGCACCAGCGCGAGCATGCCCGTCTGCACGAGCTCCTCCAGATCGATCGATGCGCCTGCGGACCGGTGCACCTTGCGCGCAAGGCGGCGCACGAGCACGCCATGTTCGGCGATCAGCTGGTCGGGGGGGATTTGGGGCTGGGCAACGGGAGCAGGGGCGAGCAGCGCGGCTTCGGACATCGGGCACTCCACGGACGGCGCACCGCCCGTGCCGCGCGCCGCCAGAATACCGTCCACCCGCCAAATTCATGGCGGACGCGCGCCATCCGGCAGTCGCAGCCGCGCGAGGCGCAGCAGGCGAGGGCGGGGTGGCGGGCGTGCGTGGCGGGGTGCGGCGTCATAGGGGCTCGGGCGGCAGGGGCAGTGCCCCGGCGATGCAAGCGATGCGCCGGGACGGTTAACCCGTGCTCCCGCCGAACCGCGCGCGTTGCGCGGCCACTTCGTCTGCTAGCGGTGCATAGACTGCGCGGTCACCGCAGCCGTCGAACAGGCCGTTGGGGCAGTGCCGCCCGTCGTCCCATCCGGGGTGATCGAGCACCGGGTAGAGGCAGATGCCTTCCACCGGCACCTGTGCGGCGCGCGCGGCGGCGACCTCGTCGGCGACGAAGCGCAGCCACGCCGGGCGAAATGTCCCCTCGCAGCCGGTTTCGGCAATGAAGATCGGCCTGGCATAGCGCGCGTTGACCTCGGCGAGCAGATCGCGCGGGGGCCGGTAGGCGGGATGGCCGGGCCATACGCGCGCGCCGTCCAGCTCCCACTGATTGTTCGTGTAATAGTTGAGGCCGATCAGATCGACCGAGCCCTCGTGCCCGCCCAGTTCGGGGTTGCGGCGGCCGAGCAGCATGTCCAGCGCCTCATATTGCGCATCGTTGGCGCAGGCGGCGTGCCACATCTGCTCGTCGCTCGCGTCCTCGACCGGGTGGATCCGGATCATCGGCTCGGCGACCGCGATCCGCGCGCGGGGATCGACCGCGCGGCATTCGGCAACGGCCGCCAGCGCGGCGCGCACGCACTGCGCCTTGAGCTCCCACCCGCCGCCGCCATAGGGCGCGAAGGCCGCATGGGTACCGCCAATCCACGCCCAGAAGCTGACCTCGTTCACGGGAAGCCATAGCGGCGCGGTGCCGATCTCGGATGCGTGAACGCGTGCGGCAGCGGCGGCGAAGGCGGCGAAGCGGGTGACGAAGGCGGGGGAAAAGAGATCGAGATCGTCGGGATAACCCCAGTGCAGCAAGTCCCAGACCACCTCGACGCCTGCATCGCGTGCAGCGCGGAGTTGCGGGAGCCACGAGGACCAGTCGTAGCATCCGTTGCCCCGGTCGATCAGGTGCCAGCGCAGGCCGTCGCGCGCGGTCGTGATGCCGTGCGCGGCGAGCAGGCCGTAATCCTGCGCGGCGTGGCGGTCGTGCGCAGTGGCGGCGATCACGTCGACGCGCGCACGGTCGGCGCGGCGGTGGGTGGCGCATTCGAAGCCGCCCATCAGGAAGGAGCGGAACGCGGGAGGACGGGGCGGCGTGGCGGCGGGGTTGGCGGTCGGCGCGTCGTCGGCGAGCGCGGATGCGCCGCCCGGCAGCGTCATTCGGCAGCGACCGCGTGCGCGGGCGGCTGCGAGTCCGCGCCGAGCGGGATATGCTCCTGGATGCGACGGAAGGTGGCGAGTGCCTGGCCGACGACCTGGTCCATGTTATAGTAACGGTACGTCGCGAGGCGGCCGACGAACCAGACATCGGGGGTGGTCAGCGCAAGCGCCTCATATTGCTTGAAGAGCGTCTGGTTCTCGGGGCGGGGGATCGGATAATAGGGATCGCCGTCGGCGCTCGGATACTCGAAGGTCAACGCGGTTTTCGCGTGCTGCTGCCCGGTCAAATGCTTGTATTCGGTAACGCGCGTGTAGGCTTGCGTCTGCGGGTAATTTACCACTGCGACCGGCTGATGCTGTGCCTCGTCGCGCACGACATGCTCGAACCGGAGCGAGCGATAGGGCAGCTTGCCGAAGCGGAAGCCGAAATATTCGTCGATCGGGCCGGTGAAGATCAGGCGACGGTGCGGGATCAGATCGCGAATGTCCCGGTAATCGGTTTGCAGCAGGACCGAGATGTTCGGCCGGTCCAGCATCGCTTCAAACATGCGCGTGTAGCCGTGGAGCGGCATGATCTGGTGCTTGTCCGAGAAGTAACGATCGTCACGGCACGTGCGCGTGGGCACGCGCGCGGTGACGGACTTGTCGAGTTCGCTCGGGTCCATGCCCCATTGTTTGCGGGTATAGCCCTGGAAAAACTTCTCGTAGAGGTCGCGGCCCACGGCACTGACGACCACGTCTTCGGAAGTGCGGATCACGGGCACATGTTCGGCGCGCGCGGCGAACCACGCGGGCAGCTCCTCGCTGGTGAGCGACAGGCCGTAGAGGCGGTTGACCGTATCGAGATTGATCGGAATGGGCACGCGTTGCCCGTCCACCTCGGCCAGCACCCTATGTTCGTAAGGTCGCCACGCGGTAAATTGCGACAAGTATTCGACGATATCGTCGCTGTTGGTGTGGAAGATGTGCGGGCCATATTGGTGGATCAACAGCCCGGCCTCGTCGTGGCGATCGGAGGCATTGCCGCCGATGTGCGCGCGGCGATCCACCAGCAGCACGCGCTCCCCGCGTTCGGTGGCGATGCGCTCCGCCCGCGTCGATCCTGCAAGGCCCGCGCCGACCACCAGCCAGTCGAACATCACGCGGCTTCCAGTTCGCGCGCGGGTGTCGGCCGCGCCGTCTGGGTACGGACAGGCGCGCGCGCATCCTCGATCAGCGCACGCATGTCCGCCCATGTGCGGTCCCACGATCCCGCCGCGAGCCGCGCATCGACTGCCGCACGCCACCCGGGCGTGGGTGCGCCTAGCGCGCGTTCGAGCGCGGCGACGGTTTCGTTGGCGGTTGCAGCAATGCCCACGAGCGCTTCTTCGCCATAGGGTCGTACGACGTCGCGGATCGGCGTGGAAACGACCGGCAGGCCCGCCGCGAGGAACTCGGGCGTTTTGGTGGGCGAGATGAAGCGGGTGGAGCCGTTAAGTGCGAAGGGCATCCAGCCTGCGTCCCAATGCGCCAGATAGGCGGGCAGATCGGCGTAACTTTTGGGGCCCAGCGAATGGATGTTTGCAGCGCGCGGCAGCGCGGCCGGATCGATTTTGGCGGTGGGGCCGAGCATGACGAACTGCCAGTCCGGCCGCAGCGCGGCCACCCCGGCGAGGAGCGCCGCGTCGAAACGCTCGTCGATCACCCCGAAGAAACCGATGCGCGGGTGGGCAAGCGCGGCCTGATCGGCGGGATCGGCGAGCGTGCCCGTGCGCGCGCGGCCGAAATGCGCGGTATCGATCGAGGACGCGAAGCAGTGCAGGTTGGCATGGCGGCCGCGCGCGGCTTCGAACATCGACGCACCACCGGTGAAAACCACGTCCGCGCGCCCGATCAGCGCGGCTTCGCGCGCGATCAGTTCGGGCGGCGCGAAGGCGAAGGCGCCCAGCTCGTCCATCTTGTCGAAAATGATGCGGTCCGCGACCAGACCGTCGGCGAGCGGCAGCGCCATCGGCGTGTAGAACCAGAGCCACAGCGGACCGTTGCCCGCATGTGCAGCGGCGATGCGTCGCGCGTGGGCGTCCGCAACCGCAGTCTTGGTCCAGTCGGGCACCAGGGGTTGCACCACGGTCACCCGCTCACGTTCGAAGACGTCTTCGCCGAACGCCGTGCCGCCCCAGACGGGCTCCTCGATGTAGACCACGCGCAGCCCGTCGCGCGCGGCGCGGGTGAGGAGATGCTGGGGTCGCTGGAATACGAAATCCCATCGCAGATGGCTGAACACGAGCAGCGTTTTGCTTCGGGACGCGGGATCGGACATGGGTCGGACGGGCTGCAAGCGCGGGGCCTCCAGTGCAGGGGAGCGGCGGCGGCAGGGTCGCGAGCGGGCGGCCGGGCCGGGCGAAGTGCCGGGAATAACTGCGCGCTTGTGAGAACGTTCCGCGTTCGGTAGGCCGCTGCCGTGTCACCTCCGGAACCGCTTGCGCCGGGGCCGGGTTTAGCCCTTCGCACTCACCCCATCGCTGGAGATTCCCATGGCCAACACCCAAGCCGAACCGCGCGCGCTCACGCTCATCCGCGACGAACACACGGGGATCAATGCGCTGTTCGACGAGTTCAAGGGCGCGAACGAGGATCGTCGCCGCGAGATCGTGGACGAAGCGATCCTGCGCCTCGACATCCACGCGCAGCTGAAGGACGAAATTCTGTACCCCGCGCTCGAGGAAGCCGTGGGTGAGGACGCGCTGGCCGAGCAGGTGGGCCGCCACGAGGATGTGGAAGAAGCGCTCGACGATTTCGTCGATGCGGACGAGGAAGGCCCGGACGACGACGCGTTCGCCGAGCTGGGTGCCAAAATGCGCGAGCATTTCGAGGAAGAAGAGAAGGCGCTCGCCGATCTGACCAAGGATGTGGACATTGATCTGGAAGCGCTCGGTGAAGAGATGGCGACGCGGCGCGAGGAGTTGCGCGCCGAGCTGAGCGAGAGCGGCGAGATGGACGAGTAGCGGTGCAGGCGGGGGCGTTTCCGCTCCCGCCTTCCGCTGCGGTTCGGGGGGGCTGTATGGCACATCATGTTCTGACACTCGCCTGCGAGAACCGGCCGGGTATCGTCGCTGCGGTCTCCACCCGCCTCTTCGAGGCAGGCGCGAACATCGGCGAAGCGCACCAGTTCGACGATGCCGCGACCGGGCGCTTTTTCATGCGCGTTGCGGTCGATTTCCCCGGGCGCGACGGTGCGGCCGAGGTGCGCGACACCTTCCGCCATCTGGCCGAACGCTACGCCATGACATGGCGCTTCCGCGCGCGCGGGGCACCGCAGCGCGTGCTGCTGCTCGTTTCAAAGTTCGATCATTGTCTGGGCGACCTGCTCTACCGCTGGCGGATCGGCGAGCTGGCGATGGAGCCGGTGGCAATTGTGGCGAACCATCCGCGCGAGACGTATGCGCATCTGATGCTGGACGGCGTGCCGTTCCACCATTTCCCCGTGGACCGCGACAAGGCGAACAAGGCGGCCCAGGAAGCCGCATTGTGGGCGCTGATCGAGGCGAGCGGGGCCGAGCTTGTGGTATTAGCGCGCTACATGCAGGTGCTCTCGGATGATCTGGCGTCGCGGCTGGCGGGGCGCTGCATCAATATCCACCACAGTTTCCTGCCCGGCTTCAAAGGAGCACGGCCTTATCATCAGGCGCATGCGCGGGGGGTGAAGCTGATCGGCGCGACTGCACATTATGTTACGCCCGAACTCGATGAGGGACCGATTATCGAACAGGATGTCGAGCGGATCAGCCACGCCGATTCGCCCGAGGTGCTGGTGGCCAAGGGGCGCGATATTGAACGGCGCGTGCTCGCGCGGGCGGTGGCGCTGCATGTGGAGGATCGTGTGCTTCTGAATGGCACCAAGACCGTGGTTTTCCGCGATTGAGGCGGCGGCGGATTGACATCGCCGCGCGCGGGGCCGAAATCGCGCAAACAAGGCCCGATGGCGGAGTGGTTACGCAGCGGATTGCAAATCCGTGCACGCCGGTTCGATTCCGGCTCGGGCCTCCAACCTGATCGGCCTGTCAGGGGGTGCCCGCCTCGTCCGGCCAGACCTTGCACATGCCTTCCTCGCCTGCGGGTGCGGGCCGGAATGGGCCGATGAACAGCCCCTTGAGAGGGGCCGACGTGGGCCAGTTCTCGAACACGGGGAGAGACGGGCGCAACGGGCAACTGCTCGTCGGCGCGAGCCGGTCCCGCCCCGGCCCGGGCACGATCAGCGTGGCGCGATAGACGAGCGTGCGTGGCGAACCGCTGACGATCGTCAGCGTCATGCCTGCTGGCGTGTTGGCGAGCGTCGCGCGCACTTCGTCCGGCCCTGGTGGGCGGTCGCCTGCCACCTCGTGCGGCACGACGCGCAGGCGGTAATCCGGATCGAGGTGAAGCAACATCGTTGCGCCCGGCTGGAGGCCGAACCGCGTCTGCGGCGGTATGGCCAGCGGATCGACCACGCCGCCATCGCTGGACGAAGCTGCGCCTGCGTCGCAAAGAAGCACTGCCACTGCGAGGATCGCCGCCGCTAACCGCATGACCTGTTCGCTCCTTTGCGCGTGCCGTGCGCCTGCCGTGCCCGCAGCACGATGACCAGCACCCCCGCAACCATCGCGCTGGTCGATGACGACCGCAACATCCTGACCTCGGTCAGTATCGCGCTCGAGTGCGAGGGCTTCGGCGTGCGTGCGTTTTCGGACAGCGTGGAGGCCCTGGCGGCATTGAGCGCCGATCCGCCCGATCTGGCGGTGCTCGATATCAAGATGCCGCGGCTCGACGGGATCGCGCTGCTGGCGAGGCTGCGCACCGTACACCCCGTGCCGGTGATCTTTCTGACCTCGAAGGACGAAGAGGCGGACGAGGCGGCGGGGCTGGCGGCGGGTGCGGACGATTATATCGTCAAGCCGTTCAGCCAGCGGCTGCTGATCGCGCGCATTCGCGCGGTGCTGCGGCGCGCCTCGGCCCGGCGCGGCGAGGTGCAGGCCGAACCGGCCGCTCCGCCGACGTTGCGCGGCAAGCTGGCGATCGATCCCGCGCGGCACCGGGTGGCATGGGACGGGCACGATATCGCGCTGACCGTAACCGAGTTCCTGATACTCGAGACGCTCGCGGTGCGGCCGGGGCTAGTCAAATCGCGCGATCAGTTGATGGATGCCGCATACAAGGACGATGTCTACGTGGACGATCGCACGATCGACAGCCACATCAAGCGACTGCGCAAGAAGTTCCGCGTGGTCGATGCGCAGTTCAAGGCGATCGATACGCTTTACGGGGTCGGCTATCGCTTCAATGCGGACTGAGCCGCAGCGGCCGTGGTCGGGCCGATGGTCTTTGTCCGCGCGCATATTGGCGGTGAATATCATCGCCATCGTCGCGCTCGCGGGGGGCATCCTCTATCTGGACAGCTTCCGGGGCCGACAGATCGATGCGCGGCGCGCGGAAATGCGCGTGCGCGTCGCGCTGATCGCGGCAGGGCTGGAGAGCGGACCGGACAACCCGCCCGCGCTGATCGCGCAACTGGGGCGCGAGACGGGGGCGCGGCTGCTCGTGTTTCGGCCCGATGGTGCGCTCGATACCGATAGCTGGATGCTGACGGGCGCGGGTTTTGCGCTCGCCGATCCGGGCGGCGATCCGCCGCGCCGCAAGGTGGCGCGCTGGATCGATCGCGCGATCGACGCGATCACCGGCGTGCGCCCGCTGCCGGTGCTGCGCGATCTGGGCGCGGGCACATTGGCGCGCTGGCCCGAGGCGCGCGCCGCGCTGCTGCGCGGCGGGGTGGTGGACGCGCTGCGCAGCACGCCCGATGGCGCGCCGGTGCTCAGCGCTGCCGCGCGCGTGCGCGGGCGCGGCGTGCTGCTGATGCAGGCGGACGCGCGCGACATCACCTATGCGGTGCGCAACGAGCGGCTCGACGCGTTTCTTGTATTTCTGGCGGTGCTGGCGTTCTCACTGCTGCTTTCCACGTTTCTAGCGCGCACGATCGTCGCACCGCTGCGCGGGCTGGCGCGCGCGGCAACGCTGGTGCGCGCGGGGCGCGAGCGCGCGGTGGTCGTGCCGCGGCTGCCAGGGCGGCGCGACGAGATCGGGCGGCTCGCGCGTGCGGTTTCCGACATGGCGGCGGCCTTACGCGCGAGGATCGATGCGACCGAGGCGTTTGCCGCCGATGTAGCGCACGAACTCAAGAACCCGCTCGCGTCGCTACGCAGCGCGCTCGAGACGTTTGCGCGGGTGCGCGAACCGGCGGTGCAGGCGCGGCTGCTTGGGCTGATGACCGACGATGTGGCGCGGCTGGACCGGCTGATCGGCGACATCGCCGAGGCGTCGCGGCTGGAGGCCGAGATCAGCCGCGCGCGCTTTGCGCCGGTCGATCTGGGGATGCTGGCGCGCGAGGCGGCGGGGGCGGCGCGCGGAGTCGCGGCGCGCGGTATCGCGGTCGAGGTGCGCGGGGATGGGCGCGCGCTGGGCGATGCAGGGCGGCTGCGCCAGGTGATCGGCAATCTGGTGGACAATGCGGTGTCCTTCTCACCCGCGAACGGCGAGGTCGGGATCGCGGTCGAGACGCGCGGGCGCGCGGTGGAGCTGCGCGTGGAAGACACAGGTCCGGGCGTGCCGCCCGAGGCGACCGCCGCGATCTTCGAGCGCTTTTACTCGCAGCGTCCCGAGGGCGAGCGCTTCGGCCGACATTCGGGGCTGGGGCTGGCGATCGCGCGCGCGATCGTCGAGGCGCACGGCGGCACGATCGCGGTCGCCAACCGGCCCGGAGGCGGCGCGTGCTTCACCGTAACGCTGCCCGCCGCGCGATGATGCTGCACGCGACCGCAGTCGTGCGCGACGGCGCGGCGGTGCTGCTGACCGGGCCGTCGGGTGCGGGCAAGTCCGATATGGCGCTGCGGCTGATCGACCGGGGGTGGGGGTTGATCGCGGACGACCAGGTGCTGCTGGGGGCGCTGGATGGCGCGCTGATCGCGTCCTCGCCCGAGCGCATTCGCGGGTTGATCGAGGTGCGCGGGGTGGGAATCGAGACCGTGGAGGCTGCCGCGCCCGCCCCCGTCGTGCTGGCGGTGGCGCTGGGCCCCGAGACCGAGCGGTTGCCCGAGGTGGCGTTCGGCACCTGGCTCGGCGTGCTGGTACCCTTGCTTACGCTCGATCCGCATCCCGCGTCCGCGCCGATCAAGCTCGACTATGCTTTCGCCCGCGCGCGCTTGGCGCTAAGGCCCGCGCTGCGATGAGCGACACCCCTGTCCCGATGGCGACCGCCGGACGCATCCTGCTCGTGACCGGCATGTCGGGCGCGGGGAAGACGACCGTGCTCAAGGCGCTGGAAGATATGGATTATGAGGCGGTGGACAGCCTGCCGCTTGGGCTGTTGCAGGTGCTGCTCGCCACGCCGAACCGGACGCTCGGGCGCGCGGGGGACGACCGGCCGCTCGCGTTCGGGATGGATTCGCGCACGCGCGCCTTCGATGCCGAGGAGATCGTGCAGACGATCAAGCGCCACCGCGATGCGGGCGATCTGGAAGTGCGCGTGCTGTTTCTCGATTGCGCCGGCGACGAGCTGATCCGGCGTTTCAGCGAGACGCGCCGCCGTCACCCGCTCGCGTTAGACCGCGCCGCCGCCGATGGCATCGCGCACGAGCGCGAGCTGCTGGCACCGCTCCGGCGCTGGGCGGACGTGATCGTCGATACGACCGACTACAGCACCAACGATCTGCGCCGCGTGATCCGCGAGCGCTTCGGGCGCGGAGATCAGGATCATCTGACGCTAAGCGTGACGAGCTTCGGCTTCGCGCGCGGTATCCCGCGCGATGCCGATCTGGTGTTCGATCTGCGCTTCCTCTCCAACCCGCACTGGCGACCCGAACTGCGCGCGATGACCGGGCTGGATGCGGCGGTGGGCGACTATATCCGCGAGGACGCAGACTATGGTGCGGCGTTCGACAAGATCGCCGATCTGCTCGAAACGCTGCTCCCGCGCTACCGGCATGAGGGCAAGGCGTATCTGACGGTCGCGTTCGGCTGCACGGGGGGCAAGCATCGCTCGGTCTTCGTCGCCGAGGAGATGGGCAAGCGGCTGCGCAGCGCAGGCTATAGCCCCAGTGTTACGCACCGCGATCTCAAGGGGCAGGGCGTGGATGCCGAAGAGTTCCGTCCGGAGGCGTTGCCCGATGTGGGCGCGCCCGATGCTGCCGAAACATGGATGGACCCCGCGTGATCGGACTGGTGCTCGTAACGCATGGCCATCTGGCGCACGAATTCGTGGCGGCAATGGAGCATGTGGTTGGGCCGCAGGAGGCGGTGGCCGCGATCTGCATCGGCGCGGACGACGACATGGAGGCGAGGCGGGCGGACATTGCTGCGGCCGCACACCGGGTGGACGACGGCCACGGCGTGATCTTGCTCACCGATATGTTCGGCGGCACGCCCTCCAATCTGGCGATCAGCCTGATGGGGCAGGGGACGCCGATCGAGGTGATCGCGGGCGTAAACCTTCCCATGCTGATCCGGCTGGCAAGCTATCGCCGCACTGCGAGCGTTGCGGATGCAGTCGCGGCCGCGCAGGAGGCGGGGCGAAAGTATATCTCGGTTGCGAGCAAGATCCTCGAAGGGGCGGCGTGAGCGCGGCCGGGGCCTGCGCCGCCGACGTGCTCATCACCAACAAGCGCGGGCTGCACGCGCGCGCGTCCGCCCGGTTCGTGACACTGGCGAGCGAGTTCGACGCCGCCGTGACGGTGCACCACGAAGGCGCGAGCGTGACGGGTACGTCGATCATGGGATTGATGATGCTCGCGGCGGGACCTGGCGATGTCATCCGGATCAGCGCTGAGGGGGCGCAGGCCGAGGCAGCGCTGGCGGCGCTGGTGGCGCTGGTGGAGACGCGCTTCGGGGAGGATCGGTGATCTACACGGTGCGCGCGTTGCTGGCGGGGTTCCACGACGGGCGGCTCGATCCGGTGACGGTGGGGCGTGAGTTCGGCGTGGACGGTGGCGAAGCGGCGCGACGCTGGCAGGCGGGTAACGCTCGCTCGCTCGAGGGCGTGCCCGTCGTTGCGAACGGGGCGGAGGCGCAGACGTTTGCCGCGCTGCACGGCGCGCTCGCCGTGCCCGGACGGACGGCTCCGCTCGGCCTTGGCGGGGGTGCGGCCGATGTTGGCGGCGTGGCGCGCGCGGGAGGTGTGGCGGTGATGGCACCCGGACTGCCCGCGCTGGCTGCGCCCGGCGCGGCCGATCTTGGCGCGGTGCTGGGCGCGCTCGGGCAGCGTGCGGGTGCCCCGGCGTTGCGCGTAGCACGGATCGCGGGTTTGGCACCGGGGAGCGAGGCAGCGCGGCGCGCCGACGATCTCGCGGCAAGCCTGCTCGGCGGGCTCGGCCTTTCGGTGCAGACATTGAGCGTCGCGGGGGCGGGGCGCATGGGTGCCGCGGCGGCAGACGCGGACGCGCTGCTGCTGCCGCTGGATCCCGCGCTGATCGATGAAGCTGTCGGCGTGCGCCTTGCGGTGCTCGCATTGCCGGGATCGTGGGACAAGGGCGCGCATATGGGCCTGCTGCTGGCGGGTGCGGACGCGGTAGCGCTAACGGACCTCGGCGCGCGCCTCAGCACGGCACTGGGCGGCTGAAACCCCGACCACGCGGTCGGAAATCGTGCATCGCGCCTTTGACGATCCGGGTGCGCATAGGTATGCGCCGCGCATCGCTGGCGGCCAGCCCGCCCTCACAAGCCCGCTTGCGGGCGCGAAGCCGTGCCCAGGAGCCGCCGATATGACCATGCCCACACCCGATCTCGCGGCGCAGGGTTTCCCGACCGCGATGGCGCAGGTTCACTATAATCCGGGCTCCGCGCTTCTGGTGGAGCAGGCGCTGCACCGCGACGAGGGCATACTCGCCGAACATGGCGCGCTCGTGGTGCGCACGGGCAGGTTCACCGGACGCTCGGCCGCCGACAAGTTCACGGTGCGCGATGCCGGGACCGAGGATCAGGTCTGGTGGGGGCGCGTCAACAAGCCGATGGCACCCGCGCACTTCGCCGCGTTGAAGCATGATTTCCTCGCCCACATTGGCACGATCGATACTCTGTGGGTGCAGGACCTGTTCGGCGGCTCGCAGCGCGACTACCGCGTGAGCGTGCGCATCGTGACCGAGCTCGCGTGGCACTCGCTGTTCATCCGCACGCTGCTGGTGCGGCCCGCGGCTGCCGATCTGGCGGATTTCGCGCCCGATTTCACGATTATCGACCTGCCGAGCTTCCGAGCCGATCCCGCGCGCCACGGCTGCCGCAGCGAGACGGTGATCGCGATCGACTTCACCGAGAAACTGATACTCATCGGCGGCACGCACTATGCGGGCGAGATGAAGAAGAGCGTGTTCACGATCCTCAACTATCTCCTCCCGCCACAGGGTGTCATGCCGATGCATTGTTCCGCGAACATCGGACCGGACGGGGACACAGCGATCTTCTTCGGACTGAGCGGCACGGGCAAGACCACGCTTTCGGCGGACCCCGCACGGCACTTGATCGGCGATGACGAGCATGGCTGGTCCGACACCCACGTCTTTAATTTCGAGGGCGGCTGCTATGCGAAGATGATCCGGCTTTCGGCCGAGGCGGAGCCCGAGATTTTCGCCACCACGCGCCGCTTCGGCACGGTGCTCGAAAATGTGGTGATCGACCGCGAGACGCGTGTGCTCGATTTCGACGATGCATCGCTGGCCGAGAATTCGCGCGGGGCCTATCCGCTCGAGTTCATCCCCAACACCACCGCCGACAATCTGGGGCCGCCGCCGCGCAATATCGTGATGCTGACGGCAGATGCGTTCGGCGTGCTGCCGCCCATCGCGCGGCTCACACCCGATCAGGCGATGTATCATTTCCTCAGCGGATATACGGCCAAGGTGGCGGGGACGGAGATTGGCGTCACCGAACCGCAGGCGACGTTCAGCACCTGCTTCGGCGCGCCGTTCATGCCGCGGCATCCGAGCGTTTACGGCAATCTGCTGAAGGAGCGCATCGCGCGCGGGCAGGTGGATTGCTGGCTGGTCAACACCGGCTGGACGGGCGGGGCCTATGGCGTGGGGACGCGCATGCCGATCGCGGCGACGCGCGCGCTGCTGCGGGCGGCACTCGATGGATCGCTGGCCAAGGGCCCATTCCGGCGCGATCCGTGGTTCGGCTTCATGGTGCCGGTGGAGGCACCGGGCGTGGACAGCGCGATCCTCGATCCGCGCGGCACTTGGGCGGACGGCGCGGCGTATGACGCGCAGGCACGCAGGCTGGTGGGGCTGTTTATCGACAATTTCGCCGAGTTCGAAAGCCATGTTGACGCGGGCGTGCGCGAGGCCGCCCCAAAGGCGGCTTAGCGGCGGCTGGTCGGCAGCGCTGCTGGACGCAGAAGCAGGACGTTGTGCCCCGTCGCCTGCCCGTCGGTCCGCCCTCTCCCGAACCGGACCCGCCGCCGCAGCGGTGCCTGCTGTGCGGGCGGATCCTAGGCCGACGGGTGGAGTGGCATCATTTAGTGCCCAAGGCTCGCGGCGGGCGCGATACGGGCCCTGTGCATCCGATCTGCCACCGGGCCATCCATGCGGCGCTGCCGCTGCGCGCGCTGGAGCGCGAGTATTCCACGCCCGCAGCCTTGCGCGCCGCGCCCGCGCTCGCGCCTTTTCTGGCGTGGGTGGCGGACAAGGATCCCGACTTCCACGCGGTGACCCGGCGTACGCTGGACGATGACGAGCGCTGGCGACGGGGGCGGCGGCACGGGTGATGCGCGACGACGCGCGCGGGTTCCCCGCCGTGCGGAGCGCGTGTAGGGCTGGGCGAAATCTGAGGAATGCCCGATGGGTCTCGTATTTGCAGATATCGAACTGCACAACGCGCGCGAAGACGCGCCTTTGCCGATGACGGTCAACGCGCTCGTCGTTAGCGGCGCGCTGCATCTGTGCATCCCGCAGCACGTCGCAAACCAGCTCAAGCTGCCGGTGCTCGAACAACGGACGGTGACGCTCGCCGATGACAGTGAGCGGCTGGTGGATTATGTCGGCCCGATCCGGGAGCGCTTCGCCAACCGCCAGTGCCTGGTGGGCGCACTCGTGGTAGGCGAGCAAGCGCTGCTGGGGGCTATTCCGATGGAAGATTTGGATGTGCTGATCGATCCGGCGCGCCAGATGCTGACGCCCAATCCCGCCAACCCGAACATCGCAGCTTCGGTCGCGATGGGGGTCCGGTCGTCGTCGAACTGGCATTAATCGATGCCGAATATCCGTGATGAAGAGCGCACGTCGTTAAAGACCCAAGGGCTCGTAAAGCGTCTTCCCGAATTTGTTCGCAATGCGCCGATACTACTCTACCTAGTAGGTTTCGCGGATTTCGCGAAAAATATCCTGCCGCTAATCCAGTATGAGATGGTCGGCTTTGCGGACGGTGTGCCCATCGGCGGTGCCTCGCGATTCCTCGTGCTGAAGCTGCTCTTGAGCGCTTTGATCTACGCTGCAAACTACATTGCTTGGGGCGTGTTCGCCTACCTCCTCATCGCCATCCACGACGGTCTGCGCGAGCGGTCCGCGCCTTCAGAACGGGTTGATTGATCCATGCCCAAACTCACCATCGACGGCCTCACGGTCGAAGTTCCCGCAGGCGCCACCGTGCTCCAGGCGTGCGAGGCTGCGGGCAAGGAAATCCCGCGCTTCTGCTATCATGAGCGGCTGAGCATCGCGGGCAATTGCCGCATGTGCCTGGTCGAGCAGGAGAAGGCGCCCAAGCCGATCGCCAGTTGCGCGATGCCCGCCGCCGAGGGGATGGTGATCCACACCGATACGCCCAAGGTGAAGAAGGCGCGCGAGGGGGTGATGGAGTTCCTGCTCATCAACCACCCGCTCGATTGCCCGATCTGCGATCAGGGCGGCGAGTGCGATCTACAGGATCAGGCGATGGGCTACGGTCGTGGCTTCACGCGTTTCGACGAGAACAAGCGCGCGGTCACCGAGAAATATATGGGGCCGCTGATCAAGACGGTGATGACGCGCTGCATCCACTGCACGCGCTGTGTGCGCTTCGCCGAAGAAGTGGCGGGCGTGGAAGAAATCGGCGCGATCGGGCGCGGCGAGAACATGCAGATCACGAGCTATCTGGAGAAGGCGGTCACCAGCGAACTCAGCGGCAACGTGATCGATCTGTGCCCCGTCGGCGCGCTCACTTCGAAGCCATACGCGTTCGAGGCGCGGCCGTGGGAGATGCGCAAGACCGAGAGCATCGACGTGATGGACGCGGTGGGGACCAACATCCGGGTGGATGCGCGCGGCCCGCAGGTGATGCGCGTGCTGCCGCTGGCGAACGACGATGTGAACGAGGAGTGGGCATCCGACAAGACGCGCTTTGCGGTGGACGGGCTCGGGCGGCGGCGGCTCGACCGGCCCTATATCCGCGAGAACGGCAAGCTGCGCGCGGCGACCTGGCCGGAGGCGTTCGGGGCGGTGGCGGCGGGACTGAAGGGCCTGAACGGGGACGAAATTGGCTACATCGCAGGCGATCTGCTGGCGGTCGAAGATATGGTCGCGTGGAAGGATTTGCTGGGCACGCTCGGGTCCACGCGCGCCGAGTGCCGCCAGGACGGGGTGGCGTTCGATGTCGCCAACCGGGGCTCGTATCTGTTCAACTCGACCATATCGGGGATCGAGACTGCAGATGCGATCCTGCTGGTTGGCGCGAACCCGCGCTGGGAAGCGCCGCTGGTCAACACGCGGCTGCGCAAGGCGGTGCGGCGCGGTGCGAAGCTGTGGGCGATCGGCGACGAGGTGGACCTCACCTACCCCGCCCAGTGGCTGGGCAACGATATCGGGCTGCTAGGTGCGCTGCCACAGGCGGTCGCGGATGCGCTGGCGGGCGCTGCGCGCCCCGCTGTGGTCCTCGGCCTGGGCGCGCTCGCGCTGCCCGGCGTCGCAGCAGCGGCGGCCGCGCTGCCGGTCATGCGCGAGGGGTGGAACGGCTATAATGTGCTGCACACCGCCGCCGCGCGCGTGGGGGGGCTGGACGTCGGGCTGACCGCTGCGGGCGGCGTGAGCGCGATGGCGGCGGATGCGGCCTCAGGCAAGCTCAAGGCACTGATCCTGCACGGCGCGGACGAACTCGATCCGGGCGCACTGCGCGGGCCGTTCACCATTTATGTCGGCACGCACGGCGATGCGGGCGTGCGCCATGCGGACGTTATCCTGCCCGCCGCCGCCTATACCGAGAAGGACGGCACCTACGTCAATCTGGAGGGCCGCGTGCAGCGCGGGCGGCGTGCGGTGTTCCCGCCCGGCGAGGCGCGCGCCGACTGGTCGATCGCGCGCGCGCTTTCGGACGTGCTGGGCGCGGCGCTGCCCTATGACGACGAGGGTGCACTGCGCGGGCGGATCGCGCGCGAGTGGCCGCATCTGGCGCGCGAGGGCATCGCGCCCGCCGCCTGGGTAGCGCCAAGCGGGGGCGAGGCGCTGGGCACCGGCCCGGTCCGGCTTCCGATCGAGGATTTCTATTGGACCAACCCCGTCGCGCGCGCGAGCCAGACGATGATGGACTGCCGGGTCGAAATCCTGGGGGTGCGGATGGCGGAGGCGGCGGAGTAGGCGCTCACACTATTTCCACCCACGCACCATACCCCGCCAGCGCGCGATCTGCGGTGAGGAATCGGCGACCGTCGCAACGCGCCTGCGCGACCATCAGACGGTCGAACGGATCGCGGTGAACGGGTGGCAACGCACCAACGGCCAGCACATGATCGGCGGTGATCCCGAGTTCGGTCATGTCGTCGTCGCACAGCGCCGTCCGGAGCGCCTTGGCGTCGACCCGGAAGTCGGGCCTCCCGCGCGTGGCTTTGATGACCGTTTCCCACAGGACCACAATGCTGAACGCAAGGTTGTGCGCGGGATCGGCCAGCACCGCTCTGGCGCGTTCGGGAAGCCGCTGCTGATCCGCCTCCCACCAGATCGCGATTTGCGTATCGGTCAGGTATCTCACGTTTCGCACGGGAACAGCGGTCCATCGTAAAAGTCCGCCTCGAGTTGCTTCTGGTCCTCCGCAGTCCACGCCTCCTCGTTCCAGACGAACCCCATGCCTTCCAGTCTGCCGCCGAGGCGTCGCGGACTGGGCGCGATCACCGCGTCTGCGCGCACCAGTCTCGCCACCGGGGTGCCCGCGCGGGCGATCACGACTTCGCCCCCGGCTTCCACGTCCACGACCAGTTGTGAGAACCGGGTTTTCGCTTCGTGCATGTTCACTGTCGCCATCGGGTCTCTCCCTTGGTCCCTCCACCTGGTTCACCCCGCCCGCGCCCGCAACGCCGCCACCCGCTTGCACCCCCCCGCCACCCCGGCTATCCCGCGCCGCAGCAACCGGCCCGCTGCCGGACACTCCGCCCGAGGCCGCATTGGACGTCCACGCCTTCGTCTTCTATCTGCTGGCATTTATCGTGTGCGGCTCGGGCGCGGCGGTCATCCTTGCCCGCAACCCGGTGCACAGCGTGCTGTGGCTGATCCTCGCGTTCTTCAACGCGGCGGGGCTGTTCCTGCTGCTGGGGGCGGAGTTTCTGGCGATGATCATGGTCATCGTCTATGTCGGCGCAGTCGCGGTGTTGTTCCTGTTCGTCGTGATGATGCTCGATATCGATTTCGCGTCTTTGCGATCGGGCATGGCCAAATATCTGCCGTTCGGGCTGGTGCTGATCGCGGTGCTGACGGTCGAGTTTCTGCTGTCGGTCGGCGCGTGGACCTTTGCGGGCAGCACCACTGCGATGCGGGCCGGGCCGATCCTGGGCACCGCCCCCACCAACACGCAGGCGCTGGGCGCGCTCATCTACACGCATTACGCCTTCGTTTTCTCGGGCGCGGGGCTGGTGTTGCTCACCGCGCTGATCGGCGCGATCGTGCTCACGCATCGTCAGCGCGGCGACGTGCGGCGGCAGGATATGGGCGATCAGGGCGCGCGCACCCCGCGCAATGCGATTGACGTAGTTAAGGTCCGCAGTGGCGAAGGCGTCGTGCTGTGAGCATCGGGCTCGAACATTATCTGTGGGTGGGCGCGATCCTGTTCGTGCTCGGCGTCAGCGGAATCATGCTCAACCGCAAGAACGTGATCATCATCCTGATGTCGATCGAGATGATCCTGCTCGGCGTCAACATCAATCTGGTCGCCTTCTCGGCGTTCCTGCACGATCTTACGGGGCAGGTATTGGCCATGTTCGTGCTGACCGTGGCGGCGGCGGAGGCGGCGATCGGGCTGGCGATTCTCGTGCTCTATTTTCGCAATCGCGGCACGATCGCTGTCGACGATGTCCACCAGATGAAGGGCTGAGGGCGTGCTGCCGATCGTCCTTCTGGCGCCACTGGTGGCCGCCATCGTCGCGGGCTTCGGCCGCGATGCGCTCGGCGCGACGGTCGCCAAGGCGGTCACCACGCTCACCGTAATCGGCTGCGCGCTGCTTTCGTGGATCCTGTTCGCAGCCCAGGTCGATGCGCCCGTGCACGAGACCGTCAAGCTGATGGACTGGTTCACCAGTGGCGATCTCAACGTCGCGTGGAGCATCCGCTTCGATACGCTCACCGCGGTGATGCTGGTGGTGGTTACGAGCGTGGCTGCGCTCGTGCATCTGTATAGCTGGGGCTATATGGCTGAGGATCCCGATCAGCCGCGCTTCTTCGCCTATCTGTCACTGTTCACCTTCGCGATGCTTGCGCTGGTCACCGCCGATAATCTGGTGCAGCTCTTCTTTGGCTGGGAAGGCGTGGGGCTGGCGTCCTACCTGCTGATCGGCTTCTGGTATTATAAGCCTTCCGCCAATGCGGCGGCGATCAAGGCGTTCGTCGTCAACCGCGTGGGCGATTTCGGCTTTGCGCTCGGGATTTTCGGCGCGTATTTGTTGTTCGGCACGGTGCAGATTACGCCAATCCTTGCACAAGCCGCCGCCATGCATGGCACCACGATTATGTTCTTGGGCGCACCCGTGGATGCGCTCACGTGCGTGTGCCTGCTGCTGTTCCTGGGCGCATGCGGAAAGTCTGCGCAACTCGGCCTGCACACTTGGCTGCCCGACGCAATGGAGGGGCCCACGCCCGTGTCCGCGCTGATCCACGCGGCGACGATGGTCACCGCAGGCGTGTTCCTCGTGTGCCGCATGTCCCCCCTGTTCGAGGCTGCCCCCTATGCGCTGACCGTCGTCACCTATGTCGGTGCGGCGACCGCGTTGATGGCGGCAACGGTGGGCACAGTGCAGACCGACATCAAGCGCGTGATCGCCTACTCAACCATGAGCCAGCTCGGCTATATGTTCTTCGCCGCGGGCGTATCGGCCTATGGCGCGGCGATGTTCCATTTGTTCACGCACGCGTTCTTCAAGGCGCTGCTGTTTCTGGGTGCGGGATCGGTGATTCACGCGATGCACCACGAGCAGGACATGAAGTTCTACGGGGGTTTGCGCAAAGCGATCCCGTTTACCTTCGTGGTGATGCTGATCGGCACGCTCGCGATCACCGGCGTGATCCCCTTCGCGGGCTATTTCTCCAAGGACGCGACGCTCGAAGCGGCGTTCGCGCGGGGGACCGAGGCGGGGTATGTCGCCTTCGTCTGCGGTTCGCTCGCGGCGCTGCTGACGAGCTTCTATTCGTGGCGGCTGATCCTGCTGACGTTTGCGGGCAAGCCGCGCTGGGCGGGTTCGGAGAATATCGCGCATGCCCACGGCGATCACGGGGCCGATGCGCACGCGCCCGCCGCCGAGGGGACGACCGACAGCGCGCACGCCGCCGTCGATACGCACGGCGTTCCCGACGGCACTGGCGGCTATCACCCCCATGAAAGCCCGCCATCGATGCTGATCCCGCTCGCGCTGCTGGCGCTGGGCGCGGTGTTTGCGGGCTGGCTCGGCCACGCGCTCTTCACCGATCCCGAACGCGCCGCGCGCTTCTGGAACGGCGCGATCGTCTTTGCACCCGCGCGCTACGCCGCGATCGAGGCCGTGCCCGCGTGGGTTTCGATGATCCCCACGGGTGCATGGGCACTCGGCCTGCTGATCGCGCTCAACTCCTACGTCTGGAACCCGGACATCCCCGCCAGCTTCGCGCAGACGTGGCGCGGGCTGTACCAGTTCCTCGTCCACAAATGGTATTTCGACGAGCTTTACGACACCGTCTTCCTCAAGCCCGCCTTCGCCATCGGTCGCCTGTTCTGGCGCGGCGACAAGCAGGCGATCGATGCGGCGGGCGCGGACGGTATGGCAAAGCTGGTCACCGGCGCGAGCGTGGGGGCGCGTGCGTTCCAATCCGGCTATCTCGCCACCTATGCGCTGGTGATGCTGGTTGGTGTCGCGGCGGCCGCCTCCTGGCTGATGTTCCGGGGCATCTGATGCTGTCTGCGATGATCCTTGCGCCCACGCTGGTGGCGGTGCTGCTGCTGCTCGCGCCCGGGGACGAGGCTGCGCGCGCCCGCACCGCGCGGCTCGCGGGGCTCGGCACCACCGTCGTGCTGCTGGCACTGTCGATAGGCCTGTGGGCGCGCTTCGATCCGGCGAACGGCGGCTTCCAGTTCGTCGAATATGCGCCGCTCTTCGCCCCCTATTTCGCGTGGGCGGTGGGAATCGACGGGATCAGCCTCATGCTGATCACGCTTACCACGTTCCTGATGCCGATCTGCATCCTGGCATCGTGGGAAAGTGTTCGAACCCGTGTCCCCGAATATATAGCGGCATTTCTGTTCATGGAATCGCTGATGATCGGCACGTTCGCCGCGACCGACCTGTTCCTGTTCTATGTGTTCTTCGAGGGCGGCCTCATTCCGATGTTCCTCATCATCGGCATCTGGGGCGGTGCGCGGCGAATCTATGCGAGCTACAAGTTCTTCCTCTACACGCTGCTCGGCTCGGTGCTGATGCTCGTCGCCATGCTCTACATGGCGCGCGAGGCCGGCACCACGTCCATCCCCGCGCTGCTCGTCCACAATTTCACCCCGCAAGCGCAGACGTGGCTGTTCCTCGC
>Ga0123337_10001882_pt1 | contig 25334 bp, 20 predicted proteins | sample frozenSSSSmetaG_FD_89792 | JGI IMG/M metagenome (GOLD analysis project Ga0123337, IMG submission 89792) | Glacier valley bacterial and archeal communities from Borup Fiord, Nunavut, Canada, to study Microbial Dark Matter (Phase II) -... | ecosystem: Environmental > Aquatic > Freshwater > Ice >...
CCTGCTCACTTCTTCATCGGGGTGGGCGCGAACCCGACCGCCGAAGACCCGGTGCGCGAGATGGAACGCTTCCACGCGAAGGTCGAGGCGGGCGCGCAGTTCGTGATGCTGCAACCAGTTTACGACCCCGCCGTACTGCGCGACTGGCTGGACGAGGCGCGCCGCGTAGTGGGCGCAGAGCGTATCCCGCCGATCCTGGTCGGGGTTATGCCCTTGCAGAGCTACCGCAACGCCGAGTACGTCCACAACGAAGTGCCTGGCATCATAGTGCCAGAGGCGATCCGCGAGCGGATGCGGGCGGCTGGCGAACACGGCTTGCAAGCGGGCATCGCTATGGCCCAGGAGTTTGTCAGCCAGACCTGGGATTGGGGGCAAGGAGTTTACATCATGCCCGCCTTCGGTCGCTACGAGATTGCGGGCGAGGTGATCAAGATAGTGCGTGAGCAGCAGCAGGCTGCCCAGCACACCCTTGCTGCCGCCATCCACTGAAGCGCAGCCACCCGATTAAGCAGCCAGCAAGCTCCACTCCGCCAGGGGTGGAGCGTTCCGTTTGTGCCAGATCGGTCAAATGAGTTGTATCTTTGTCTAAAGCTGTGGTAAAATGAGCGAAACGTGCCGCCATCGCTGGCAGGTGATGCGCCCGTTGTATCGTACACGGTTTAGTTCAACCACCGGCCTGCAATGATGCAGGCAAGGAGAGGAAAGGTAACGCATGAGGAGTAGTAGAGTAGTAGGGTTTATGCTGGCGGTGCTTGTCACCTTCAGTCTGGTTTTGAGCAACCTGGTGGCCGCCGCGCCAGCCAGCCAGCCCATCGCCGCGCCGAGCAAGCAGCCCAGCGTGGCAATCGGTAGCTTCGCTTCCCCCGCCAAGATCGCCACCAAAATCAGCCCCGAATTGCAGGGCAAACTGGCCGCCGGTAGCAAGGCTGGCTACTTCGTCAACCTGCTGGAGCAAGCCGACACCAGCAACGAAATTAGCCCCCTGCAATGGAAAGAGAAGGGCGATTACGTCTACAACAAGCTGACTGAGACCGCCAACCGCACGCAGGCTCCCCTGCTCAATCGGCTGGCCGCGCTCAAGCAGACTGGCGCAGTCAGCAAGTACCAGAGCTTCTGGATCGCCAATACGGTCTACGTAGTCGGCAACGCTGCCTCTGCCACCGCTCTGGCAAGCAGCGACGCGGTTGGCAGCCTGACCGCCGAGCAGAAGTATCAGCCCGACCCAATCTATGTCAACAAAGCCCCGGTTGCCGCTCCTAACACCCTCACTGGTGGCCTGACCAACATCGGCGTGCCAGCCGTCTGGGCGCAGGGCTACTACGGTCAGGGTATCACCGTTGGTAGCATGGACACTGGCGGCCTCTACACCCACGCGGCAATCAACCGCCAGTGGCGTGGCACCACCAGTGGTAGCAGCGACTACAACTGGTACGATGGCATGAGCAGCACGACCGTCCCCAGCGACCTCGCGGGCGACGAGTGGCACGGCTCGCATACCATCGGCACCATGGTTGGCGACGACGGTGCGGGCAACCAGATTGGCGTGGCACCCCAGGCCAACTGGATATCCTGCCGCATCTTTGATGCCGATAGTGCAGGCAGCGGTAGCAGTTCGGTGATCCTCAACTGCGGCCAGTGGATGCTAGCCCCCACCGACCTCAACTACCGCAACCCTCGCCCCGAACTGCGCCCCCAGGTCGTCAGCAACTCATGGGGTGGCTCGGCTGCTGGTACGGTTGACCCCTTCTTCCAGAACGCCGTCACCAACTGGATCAATGCGGGCATCTTCCCCAACTTCTCCAACGGCAACGCTGGCCCAGCGGCTGGCACGGTCAGCGACCCGGCCAACTACCCTAACAGCTTCGGCGTTGGTGCTAGCTGCTGGCGCACAGGTGCCAGCCCCAGCGGTTACAGTTGCAACCCCAACCGTGTCAACAGTGTAGTCAGTTTCAGCAGCCGTGGCCCTTCCCCAGTGGATGGCGGCCTCAAGCCCCAGGTAATCGCCCCCGGCCACGACGTGGTCAGTAGTATTGGCCCTGGCCCCAGCACTTATGCCAGCTACGACGGCACCTCGATGGCCGCCCCGCATACCGCTGGCACGATTGCGCTGCTCCTGAGCAAGAACCGCAGCCTGACCGTCCAGCAACTCAAGGATGTGTTGACCAACACCGCCTTCTTCGACAGCAGCTTCATGGGGGTTCGCCCGAACAACAACTTCGGCTATGGCCGCATTGACGCACTGGCTGCGATCAGCAGCGTGACCGCTACCAACGGCTACGTTCTGGGTCGCGTGGTTGACTCTGGCGGCGCGCCGGTGACCAACGCCAGCATTAGCACCAGTGGCGCAGGTAGCTTCAGCGCACTGGTCAACGCCAATGGCTACTTCACCTTCACCGTTGGAGCGGGTACCTACACTCTCCAGGCCAAGAAGTACGGCTTTACCACTGGCACCGCCACCGTCACTGTAATGGTGGGCATGACCAGCACCCAGAACTTCACCCTCACTGCGGCCCCCACGGCCTCGGTCAGCGGCAACGTGACTGGCCCTGGTGGCACGCCGATCTCGGCAACGGTGCAGGTTTCCCCAGCTCCGCTTGCGCCGCTCACCAACACCAGCAGCTACAGCTTCACCCTGGCTCAGGGTAGCTACACCATCACCGTTACCCCCAACAACAACTGCCTGGCGATAGTTACGCGCACCGTGACCGTTCCCCCATCTGTGCTGGTCAACATCAGCACCACTGCCAAGACGGATAACTTCGGCTACGTCTGCGACAATACAGGCGCACTCAACTTCACCGCTGGCAGCACCCAGATCAGCAACGCCAGCTTTAGTGGCGGCACCGACGATGGCATTGCCACGATCACTATGCCCAGTGGCTTCAACTTCAACTACTATGGTCAAGTGATCACTGGCAACGTCGGCGTTGGCTCCAATGGCTACATCGAGTTCGGCGGCACCGATGTGACCAACGCTGGTAACCAGCTACCCGACCCGACCCCACCGAACAAGGCCATCTATGCCTTCCTGGACGACCTCGTGTTTGGTGGCGTTAATGGCGGCGCAACTGGTGGGGTCTACACCGGCTTGAGCGGCACCGCCCCCAACCGCAAGTTCGTGATCGAATGGCGCAACGTGCAGCACTTTGTGTCTACGAACGTCAATGCTGGAAACTACACCTTCGAGATCGTATTGGAGGAGGGGACGAACAACATCTACCTCCAGTACCAGTCGATGAGCGGCACCCTCAGCGATGGCAGCAATGCCACCAGCGGTATTGAGAACGCGACTGGGACTGACGGCATCACCTACGCCCACCTTATCGCTAACTCGATCAGCAGCGGCCTCGCGGTCAGGTTCGCTGCCCCCGTCCCAACTGGCACCCCAACCTCGACCCCAGCGATTACCAGCACCCCGACGGTCACCAGCACGGCAGTGGTCACTGGCACCCCAACGGTCACCAGCACGGCAGTGGTCACCAGCACCCCGACGATCACCAGTACGGTGGTAGCCACTGCGACGGCCACCCCCTGCGCGATCAGCTTCAGCGACGTGCCAACCACTTACATCTTCTACGGCGACATCCAGTTCCTCGCTTGTCGTGGGATAGTTAGCGGCGCGAACGGTGCCTTCGGCCCGAACAACAGTGCCAGCCGCGGCCAGTTTGCGAAGATAGCGGTTCTTGGCTTCGGCATTACCTCCTTCACCCCAGTTACCCCGACCTTCGTGGACGTACCCGCCAACAGCATCTTCTACGGCTTCATCGAAGCTGCCGCCCATGCTGGTGTAGTCAACGGCCTGACCACAGGCCAGTGCGCGGCCCTCGGCACGCCCGGTACCTGCTACGGCCCCAACGTCAACATCACCCGCGCTCAGACGGCAGTGATCGTCCAGCGGGCGAAGAACTACGCCCTCTTTACCCCGACCACCCCCACCTTCAGCGACGTGCCGACCAACAACTTCGCTTACGCGGCGATTGAGACGTTGGCCCATAACAACATCATCAACGGCGCAGCCTGCGGCACTAGCCTCTGCTTCCGCCCCAACGATAACATCAAGCGCGGTGAGTTGAGCAAGGTCGTGCGCCGCGCTATCGAAACCGCCCCGTAACCACCTAGAGCAGCACAACAAGCAGTCCCCCGTTCGGCAACGAGCGGGGGACTTCTGTGTGGGCGGTTGGGCAGTCGCAGTGGGTGTGCAGCGGCGTGGAGGGCCTGGCTACGTAGGGGATAGCTACTCTCCCTATCGCAGCGCGGTCAGGCTCGTCAGGCGATGGTGATCGTGCAGCGCAGGATCAGGTGATCCAGATAGCGGTCTGGCGTGCGCTGGCGGCCTGCGATGAGGTAGTGACAATCGGTGACGATGATGCTGGCGGTCAGGTGGCCGACGCTGAGGCTGAAGCTGAGGCCGTCGCGGATCGTCTTGATGTCAGCGAAGCGTACGAGTGGGCCTTGTGGCAGTTCGGCTGTCACTGTACTCCACTCGTCGCTGTAGGCACGCGGACTGAGCAGGATCGCCACGCTGCTCTCGCCTGTGCGCCGCTCGTAGAGGGTCAGCCAGAAGCCCCGGCTGGCGGCCTCAGCCAGTTCATCCTCGCTGCCCAGCAGCAGTGGTGGCGCACTGAGGATGCATGACCCCAGTACGGCACCATCCGGGGCGGTAATCGCCTGCACATCATGCTCCTTGCTGCCGAATGGGAAGCTGAGTTCGAGGATTACTGGTTGCTCTCCCCCAGGCTCACTGCTGGCGAAGGCTGCTGGCGCGGGCGCAGCGACGGCGGTGGCGGGTGCGGTGGCGGGCGGAAACGCCTGCTCAAAGGCTGGCTCTCCCTGCCCAAGCTGCACCATTGAGGGTGAGGCTAGAGGGGGCAATGCTGGGCGCAGGGTGGGTGCAGCCAGGTTGGCCTGCCCACGACGGGCAGTACGCAGGGCAAAGAGGCCGACGAGGGCTATCAGCAGCAGGCCGCCGCCCACATTGACTACAAGATTGCTGGCGAAGCCGCCGGGGTTGAGCAGCAGCCAGAGGGCAGCTAGCCCCACGCAGATCGCTGCAAGAACAGCTACCGCTAGCCAGGGCAGGTTGCGGCGGGCGGGGGCGGGCGCGTCGGCTGCTGCCAGCCTGACTGCCTGAGCCAGCCGTCCGGACGAACTGGCGGGGCCAGGCACGAGCCTACCACTGCTGTGCTGCTGGCTGGGTTTGTCCTGCCGGTCGCCAAGCGCACTGTAGCTGGCGGTAGCCACTTGCCCAGCGGCGGCAGTATCTGCGTGGTCGCTACCAGCCACTGGCCCCGCGTGGGGGTAATCCTGTGGCGCGTCGTCAATCATCGGCCACGCGCCCGTATTGGTTGGGAGAGTCGGCGGTTCAGCATTGGCAGTCAAGTCGTCGCTGGTGACAACCTGCTGGTGACTGGTCGGCTGGCCGAGGTCGTCAATGCGGGCAATGATCATCGAGATGTTGTCCTTGCCCCCGCGCTGGTTGGCAGCGTCGGTCAAGGCATCGCAGGCTTCCTGTGGGTCATCATACTGCTGCAAGAAGGCCATGATCTCGCGGTCTTCGAGCATGGTAGTCAGGCCGTCGGAGCAGAGTAGCAGGACATCACCTGCGCGCAAGTCTTGCCCACGCACGCTGGGGCTGACCTGCTCAAGCCCGCCTAGAGCCTGGGTGATCACATTACGAAACTGGCTATTGCGCGCATCCTGTTCGTTCATCATCCCGCTACGAACCTGCTCTGCGATCCAGGAGTGGTCTTGCGAGAGTTGCACCAGGCGGTCGCCACGCAAGAGGTAGGCGCGACTGTCGCCCACGTTGGCAACTCCAATGTGGGTGCCGCGCAGAGCGACGCAGACGCAGGTGCTACCCATGCCATTTTGGGCAGGGCGTTTGGCCGCCTCCTCCAACACCCTGCGGTTGGCCTCGGTGACTGCCACCCGCAACGAGTCCTCAACAGTGTTGGCTGAGGCAGCATAGTAGGCACTGGTCAGGGTTTCGACCGCAATTGCGCTGGCAACGTCGCCAGCAGCATGGCCGCCAACCCCGTCGCAGACCAGGAACAGCGCGCCTTTTTCCTCCTGCATGGCAGGTTCGGGCGGGAAGTAGATACCCAGGCTATCCTCCTGGTTCTCGCGCACCATGCCGAGGTCCAGGCGTGACCCAATACGCAGAACGGTTTTAGCCAAAACGAACTCCTATCGCTGCCATCTCCTCGCGTAGTAGAGAGGGGGTGAGCAGTTCGGTGTAGAGCAGGCGGATCAGGTCGGCAGACTTGCCATGCCGCCGAGCCGCTGCGATAGCCTGCTCGATCAGTGCGCCACCACACCAGTAGGTAAAGACGTAGGCGCGCCAAAGCGGGTGGGTGACGAAGCGCATCCCCTGGCGGGCGCGGCGGTCGTCCACCCAACCCTCGCGCATCCGATAGGTGACTACATCCTCAAAGCTAGCATCTTGCGTATAATACATGATCGCCGCGTTGATACCGACGGCCCGGCGTAGTTCGCTGGCGGTGCGGTAGAGTTGCTCCGCCTCGCTGCTGCGGTGATGGGCGATCTCCAGCAGCAGGTGGCCCACATCGGCCAGCCCCTCAGCTATCGGGCAGTCGGGGGTATTGAGCAGCTTGATGCTCGCTTCCAGCCGCCCATGCTGGCGGTAGATGATCGCCTCGTGGCAGGCGTGGTCACTGTGGTGGCCGGGATAAACCTCGTGGCGCAGGAGGCCGAGAGCGTTGTGGCGGTTAAGGGGAATATCCAGGTTAATCTCGATCCGCGAGCGGAACTCGCCCAGGTACCAGTTGTACGCCCCCCAGGGCTTGTCGCTGACCCCCTCGATGCTGGCTGCCTCGTTGGTCGGCAGGTAGGGGATCACCTGGCGGGTAGCCTGCCGCAGCTTGGCAGCCTGTTCGTGGAAGAACTTGAACAGGCTGTCGCCCGATAGCTGGTCGCTGCTCTCAAAGGCAGTCAAAGCCTGAGTAGCTGGTTGTTTGTAGCCGAGTCCGTTGAGCAGGCGGCGCACTTCGGCCTGGTAAGCCTGGATTTGGCCCGCGCCAACTGCCTCTGGCTCGACATCGTAGATTTCGCGCACGTAGTCAAGGTAGCTGTAGGCAGTCTGGCCGCTAGCCGCGTCAGCGATCTGGGCCAGGAGGGCGCGTACCTGACGGCGCAGGAAGCGGACGCGCAAGCTGTTCTCTGCCTCGGCTAGTTGCGCGGCTAGCTGCAAGCCCTGCTGTTCTAGCTCCTCAAAGGGCAGCGGCTGCTCGGCTGCGACGTTGGTCTGCAACTGCGCTGGGCCATAGTAAGCATCTACCAGGCCCTCGACGTGCTTGTTCAAGCGGAAAGCCAGGGTAATGTAATCTTCGGCTATTTGCTGCAAGGGATCGGCTGCGGCCATCTCGTTCCTCGTGCTGGTTGTCGTTATACTATACGGTTTGAGCCAGTGATTGTCAAACCGTGTAACACTTAGCCCCTCTCGAACGTCATATAGATCAGCGGGGTTGCACCGCTTCACGACCAGCGAACTGCCAATCTATGACTATCATCAAGTGGATTGTTGTCCAAGTCATGTAAAGGGAAATATCATGTGCGCCCCTCCTCCCCTCCGCCTGCTCATCGTGCTGCTCGTTGCTGGCCTGCTCCTTTCTGCTTGCGACGACGGCAACCCGCTGCCACCTGCCCCGCCTGCGCCACCTGCCAGCGGTGGCGGCACCACCCAGCCTGCCCACACCGACCTGCTACCGACCGCGACCACTGCCCGGCAGCCTGCTAGTGAGCCATCAGTAGTAGCAAGCGCAGACCGCAGCGACCAGCCAGTGGTGACGGCGGTTGATGTAGATATAGCAGTCTACGCTCTGGTTACCCGCGACCTGGCCGCTCGCCTGGCTCCCGCCACTGCCAGCAGCCTCTACCTCAACCAGGGTGCGGCCAGCGGTAGCTCCTTGGAAGTGAAGCTGGATAGCCCGCCCGTTCCCGCTGCCCTGCTCAACAGCCTCGGCATGGCCGCGCGGTTCGCCCGCTTCGCCGAAGTACTCGACCGCAGTGCGCCTGACGGAGCGGTGGTCAAGGATGGTGCGGCCTACATAACCCTGGGGATGGTAAGCTACTTTGATGCCAACAACAATCCGCTAACCGATGGTGTGGGCGCAATGACCGCCATGCTACGCGGCAGCGTCTACCAGTCGCGCACCCAGGCCAAAGGGATGCTCTACACCCTACGTGGTGGCGGCAACAACTGGCAGGTGCAAGCGGCAAAGGAGGAGTGGCGCGGCCAATAGCTGCGGCCCAAAGTGGGTATGCAGCCAGGCCACCGCCGCTTCTTGCCTGTGCTGCCAGCCCCATGCTGGTTAGACGTGCGTCCGCCAGTAGTTGAGCAGGTCTAGCATGGTAGTCTCAAACGGTATCTCTGGTTGCCAGCCGGTGCGCTGCTTGAACTTGGTTGCGTCGGCCATCAGCAGCTTTACGTCGCTGGGGCGCATCCGGGCTGGGTCTTGGGCTACCTTCACCTTTGCGGTAGTCATGGTCAGCAGCAGGTCTAGCATCTCCTGGATGCTGCGGGCCACCCCCGTGCCGATGTTGTAGACCTCGCCCGCCTCGCACTTCTCGACCAGCAGGTGGTAGGCGCGGCAGACATCGCGCACATCAGTCCAGTCGCGGCGGCTGGTCAGGTCGCCAACATGGATGATCGGCTCCTGCAAATCCTTCTCGATCAGGGCGATCTGGCGAGCGAAGGTGCTGGTTACAAAGTTGTCACCGCGCCGTGGCCCCTCGTGGTTGAAGCCTCGCGTAGTGATCGTCTTCAGGCCATACGACTTGTGGTACTGGTAGGCCAGCATCTCCTGCGTCACCTTGCTCACCGCGTAAGGCGAGAGGGGGCGCAGAGGATTGCTCTCCTTGATTGGAGTTTCGTCCGCGCGCACATAGCCGTACTCCTCGCTGCTGCCTGCGATCTGGATCACGGGGTCTAGGCCGAGGTCGCGGACAGCCTCCAACAGGTTGAGTTGCGCGTCAATGTTGGTGTGCAGGCTCTCGCCAGGTGCGTTCCAGGAGCCAGGAACGAAGCTTTGGGCTGCCAGGTGGAAGATATAATGCGGCTCGGTGGCGGCAAGCAGGCGGCGCACGCTGAAGGGGTCGGTCAGTTCTGCCCCGATCAGGTTCACCTTCTGCCTGTCCACCGCTTGGCGGATGACCTTCACTTCAGCCACGCCTGCCTCAATGGTGTTCAGCTTGTCCGCCCGCTGCAAGTCCTCCAGGTTGACGCGCTGGCTGCGGCGGCGGTAGTTGCCATAGACCTCGAAGCCATGCTTGAGGAAGTATTCTGCCAGGTGGCTGCCGGTCATGCCGGTAATGCCGGTGATCAAAACTCTCAAATCTGTTTGCTCCTTTTAGCCATTATTTGCCAGGACAGCGCGAATCAGTCTGCTGCTAATCGCTTTCCTGTTAACTTCAACGCTCGATGTGGCAGAAAGTTGCTGCCCGCCTTGCTCATCCGCCAATCGGCTCGCTCAGAAGCTAATCGCGTTGTCTGGCAGGGTTACGTTGGGCCAGAGACGCAGGCCGCTACTAACCACATTGTTCGCGCCGATCACGCAATTGTCGCCGATGATCGCCTCGTTGGTGATACTAGTATTCGCGCCAATCACGCTCTGGCTGCCAATTGCACAACGGCGCAGATGCGCGCCTGCCCCTACCTGCACGCCCTCCCACAACACTGCGTCCTCAATGATCGCCCGTTCACCGACCGTGCAGCGGTCACCGAGAACCGCAGGGCCGACGATCTGGGCGTGAGCCGCGACGGTGCAACCTTCGCCGAGGACGACTGGGCCGCTGATCTTCGCGCTGGGGTCAACCCGCGACCCTTTGCCGATCACCTGCCCACCCTCGCGCAGGGACTTGGGTATGGATGTCATATCGCTAACTCTGCCAACCAGCAGATCGTGGTTGGCGGCCAGGTAGCGTTGCGGGGTGCCAATGTCCAGCCAGTATGCCTCGCTGGGGAAGCCGTACATGGGCCTGCCCCGCCGCAAGAGGTCGGGAAAGAGGCCGCGCTCGAACATATAGAAGCCAGCAGGGATGTACTGCAAGGCTTCTGGCTCCATCACGTAGGTGCCAGCGTTGATCAGCTTGCTGGGCGCATCCTCCAACCGCGGCTTCTCCACAAACTGGCTGATCTGCTTGCTAGCATCCATCGCCACCACGCCGTAGCTGGTAGGATCGTCTACTGGGGTGAGCGAGATGCTCATCACTGCGCCGTTAGCCTTGTGCGCCGCCACCATCGCGCTAAGGTCGAGGTCAGTGAGGATGTCACCATTGAAGACGAGGAAGGTTTCGTCGTCCAGGTAGCGTTCTACGTTCTTGACCGCACCCGCCGTGCCTAGTGGCTCGTCCTCGCCCACCACTGTCAGGCGCACCCCCAGGCTGCTGCCGTCGCCATAGTAGTCGCTGAAGGCGGCAGGGAGGTACTGGACGGCCAGCACAATGTCGCTGATGCCATGAACGCGCAGGTGGCGAAAGACGTGGCTGAGGAAGGGGATGTTGCCAACCGGGAGCATCGGCTTGGGCCGGTTGACGGTGAGCGGGCGTAGGCGGCTACCCTGCCCACCGACGAGGATCACTGCTTTCAAACTTTGCTCCTCCAATAGTCCAGGATGTCGGCTAGCGAATGGTGCAGCGGGATGGTCGGCTGCCAGCCGGTTAGCTGGCGGAACTTGCGGCTGTCACAGACGATCAGTGGCACATCTACCGGGCGTAGGCGGCTGCTGTCAAGCTCGATAGCGACGCTTACCTTACAGTAGTTGACCAGAGTATCTAGCACCGACTGGACACTGGCTGCCCTGTCGCTGCCGATGTTGTAGACCTCGCCCACCGCCCCCAGGGTAATCGCCAGGTAGTAGGCGCGTACCATATCGCGCACATCGGTGAAGTCGCGCTGGGCCGAGAGGTTGCCGACGCGGACGACCGGCTCCTGCTGCTCCCGCTCGATCAGGGCGATCTGGCGGGCGAAGCTGGCGGTCACGAAACGGTCGCTCTGCCCTGGGCCGATGTGGTTGAAGGGACGTACACGCACGAGGGGCAACTTGTAGGCCAGGTGGTATTGCAGGCCGAGCATATCGGTAGCGATCTTGCTCACCGCGTAGGGGTTCTCTGGGCGCATCTCCGTCTGTTCATCCACCGGGATGTCCTGGGGCAGCACGTGGCCGTACTCCTCGCTGCTACCAACTACCAGAGTGCGTGGCGCAGCCTCTCCATACTCGCGCAGGGCTTCCAGCAGGTTGAGGGTGCCAGCGATATTGTTGGCTATCGTCTCTCCCGGCTGGCTGATCGACTCGCGCACCGAGGTCAGGGCGGCCAGGTTGAAGATGTAGTCGGGCTGTAGCTGCCCCACCGCTGCCCCCAGCGAGTCGGCGTTCTGCAAGTCGGCACTAACCGTCTGAATGCGCTCACCGTAGCTGGCGAAGCGGGTGCGCAAGCGACCCTCCCCCTCTGCACTGCGGCTGACCAGGCAAAGTGACCAGTCAGTGCTAGCCAACAGGTAATCGGCCAGGTGCAGGCCAACGAAGCCGTTAGCCCCGGTAATCATGGCAGTCTGTTTGGGCGCAGAGTCGGGCAGGGTGGTTGCTCCTTAGCAGGAAAGTTGAGCCATTATAACACATCATGGGCTGGTTTGGCGTGAGGAGACCAGGTGACGAGGCTGGGCAGAGCATGACGGGAGGCAGGCAAGCCGCCTGCCCCCTTCACCGCTATGGGCTAGAGTTGCTGGGCCAACTCCGTCTGGTTAACACCATTGCTGGCTGCCAGACCCGACTCGGCGCGCAGGGTGGCCGCCTTGTCGACGTTCTCCCAGGGCGCGTCAATGTCGGTGCGGCCAAAGTGACCGTAGGCCGCAGTCGCCTTGTAGATCGGGCGGCGCAGGTTGAGGTCGCGGATGATCGCGCCGGGCCGCAAATCAAAGTGCTTGTTGATCAACTCGACGATCTTCTCGTCCGCCACTTTGCCAGTGCCGTAGGTCTCGACCGCAATGGAGATCGGGTGGGCCACCCCGATGGCGTAGCTCAGTTGCAGTTCGCAGCGGTCGGCTAGGCCAGCCGCCACCAGGTTCTTGGCGACGTAGCGGGCAGCGTAGGCAGCCGAGCGGTCAACCTTGGTCGGGTCCTTGCCAGAGAACGCGCCACCGCCGTGTCGGGCGATCCCACCATAGGTGTCTACGATGATCTTGCGGCCTGTCAGACCAGCGTCGCCCATCGGCCCACCGACCACGAAGCGGCCAGTTGGGTTGATGAAGTAGCGCGTCTTGTCGTCAATCAGGCTGGCATCAACCACCTCACCAATCACGAACCGCTTAATGTCGCTCTCAAGCTGAGCGTGGCTCACGTACTCGTCGTGCTGGGTGCTGACCACGATAGCGTCTACGCGGGCGGCCTGCCCATGGTGGTACTCAACCGTCACCTGGGCTTTGCCGTCAGGCCGCAGGTAGGGGAGCTTGCCGTTCTTGCGAACCTCGGCCAGCTTGCGGCAGAGCTTGTGGGCCAGGGAGATGGTCAGCGGCATATACTCTGGCGTTTCATTGCAGGCAAAACCGATCATCATACCCTGGTCGCCTGCGCCAACCGCTTCGACCTCAGCCTCGCTCATCTCGCCAGCTTTCGCTTCGAGGGCGCGATCCACCCCTTGCGCGATGTCGCCGCTCTGCTCCTTGATGCTGACCAGCACACCGCAGGTCTGGTAGTCAAAGCCATGATCGGTGTGTGTGTAGCCAATATTCTTGATCGTGCTACGCACCAGGGTGGGGATGTCCACGTAGGTGCTGGTGGTGATCTCGCCGAAGACGAGGACGAGGCCAGTGGTGGCTGCTGTCTCACAGGCAACGCGCCCACGGGGGTCGTTGGCGAGGATTGCGTCTAGCACCGCATCGGAAATCTGATCGCACAGCTTGTCGGGATGCCCCTCTGTCACCGACTCGCTGGTGAGGAATACCTGGGGCGAACTGTAGAACGTTGTAGAACTGCTCATGAAGGTTGACACTTCCCTTTCTGTTAGGGTGGCTAAGAGTTGATAAGTGGGTGGCAGTAGGTGCCACTGGGGTCGCCGTAGTTGCAAGGCTGTAGTCACCAAGCTTTGCTTGCTTATTGCCAAACTTACCTGATAAAAAGCTGATCACCTGAAGCAACACAGCCAAACCCGCCCATACTGCCCCAGCGGTTGCAGCATTGTTGTAGCGATCAAGGTTGATAGTAGGAGCTATCAATATAGATAATGATCGTCCTGAAGCCAAGCCAGACTGCGTTGTTCTTCTATCCATGTGGGTGGCCGCGAGAGGTGACCCGTTCGTTTCTGACCTGTCCACCACTCATGGCAAACAAATAGCCGCTTCCAAAGTAAAGGAAGCGGCTGACACGATCTATGGCTGGCACGCATCCCTTATCTTACCTCGCAAGCCTGCGAGATCGGAGTTGGCACCTGGGCTTACGCCTGGTTGTCGGGTTTCATCGGGCCGGTTCCCTCCACCCTCTGGATAAGAGCATAACTGCTTATTCACTTAGCGGCAATTATAGCCCATTGCCCGCCCGCTTGTCAAACCTGGATAGCCTGCTAAGGACGCACACTTGCTTGCAGCAACCACCGGATGCTTAGAAGGAGAGCAGTGCGAGAACTGATAATTGGTAACAGGTGATGCAAGCCAACTGCATCAGATTGCGATTGGGTGGCGCACTGCTAGCAGTCGGTGATAGCCGACCGCCTCGATCTTATCCTTAACCACCACGTTGCCGCCCTCACCCCAGGTGAACTCAGCGGTGGCTAGCTGGTAGGTAGCATCACCGACGATGATCTCGTCGTGGCTGCCAATATCTTCCAGGTGGGCTGCGACATTGAGTGCGTCCCCAATCACGCCAGTAGCCTGGCTACCTGCCCCTAGTGCGCCGATCATCAGCAGCCCAGTGTTGACCCCGATGTGTAGGGAGATGGGGTTGGGCAGTGTCTCTGCGAACTCTGTGTTGAAAGCCGAAATCTGAACTAGCATATCGAGGGCGCATTGCAGGGCGCGGCTGGGGTCGTCAGGTTGGCTCTCTGGCAGGCCGAACAGAACCAGCATTGCATCACCTATATACTTGTCCACCATGCCGCCCGCTTGCTGCACTGAACTCGCCAGCTTCTCAAAGGCCGCGTTGATCAGCAACGTTACCTGCTCTGGGTCAAGCCGCTCGGCCATACTGGTGAAACCCTTGATGTCGGCCAGCAGGATGGTGGCTAGCCTGCGCTCACCGCTTGTCCGCTGGAGGAGCGGCATTGTGCCACGCTTGTTCTCCTGCGGCAGGCGTGCGCCACAGTCGCCGCAGAAGCGTTGTTCGTTCTCGCTTGTGGTTCCACATTCTGGACAGATCATCGCTCACCTCCGCTCGCCTTCTAGTCCTCTGCATAGCAAGAAGCGGCGCACCATTGCACGCCACCTGACCTACAACGAAGCAGGGGCTATTTTGTTGCATGTTCAGATGCGGAACTTGAGGCCGCTGAGTGGCTGGTTCGCCGCAATGCCCTTACCCTGGATCAGCACGCCAAAGCTGCCGAGGCCGCCCGGCTCGATCAGCTTGAGCAGGGCGGCCCGCTGGCGCAGGTACTCCTCGTTGCTGAGGCCCGCCGTCTGCAAGGCTTGCACGCGGTCGCCCAGGCCGAGGCTGAGCAGGAAGGCCGCCTGGTTGGTCAGGCCCAGCGTCTGCAAGCCATGGGCTTCACCTGCCAGTTGCAGGCTGGTGAAGTCTACGTGGCTAGTCAAGTCCTGGCTGCCCAGGTGAGCAAAAGGGTTGTCGCTAACTGTGTGCTGATAGTAGCCGAGCAGCGTGCCGTTGGTGCGTGCGGGGGCGTAGAGTTTGCTGGCTGGGTAGCCATAGTCTATGGTGATCACATACCCGCTATCCAACACGCGGGCAACTTCAGCGATCCAGTCTAGCGCAGCAAGGTTGACTTCTGCCCTGTTGCCCGGCGGGATTGTGATACCCAGCCGCTCAAAGTAGTGGTGCAGGCGGGGGGTGCTGAGGGGACCAGCAATCAGCTTCAGCTCTGGCGAGCGTAGATCGCTAAAATCCTCAAGCGTAACATACTCCTCAAGTAGAGTGCCACCTTCGCCCCCAACTACGCGGTGGACAGGGAAAGCGTCCGGCAGTTCGTTGGTCAGGTACACACCTGTAACGGGCAGTTGCTCGCAGCTAGGGAGTGGGTCGCTAAACTGCACAGGATGATCCGCCAGTAGAGCTTCTTGCTGTGCTTTTAGATCATCACTGATCTCTCTTATCTCGTAAGTGGTAGTAGCATAGGTAGCAGAATAGCTGCGCTTGAGTTCATCCAGGATTGCCAGTGCCATTGTGCCTGTACCGGCTCCTTGCTCAATCAACCAGAACTCGGTGGGCAGGCCCAGTAGCTCCCAGCATTCCGCTAGCTGCTTCGCTAGAAGCTGACCAAAGGTAGGTGACAGGTTGGGGCTGGTATAAAAATCGGCCCCACCAAAGCCGATCTTAGAGCCAGGGCTGGTGTAGTAGCCGTAAGCCAAATCGTAAAGCACAACTTGCATGAAGTGGGCGAAGGTGATACGCTGATCGGGGCTGTGCTTGATCTGCTCAGCGATTCGCCCTAGCAGTTCGCGGCTGCGGGTCTGCTCGTCCATCAGCCCCCCCGATAGTTGCGGCCCGGCCAGGCAAGGACGAAGACGCGGTAGTTGTTGTAGAAGATTTCTCCTTCGCAGGGCAGCGTCTTGCCATCGGGGGCGAACTCCAGGTTGATCGCGCAGTGTTCGATCTGGTTGCTGCCCGCCAGTAGTACGCTGGTGGCAGGGTGGCGGAAGGGGATCAGGGTGCCAGCACTAATGTAGCCGCGGTTGAAGCGGCGCAGCGCGGGCGAGGTGACGGCGTACCTGACCGCCAGCAGAGGCTCCCCAGCGTTGATGCTGCTGCCGAGATCGGGGCGGGTTTCGAGGCCGAGCAGAGCGACTGGGGCAGCGTGCGTCTCCACAAAGCGGCGGGCGGTGGCCTCAAAGCTCGCGCTATAGCTTTTTGCCAGCTTGCGAATGGTACGGATGCTGATCGCATAGTCGCTCGCCTCCGCCGCGAAGTGATCGCCCTGGAAGGCACACTCCTGGGCGAACCAGTTGGCTTCGCGCTCAAAGCCCGCCAGCGTATCCCCGCTGAGGTCGAGTTCGGTGCATTTGCACAAGATCGCCTGCTGCCAGCTGATCAGGTAGTGGCCCAGTTCGTGGAAGGTGCAGAAGCGGCGCGGTTCGGGGGTGAGGGTAGCGTGCGTGTAGACGACGCGATCCTGGCTGTCGAGGATACCACGCACCTTGAGGTCGAGATCCATGCGGGCGAGGCGTTGGCGTTGCGCGGTATCCTTTGCAGACTCGCGCTTGCCGGGGGTGAGCGGTGGGGCCATGTCGGAGAAGGTGAAGGTCTCGGCGGCCAGTTTGCAGAAGGCTAGCAGGCGGTCGGTCGGCGTGGGTGGGCCACTAACCGCGCACTCAAGCAACAGTTTGCGAGCAGTTGCCTGCACATCGGCGCGTACTTGCTTCAGTTCGGCAGCGTTGGCTGACATAGGCTCGGCTCCCTACCTGGCTTGCCGCTTGAAGCGCAGGAAGTTGACGAACTCCTGCACTTCTTCGATCTCCTCTGCGTCGAGGTCGGCCACCAGATTGAAGGCGGCCTGGCGTGGTCCCTCTACGGCAGATTGCGCGGGCATCAGGTAGCCTGCCTTGTTCATCAGGCTCTCATAGCTGACGCTGTAGACCTCGGCCAGCAGTTGCAGGTTGCGGGGGGATGGCTGCTCTACGTAGCCGTTCTCCAACTGGCTGAGATAGCTGTTAGAGATGGTAGTGCGAGCCTCTACGTCGCGCAGGGTCATGCCCCTCTGCTTGCGTAGTTCGCGCAACGAGGCACCGAGGCTATCGGTGGCTAGCTCTGCCCCATGTTGCTGTCCGCTGGTTGCCCTGGTCACGGCAATCACCCCTCTCCACTAGCTGCTCATTCTGCCAAACACTACGCCCTAATCTACCCTCTTATTTTAGCACAAAATGCCCCCGAATGCAAGCGTTCTGCCCTATTTAGCAAAACACGCGCAATTCCAGTTTGGCAAACAGGAAAAGTGCTTGACAAAACAAGCAAGTTATGTTATGATTACGGTGATGAGAGAAGCGCAGCAAGCAGCGGAGCGTGGCTTACGCTCCAGCCAGATGGTACAAGCCCAGTCCAGATGTGGCACGATCCTTGCCTTAGCAGATGTAGTAGGGGCGGGGCTGGGCGTTACGAAAGGAGTTGTGCGATGTTGCAGGTTCAGATGAGCAAGCAGATGATCGGGGTTGAGCAACCTTTGCGCGATGCGAAGCCCAGCCTGGTGGCCGCTAGTGTTCTTGCCGCCATAGTCGTCAGCCTCAACGTGATGGCAGCTGCGATCCTCAGCCCGGCGGGTCTGCTGGTATTGCTGATCACCCTGATGGTCGGCAATCTGCTACTTGGCGCGGCTCTCTACGCGGTGGTTGGCCGCAGGGAGGATCAGTCAGCAGAGCCAATCAACATCCGTCCTCTGGTGCGTTGGGGCGACCGCCAGCCAGCTTCCGCCAGCCAGTGGCCCGAACTGCGCGATGCAGCCTGAAGTTATCTTGCTAACTATGCCGCCTCCTCCAAACAGAGGGGGCGTTTTGTTTGCCAGCTTCTAGCCTTGCCTGCTCCTTATTGCTTGCCGTATAATAAAAGTGGATGAAGGGGACTCTACGCCAGCCGTGGAGTTCTTCTTCTGTTAGGGTAGGCACTCTCTACCAGAAGCGAGATCAGCAAGGAGACAAAGGATGAATGATGCTGTTGGGCGGATCGGAGTTGAACACGGCCTCTGGCTGATGGTGGTTATTCTGGCCGTTGCGATCCTGACCAAGTACGTGCGCCTGCCCTACGCTATTGCCCTGGTCGTCACTGGGCTGGTGATCTCCCTGCTGCCCGACGACCTGACTGCCCCGCTACAACTCTCACTGACTAGCGACCTGATCCTCTTTATCTTTCTGCCACCACTGCTATTTGAGGGGGCGTACAACCTCAACTTCGGCCACCTGCGTGCCGACCTGGGCAGCGTCACCATCTTTGCTATCTTCGGCGTGCTGGCGACTGTGGGCCTGGTTGGGTTGTCCGTCCACTACCTGGTGGGGTTGGATTGGGCGGTGGCCTTCCTCTTTGGCGCAGTGGTAGCTGCCACCGACCCTATCGCGGTGCTGGCGACCTTCCGCCGTCTCGGTACTCCCACTCGTCTCAACACCATCGTCGAGGGCGAGAGCCTGTTCAACGACGGCACCAGCCTGGTTATATTTAGCATCATCCTCGGCGTAGTTGCCACCGGTCACTTCAGCTTTATAGCTGGGCTGGGCGAGTTCCTACAATTGACCGTTGGCGGGCTGGTAATCGGGGCGGCAATTGGCCTACTCTACCCCTTGCTGATGCACCGTGTAGACGATCACCTGGTCGAGACGGTGTTCACCATCGTGATCGCTTACGGCACCTATATTGTGAGCGAGTCGCTGCACGTCAGCGGGGTAATCGCGGTGGTGGTAGCTGGGCTGGTCGTTGGTAATGTGGGGGTGCCAGGCGTAATGTCGGCCTCTACTCGGATCGCAGTCAACTACACCTGGGATTTGCTTGGTTTCGTCGCCAACTCATTGATCTTCATCCTGATTGGCCTGCAACTAAAGCCAGAGTTGTTCGACCGCTACTTCTGGCCGATCATGGTGGCAGCGGTCAGCACCTTGCTGGCCCGTGGGCTGGCGGTCTATGGCTTGCACTGGCTACTGATCCGCCCGCTAGCCCGCCCGATCCCCACCCGCTGGCTAGCGGTGATCACCTGGGGGGGATTGCGGGGGGCATTGGCTCTGGCGGCTGCTCTCAGCATCCCCACCAGCCTGCTGGGTGAGAGCCTGCGCGAGGAGTTGTTGGTGATGACTTATGGGGTGATCATCTTCTCTATGCTGGGCCAGGGTTTGAGCATGAATTGGGTGTTGGGGATAGTCGGCCTTCGCAACCAGGCCAGCCTGCGCCAGAGCAACTACGAACGGGCCTATGGCCGTTTGCAGAGCGTAGTGGCAGCCCGCCAGGCGTTGCAGAAGATGGCGGCTGACGATCAGGTTCACGACCACATAGCAGTGCAAATGCTGGCTGAGTATGCCACCCGCGAGCGCGACTTGCAGGCGCAGGTGCGCGAGTTGGAGGCTAGCGACGGGGTGCGGCAGGTGCAGGAGCAGGTAGTAGCCCGCCACCAACTGCTGTTGGTGGAGAAGATGACCTTGCAAACTCTGCTTAACCAGGGCAAGATTTCGCCAGAGGTGCAGCGCGAACTGCTGGGCGAGGTAGACAGCCAATTGCATGAGGTTGAGCAGCTTGAGCAGGGCCGCCTGACTCTACCGGCTCCACCGGGTGCGCCGCTCTTGGACAGCAAGCCTGACGGCCCGCTAGCCGGGCAGATGAAGGGTTGAGCCGTTGGTTGGCCTGGAACTTGCAGCTCAAGCCTCATCAACAGCAACTCACACCCGTTGACAAGGAGAGCCAAACAGATGCTTGATTATAGTAGTGTAATGGCAGCGGCTGATATTGTTCCCTTTGCCCGTAATGTGGACTGGCACACGCTGCCCGCTGAGACGAGCGAGTTGTTCACCGCCCTTGACGCATTGGCCGCGCAGGTGACTGACGAGCAGCTAACCTTCGCGCCACACGAGCCGCAGGCGGATGAGGAGCGGGGCTGGACTATCCCGCACATAGTAGCCCACCTGACCGCCTCGGCGGAGGAAAGTGGCGCGTTGGCCGCCGAGTTGGCGCGGGGGATTTTGGTCGAGAAGCGTTCACGCTACGAGGTGCCGTGGCAGGAGATTACCACCGCCCAGCAGGTGCGCGACCGTCTGCGTGAGAGCCGCCACATCTGCCTCTCCTACCTCGGCGCGTGGCCGGAGCAGCCACAACTGGAGGTTAGCTATGAGCCATTCCCCGGCGCGGGCGAGCTGAACGCTACTGCCCGCTATCTCCTCGGCCTCATACACACTCATACCCACCTCGGCCACCTACGCGAGACCCTGCGGCAGGCACAGGCCCACTGACCAGGCCACCACCCTGTCAATCAAGATTGAGAACAGGCTCAGCAGTAGTGTCTTGACTGTGATTGGTCAACTTGGTGTAAGGCACCTGGCCTGGTCGCGCCCAGTGGCTAACATCCCCCGCCGCCAACTTCACCTGGTAAGTACGCGGGCAGCGTGGGCTGAGCCACACATCGGCTGGTGGCTGCTTGCCCGCCCCAGTGGTTAGAAGGGAGGCAGTTTGACCCTGGCAACAGAAGCGATTATAATAGGGGGCAAGCACCCCATCTGAGCCAGCACAGCCGAGGAGAAACTGATGTCTAACAACAGCCCCAACCCACCAACCAGCAATCGTCCCAACCCGCCTACCAACAAGGGTAGCCGCCCTACACCCCCCCTCACGAAGGCACAGCCAAAGGTGGCATCCACTGTCGTCCGTAAGCCGATCCAAACCAGCCCTGCTATTCCCTGGTACTTCTACGCTGGGGTTCTGGTCGTGCTGGTCGGGGGAATCGCCTTCTTTGCTCTCTCCTCGGCCCAAACGATCAAGAACACCAACCCCGATATCAAATCGCGCACACCGATCAGCGTCGATGCAGCGCAACTTGCTAAGAGCGGGGTGACCATTGCGAAGGGCAACCCCAGCGCAAAGGTAACGATGGTTGAGTACAGCGACTTCCAGTGTCCTGCTTGCCAGTACTACTTCAGCAACGCCCTGGGTAAGCTGATGACCGAGTTCGTGGATACTGGCAAGGTCTATTACGTCTACAAGCCGCACCCACTTTCGCCCAACCCACACCCGAAGGCGATGAAGGCAGCAGTCTACTCCCTCTGCGTGCGCGACCAGAGTGTGGATAGCTTCTGGAAGCTCCACGATCTGCTCTACCAGCACCAGAGCGACTGGGAGGGGGCTGACAAGGACGAGAACACCTTGTGGGCTGGCTATGCAACGCAAGCGGGGGCAAATCCGACGGCGGTGAGCAGTTGTGTGGCTGCCAACGGCACGACCTACGAGGGGCAGATTAACGGCAACCTGAGCGAGGCACAGAGCTTCATGCCTGGTGGCCGTACCTACACCCCAATGATCATCGTTGGCAACAGCGTGCTGGCCCCTACTGGCTCCACCATCGCTCGCTACCTCCAGTACTTCCGCGACTACCTGAACGACGCGCTGAACAAGTAGGAGGGGTTATGAGCGTAGGAGACGAGAAATACCGTAAGATGAAGCCCGCCCAGATGGTCAACGCCCTGCAAGAGGTGCAGGCGGCGGCAGAGAACAACTATGCTCTGGTTCGCCCCTGGGCCAAGATGTTGGTAGTCTTGCTGGCTTTGGCAGGGACGCTGCTGGCGGGCTACCTGACCTACCATCATTACGTTCTGAGCAGCCAGCCGCTCATCTGCTTCGTTGGCGGCACTGACTGTGAAGATGTGCAGAGCAGCGACTTCGGCTCGTGGTTTGGGGTGCCAGTGGCGGTCTTTGGGCTGATCGGCTACGTAGCGATCACCCTGGCGGCCCTGGTGGCCTTGCGGACGCATGGTCGCCTGCTGTTGGGGTTGACCAATGCACAGTTGGGGCTGGCGACCTTCGGCTTTGCCGCCAGCATCTACTTCACCAGCATTGAGGCGTTTGTGCTGCACAAGTGGTGTGCCTGGTGCGTCGGCTCAGCGATCCTGATGACCCTTGTCTTCTTGTTCTCTATGGCAGACCGCCTGATGCTCCGCAAGGTGGCCTACGAGTACCCAGAGGAGTAGCAGTGCGGTTGAGTGATAGTGGTGAAGGGCAGGCCCGCCGCCTGCCCTTTTTGCCGCCTGCCTTACTTTAGCACGTAGATGCGCCACGTCCCCTCCACCCCTGCTGCTGGGTAGATGCGGGTCGTATACGGCCCGTCGTCGGCCAGGAAGTTGCTGGGGAAGACCCCCCGCCGGGCCACCTCCTGCGGGTTGGCGATCACGATGTGGCTGATGCCGAGGTCGCGCAGTCGTTGGCGCAGGTCGCTAGCCGGGCGGTTGGCATAGCGGCCCACATAGCCAGGGACGTGTTCTGCGTAGAGGTAGTCGCGGTCGAGATAGTAGGCGTGCGCACCCCAACCCATCAGCACCTTCGCCGTTGGGGGCAGGTTGGCGTTGGCCCACTGGATTGCGGCGTAGGGGCCAGCATAGCTGCCCGTGCTGATGTACTCCGCCTCTGTTTGCTGGCCCAGAGCGTGAGGCAGGGCAGCCCGCACGTAGAATGCCTCGTCGGCAGCCCCCAGCCCAACCGCCAGTCCGACCAGCCCCTTCACCACCAGCCCCAGCACAGCGGGCGGCCCGCTCCTCTGCTTCTTTACCTTGCTGCTGCCCTGCTCACTCTCTACCCACGCTCGTCCCATGAGCGCGTAGACAGCCGCCGCCACCAGGATCGCCAGCTCTGGCAGAGCCGAGATGAAGAAGCGGCTCATGTGGGCAAGGAAAAGTAGCCAGGCAGTCAGGTATAGCCCGGCGTAGAGGCCGACTAGAGCTAGGGGTGAACGCAGGTTGACCTTCCTCACCAGGCCCAGCAACCCGCCGACTGGCAGCAAGGCGAGGTAGAGTGGGCCAAGACCGTATGCCCACTTCGCTACGCTGTTGAAGCGCGCAGGGTACATCGTCGCATTCCAGGGCCAGACCAAGTAGCTGTTGAGCAGGTTCTGCCCAGCAGCAGTCCCCTGTGCGTCGAAGGCCGTGCCGCTGGGGTAGCGCATCCCGTACAGCACACTGAAGCCGTTGTTCTGGAGGCTAGCGTCGCTTGCCGTCCAGTACGCCCCGCCGAAGACGTTGTAGAGCCAGGGCCAGACTGGGTTGCCGCTAGCTAGCCACGCTCGCAGCGGCCAGGCCACCGCCAGCAGCCCCGCGACTGCCACGAAGCCCATCACCGCTCGCCCCGCCTGCCCACCTCCGCGCCGCTCGATTACCAGCACCTGCCAGCCGATCAGCAGAGCCAGGATTGCCCCACTGAAGATAGCCGTCTGCTTGCAACCGTAGGCCAGCCCTGCCAGCACCCCCACCAACACCAAGCCCCCATCCACCTTCCACCCCTGCACGGCAGAGTTAGCGAAAGGACGTACCCACAAGCAGAAGGCAGAGAAGGCCATTGTGTCATAGAAGACGAGGTTGAGGTCAATGTTGGCGGTGATCGACTGCATCAGCACCAGCGGCGTGGTGTAGAAGATGGCGGTAGCCAGCAGGCTGAAGCGCAATCCCGCCCGCAAGTGGCGGCGACAGAGGGCGAAGACTGCCGCCGCACTCGCCAGCCCCATGCTCCAATGCAGCAGCCCAGCAAGCGTCTGCCGCCCAAAGGCCAGCGCGAGGGTGAATAGCATCTCGCCCGCTTGGGGCAACATCCCGCGATGGTCGAACAAGATGGGCAAGGTCGCGCCCGCCCGCAGGTAGGACTTGGGGAAGGCCAGGTGGTAAATCAGCGGATCCCAGTCGGTTGGTGGAGCCATTGCCCCAACCAGCGTTGCCGCCGCCGCCAGCAAGATCGCCGCTGCTAGCCCGGCTGTCACTGGTTGGCTGAACAGGATGGGCAAGCGGCGTATCACGGACCACATATCGCGCAAGGTGGCAACAAGGGAGTTAGTGAGCAAGGTGAGCAGGAACAGCAGGCCGATCAGGGCCAGCAACGCAGTGGGGTTGAGCAGATGCAGGCTGCCGAGCAGCAGCACACCCAGGCTGATCCCGCCCAACCCCACCGCCGCCGCGAACAGCAGCCGCTCCAGGGCAGTCAGCCCTACCACCAGCCGCCGCACCAGCAGTAGTCCGTTAGCGGCAGCCAGCAGCCAAAGGGCCGCCAGTAGCAACAAGTCGAAGATGTTATTGAGCAGCATCAACGCAACCCTAGCAGGCGCAGCAAGGGGCTGACCAGCGGCGTACTCTCGCTGGCAGGCGCGAACAGGTAATAGCCAAAAACGTAGACGATCCAGAGCAGCCCCAGCACTGCCACTACCTGCGCCACCTGTTCTCTCCTATCCACCTGTTCTCCTCTCCACCAGCGATAATCTCTCTTAGTAGACAGGCAACCCCTGCGTTCTTCATTCAGCGACCACTAACCTCGGTTTTAGTAGCCACCAACCAGCCAGTAGCGCGAGCAGCAGCCAGATCGTTATAATGAACGCAGCAGCCCACCAGTTGGTCGGCTTGCGGGCCATCTCCGTTGCCCGCTGGCGGCACTCGGCTAGCACGGCTGGCGGGATCAGGCGCACCGCAATGGCTATACCCAGCGGCACGAGCAGCAGGTCGTCCAGGTAGCCGAGGATGGGGATGAAGTCGGGGATCAGGTCTATAGGGCTGAAGGCGTAGCCAACCACGCAGGCCGCGAAGATGCGGGCGGGCCAGCTTACGCGGCGGTCGCGGTAGGCAAAGTAGAGGGCGAACAGTTCACGCTTCAGTTGGCGCGCCCAACCGCGCAACCGATCAATGGTTCTCATCTTGCCATCACCCTGTGATTGCGACAAATCAGTTTCTCCAACGTTAGTATGATCATAAGTCTAAAGGAGCATCACCGTTGAACGAAAGTAACCAAATCATCTGTGCCAACTGCGGCTACCACAACGAGGCAGGCAGCCGCTTCTGCAACCTCTGTGGTCGCAGCCTGAGCGCAACCGCCACCAGTGCCGCCCTGCCCACCAGCTTCGACCCAGAAGCGACCACCATGCTGCCCGACCCCGGCGCAACCGTGGTGATCGACAGTGCGCCTTACGACCTCTACGCTGCACCTAGCAGTATACTACCCCCAACGGCAGCTAACAACCCCCCGCCCTCCAACCCGCCCGACGCGGCCAACGCCCCCACCCAACTCTACCAGCCCGCCGTCCGCCCTGCTCCGCGCCCGACAGCCCCCAGCCGCCCCTACCAGCCGCCCGCCGCAGAGTACCAGGAGGTAGCAGCAGCGGCGCAGCAACTCGATCCCCTAGAGCCGCGCCGCGCCCCGCTCTGGCCGCTGCTGTTGGCTGGGGCAGTCTTTGTCGCAGCGGCAATCGCCATCGCCCTGCTTCTCACCCAGCCCAAGCGCGATCAGCCGATAGCCGTTGGCCCTACCGCCACCGTGGTTGCCGCAGCCACGCCCCTACCCGCCGATGCAACTGCAACCAGTATCAGCCTCGCCCTGCTTAGTCCCACCGCGCTTGAAGCGTTGCCGACGGTGACGGCGATCCCGTCGACCGACACGCCAGAGCCGCCCACCTCCACCCCTGTGGTGTTGCCGACCGCCACGCCAGAGCCAGCGACCGCCACAGCAGTGCCGCCGACCGCCACAGCA
>Ga0123337_10001885_pt1 | contig 25287 bp, 31 predicted proteins | sample frozenSSSSmetaG_FD_89792 | JGI IMG/M metagenome (GOLD analysis project Ga0123337, IMG submission 89792) | Glacier valley bacterial and archeal communities from Borup Fiord, Nunavut, Canada, to study Microbial Dark Matter (Phase II) -... | ecosystem: Environmental > Aquatic > Freshwater > Ice >...
ATAGTATATATTAGACTATCTAAGCTATCTAATGATCTATATAGTTTTATCTCTACTATGGTTGTTGTAGAGTTATACGTATTTCAATTTGTTGCTCATGTCATGATTTCGCGGTCGCGGGGGAACGCGCGCAGACTTATGGCGAGCCACTGTATGTTACGAATGGCAATAACGTCGATTGTTTTGATCTTGCGAAGGCCAGCTCGGCTCACACTCTGTGCTATCATTATTTAGAGGAACGCTCTCGCTCTAGCTATGAAATATCAACGGGATATATAAATATATCTGAAGTGATAAGTGATGTCATGGCCCACATTGTGAATTTTCCATGAGACTCTCCCCGCTGTCCGATGGTCAGAATGTCGAAGTTCAACAACAGCTCCTCCCAATCAGCCTCGCATCGAAATCAGTCGTGCGATGTGGGGATTCGATTGCGGAAAACAAGGCATCTTGTAGACCTACTGGCGTGGATGATTTCATGAGCCAGAAGATGGCATTTTGTGCATTTTCTACGTGGTTCTTCTCCACCACGCGCCGCACCTATGTACATCTCGACCTGTCCCCGGTCGTTCTCAATTTGCAACTCGGTTTCCCGAAGTTTTATCTATACCATGAACCGGCTCGCACCGTCCGTCTATCATCCACCGATCTTCATCTTCTGCCGTTCCGCCACCACCAAGCCACAGACAACTACCAGCAGAACTCACAATCATAGGATCGTACACCGAGGGCCGTCTTTTCTTCGCAGCCTGTGCTTCCTGGGCTTCTCACGCCTGGGCGTCTCGGGCTCGTGATCGGCTTCTTGCGCTGCCTCGTTGTCTTTGCGGATTATCTGCCGGCAGAGATCTATGAAGACCTCGTCGACATTTGCTATTCCGGTGAGCAAAGCCTCTTCGATGCTGGCACGACTGGCATGCTGGAGGACTCGTGCGAATGGGACTCACCTCGTCGTCTTGCTGACGTCTCATAATATGGCGCGTTCCCCCAGCTCTGGCTCAAAGCAAACGCCTTTGAGCGACTCACCATGCGGTCGCCTTCGAGGTCGGATTTATTGCCGACGATGACGATAGGAACGTGCTCATCGTCTTTGATGCGGATGATCTGCTCGCGGAGTTCCTGGAGCTCGTCGAGGCTACTGCGGCTGGTGATAGAGAAGACGAGGAGGAATCCTTGGCCTGTCTTCATGTACAGTTCTCTGGGACACGGATTAGTTCCTTGGTCTGCTTGTGGGTAAGAATATCGTGCCTCATGGCAGCTGAGCGAGACCGGTCAGTAAGGATTCGTCACATGGATCAGATTGACTTACTGAATTGTTCCGTTCCGGCCGTGTCAAGACTACAAGGAATAAGTACAGATATCATGAGTATGGCGAAAAGGGGTTCAATACATTTCCAACATGACTTGGCGGCCCTATCGTAGAATTCATATTAGCCACGGAACATGTCCAGAGAGATGCTCACTCACGTCAACTTGAATTTGCTTCCTGTATGAATCCTCGATGGTGGGATCGTAACTCTCTATCCATACATTTTGCACAAACTGGGCTACAGAGGATATCAGAAATGTCTTATAGTTCCGCCGGGGGGGCGCCGCGGGGGGGAGTGCGAAATAAAATACCCGTCAGACAACTCTTGCCCACTCCACCTACAACACTTTTAGTTACACAATCAGACGTCAAGCCTGGACGAATGACATACCTGCACCTAGAACGACGATATGATATTCTCTCCTGCCACTACATATCCGTCAGATCTGGCAGACTTTGTGCTCTTGGACAACAAGACCTCTGGTACTTGGTGGACATGGTTGCAACAGCAGTTGAAGCTGAGCCGAATGGCCCAAACTCCTTTGGTCTTTAGAGTCTCTCTGAACTCTCGATGCGCGCCCTGCAGCCCTGCCTTCCCGCCCTCTTATATACACAAACTGAACCTTCAATGTCTCCTCTTGGCGCGTTGACACCGAAACACGTGACAGGAATGGGCGTCTTGTTGTGGTGTGAGATTGAGCATGTACCACTCACTCCTCTTCAAGTCCTCCGTGGATAGTCGATAGTCGATAGTCGATAGTCGATGGTCGATAGTAATAAGCGCACAGATTGTCGCGGCAAAATCGTAATGTAGGCGTGAAGGATCGATGATATACACAGAGGCAACACACACACACATACACATATACATGCATACACACTACTGGCGGGCAATGATAGTCGAGGCACGTTGTGTGTCACTCTTGGTCGAAGGATTGACAGGAGACAGGTTTGAATAAGGGTTGTGGAGCCGGAGCTATGTAATATTAATGTAGGTACCTATGTACAATGTACATATGTACGTGCCCAGACGGCTTGGAGTACCTATCTTAGGCTCTTTGGGCGGATGGCTGTCATGCACCACAGTCCACAGCACGCGGTGGGCTGTCAGTGTTGGGCTCCGGCTGGCCGTTCTTGGCGTTAGTTCTTGTGCTCTGTCACCTCAGAGTATATATTACTCTATGTAGAGTACACGTGCGGATATATCGTACGGATATATGTATATACTGAGCACAGTACGGCGTAGCAGTCTTGTCTTCGATAGAAATGCAGAGTAGATTGTCTCGTCTTCCCCCCAAAAAAAATTCGAAGAAAAATCTGCTTCGTGGCCACAGATCACGGCTTTCCGGAACGGGCAACTGCTTTTTACTTATTGCGTGCCATCTGATAGCATGGAGATAAATAGCGTCCTTGTTGGCTCACCCAATCTCATATAAAATTGCCCTCGCTCCGTCGCCTTGTAACCTTTTTCTTTTATTTTTCGTAATTGAAGCCATTACACATGCGGTACTATTTCATATGAGTCGCCAAGGAGGTCCAGGTTGAGAATATGGCGATAATAGATTTTTGCCAAGAACGGACCGAAATGATCAACGAAGCCGTCCATCTCGATCATTGCGTGATCGATACTCATAAATCTGAGCTATCCTTGATGCCGTGGCGAACACTGATAATCGACACCTCAAATTTAGGAAGATAGATTATGATTGTCTATCGCCAAAGGAAAGTTCCAGGCACATAAACGAGCTCATGGCTGTCATAATCTACTCGATGATCAATCACAATCGAATTTGAAATCGTTCCATTCTGGCGTCTGAAACGTCCTCTTAGAGCTTCTGACCACTGCTATCAAGCTCGACGATCTGATCAACGCCAGGATACTCCGGGATTGACAAGTCATACTTCTTCGCAATATCTGGACTGACAAATCTATCAAATGTTAAGACGTCAAGTTCCAAAATCTCCATAATAGATTGTACAACTCACCGACCGCCTAGGAAGTGCCTCCCTTTAAACCACTTAACTAATGGCTTTGGGGCTGTCAAACTAACCAATGCTTCCGGATTAAAATCCTTCCCCGGACCAGATTCCGGGGGGCCGGATTCAATGTTCCATGAAGATGGAGCATCAACCGAAGTCACTGATACCGTTGATTTTGCCAGTGCCTCGATTACAGGGCCGAATGGCTCTCTGACCTCACCCATGAAACTGAAGCCTATAACAATGATGGTTAGTATCTATGTATATATATAAATAAATAGATAGATTTCATCTCATTCCCCGGCAGAACATACCGAATATTGCATCGACAACATGATCTGTTTCTGTCAAGGCGGATTGGAAATCTTCTACAAAAGGTATTTGCAGGTTCTTTAACTGGGTTGACAACCGCTTGATGTTGAAACTTAGCATTTAGACTGAACAGTAGTGACAAAACGGGAGATAAAATTTGGATGGACGAAATATTGCTCGGCGTAGCCCAAGTACCCCAGCCATCTCTTCATGGGAGAGCCAGCCTGAACTCATATGAAAGAAGAACATGCCTCCAGAATTGAGGACAGGGGGCTGCAGTAAGGAGACTTAAATTGAATTTACCTGATACAGATCGCTCTTGCTCTGTTTGGGATAGTATATCGTCGGCTTATACCCATAATGCCATAAATGACGGGCCGCAACTAGCCCATCACCGCCTCCAAGCCCACCCATCAGCACTCTGAAGAGAAGAGAACATTTAAGAAGGTATTGTACCATTATTACCGGGACCACATGCAACCAAGATGCGTCGACCTCTGCTGGGAGGATGCACACGGTAAACTAAAATCAGTTACTACATATCAAGACTTGAAGATGACATACGCCCGAATCTTCAGGACATACCAGCTTGTGAGACAGATAAGCCAGCCAGCTCCATCAGTTGATCGATAGAGAATGCCCCTACGCTCATGAGGTCTTTATCAAGAGCAATGGCATTCTTGGCACTTAAAGTCTTGAGCTTCTGTCAGTCCCAAGTTCGGAGGTCAATATATGTGGAAATGGAATGACCATCTAACCTTGAATGCCATGGCGATCCGAGAAGACGATGTGACAAGTTTGACTCGAAAAGGTTATGGTCTCAGGGCTTGTATACTCAGATTGAAATATCTCAACTCGCAGCGTGTAGAAAACTCCCAATATAAGTTTGGGACAATATGAATTTGAATGGATAAACCTAACTGTTAGGAACGCTGAAATGGAAAATAGGCACTTGTAGTTAGAACTGATGTCATGCACACTTGGGATGCTTGCGGGTGGCAGCATCATTTCTGCTTATGTAACCCAACCTCGAACCGGAGCATCGGAGCGTCCACGCCGTAATTGGTCGGGCATTCGGGCTAGCCTCGCAAAAGTTGAGGCATTGGATACGGGACTGGACCTCGACGACGTTGAAGGCAATCAATCCCATCTCCAGCTCATACACAATGGTCGTCAGAATACGTCTAGCAAGATTTGGAAGGCGACACGCCCCTTTCTACAATATTGTGGTGACGCACGCGAGGTTCGTCTGCCTGCCAGTATACTGGAAGAACTAGCACTGACACACGGCAGAACCGCACGTAACAGCAAGCCAATTGAGGTATTGGGTATGCTTTGATGACCTCCAATCGCAAGTTCGAAGGATGAGATTCTGACTGCGCCCAGGCACCTATGACCCGGTACCAAAGAAGCCAGACGATGGCGAAGGAAGGCCATTCAAAGACATCCGGCTCGACTCCGTGAGGGCAAAATACTGGCTAGGAGTTGGCGCACAGCCTTCGGATCCTGCGTGGAGATTGCTTTCAATGGTAAGAGGGCTTAAAACAAATAAGTAGAGGAACACAGATTCTGATGGATGTCTTAGATCGGTCTTCTAGAACCGAAATTCCGTGGAGAGCAGAGTGCGAAGCCATCTGCCGAAGCAGCAAAGTCAAGTTCAGTAATGCTCGTTTGAGCAATGCATAGCGCGGCGTTTAACGTGTTGGGACTCGAGGCTTCCGCAGTTTGCAGTCGGAGACAACCTTTTTGGCTGTCGATCTCTATGTAATTTTATGTACAATCCAATCATCCGCATCTAAATACCGTTTAATACGTTCGAAACGATCCCAATCCGCATACACCAACCATTCTCATTGAAACATGCAAACGAACGCCAAAGCTACCTCCAAATGCTACCAGTCTTGTCCGACGTCTGCGCTAAGCTGCAAATTGTGATGTATATTTATCTACTCAATGTGTGATAAGAAAGTAGGTATTCGTCGTCAGACAGGTGGCCATGACCACTACTCCATAAATCGCCAATGCCAAGGCTAGCCAGCGAAGAATAGCTGCCCGCCTAGAGGCTTTTCGGATCGTGATATCATCTTCGAACAGTCCTTCCGTGGCTGGGGCGCTGTCTTCGTCATCTTTGGCAAGTCGCTGATGATGGAGGGAGTTGGATGACGAGATTTTGAAGTAGAAGAGCCCTGGAAGGATAAAGCTGATGCTTGTGCTGCCAGTGGCACCCACATAAGCAAGAACAGTATCCAAAGACGATACCGTCATGGCTACAAGATAACTGAGAACGACAATAAGAGTCGTGATGGCAGCGAACTTCACATCGCCAATAACATCGTGGCGTCCTGAATGACCAGCGCCTGCTGATAGTAGTGGAACAGTCCTGGATGGCGATCCCGTTGCATCACGCGATTTAGCCCATCTAGCCGGTCGCCATTTTAGAACAGCTACAACAGAAGCTCTGCAAGGATGGACCTGTAATGGATAGGAGAACATGACGAGAATGACAATGGCGGCTTTTCCAATGGTAGACGAAACATTCGGCGCATCTGTGAAGCGTCAGCGAGTACAAGAGTACTGACAATCAGAATTAACATACACATCCCAACAATGTTTCCAGCCACACTATTGCCGAAAGACAGGTAGCCAGTAATTGCAACCACAACATAAATAAACGCTGCCGAGCCAATGCTAGCACCTATGACGCTGGTGACACTATAGCACAATAATCAGTACCACTTTCCTTCAGCCTTGTACTACGAAGAATGACTTACGAACGAGGAGAATTATCTTTAATCTCGTTCACAATGGAGAACATCTACCGATCGTTAGGCCATATTTCATCCGCTGCACTGAGAGACATACATTCTGATGGCAAGTATAGGCGAAGACAATGACCGGAAGACTGCTGAGCGCAGCAACAGCACTTTCCCATTGTGTGACGCGAATCGGTCCTCGCTCCGCCATTGTGTCGCCCTTCCCGAAATGATATATAACCAATATAACCAGATATCCGATGGAGATGAGAGCAACGACGCTCGTGTACTTCAGAGAGTCCAGTCGACGCAAGAATGATAGGGGTATCACGACCAGCCTGAAGTTGGTCAACAGAGGTGCTCCCCAGATGAAACTGAATGGCATCCTTACATGAAGACGGTAATCCAAAAGTGACGATCGACCAGAAATGGAACTTCTGCTGCGGACGGATTGAATCCCCGCACAACTCCCGGCATCAAATCTCCAATGATGATGAGGTAGCTGACACCAACCCCAAAGCACTTTATAGCGATCGCAGCATCGAAAATGACTGCAGCGCTAGGATATGTGAGCTGGGATAGAGCGAAGAATGAGGCCGCGCCTCGATCAAGATAGCGTGCACATCGAGTCTGCAAGTAGAGGCCGAAAGATGCTGTTAATGCCGACCATAGGATGACGATTGTACCTAAGAGAATTCCCATATGTGCCATCGCAAGAGGCATCGCCAAAGTGCCCGCACCAATGACTTGGAAGCATCAGCCGGAGACCTCGAACAGCGGACATAAGAGAGCCAGCCTTACTTGTGTTCACCAGGTTAATGTTGCTGCTGATCCAAGATGCTTGACCTGCATATGCTGCATCTTTATATGCCCTCCCCGAACGTTGCCTATATATTGATATTTCAGTATGATCACTTATACAACTGCTAGTTGTTCGAACTGGATGGGTAAGTGATGCTCACCTTCTGGCAGATCCGGCCTCAGAACCATCCCTTGGGAGGCGGGCGTCTGACGTGGTAATGGCCGAATAGGCCATTTTCATCGACCAGCTTCGTAGGAGCGTCCACAAGGAGAGGTTTCACTTCCGAATCGTCGGACTTGGAACTTGAAGTTGTGCGTCGTCTTCTACGTAATGGCGTGATGAGGGAAGTTATTTGGGTGTTTATGAAGGACTGCGCTCGTGTGAATTCAGTTCACACAGCGGTATCGATGCAGGTGGAATGATTTGGGGCACTGGTGCTGACTACCCTCGAGATTCTGTCATTCTATCCATGTAGGTCTGGAATTTAGCGGCAACCTTCAGAGTTCAAGACCAATTTGGCTCTCTCAATCTGTTCAGCCTTACGTGTCTGGAGTCGTTATCTAGTTGGTCTGTGCACCTGGCTGGCAATCACATTATTGACCATGAGCTGGACATCTAAAGCTGCCATTTGGAAATTATCACACAATAATAATGGCAACGGCAATAACGGAGAAGGACATGGATGAAACGGCAGCATTGACTCTTGGTCTCCTAGAGACACGCCTGCGAACCATTGAGTATGCGATCTATGGCCATCTGGAAGGCCTGGCCAACAGCTCCACTCAGAATCAGAAGTCGGCCGCTGAACGGCTCAGGGACCTCGAGTCCGCCCTCGACCAACTTACCACGAAGTCCAAGGTTGTTCAGGACTTGTTGAAACTTCGTAAGTGTACATGGACATTATGAGGTGAAGATCAACTGCTCATAATATCGAATAGGTGCCCGACACCCCGACCTATTTCAGAACTCGGATTCCACAGACGTCCCATCTTTGCTTGATACAGCTAGCAAATCTGCAATCATCCTCTGCTCAGCTGCTGCTTATCCCTTGACCGCCTCGAGTTTGACTTCGATTCTCGATACTCCGATTCCTGAAGCTGAGCTATCCGCCAAGATAATTGCGACAAGACCTCAACTATCTGATGTGGCCCAGTTGCAAGCGTCACAAATGAAGAACATTGCATCTCTGAAGGATCGCACTGCTGCAATTCTCCAACGATGGTATTCTGTAGATGTGCTCCAGTCTGGAGAATACTGGGCAGAAGTGGAAGCCAGGGTTAACACTACGGAGCAGCGCATGCGGCGAGTAGAGTTGGCACGGCACGAGGCAGATATCATATGAATTCGTTGCAAAGCATTGTCTATCTGTTCTATGTCCTTACTGTGCCACATATCCACTGTCATCTCGACACAACGTCATCTCGACACAATGCTCGGCCGTGGAGTTCCTCTCTTGGACGTTCTGGCGGAATATGGGCCAACCCGTATTCCTATATTCCGAAGACTCGGAAAAGCAGGACATCAGACTATCGTCAAACGAAGGGAAGCAGCGGGCTCTCGCGTTATACTACCCCGCGATCTTTGGAACGCGATTTTTAGTAGCATCATATGCTCAAGATGTTCATTGGTAGCAGATAAGCAGCGTCGAATGTTGGAGTTTGGGGCCAGATCGTACCATGGGATGGACTCAGGTTTTTAGTAAAATGGAGCCGTCAAAGTCTGATGAGGGCAGCTGACGAGAAGGGTCAGCTACGCAATACCAACATTCCAGCCATGATCGGTTGGCAAAAACGTGGCAGGCGGATAGCAGAACGCAGAATATGGGTACTCGAGCAACCTCGATCTTGTTAGATTCCATGGTCCAGCCACAGCCCAGTCACAGCTTGGCGAGCGGGAGGCCCTGTTTCGTTTCCTTTCCTCACCATGCGCTACGCTCAATGAACCATATATCGACATCTCCAATGACGGTGACAAGTGTCAACAGGAAGCCTCCGCACTCTCATTTTTGGAGAGATTTACAGAATCAAGGAGACACGTGCTGAATGGAATTGCATAATATAGAATTGCAACGTTGAGACTATAGCAAATCACGTTTTCCCACGCATTGAGAATGGGATGGTTGCATATGTATTTACGGGTAACTTGGTTGTATTTGAGCCTTGGGCTTCGTTATTCGTTCGCATTGGTTGGATGAGATTGGCTTAATGTCAGGCAAAATAATTCGGCGAAACTCGAACTCAGGTTGACACGCAAGACCATAACTCCGGAGGTCCAGTGATCAAGTCCTTGAAGTGCCGAAGATTGGGAAAGACCATATCCGTATGCACCCAGAGTGGTGTTTGAGAATTAGGATGGAGTGCCCTGGGCATAACGTAGGTATGTATAATGTACGTGTACAAGGAAATGAGGGCCATCCGTCTGGTCATGCAGCCTCCTCCCCCCCCCCCCTTTTTTTGTTTTCGGTTGAAAGAGGAAAGCGATTGAATTCTTCAGATCCTAGATACCTAAGGACGGGTGTCAAGCCTCCGGCACAAGACCCGATACTGTATGTACTGCCAGGAATTATCATGGTCAAGATCAATGGATTCCAATTGATAAGAGAGGGAACGAGGGAGTGGAATGAAAAATGGTTGGATTAAGTAAGGAATGTGAAACGAGGCGTACGCAGCGGAGGGGCGTGGGGCTCTGAAAGGTGCAGAATGTGGAGATGCTCTGGGGGCGCGTCTTTCTCTCTCTCCTTCTCGCTCTCCCTCTCTCTCTCCCCCTCGGGGTGTGTGTGTGTGTGTATGTGTGTGTATAATGTGCAGACAACTCCGTATGGCTCTGCGAAATGCTCTACTGTACTATGTATGTACCTATGTAAGGTAGGTAGGTATGTATGTCGGTATGTAGGTATGGACTGGTCGAAAAGGTCACAGTACACATTCCAGCACGGCCGTCTTACAGCCCTTTCCAGGGCAGCAGCTTGCCATCAACTTGCCATCTTGGTCTATGTAGAATAATGTACGTGAGTACCTACATAATAAGATACATACATGTGTAGTATAACAAATATAACATACAATACAAGACAGAATACGGCGTACTGCTACTGTATATGCAGAGTAGAGAGAGTGCCAGCAGTAGTAGACCAGCAGTAGTAGACCAGCAGTAGTAGTAGAGTTGAGAACTTGAGCAGGAAAGGGAGGAAGCCGGAGAGGGACGGCCGGCAACACTGTGGTCATGGTCCAGCGTTGGGCAGTGGCACGCACCAGCACGTACCAGCCCTTCCCTTCTCTCCCTCACTACTCACTTACTCCATAAGGCCAATTTCTCAAACACCTTAGCACCCTGCCCTTACAGGAACATCCCCTACTTTGTCCAGTGGACTGCCTCGTTTTCCTTCTCCCCCCATCTTCCGTTCTCTGCGTCTCACATCGCGCTTCATCTTCATCTTCATCTTCATCTTCATCTTCGTCTTCATCTTCACCTTCCCAATTTCCGCTTCCTCCCTTCCTCCCTTCCCCCCTTCCCCCCCAATTCCCCCCATCTATCGTCGCCTGGAACTCTTGTCTCCATGACTTGAGAAGGAGACTTATTCGTCCACTCCACTCCCTTCCTTCACCACCATCAACTTCAAACTTACATCTTCACCTTCTTTTGCGACAATACTACTTCATGGTCTGTGCTGCTACGATTCTCCACGGGACAGCAAAATCACCTATTCACGGATCACGGCCTCACCCATCAACTAGCCAGGAACGACATTAAATCAATCAATCAATCAATCAATCATCAATCATACCTCAAGACTCCCCAAGTTTCCCCGACAATCGAGTCGTTCCCCATCAGGCTCAACGCCAGCTTCCTTTCTTTGACCTTCTGCGACCTCGCTGTCATTTACCTGCCGACGCTTTCTTTCGCCTTCAAGGTACCCTTGACATACTGGTTATTCGATACGCGATCAACCCCATCTACGAACGATACGGACACTCGAGATACTATTGTCAACCCTATTCTCCTTATGCCATCGTACGGATCGCTGCATTCGCCGTCACTTCGCAAAATGAACGGCAACATGGAGATGGCATCGGCGAATCGAGGGGGCATGAGCAGAATGAGTATGGAGAACATTATCGGCGATCCATTTGCCTTAGCCACGATATCTATAGCAACTGTACGTTGTTCGATCTAATCCAAAGCGTGCGCTAATTGCCAACAGTTGGCCTGGGTAATCGCCTTTATTAGCTCCATCATCGCCGATGCCAACGATTCATTCCCCAACTATGCATGGTTCTCCCTCGTCTACATGCTGTGCTGTATTGTCGGAGTATTTGTGGTTGTTGCATCCAACACGTCGATGACTTACCATGTGGCCGTGGTTGGCTTCCTTGGCGCCGGCATCGTTCTCACGTCTTCGGCTGTCAACAGCTTGATTTATTCTTCGAATGGGGCCAAGGACGCTGCTGCAGCCGGTCATATATTGCTTGCTATGGTTGCTGTAGGTCATCCACCATTTGATTTTCTGTCGCGAATGCTAAAGCTGCCCCTAGATTGTATGGGTATTCTATTTCGGATCTACTCCATCAGCCGTCTCTCGCGCCTATCTTGATTCATTCGCCCTTCATAAGGATCCTGTGCCAGCTCGTACCAGCCGCGGAATGTCTCACAATTACGGAGCTGGTCGCCCGGACACTTCGGTTTCCTCCCACCAAGCTCCACAAATGTACACATCTGCTCAACTCAATGGTTTCGAGACGTCCTCTCCTGTCCAATCTGGCTTTACCAATGGGGGTATGGCAGGCGATAGAGCATCCACACAGCCGCGCTTCGGAAATGGCTCAGCAGCAGTCAATTCCACCTTGGGCGCACCGAATCAGATGTCAGAACAGCCTGCGACAGAGGTGGTCGTGCCAACAGAATATCCGTACAGGGCGAAGGCCATCTACTCTTACGAAGCAAATCCAGATGATGCCAACGAGATCAGTTTCTCCAAGCACGAGATCTTAGAAGTTTCCGATGTGAGCGGAAGGTGGTGGCAAGCCAAGAAAGCCAACGGGGACACCGGAATAGCACCCTCAAATTATCTGATTTTGTTATAGTGAGGGGGTAAAAGATGGGTCGAGTAATGATGATTGATTATGCCCTTATCCTACGGATACCATTTCCTTTGTTTATGTATTCTTGCCTGTGGTCGCCCAGTCAGACAGCTGCATGCGTGCAAGACAGTCCAGAAGAGCGCGGACTTCTCATCGCTGTGATTGTTGCTGGCGGAAGTCCTATATTAGCGGTCGGTTCCGGGGAGACATTGTTCTGTTGGACTACAATTGGCGTTGGATTAATGATGATTGGGTTATGGCACATACATCTGGGCCACTCGCGGGCAGGCATCTTCATCTTGTGTCGGACTAGAAAACCTGTTTCATGCACTTACTGCTGGAAAATTCGAAAGCGTAAATGAGAGATATCGGATGTTTCTACCAATGAGTCTCGTGACTGATATGGATGGATTGCGGCGTTGTGAGACATGAAGGTTAGTTCGCAATCCGGATCTATTGATGGATGTTAAGGACCAGATGCAAATCTTCCGTCGCGCTGGCAAAGATATAATCTCATATGATATCCTCATACCCTCAGCAACCGCTTCCCCATCACAATTAATTACTATTGGACCTCATAGTCAGAGGATATAACAGGGTATTTATTCATCAACTCTATGAACACCTTTTAGACGCCTTTATCGCAACCAATTCTGCCCAACAGTTCCTTTCTATCGCTATGCCCTGGTAATGTCACCCCGCTGCTGCTAGATACGGATTTCTTATAACGTCGTGACGAGCTCGCTAGACCCTTCAGATTGATAGCCTCAACTCCGACCTCCTCTTCCAACAACACATATTCCACTGGCTCGAACCTCTTCTCTTCTGCTTCATCAACCTCATCATCCTCATCATCACTTCGTGTATCGTCTGCTTGTCCTCCCTGAATGACCTTTGCTGCAACCTTGCAGATCATCCAAAACCACATGAGCGTAATAGCTTGTAGAAAGAGCAAGCCAGTTAAAAAGCCCCACTTTATCTTATGGTTAAAGCACACAACTCCTTGTGGATCGCGAAACGGATCAATGAGATGACCGAATCTGTCGGGTGGTGGAAAAGGGCCAATCAAGGCACCTTTCTTGCCTTTATAGCAGCCATAGTCAATCTCTATCGGAATGTCGTGCCAAACAGAGTAGCAGACCATAAGGTATATTACATGTCGAGCTATCACCCAGGTGGCCATGAAGATGCCAAATACAACATCGCAGATTGAGCCAAAGCCGAGATATTTGAGGCACTTTGCCAACTACACGATATGAGAATCGATGAATGCTTTGAAATGGACCGCGGGCATTACTTACTGGCAAAAAGAGGTCAACCACATCCATCAAACAGAGGATGACATTGGCCACCTTTGTCTGATGATAGCCATAGCTGGTAAACAGGAGCATGCAGGTTATGATGTGATGGGTGAACATTTGGGCATGGTCTTTCCTTCGCTTTTCGATGTTGACAACCATGATCTGTTGCAGCCAGAAACCAAATTGGACCAGAATATACCATTTCAAGATACCAATGATCTCTCTGTTAGGCCAATTCCTCCACACCATTTTGATGTCGAGCCAGTAATCAGAATTATACATAATGTACTAGAAAACGGATTAGCATGGAACATTACACGCAATTACACCACTTACCATCCCGATGGACCAAAAAACACTATAATATATGAGGAGCCAGGCTTGCTCTGCGAAGCGAGTGAGGTCCTTCTTCTTCTCAATTCCAGCCCATTGTGCGAAGGGAGTAAGAACATAATCCATCACAGAGGCCCGCAAACCAGTGAACAGCACGATCCAGTAGAATACCATGCAAGCATCGTTCCATCCAAGAGTATATTCTTCGGAATCGGGGTTGTAGTAGGAAAGCTCGAGGAATTTGCGCGTATGTCGGCGTGCTTTTGGAAAGCACATGTGAGTTAATCCGAGTAGCACTAATAGATTGACGGACAGCCCTGATGTCTTCAGTCAGATCACTGTGATATGAGGGCTTGGATGATCATACCAATCTGATGTTCAACAATCCATTCGCACATCAGAGCTAGAGGGCCCTCCTCCTTTTTTCTTGCTTTATGCTGCATTATCGTTGTCTGAGGAGGATATACCACATCGCAATTGTCGTGGACGTTATCTTCAACATCTGCAGCTTTACTCCCTTCTTGGACAACCCAGTTTTGTGGAGCCTCAGGCTCTTCCAGAACAGCAAAGTCCACTGGGCTCGTGCGATTGATGTCGTTCATTTTGACGCCAATAGAATGATGAGGCTGTGGACGGATTGGAAGCTGTTAGGGCCAGTCCAAGAAGGACTTCTGCGCCGTCTATGCTCAAAAGGAGCCCAACTAATTCATGTATTTGGGACGGTATATAATTTTCGTTTCGTAGATGATTGTCAACTAGCTATAGAGTATCGAGGCAACGAATTGCAGATCCTGGGTGGTGTGATGGCGAGAGGAGCTGGAACGTCGTTGGGGTTGTAAGGTTTTTAACTGATGTCGATGTGAGAACGTGTCGACGGTGCGGTAAAGCGAAATAAACGATTGAGCTTGCAGCCCTTCTCATGAACCAAGATGTGCTCCAGTTGATAAGGAATGCCGGGCGCAGAATTCCTCGTTGGAGAGGAGCACGCCGCGAAGTTGAACCTTGCTTGAGATTGAGTGAGTTGCGAGCAACTCAACACGGAGACGTGGGCACAGACAATAATATGACAGAGGTAGTGGAACACTTCCAGTAGTAGTAGCTAGTAGCGTAGCAGAGTATGTAGCACTTGGAGGCTGGAGCAAGCTCAAGGAAGAACAACGCCGAAGCGAAAGTGTGGGTGGGTACTGCCGACTGCACAACCTGTGTGTACGGCAACGTGCTGCAACCAGTTGTGTAAGGTACGAGACCCATATTCATTCATTGGCTGTTGGCTGTCGGCTGTCAGAAGCATCTTCGAACTTTTACCCCTGAAATGAAGGATCTGTTGGAGAGTAGATAGGGGTCGTGGATGATGGTGTATTCGCCAGACGCTCAATCACTCCTCTAAACAGAAAAAAAAAGGCGGTACTCTAGGTGAACCAACATAGCACATAGCCTCAAAGTTGACAGGGATAGAGAGGTGTCTGTAAAAATGCTGCAGTATGTCTAAGAGATTTCGTGACTCAATTTACAAGCGTTGTACAAAAACACCAACCCAGCAGCAAAACTTACTGTGTAATAGCAAGTATGATTTGCTCATACTCTCTGCCAGTCACTGGGCCAGCCCTCGATTACCCATGAATTCGCACCATTCCGAATACGCCACACAGTTATGCTGTACTAATCATGTTGATTGTTCCTCGACCTGCAAAGAGAGAGAATGCATTCACGGAAAAGAAGCTCACGAACCCGCAAATTACTAGGAGCATCCAACATTCAAAAGCATTAGTCCTTTCCTTTTGGGGTGAATCCGCCAAAGCTGCAACGCCACGCTTCGATCTGCGTATTGTGTTCTCCCGCAGCAAGCCTGATCCGAATAGATGTCGAGCCCATCCGAAAGCAGAATTATCATGAAATGGCCTCGCCCGGAAATCAATTATTCTGCTGACTATTGAGAATCCGAAGGATCGCAAGGAAAAGGTTGAGAATATCGAGGTACAGCGAGATGCTGGCCTATTCAATAATTTATTAGCACATGCACTTCTCCTTTCACTCAATAGTTGGTATGAGACATAAGGGCTACTTACTGCAATCTCCTCCTCCACATGATAGTGGCGCATGACGAGCTGTGTATCGACAAGTATATACGCAGAGAACAGGAGTGCTGCTATGCCCGAGTATGCTAGCTCCACCGTGCTATTGTAGGGGAAGAAGATTGCCATGAACCCAAACAACACAAGAGCCCACAGCGTGCCAAAAAGATATGGCGCCCATGATGTGAAATCGTACTTGGTCTGGCAAGCAAACAGGGTCAGGCCGATGAAGAGTCCTGCAGTAAGTAGAACCGCCTGTAGAACAATGCGAGATTGATAGAATGACACAACGACGGAGATGGAATAAGCCTCAAGGCCGGTGAATCCAGCCAGGAAGAGGAGATTGGTGGGATACGACTTTCTCTTCCAGAAAGTGAGGAGCAAGAAGGCAATAGCACCAAACATCTGCCGCAGGTTAGCATGAGATGCGCGCTCAAAATCCTATGATGCGTGGGAATTCTACCGAGGTCCACATCATCCACTGGTTACTCTGAATCCAATGTTTGTATCCAGTATGGAAGAAAGATATCGAGCTCAATACTGCCGTCGATAGCAGTTGTACAGTGCTGCACCTTGTCAGAATGCTGTCATTTGTTTATTATTTGCTGACCATACTCACAGGATAGCATAAACCTTTCGTATGAACTGCATTCGGATATCAAGAGTCGCCTCTGCGACAGATCCTCCAAACTATTTTACGTCAGAGGCCATCGCAACCAAAAAAAATGAGACATCGAAAATACCTTGAAGTCATCCGGAATATTGTCTTCGCTGTTTCTGGGACCTCCAAGCAGAGCGTCCTGGTCTCGACTTGAGCTGGGTTGATCCTCATATGATGGCGGGGCTTGCGTATAATGAGCTGCGTCATCGAGAGAATCGCGCTGAGGCGCTGGTGTATATTTCGTCGTGTTCGACATCTTGAATAGATGAAGCGGATTCCAGCTCCCTTTTATAGATCCAGTACTTTGCGGATTGATATTGATATACCTGGGGCACAGAATACAGTCTCACTGTTTCTTTGATGGTGGTGAGTAGAATCGATATGGCCTGGTGGATGATGCACTGCCTTCCAAAGTATGGGGTATGGGCACCTAAACTTCTTTAGTCATCATATTGCTCCACTTTCGCGACGTACGGCACACAAGCGCACGACTAAACCTTCATAACAAGAAGTCGCTTAAAATCATATAAGAAACAGCTTAACTATAACTAATCTTTATACCATTTAAATTTAAAAATATATAATTTAATTGCATAATTATAGGTAGTAATAAAACAAGGGCCTTACAAACAAGTTTCAAAAGCCTTTATAGTAGGTAGTGAATATTTAGAAGATTTTGCTATGCCAACTTTACTCGGATTGGAGAGAGAGATCTAGCGGATCAACTGAAAAGACTGAAATGGGCTGCACCTTTGTGTATTATTGTGAATACTTTACATAATAATTCTTCAAAATCCTGCACAGGTACGGGCTATCCACCAAGGTATAGCATATTAAGTACGATGCTGACGTCTGATGTGAAGACTGCACTGCTTTTTCTATGTCAGCTATAAGAGCATATTATTGTCTCATTATTGTGCACAAGAGACGTGCAAAGACTTGAATTTCATGTATAAAGCTCTAACAGAGTACAACACCATCGTCCAACACCATCGTCCAACATTCATAGCATATTAGTAACATGACTGTGGGCATCTTGACCGAAAGCCAGTTTTTTGCAAATTAAAAATTGAAGAAAAAGGATACATGAGTTTTAAGAGGGCCAAAAATGCCTCTGCAATGTCAAACGATTCCGCGCAGAGGTATCGTTAGAGCGACCGTCGCAAGTACAAATCAATCCTTAAACGGATGAACAAATTCAGCAAAACAAAGTGGTTATCGTCGCTCATTCATCGTGATGGCCATTGGTAGCCTCGAGATGCGCGCTCTGCTCACGGTGCATCCTGGCTTCGATCTCCTTAAGTTGGCTCTCGCGAGCAAGAAGCTCTTGTCTCTTCTCATTGATCTCACGTTGAACCTTGACCTCAATCTCCCTCAACTTCTCCTCTTCTCTCCGCAGTTGCTCTTCCTTCAGTCTGACTGATTGCGATGCAAGATCTTCGGGGTTCATAGACGAATCACTGCCCAATGTTAGCGACATATCCTCAATTGACCATTGCAGTACGTACGCTCCCGCGCCGCCATCAACACTCTTGCTGAGTTTCTCTGTGCGGTAATTCTCGTACAGGAAGTCATGGGTAATCTCCTTCAAATCCGCCAAATGGCTATGTAAAAGAGCACTTCTGATCGCAAGGAAGTCAGAGTGTCTTGGATTATCAACTTCTACAACACCCCATGGGTACTGGCGGGCTCTGACTTTGCGACCACCAATCTCAACGATCTCCTCAGAACCAACTATTGCAAAGGGCATCAATCCCCGAAGCTCTGCGTTTTCTTCCACAGTATCCTCGTCATCCTCTTCAATGTCGTACGGGAAATTGTAGACGGGAATACGATAATGCTCGATGTCCTCCATGACAAGCTTCTTGGATTCTGCCAGCTCAGCGGGAGTGAGAGAGTCGGCCTTTCCAATGACGGGAATGACATTCACTCTTGGAGACAGGCGTTTCATCAATTCGATATCTAGTTCGCGAAGTCTACGCGAATCAGCCATGCACTGTTCCTATTCGTAAGGACCATACATACCCGTGCCCAGTAGGAGTGATGAAGTAGAGAAGAGCGTGGACGCGGTTGTCGCGGAATCGTGGATTACGCTTGATACGCGACTCTTCCGCCAGAATATCATCATACTGTCTCTCGAGATAGCCTACAATCTCGCCGAAGCTACATGAGGCATCAGCTATGTCCGTATAATCCACATTGACATCATACCTTGCTTCATTATCGATTTGGTCTCCGAAGCCAGGGGTATCAACAACGGTGAGGGAAATACGGGTGCCCTCTTCATCCAGCTCGAGCTCTATAAGTCGGATCAGTACTCCTCTCTGCGGAGTTAATTCAAAATGCTACTCACCAACTGTGATTGGCTTGATCTTGACGCCTTCCTCAATATGTGCGTTCGCTGCATCATCGTCATCTTTGCCTGGAAGCACCTTCTTGCCGCAAAGGGTGTTGACAAATGTTGTGCGGCCTATTCTGCTCATCAGCTTTGTCGTGATATACCTATATGATCTGATCGACGGATCTCACCAGAGCCAGATGCGCCTACAACAGCAATGCTGAATTGAATACCCCTTTTGGAGTGAGACGAGCGTTAGCGGGCGAAGCTTTTGATTGAATCGAAGAGGTTCATTGCGTACTTCTTGACATTCTTCTTCTTACGAATCCTGATCTGCGACATCTAAAGATTAGCATCGTGCTTCGTGGCATTGGCGACAATGGTAATACTCACTGCACCCAATGGAGAAGACATAGCTGCTGGGTTGTTTGAATGCTAAAGACGCGGTTGGATCGAAGACCTTTGAGGTTGGGTAGAATGAATTGGTGCAGCAGGTGCGCCAGAATGGAGTAGAGTAGGGTAATGTAGAAAAGGATTATGGGGGGAGTCTCCAGTTCGCAGTATGAAAGTTAGGGGGTTACTATGGAAGTAGCGAAATTCGGGCAGGTCCAATTGAGGGTCAGACTGACGCTAGCCTATTTTGTCACCTCCCTTTCAGACCAGCGAGGCTGAAGGCCACTTAGGTAGGTACTTCCGCCTTGACATTTACAGCAACCTTGCAGATTCACTCAAGGATATACTCTACAGACTCGTTCTATATGAGTACTCTAGTTAGTATCGTGCTCAGAAAAATCCGTGGCTCGACATAGCATGGCCGTTCGGTTTGGTCAAAAGACTCCATTGCAGGTTATCCGCAACAGCATTTGGTTGCGGTGTGTGCCTGGCCTTGCGCTACCCCATATCATCGGCATTTGACAAATACGTAGAGTACCTTGGGCGAGTTGATGTCACCACTTACCCTGCAGAGACGAGGCTGAACCTTTTCAATGCAACACCCTCATACGAAATATACATCAGATAACCATTCGCAACGCCATTCTCCAAAACAAATCTCGAGATCTACATCTGAAAGACGGGCCACAGTGCCCATCGAGATCTGTTGAATATGAACACACGGCCAGTCATCGAATCTTCCGTCAGTCCCGTTGCCTTGTCCGTGGCATTCAACCAGGATGCCACATGCTTTTCAGTCGGGCTTGATTCCGGATTCTGCAGTATGTTGATTGCCTTCACTCAATAGGAATCTACTGACACTTTGTTCTAGTATTTAATTCCGATCCTTGCCAGCTACGGGTCTCGCGAGGTAGGACTGGCTGTCTTCGAGAGCTAGCAATCATGCCTATATTAATCGAGGATAACAGATTTTAATGCTGGAATTGGAGCTGTCGACATGCTGGGAAGAGCGAATTATATCGCGCTGGCCGGTGGTGGAAAGCAGCCAAAATTTCCGCTGAATAAGGTCAGACATTCTATACTTTTGTCACTGAGCGAGAGCTGACAGTCCAAGGTGATAATATGGGACGATGCAAAACAAAAACCTGTAATAACTCTTGAATTTCGAACTGCAGTTCGACGTGTTCGACTCTCAAGAAACCGAATAGTCGTTGTGCTCCAGAACAGTGTCCACGTTTATGTCTTCTCGTCGCCACCTGAAAAGGTGTCTGTGTCGGAGACTGCAGACAATCCACTAGGTCTTTGCTGTCTATCCTCAAAGTTGCTGGCCTTTCCTGGAAGAACCTCGGGCCAGGTCCAGCTTGTTGAGGTTGATACAGGGAATGTGAGGATTGTTCCAGCCCATACTACATCCCTAAGGGCAATCGAAATAAGCCCAGACGGCGAGATCATGGCAACGGCAAGCGAGACAGTATGTGCATGCTTCTCTCATACGTTTAAGTCATATCACTTCATACCACATCAACTAATTATTTCATAGGGCACATTGATACGTCTGTTTGGCACTAGTAACGGTGCTCGCATTGCCGAATTGAGGAGAGGGGTTGACCATGCCTCGATCTTCTCAATAGGTATATCTCCATCCAGCCAGATGTTGGCTGTCACGTCAGACAAATCAACCTTACATGTATTTGATATGCCTCATCCATCAAAGCCAGCCAGATCAGATTCCACGAATGCGAACCGGCGCCTCACTTCTATGGGAAGCGGCAGTCCTTCTCCGGGTGCGGATGAAGGTGGGAGCCAGAAATGGGGTATTCTGAGCAAAATACCTCTGTTGCCACGAGTGTTTTCAGATATATATTCCTTCGCATCAGCACATTTCGAGCTAGGCGACGAATTATCTCAGGGTCCACAAGGCCTGGAAGGATTTGGTGAAATTCCAAGACCAAGGAAAGGTGTCATCGGCTGGACCAGTGATCACAGCCTTATTGTCATTGGTGCAGGCCGTGATGGGCGATGGGAAAAGTTCATAATTGCGGAAGGCGAGGACAGTAGGCGCTACTGCGTTCGAGATGGCTGGAAGAGATATCTTGGTCCTACTTGAGATGTTTCGTCTCTTTGCATTAAAATGAGCGTTGAGCGTTTACCTAAGCCGCCTATATAGCGATCAGTACAGTTATGTGAGATGTGCTCTTTTTCGAGAGGAATATCTTTCGAGAGGATATAATGGAGGCTGAATAGCATATCAGGCATGCCATTTAGGCGCAAAGAAGGTGCCGCCAGAGAGTAGAATATCAATCTAAGATATAAATATCAAGGCTTTACTGATGATGTCGTGCTGGATAGACATAAGAAGAAACCCACCAGTTACAGTGTTTGAGGATTTGAGACACTCATATGGTTCCAAAGGCGAAGATGTCTCAATCTTCATGTCTTGAGCGATATTTCCGTCGCACATCTAAGTTTTCGCGCTTCGTCCTACTTTGGCTGGTTTGAATGTCGGAGCGTGGCATTTCATCACTATTTTCATCTCTGTGAGAACGGCGATGCTTTCTTTCTGGGCTTTGCGATCCATGAGAATGATGGTAACGATGATGATGTCTCCTTCTGCTGTTGGCGATGCGGTTTGTATCTTGACTTCTTGAAAGTGCCACCGCAACTTCTTCTTTCTTCTCTCGAATGAGGAATTCCTTCATAGGGTCATCATCATCATGCTCTTGCATGAGATTTAACAGGTTGCGCTCCTCCTTCAACATCGGCCGCGCTACCTCTCCCTTTTGGTTTCTGTCTGATTGGTGATCCATTGACCGCGAGTAAAGCTTGCTATTCTCCAGTCTTTGGCTTTCTTCCGAATCGTCGTCCTTCTTTTTGTATCTCGTATGGTCTACTTTCAAGACTCTATTCATTATCTTTGTTCCCCCAAGGTTATCCACCGCAAGATCTGTACTCCTTTGGTCTTCATATTTCAGGAAAGCGAATCCTTTGGATTTCCCAGTTTCCTTGTCGCGAACAAGATTCACAAACGTAGGTTCACCGTATTGTGAGAAAATAGTGATTATATCACCTTCGGATAGCTCAAATGGTAAACCGCCGATATATATGTAGGCTGTGTCACGATAATCCGAATGCCATGACGCTTCTGAGGACCTAATTGCCATTAGTAAAATGCTATGTACCAATATCGAAATTTAGATCGTTTAGATAGAATCCAAAGACTTGGTTGGCATGATGACTTACACGCCATTTTCGAGCTCTCTCTTATTCAGCTCTTGTATCTGTCGTATGCTATTCATGGTTGGACTATGGTGTTATGGCAGTGGTTGTCCAAGAATCGGTAGGTCAAAATTGCCTATCTGCAAGGCTGAGACGGGAGGTCCCGTAGTTAAGGAGGTACATACCTGCTCTGCTCTTTACACTATCGACAACACCATATAGATAAATTTGAAGACGATACTTTCACAGTTATTCAACGAGATTTACCTATGGGTTATATTTATGAGATTGATTTTAGCGCGATGACCAGGCGACAGTGAATCGAATACACAATTCGTTTATGCTCTCCGGGCGCCTCCCTAAATACTAGGTCCAGAACCACTATCTACAATCTGCAATTATGTCAATATACACGTCGAACCCGCAAGCTACGGATGATGATCGGCTCAAGAGCCAGGACCCTTTGAAAAAGGAGATGTGGTCTTCTATGCTGGACAGTGTGGCCAGTGGGAAGCGTTTGCCTGAGAGGAATATCTTCGTCTTAGGCAAGCACACACAACTATTACTGGTGCCGAAGGGTACTAATGTAACATAGGCGGCTCATCCGATAGCCAAAAGGAATTCCTAGAAGCATTGTCATCAGAATCTTCGGCCAAGAGAACGTTAGGTCGTCATGGAAGTAGAAAGCCTCCTGTGGCCAACGATTTTGCACTTGGCTATACCTATCATGATGTTCTAGATGCTGATCATGAAGGTATGACCTGACTTTACTCGAGTTCCTGTATCGCACTGACACATGGAGATATCCTCGCCCGGCTGTCGTTATATCTACTGGCGGACTCATCGCCTGCCTTTACGCCACTTTTGCGATCGCTCCTTACTCCAGAGACAATACCAAATACGCTCATTGTCATTTTACTTGACTGGACCGAACCATGGCTTTGGCTACGCCAATTAAGAGACTGGGTCAGGCTACTGAGGATATTACTGGTATCACTAAGTTCTGATTGCAAGGCCAAAATGGAAGAAGTCATGATTCGTTGGAGAGACCGAGGCAGAGGTTCTACGAGTCTGGATGGTAGTGGAGGCACTTTTTCAACTGATGGTGATGTTAGCTTACCTTTAGGACCTGGAGAGTGGGAAGAGGCACTCGGACTGCCTTTATGCGTCGTCTGTCAAAATGTAAGAGATATGGACGTCTTCCTCCGCTCACTATACTAATCACTATTGTACAGTCTGATCAGATGGAGTCCCTTGAAAGGGAACGTGGCTGGAAAGAGGAGGAATTCGATTTTGTTCTCCAGACACTGAGAACTGTTTTGTTGAAACGTAAGGGTTTTGCTGCCCGCTCCCAGTTTGCAATCCGCTAATAATTCTTAGATGGTGCATCACTCATTTACACAATTCCCTCCGTGGCGAGTCAACTTCAACCCCTCATACATTCATCACTTGGCATCCAATCGTTGCTGAAGCGGCAGCCACTGAAGCATAATGTTATTGATCGCCATAAAGTGGTTGTTCCCCCTAATTGGGATTCGTGGGGGAAAATCAGAGTCCTCAGGGACGGGTTCGATGTGGAACAATTAAGCCAGGGTTGGTCCTTTGATATCGAAGAGGATCCACCATGTGCAAATGGAGACTTGAGGAGTGCAGAACGTGGTGATTCGAAACTTTCAAGCGCGCTAGCTGTCTACGAAGAGGCCATTCAAGATCCTCTCAGTGATATCGTTTTGAATATGAATTCGGATTTTACTGGACGAAAGCTGGAAGTCAAGAGTCAAGACCCACAAGTGTTCTTAGCAACACAACTCGAGGCTTTAGACCGATTGCGGAACACGGGAGATTCGGGTCGCGAAGGTGCAAATAAGCTGAAAAGCCAATCTGAAACAGAAACTGGTGATGAAAACTGCATTGTGGTTGAGAGTCGGGTCAATGAACACATTGGGCCTATTCAGTTCAATATGGGAGGCATTCAGGTTGATGCTGATGATATGCTTAAGCGACTAAAGGTATGGATTGATCACCCACAGGAGTTATTTGACCCATGAAGCCTTGCTAACTTGATTTAGGACCGACAGAGCCATCAGACCCCCGATCCTGAGACTCCTAACACAGCAACTCCTGATGGGAAATCGCAGAATGAGGCACTAGCATCTTTCTTTGCGGGACTCGTGAAAAGAGGCGGCGGGAGTGCCACCAATAGCCCGAAACCCGTCGTCGGACTATAGTGGTTTTGCAATATTCGTAAACAGCATGTTTGGCGTCTTGACCTGGACCTGGTTCTGCTTATCTGTCCGCCAGTTCATGATACCCTGGAAATGTACTATACAAAATGCCATGCTTGATTTGCTAGGTCGAATTAGAGAGAGCATCAGAACTTATATTTACTTCCACCACCAAAAATGTATTTTGAACCGAATTGACTTTTAACCACAGTAATAATAATATAGTCATTAATTAACTAGTTGCCTAATGAGTAAAATGTACTTTCGGAAATTTATCACATAATTAGAACTTAAAATAGCATGTTTTCATCACAATTTTGATATTTGAATCATGTTTGGAAAAAGTCAATAAAAACAACGGCAAATGTCTGAACTGCCACCCAAATTATCATAAATGACTAGAATGCCACAAAAACGCATATTAATGACTGAAATGCCACAACCCCCTAAAAATTATCAAAATGACTCAAATGCCACGACTTTTCTTCACCGCTTTTTTCACCGCCTTCTCTAAAAA
>Ga0123337_10001888_pt1 | contig 25278 bp, 22 predicted proteins | sample frozenSSSSmetaG_FD_89792 | JGI IMG/M metagenome (GOLD analysis project Ga0123337, IMG submission 89792) | Glacier valley bacterial and archeal communities from Borup Fiord, Nunavut, Canada, to study Microbial Dark Matter (Phase II) -... | ecosystem: Environmental > Aquatic > Freshwater > Ice >...
GCTATCACCTGGAGTTCACCCAGCACGAGGGCGGCTCACCCTGCCCGGCACCCAGTGACGACAACCTGCTCGTCCTCTACCTGCCCGATCTTGCCGCCCGCGATGCAATCGCCCAGCGGCTAGCGAGGCTGGGCTACCCACCAGTGTCGCCAGAGAACCCCTACTGGGCCGAGCGTGGCCTGACTATCGCCGACCCGGACGGCTGGCGGGTAGTATTGATGGGGACGGCGGGGATTTAGGTACGCACCACTGGCCGCAGCAAGCATGGAGCGTGGCCGAGCCAGCCGCTGCTGGCCGTAACCTCCCAGCCCGCCGCAGTGAACAAGAACGGCCTTAAATGCTCAAGGTGGCTGGCTCTGGCCCGCCAGCCTGCCGCCCATGCCCGCACCGGTGTGAGTTCGGCGGGGTCGGGCACCCGGTGACCAAGTTCAACCAGCATCAACGCCCCGGCCCAGGCGTAGAATGGCGCAAGTTCAGCTTCGCTTGGCAGTGCGGCCACCTCTGCATAGCCCACCCACCAGCCCGCCACCAATTCGCGGCGGAAGGCGGCCAGCACAGCAGGCGGTACATCGGCCTGCCAGGGTTCGACTGCCAGTAGGGTGTAGGTACGTGCCAGGTCTGCACGCGGGTCGCCTACCCCAACGTTGGCCCAGTCTATTACAGCGGTAATGCTGTGAAGGTTGGCAAGCACATTGCGCGGGTGGTAGTCGAGGTGGAGCAAAGCCGGGGAACGCGAGATCGCCCTTAGATGAGCGGCCAATTGAGGCTCGGCGGCCCAGTCAAGCCAGCGATCAGCCCCCGGCGGCAAGTCGTCGGGAGCAGCACGGCGTGGATCGTCGCCTGCATCCGACCGAACGACACCATCAACTCAGCGGCACGATCCAGGTTGGCGGCTAGCAGATCAGCCAGCAGATCACCAGCAGACCAACTCAGCAGCAATGCAGGCCGACCTTGCCACACGCCTGCCGCGACAACCTCTGGCACCAGTACGCCGCTAGCAGCAGCCAGCCGCATCGCCCACTGCTCGGCATGGTAGATCGGCACCTGCTCCGCACGCAGCACGCGCAGAGCGTAGTTCCGCCCCCCATCAGCCACCCGCCAGATCGCCGCATCCGCCCCACCCGTCACCCGCGTTAGCACACGGGCGGTAGGGTAGCCAAGTTGCGTGAGGATTGCGCTGGGGTCAAGCTCGGTCGCAGCCATCTGTGTTCCTCCTACTCAAGGCAGCATTGTAGAAGTGGGGCGGTTCACCCAATGCGCCTCTGCGGCAAGGTCAACCAGCATGGGGCTATGCGTAGAAGTGGGCCGCCAACCCGCCTGGGCTTGCCACGAACAAGCTCAGCAGAAACAGGGCTGCTGGCCGAGCTACGCCTCTCATCGCCCTAATATGTGTCTGCCCTATTATAGTGCCTGATTGTAAGAGACACAAGTTGCGCCCATGCCTCAGGTTTGGTATAATACCCCATCAGCGTGTCGTCTTGGCACGCTAGCTTCGTATCGCCGGGCGCATTCCAACTGAGTGTGCGCCTTAACATGGGAGGATTACATACCAGCATGGCGTTGACTACCGACGACAAGGCTGCTATCATGCAGCAGTTCGCGCAGAAGGAAGGGGACACCGGCTCGCCGGAGGTTCAGATCGCCCTCCTTACTGCCCGCATCACCTACCTGACCGATCACCTGCGCGAGTTCAAGCACGACAACCACTCGCGGCGCGGTCTGCTCAAGCTGGTCGGCCAACGCCGCCGCTTGCTGGCCTACCTCAGCCGCAAGGATGTTGACCGCTACCGCGCTGTCCTGGCTGCCCTCGGCCTCCGCAAGTAAGCGGGTGCAGCCCAACCGCTCCCAGGAGCGACCTGGGTGCGGGCGAAGCTGGCGGCGATCCACTTGCCGCCAGCCATCGTACATCGAGCAGTGGGCGTGCTTTGGCACTACCACCCAATCCAACATTGCTGTAAGGGCGCAATCGCGCTTGAGCTAGCCGCCAGGGTCAGCCTTTGGCCCACCCGTTTGCACAAAGGGTGCAAGCGGTTGTGAAGGTAACAATATGAACACGGCATAGGGCCGTGCAGAGCGAGAGGCAGGAACGGCCCAGGAGATGGGCTAGGCAGCACAAAGGGTGCTGGTATAAGCGGCTATCGTTCGGTTTGCACCACCCACGCATCCGAGGTTAGACTTCAGGTTCTACCACCCTCCCCCATCTCCCGCCGCTTGCCTCCGTTTAAGGAGCAACATGGCAGATAAGCAAGTAGTTAAGTTCGAGGCTACCGTCGCTGACCGTCCCTTCAGCATGGAAGCTGGCAAGCTGGCTGAGCAGGCCGATGGTGCCGTACTGATCCGCTACGGCGATACTGTAGTCCTCGCCACCGTAGTCGGCACCACCGAACCCCGTGCTGGGATCGATTTCTTCCCCCTCACCGTTGAGTATCAGGAGAAGATGTACGCCGCAGGCAAGTTCCCCGGTGGCTACATCAAGCGCGAGAATCGCCCCAGCGAGAACGCAATCCTCACCGCCCGCCTGACCGACCGCCCCACCCGTCCCCTGTTCCCCAAGGGTTACATGAACGAGGTGCAGATCGTTATCACCGTCCTCTCCTCCGACGGCGAGACCGAACCAGGCATCCTCAGCATCATCGGCGCGTCCGCTGCCCTCAGCATCTCCGACATCCCCTGGGCCGGGCCAGTTGGGGCCAGCAAGGTTGGCTACCTTGACGGCCAGTTCATCCTCAATCCCACCCGCCAGCAGTTGGCAGAGTCGCGCCTTGACCTGATCGTGGCTGGCACCGAGCAAGCCGTGATGATGGTCGAAGCGGGCGCACACGAACTGACCGAGGAGCAGATGCTCGAAGGGATCAAGTTCGGCCATGAGGGGCTGAAGGCCAGCCTCGCTCTGCAACGCCAGCTTGTTGAAGCCATTGGCAGGCCCAAGCGCAACTACACCCCACCGGTCAAGGACACCAGCCTGGAGGACGAAATCCGTACCCACCTGGGCGAACGCCTCGACCAGGCAATCCAGAACCCGGTCAAGCAAGACCGTGAAGCCGCCACCGACGCGATGAAGCTCGAAGTTTTGGGCCACTTCAGCACTGGGGTTGACGAAGCACAGCTTGTCAGCCGCAGCAAGGGGATCGACACAGCCTGGTACAGCGTGCTGAAGAACGCAGTGCGCGAGACGATCCTCACCAGGCGGTTGCGGCCCGACGGTCGCCAGCCAGAGGAGATTCGTACCGTCACCTGCGAGGTTGGCCTGCTGCCCCGCACCCACGGTTCGGCCCTCTTTACTCGCGGCCAAACCCAGGTGCTGACCATCACCACCCTCGGCACCGGCGACGATGCCCAACAGCTTGACGACCTCAACGGTGAGGGCGAGAAGAACTACGTCCACCAGTACAACTTCCCGCCCTTCAGCACCGGCGAAGCGAAGGCGATGCGTGGCCCTAGCCGCCGCGATATCGGCCACGGCCACTTGGCCGAGCGGTCGCTGATCCCAGTGCTGCCCAGCCACGCCGACTTTCCCTACGCCATCCGTCTGGTCAGCGAAGTGTTGAGCAGCAACGGCTCAAGCTCGATGGGTAGTGTCTGCGGCAGCAGCATGAGCCTGATGCACGCGGGCGTACCGATTACCCGTGCCGTGGCAGGCGTGGCGATGGGCCTCGTCACTGGCAAGGACAGCAGCCAGTACACCGTCCTCAGCGACATCCAGGGCATTGAGGACGGCCTCGGTGACATGGACTTCAAGGTGGCTGGCACCGACCAGGGTATCACCGGCCTGCAAATGGACATCAAGACCACGGGCATCACCTTCGAGATCATGCAGAATGCGTTCGCCCAGGCGAAGGCAGGCCGCCTGTTCATCCTCGGCAAGATGAACGAAGTGATCAGCAAGCCCGCCGACGACCTCTCCGTTTACGCCCCGCGTATCCTCAGCATCAAGATCAACCCAGAGAAGATCGGTGCGCTGATCGGCCCCGGCGGTAAGAATATCCGCTCGATCACCGAGGACACTGGCTGCAAGATCGACATTGAGGACGACGGCACCGTGTTGATCGCCAGTACCGACGGCGAGAGTGCCAAGCGCGCCATCGCTCGCATCGAAGCGATCACCAAGGATATTGAGATTGGCAACACCTACCTGGGCAAGGTGGTCAGCATCAAGCCCTATGGCGCGTTCGTGCAGATCGTTCCTGGCAAGGACGGTATGGTTCACGTCAGCGAACTGGCTGACTACCCCGTTGATCGCGTGGAAGATGTTGTCACCGTTGGCGACGAAATCCACGTAGTCGTCACCGACGTAGACGAGCGCACTGGCAAGGTCAGCCTCAGCCGCCGTGCCGTCCTCACCGGCGAGATGCCCAGCCAGCGGCAGCGGCCTGCTGGTGGTGGTGACCGTGGTGGCGACCGTGGCGGCGACCGTGGCGGCTACGGCGGCGACCGTGGTGGCGACCGTGGTGGCGACCGTGGTGGTTATCGCGGAGATCGTCCCGCCGGGGATCGTCCCGTTGGTGACCGACCCGCCGGGGATCGCCCCGCTGGTGACCGACCCGCTGGTGACCGACCCGCTGGTGACCGTCCCGGTTGGGGCAGCGGGGATCGCGGCCCGCGCCGCTAAATAGCAGCAAGTAGGGGCGTGCCGCGAGGTACGCCCCTCTTTGCATCCTTAGGACAACACACCTCCTTCTTGTGCGAACCCCAACCTCTCCAAATCTACTTGGCTAGCGGAGGAGCTGACCATGCCGATCATGCTGCATCTGGCCGATGCCCGCAACGGTAAGCGCATTTTGCGGGTCGGGATCAAGGGCCACGCGCACCAACTCTGGCATAACGGCAGGCTGCTCGCGTTGCCAAAGGCTGTCTACTGCCTGCCCGTAATGCCCGACTTCTACGCTAGCCACCAGTGGTTGCGCGAACTGAAGCGGCAAGGGGTGCGGACTATCCTCGGTAGCTACTTTCGCCTACCCGACGATGAGCCAGTCTGGTTGGGGCATTATGGTCGCGAACACCAGCAGGTTAGCGCAGCCGAAGCCAGCAAGTTGATCAGCACAGCAGCCGACCCGCTCGGCTACGAGGTAGTCGTACCACGCTCTATCCAGCGCGGTGAACTCCAGCGGCTGCGTAACCTGCCACAGGTCGTCGGCTGGCGGTTCTACCCGAAAGCCCACGACCAGCTCCCGCTGAGGACGCGGATTGCGGCGGCTTGATCGGCGCGCCCGGCGAACATGGCTACCGCCGCCGCCTGCGCCAGTACAATCGTAGCTACCAGCGCAAACAGCAACATCTTGCAGACAGTGCAGATGATTCAAATCCAACGTTAGGTTGCATCTTTGCATCCGCTTGCTGTATAATACGCACGCCTTGAGAAGGCAGGCCCACACTCGCTAGAAGGATGCTTCATGCTGATGACCACTTTGGGGGAGATGCTGCGCTCGGCGCGAGAGGAGCAGAACATCACGCTGGCTGACGCGGAACACGAAACGCGCATCCGCAGTCGCATCCTGGTCGCTCTCGAAGGTGACGATGCGACTGAAATGCCCGCTCCAGTCTACGCTCGCGGTCTGCTCCGCAACTATGCTGACTACCTCAAGCTTGACCCCCAAGAAGTGATCTCTACCTACGAGAAGCAGTACGCCCCCAGTAGCAAGTCAGAGCGCAGGCCGCTCGGCGGTGGCAGTAGCAGCAACACCAGCAATGGCAGCCAGCCGACAGTAATCCGCCCATCAGTCACCCGCCTGCCCGCCAGCACTGGTACGATCCGCACTGAGTTGCGCTACCCTCCCAGCATCCTCGCCGTTCTTGTTGTGGTGGTCATCCTCGCCTTCGCTGCCATCTTCGTCTACAACTTGGTCGCCAGCAACAAGCCTGCGCCGATCCCCGCCGTGGTCAACAGCACAGCGGTTGCCAGTCCCATTCGCCTCGCCGCCGCGACCAGTACAGTTGCCATCGGCTTCCTGCTGCCTACCCCGACCAGCGCGATCAGCAACAGCGGGGCTGTCCCGCCCACCGCCGCTTCACCGCTGCTAGCCTCACCCACCTCCGCCCTGCCCAACCCCTCTGTCGGCCAGGGTACGCCAGCAGTCAGCCCTGGCATCTACGCCAGCCCTACCAACTCGCCGGTTGGCGGCAGCCAGCCGCTTGCCCCCATCGCCACCACGACAGCCACGCCCGCCTCCGCCAAAACTACCCCCGTCCCCGGCCAGGTCAGCCTCAGCCTGCGTGCTACTAGCCCCTCCTGGATTCAGGTGCGGGTTGACGGCGTGCAAGTCTATCAGGGGACTTTGCAGACCGGCCAGACCCGCCAGTTCGCGGGCAAGCAGACGATCTATCTCTCCACTGGCAACCCTGGTGGCCTCTATGCCACCTACAATGGGCAGGGGATCGGCGTTCTCGGCGCAATCGGCAAGCCACTCTCCCGCACCTTCACTGCTGCCCCAAGCTGAGTTCGGGTTCAGGGCAAGCTGGTGGCAGGCTAGCAACCAATAGGATATTATCCACGCTGCCAACCTATCGGCTGCTTCCCCTAGATGTCCTCTCCGCTAATTAGCGATCTTGCCCCCGAAGTTGGTATAATAGAGAGACTATCAGCCTAAGACGCAGGAGCCAATTTCATGCCAGCCAGCAATTCTTTCGATGTGGTTTCCGAATACGACAAGCAGGAGATGACCAACACGGTTGACCAGACCGACCGCGAGATCAAGACCCGCTACGACCTGAAGGACGCGAAGTGTTCGATCACCCTCGCCGACGAGAAGATCGAACTTACCGCCGAGTCCGAGTACCAGCTAAACACGATCTACGACCTCTTGCAGAGCAAGGCGATCAAGCGCGGTATCAGCCTCAAGGTCTTCAAGCGCGACAAGGTAGAGGATGCCAGCGGCGGGACGGTGCGCCAGACGATTGAACTGGTCAAGGGTATCGCCGACGACCTCGCCAAGCAAATCTCTAAGCAAATCCGCGAAGCCTTCCCCAAAGCGCAGAGCCAAATCCAGGGCGAGTCGCTACGGGTGACCAGCAAGAGCCGCGACGAACTGCAAGAGATCATCACCTTCCTCAAGGGCAAGGACTACCCTGTTGCCCTGCAATTCAACAACTTCCGCTAAATCGGCGGCCTGCAAGCAAGGCGGTTGCAAGTTCCAGCCACAAGCTGCCACCTTGCTCATCAACCACAGCCCCCATCCTTATTGTACCCCTTGGTCGTCACCCTCTTTCAGTTGGTTTATGGAGAAGTAACATTGGACATTATAGAGAAGCCGATCAAAGCGAATCCGAAGTTCAACATAGTCAGTCTTGGTTGTGAGAAGAACAATGTGGATAGCGAAGGGATCGGCCAGATGTTGCGCGGGGTTGGCTATGCAGCCACCGCCAACGCAGACGAGGCCGACCTGCTGATCGTCAACACCTGCGGCTTCCTTGAACCTGCCCGCCGCGAAGCAGTCGCAACCCTCAACCAACTGGCCGCCAACAAGCGACCGGGCCAGACCTTGATCGCCGCTGGCTGCATGGTCGAACTCTATAAGGATCGCATCCAGGCCGAAGTGCCAGGCCTGGATGGGCAGGTGGGCGCACGTAACTGGCCCGAAGTGACCAATCTCGCCCTCGAACTGGGCCGCTTCAAGGGCATGATCCCCCTGCTACCCGCCCTGCCGCAGCAACTCGCCGCCGACTCTGCACTCGCCGACCTCTGCCCTACCCCCCCGGCTGCCGACCCGCAACTGACTGGCTTCGCCCGCAGAGCAACTGGCGCGACCGCCTTTGTCAAGATCGCCGAGGGCTGCAACGCCAAGTGTACCTTCTGCATCATCCCCCAGATTCGCGGCGGCCACGTCAGCAAGCCGCTGCCGCAGATCATCAACGAGGTGAAGGAACTGGCCGCCCAGGGCGTGCGCGAGATCATCTACATCTCGCAGGACAGTACCTACTACGGCATTGACCTTGGTATCCGCGAGGGGTTGGCTGGTCTGCTGGAGGAGACGGCGCGCCAGGTGCCACAGATCGAACTGATCCGCATCATGTACGCCTACCCCGCCCGCGTCAGCCCCAGGCTGATCGAAGCGATGCGCGACATCCCACAGGTCGCCAAGTACCTGGATATGCCTCTGCAACACGGCAATGTTGACACCCTGCGGCGGATGAAACGGCCCAGCAACATGACCCGCGTGCGCCAGGTGTTGCACGACCTGCGAAGCGGCATCCCTGATCTGGCGATCCGCACCACCTTCATCGTCGGCTTCCCTGGCGAAACCAACGCCGAGTTCGACGACCTGGTAGGCTTCATCAATGAAGGCTGGTTCGACCACGTCGGCGTGTTCATCTACTCGCCAGAAGAAAAGAGTGTCTCCTACAACCTTGAGGGCCACCTGCCAGAGCGGGTCAAGCTGAAGCGGCGCAAGCTGGCAATGGCGGCCCAGCAGACGATCAGCCAGCAGCGTAATACTGCCCTGGTCGGCAAGCCTCTACGGGTGCTGATCGAGGGAGAGGGCGAGATCGAGGAGGAAAGCGCAGGAGGGCGCAAGCGGCGGCATCGGCCCAGCGAGGTGCAGAAAATCTACGTGGGCCGCAGCTACCGCGAAGCCCCTGAAGTGGACGGCTACATCTTTATCCAGCCGCGCAAGGGCCAGGAGTTGCAGGTCGGCCAGTTTGTGGACGCGACGATCAGCCACGCCGAGGAATACGACCTCTGGGCGCAGGTGTAAGCCGCCGTGCAGCAGCTTCAGTCAGCAGGCCCCTCACTCAGCGGAGGGGCTTCTGCTTGCCGCCCGCCGCAGCCCGTCCCTGGGTATCACCGCCAAAAGGCCAAGTTCGATCAGCAACGAACTGCGGGCCGCACTAGCCTGCCTTCAGTCAATCCAAAATGGAAGAAGGGATGTAAGCCGCTAGGCCCACACCCCCTCCCCTGCTGCACTTGCTGCCTGGGTCTAGCCCTTGACCCCGCCGAGGGTCAGGCCGCTGACCAACCAGCGCGAACTGTAGAAGAACAAGGCCATCACTGGCACCGCCACCAGCACCGAGGCGGCGGCGAAGTTGCCCCACTCGCTGGTAAACTGACCGATCATCGTCTGGAAGCCGACCGGCCAGGTGGTGATCTGCGCCTTCGTGGTGGTGTCCACCCGATTGAAGATCAGGCTGGCTACTAGGTATTCGTTCCAGGCCTGGGTGAAGTTGAACAGGGCGGCAATCGCCAGGGCGGGGGTAGAGAGCGGGACGATTACTCGCCAGAAGGCCCCCAGCTTGGTTGTGCCGTCCACCTCAGCAGCTTCCTCCAGGTCGCGGGGGATGGTGTCGTAGTAGCCCTTCAGCACCCACACGCTGAACGGCACCGCGCTCACCGAGTAGGCGAAGATGATGCCCACGTAGCTACCGACCAGGCCGAGGCGGGCCAGCATGATGTAGATCGGCACGATCAGCATCGTCGCAGGGATCATCTGGTTCGCCAGCAAGAAGATCATACCACTGCTGCGGCCTGCGAACTTGAAGCGGCTGAAGGCGTAGGCGGCAGTGCAGGCCAACACCACGCCGACCAGCGTCACCGAGAGGGTGATGATCATGCTGTTGAAAATCCAAGACCAGAACGGCTTCTTGGTCAGCACGTTGTCGAAGCTCTGCAAGGTCGCACCTGCTGGGATGAACCAGAGGTCGCCGGTCAGCAGCTTGTCGCCGGGGCGTAGGGCCACCCCGATCACCCGTAGGCAGGGGTAAGCTGCGATAACGCAGGCAATTATCAGGGTGATGTGGATCAGCAGCCGCTTGAAGGGACTGTCGCCCCGCGTACTCTGGAAGAACCCTGTACGTGGCTTGACCGATAGCTGGGTCTGGCTCTGCGCGGGCTGCGCGACGGTACTTTGCATCTGAGAGGGGTTAGTCTGTGCCATTAGCTCTCATACACTCCTTTCAGCCCGCCATTAAAGCGGATCCAGATGATCGCAAAGATCAGCAGCAGCACGAAGATCACCAGCGAGAAGGCGGCGGCCACCGCATAGCGACCCAGTTCGGAGAAGATACGGAACAGCCCGGTGACCAGGATGTTCGTCTTACCCTGGTTGTCTACCAGGTAGATCACGTTGAAGTTGTTGAAGGTCCAGACGGTGCCGAGGACGATGATCGGGGTCATTACTGGCTGTACCAGAGGGATGGTGATCGCCCGGAACTGTTGCCAGCCGCTCGCCCCGTCGATCTCGGCTGCCTCGTAATACTCGCGAGAGATGCTCTGCAAGCCGCCAAGGATCGAGATCATCATGAAGGGGATGCCCAGCCAGATGTTGACGATGCAGACCATCACGAAGGCCCAGGTGCTATCGGTGTGCCAGTTTGGTACGTCCTGGAAGCCGATAGTGCGGAGGAAGTTGTTGATGAATCCGTACTGCGAGTTGAACTCGCCCTGAAAGGTGAGGGCGGCGATCACGCCAGGGATCGCCCAGGGCAGGATCAGGATCGTGCGGTAGATACCCTTGAAGCGCATTTCGCGGTTGAGCAGCAGGGCCAGGCCGAGGCCGCCGAGGACGTGGAAGGCAACGTTGATTACCGTCCACAGCACAGTGATGCCGAGCAGGTTGAAGAACCCGGAGTTGCCGTCGGAGAGCAGTGGCGCACTGAAGATACGCCCGTAATTGTTGGCCGCTTGGTCTAGGCCGAACTCAGGCTTGCCAAAGACGATGTTGTTGCGCGTCGCGTTGGTGAACGAGAGGTAGATGGTGTAGATGAAGGGGTAGATCACCAGCAGCGCAACTGAGATCACGCTGGGGGCGATCAGCATATAGGCCATGCTAACGCGAGGCTGCATCACTGCGCCGAGCATCATCAGGAACATGGCAACACCAGCAACAAGGGCGAAAGGCCATTCGTTGATCAGGAGTAGCTCTTTGCTGTTCGCGCTACCGTTAAAGTTGAAGTTGTACATCGCCACTGCTGTGATCACACCAATGCCGACCAGGGCAGCGGCTTTGAAGCCCGCGATTACCCCGGCGACCAGCAGTTCTGCGACGACGAAGATGATCAGCCACTTCAGTTGGCCGCTGTCCAGCAGGTCTGTACTCTTGGGGTTGCGGCTGCTGAGGACCGCGAAAGCACCAAGGCCCGCCAGTGCTAGCGGCGCGAACAGGCGCAGGACGCGGTTTTCCTTTGCGCCATTGGAGACGACAAGGTAGAGCAAGCCTTCAACTACGGCGATAAAGGCGACAAACAGCAGGATGAAACGTCCAATATCGGCAAACGCTGTGGATACCTGTTGACCGGAGGGCATCGCAGACCTCACTTTCTTGAGGGCGGGTGCGGATAAGCGGGTTGCGGGTTGCAAAGAGGGGCGGGGCTTGAAGCTCCGCCCCCGTCTAAGCTACTACCGCTGGATTGGGGCTATTGTAGCAGCGTTGTCAAGCAGCCCCCCACCAACCCCCCCACGAGGGGGAGGCAAGTTGGGGGTGCGACTTTACGGCTGGATGTCCTTAGCGCAGGTGTTGTAGCTGGTCTGCATCTTCTTGGCAGCCGAAGCAGGGGTGTCCTTGCCGCCCAGTACGTCCTGAAGCGGGGACTTCTCAGCGTCGAACACGCAGCGCATCTGCGGCACAACTGGCTGGGGCTTGCCCTTCTCCAACTGGGCAATGCTGCCAGCTAGGATCGGGTCGTTGGTGATCGCCGGGTCGTTGCGGGCCTCGGTCAGCGAGGGGAGGCGGTTCTGGGTCTTGGTAAAGTCCAGTTGCACTTCCTTGCTGGTCAGGTAGTCCACGAACAGCTTGATGCCCTTCATCTTGTCCACGTCCTGGCTGGCAGGCTGGGCGATCATGATGTAGACACCAGCGACCATCGGGGCTGGGTAGAGGCCAGTCGCGTCGATCTTCGGCATTGGGGCAATACCGAGTTCGAGGTTGGCCTTGACGCTATCGGTCAGGTAGCCGCTAATCGACCAGTCGCCGTTGATCAGCATGGCAGCACGGCCATCCTTGAACAGTTGGTCGGCGGTGTTGTAGTCGGCTTCAGCCGGGAGAATCTTCTCCTTGTCCTTCAGGTCGCTGAGGAACTGGAGGGTCTTGACCATCTCTGGCGTGTCGAGGGTACCCTTCGCCTTAGTTGCGTCGGAGGGGTCGCTGAGCGGCCAGCCGCCGAAACCAGCAAGGAAGGGGTTGAGCCAGAAGGGTTCGGTGAAGTTCCAGACCAGGCCGTACTTGGCCTGGTTGCCACTGCCGCTGGTAAGGGGCTTGGCGGCGGCGATCAGTTCGCTCCAGGTCTCTGGTACCTTGCTGATCAGCTTCTTGTTGTACATGAGCATCAGGTGGTTGCCTGCGCTGAGGGGAATGCCCCAGACCTTGCCGTTATACTTGGCCGCTTCTGCTGCTGCGCCAATGAACTTGTCGTTGTAGCTAGCCTTGAAGTCGGTGCTGTCCAGGTCGGCCACCAGGCCACCAGGGGCGAACACACCCACATGGTCGCTAACAGTCCAGAGGATATCCGGGGTGTTCTGCGGGTCCTTGGCGAGCAGGGCATTCGGGAACTGGCCTTTAATGTCTTCTACACCCTTGTTGATCACCACGATGTTGTAGTCGGGGTTCTTCTGGCTGAAGGTCTTGGCGGTGTTGTTGACCCAGGTAAGGGTAGGCTCGCCTTCTTTTGTCCACATGATGATCGTGAACTTGGCGTTGGGGTTAGAGGCCTGCGGCGGGATCGCAGTGGCGGTCGGCTCTGGCAGCTTGGTTGCCTCAACCATTGTGGTCGCGGTCATCATGGCGGTGCCAGTCATCATCGGGGTCATGTCCATCATGGGGGTACCCATCATGGCGGTGCCAGTCATCATCGGGGTCATGTCCATCATGGGGGTACCCATCATGGCGGTGCCGGTCATCATCGGGGTCATGTCCATCATGGGGGTACCCATCATGGCGGTGCCGGTCATCTCCGGGGTCATCATTGCACCCTTGCTGGGGGTCGGCATGACTGCGGTTGCGGCCATCATCGCGGTGGTGGCACTGGCAGCGGCAGCAGGCTTGCTGGTGGCAGTTGGGCTGGCAGCGTCACTACCACAGGCAGCCAGAATGAAGCTGGCAACCAAAAGCGCGGCGAATGCGCGCATCATCTTAGGCATTGCTAGAGATTCCTCCTTGTGGGTACTACTTCGGTCGCGGGGCCGGTTGCGCGAAGCAAGCGGGCCATAATTTGCGGATGTGCCTCTAAGTGTTTGTTGCCGCGGCTGCCTTACCCAGGGCTGCTCAGCTAGTTACCCTCCTCTCCCCAGCTTGCTCTTAGTTCTACGCTGAACGATTGGTTCATGTCTGACCGCTCACAAGTGGGTGGCGATCTCCAGGTTTGGCGATTTGAAGGTCTCTTGCAAGACCGTGGTTACGGCACCGACAGCAATAGCCTCGCGGCCCAAGTAGGCACGTACAATGGTGGTATGCTCCCAGGCAACGGGCAAGGCGCGTTGCTGCACAGTTTGGCGAATCGCATCGAGTAGGATGTCTCCAGCAGCAGCCGTGCCACCGCCTACAATCACCAGTCCTGGGTTGAGCAGATTGATCAGGCTACTGAGGGCAACCCCAATGTGCCGCCCGGCTGTGTGCAAGATTTCGAGGCTGTGGCGGTCGCCTGCATCGGCAGTGCGGACAATTTGCTCCACGCTAAAGTCGGCGGCGAGAGCCTGGTTGCTGAGGCTGCGCTGTATGGTGTTGCCAGTCATATGTGCCTCAACCAGTTGGTTGGCGGCACGGGCGGCAGCGACCAAAGCCTGACCGCCCGCCATTGCCTCAAGGCAGCCGTAGTTGCCGCAAGTGCAGCGTGGCCCGTCCTCGTCAATGGTGATGTGACCGATCTCGCCTGCACTGCCTACTTCACCGCGATAAACCTGGCCGTTAAGGATCAGGCCGCAACCAATACCAGTACCAACCTTGATATAAGCAAAGTTGTCATGTTGCTGACCAGCCCCGCGCCACTTCTCGCCGAGTGCGCCGAGGTTAGCGTCGTTGTCAATGTAGATTGGGCGGCCCAGTTCCAAGCGCAAGCGGTTGCGGAAGGGATAGTTGTGCCAACCGGGCATGATCGGTGGCATCACCAACGTCCCCTGCTTCTGGTCGAGCGGCCCAGGTATGCCCACGCCCACCCCAACCACCTGCTCCAACTGCACTCCCCCCTTCATTACTATATCGTGGACGGCTTTTACGATAGCGGGGAGGACAACATCAGGCCCGTCGGCCACGCTGATCTGACGATCATGCTCGGCTAGCACACGCCCCTCAAGGTCGGTGAGGATTGTGAGCAAGTGGGTTGCTCCCAGGTCTACCCCGACGACATAGCCCGCCTGGTAGTTGAAGTTGACCAGGATCGGGCGGCGGCCCACCCGTGAGGGGCCAGTACCAGACTCCTCTACCACCTCCTGCTCTAGCAGTTCGGTGATGATGTTGGAGACGGTGCTGCGGCTGAGTTGAGTGCGCTTGGCAATCGCGGCCCGGCTGATACTGCCTTCCTGGCGGATCAGGTTGAGGACAATCGCCTTGTTCAATTCGCGCATCAGGCCCAGGTCGGCAGTGTTCCCGGCTTTAGGCGGTGTCATCATTGTCACGCTTGTGCGGCTTTCGCAGAATATGTTGGTTTTGTTGTAGGTTAGTACCTGGGTTGGCTATGATGATAGCACAAGCCCTTTAGTTTGTCAAGTGTGCAAACAAACCAATTCAGCTCAGTCTTGGGGGTGCAGAGTAACAGAGCAAGAGTCAATCGACCGCTGGGCAGCCCTGCCGCCGCCTGCTGCTCAATGTATGTGCGCAGGTGGCGGCCAACGTACTCTGCCAGCTTGACTGGCACCGCATTACCAATCATCTGCTCCTGATCTGTCTTGCTGCCGAGCAGCACAAAGTCTGGGGGGAAGGTCTGGATCATGCTCCGCCCTCATTATAGCATAACAGGTGCTTCGCTCAAGCTACTTGCTGCTAACCCTACCATGCTGTATACTCCCCTCGTGGTGGCACGACCGCCCACGCAGCGAGGAGACAGCAGTGGCTAACCTGATCACGGTGGCACGCATCATCGTTCTGTTTATTACCATTGCGATTATCTACATCCAGACCCCGGTCGCTCTCTATATCGGTCTGGTGCTGACGGTCATCGTCTTTGTCAGCGATGCGCTCGACGGCTACGTGGCCCGCAGGCGCGGCAGTGCCAACGAGTTCGGAGCGGTATTCGACATTGCAGGCGACCGCATTGTAGAAAATGTCTACTGGGTTGTGCTGGCCCAGATCAACCCGCTCGGCCTGGTGCCAGTTTGGATGGCCCTGGCAACGATCACCCGCAGCTTCATCGTGGACGGCTTGCGGAGCATGGCCCTGATGCAAGGCAAGACCGCTTTTGGCGAGAAAACGATGATGACCTCGAAGTTCGGCGCGTGGCTGGCGGCTAGCCGCTTCAACCGTGCCGTCTATGGCATAGCAAAGGTAGTAGCCTTCTGCTGGGTGCTGCTAGTCTACGCCCTCAACTTGCAGGCCCGCTCCAACCCCGGCTCTGCCTTCGCTGACTTTTGGCGGGACACGCAGGGCATCTTCACCGCTCTCGCCACTTTCTTCCTCTACTTCACTGTCATCTATATGTTGGCCCGTGGGCTGGTCGTGGTCTGGGATGGCCGCTGGATGTACCTGCCCGGCCCTCGTTCGCTAGCCAAGCCGATCCCCGCCAGCCAACCGACGGAGCAAAAGTGATGCACGAACCAAACGCTAGCATTACTGCTGCTCCCCAGCCGATCAAAGACAGCGGCGTGGCTGCCGTGTTCGACGTGGATCGCACCCTGGTGGCGCAGACGACGACCGAGCGCATCTTCATCCGCTATCTCCTGCGACACGGGGTGATCAACCCGCTGGGGGTGGCCCGCACTGGCCTGCACATCCTCAGCCGCCTGCCGCAGAGCAGCCCCTTTGACACAGTGCGCCACAACCGCGTCTTCATGCGTGGCATCAAGGCGGCGCGGGCGAAAGAGTTGGCCCGCCTGATCTTTGCCACCCACATCCTGCCACTGGTTGGGCCAGAGGCGATCCGCCAGGTAGACTGGCACCATGCCCAGGGCCATGCTGTCATCCTCCTCAGCGGCTCGCTGGACTTCTTGCTTGAGCCACTGCGTGAGAAGCTGAAGGCCGACTATCTGATCTCCACCCACCTGGAGGAGGACGGGCGCGGGCTGCTGACGGGCCGCATCGTTGGTCTGCACCCATACGGCCCACACAAAGCTACCCTGCTCAAGGAACTGGTGGCCGAACGTGGCTTCGACCTCAGCCAGTCCTATGCTTACGCCGATCACTACTCGGATGTAGAGTTGCTCTCGCTGTTCGGCCACCCGGTCGCGGTCAACCCGCACCCCCGCCTGCGCGAGTATGCCGCCGCGCATGGCTGGCCGATCAAACACTTTCCGCTTGGAGAACAATCTTGAAGCGCATCCTCTCTCTAATCTTCGTTGCCTTGCAAGCGGCGGTCGTCGCCCTGTTTGGCTACCTGGTCGTCCAGTACTTTGGCCTGCGCGAGCGGCGGGGCGGCCCGATCATGGTGATCGGCCACCGGGGAGCGAGCAAGTATGCCCCAGAGAACACGATCTCTGCCTTCAAGCTAGCGATTGAGCAGGGGGCCGACGCGTTTGAACTTGACGTGCAGCAGAGTGCGGACGGCGAACTGGTGGTGATCCACGACAACGAATTGGATCGCACCACTGACGGCATTGGCTGGCTCGGTTTCTACAACTTCGCCGACCTCAAGCAGCTAGACGCTGGCTCCTGGTTCGACCCGCTCCACAAGCGTGAGAAGCTGCCGACCTTGAAGCAGGCGATCACCACTGCCCGCGAACGAGGGGTAGGCACCTACATCGAACTAAAAGACCCTGCCCTCTACCCTGGCATGGTGCAGCGGGTGGCCGACCTGCTAGCCGCTGAAGGCTGGACGCGGCCTGGGCAGGGCATTGCGATCTCCTTCGACCACGCTGCGATTTCTGCCCTGCGCGCCCTCAACCCCGAACTCACCCTCGGCGCGCTATTTGGCCCCTGGCGCGGGCCGCACTGGGCGACCGCTGCCAGCTTGCAGGCGATTGGCAACCCCCAGTTGGTGTTGCCGCACTGGGCCAGCGTGCTGCGCGACCCTTATATGGTGCGCCGCCTGCATCGGCTCGGCAAGCTGGTAGTAGTCTGGACGGCAGACGCGCCCTGGGCCGCCCGAATGCTGCAGTACGTCGGCGTGGATGGCATCATCACCAACAACCCGGATTTGGTGATCGCTGCTACCGCGCCACTGGCAGAGCTAGTTTGAGTGGCGTAGCCTGGGTTTGGCCTCTGCCGCTTCCCTTATGCGCCGCTGCTTTGATATAATAGGGGTAGCGTGACTTTGTTTTAGCAGAAAGGCTGTACTTTGTCCTTCTTTGATAGGGTCAAGGGGAAGATCGTCTTTTCGGTGATCATCGGCGTGCTGCTGATCGCCACCCTCAGCTTCTTCGCCGACTTCAACAAGCTGGGCGACACCCTACGCGGCTTCCACTGGGTCTTGCTGCCAGTCATCTTCGGCCTCACCCTCTTTAACTACCTGCTGCGCTACCTGAAGTTCGACTACTATGTGCATCTGGTGGGCGCGAACGATGTAACCAAGACCGAGAGTGGCCTGATCTTCTTCAGTGGCATGACTATGGTGATGACCCCCGGCAAAGTGGGTGAACTGCTCAAGGCTTATCTGCTGCGGCAGGTACGCGGGGTGCCAATCGCTACCGCTGCTCCTATCGTCCTTGCCGAGCGGATGACCGACGGCATCGCCATGATGCTGCTGGCGGTGATCGGCTTCGGGCTGCTGCTGCTAACTTCGGCTGGCGACAATGCGGCGGCGGCTGGTTCGTTCTGGCTGATCCTAATTTTCGTGATTGTAGGCTACGCCTTCGTGATTGCCCTTTCGCAGAACAAGCGGCTGGCAACCTGGTTCATCGGCCAATTGCAGCGGCTGCCAGTAGTTGGCAAGCGGCTAGGCTTTATGCATGAACTGTTCGATAGCACCAACAAGCTGCTCAACATTAAGGCTCTCAGCATCGCCAGCCTGCTTGGCTTCATCTCCTGGGCGGGCGAGTGCGTAGCCTTCTACTACGTGCTGATCGGCCTCGGCATCCCCGCCTCCTGGAACCTGCTGTTCATTGCTACCTTCATCCTCGGTAGTACCAGCATTGCGGGGGCGGTTAGCGGCTCGCCTGGCGGCCTCGGCGTGTCCGACCTGGCTATTGTCGGCGCACTACTCGCCCTCGCTCGCCCTCCTTTCCTGCCCGACTACACGATCAACGAGTCCACCGCCATCGTCGCCACCCTGCTGATCCGCTTTGCCACCCTCTGGTTCGGCGTACTCTGTGGCATCGTTGCCACCGTTATCTTCTACCTGCGCTACGGTAGCATCGGCAAGCTAGAAACGAGCGAAATCACTTGAGCCTGGAGCCTAGATTTTGGCACTTGCGTCCGCTGCTGCGCAGGCTGCTTGTGCTTGCCTGCCTGCTACTGGCTGGCTGCGAGGGGAGTGGCAGCACGCTTCTGAGTGACATATCGGCTACGGATGGGCAGTTGCAGGTTAATGGGCAGCGCGAGACGCGTACTACCGTCAACGCCATCGACTTTGGCTACAGCCTGGCGCGCACCGCCAGCCTGGAGAGCTACCTGGAGGGGCGCACCCAGCGGTTTCTCGTGCGCCCAACACAGGAGAGGGCGGTGGGTAGCTACCAGTACCACTTTGATGGGGTACTACCAACGGGTGGCGCGGGTGGCGTGGTCGCGCAGGCGGTGCCGGTTGGCAGCTATCGGCTGGCGGTCACGGCAACCGCTGGCAGTGAGGTGCTGGTTCGGCGTAGCCCTGAGTTTCAGGTGGTCGCCAGCGATACCGAGCCTCCGCGCTTCGAGCGGTTTAGTGCGCCAGTCCCAGCGGTCGTTTCGCCCAACAATGACGCTATCAGCGACACCTTGCCCCTCAACTATCGGATCAGCAAGGATGCCCGCGTGATTGGCTACGCTACCGACTTGAGCGGCACGCGCACCATCTTTCAGCCCGCGACCAGGGTGCTGAGCGGCGAAAATACGCTCTACTTTACTGGCAAGCAGTTGGCTGGCGACGCGCCCCTGGCTGGCGGCAGCTACACCCTGACCGTGCGGGCCACCGACGCAGCGGGCAACATCAGCGAGCAGAACCTGCTAGCCCACGTCGAGGGCGGTGGCACGGCGGCGGCGCAGATAGTCAAGGTTGAGATCGGCCCGCCCGACATCATTCGTGGCGACGTGAACGGCGGGGTGATCACCGTCAGCATCACGGTCAAAAACACGGGGACGACCACGCTGAACACCCAGGCTCCCGATCCTGGCTACGAGTACACCACCAATGACAGCTATGCCAGTGTCGGCAAGGCAGACCAGCCGGGCTTGTGGCGGGTAGGGCTGGACTGGAACAACAACCGCGGTGGCGACGGCGCAGCCTACCGCTATCCCTACCGCTGGGGCTTTGGCAAGCCACTGCTAGCGGGCGAAACGGTGACGGTAGTAGGGAGAGTACGCGTCCTCAAGCAGGAGGAGTTTATGACCTTCTACGCCGCGATCCTGCAAGAGGGCGTACAGATCATCAACGACAGGGCCGGGGCGACGGTGATCCACGTCCACTGAGCGGCCCCACCCTCATCTTGTCGCTCGGTCTAGCTAGCTGCCGCTCTCCATCCCGCGCTTGACCGCCTGCACAGTGCGGCTTAGTTCACTAGCTACCGCCTTGCCGATCACCGCATTGGCGACCCCGCCGAACAACCCCTTGCGTGGTACACACTCCAGGCTCTCGCTCAGGCGCGTTTGGCCCTCGCCCACCGCCTCATAGCGGATCGTCATCTCGCCGCTGACATCGCCCTGCATCTGGATTTTCACCCACTGGGCTGCCTCCTGCTGCTTGCGAACAAAGTGGGTGGTTAGCTTGAGGCCCAGCACGCGGCTGGTCACGTCCCACTCGCCGCCTACCTGGATTGGGTCGCCGACAACATTGGTGTATTCGCCGACGAAGGTAGGCCAGTTGGCAAGGTCGGACATCCAGGCGTAGACCTGGTCTGGGCTGGCATTGATTGTTGCGCTCTCCTCGATCTTTTCCATAACCGCTTACCTGCCTCCATGTTGCGCTTGACTGCCTCGATGTTCTTGCGGATCGTCCCCTTGACCGCGTTCTGGGTCACGAGGTCGGCGAGCGGGCCGAACAGCCCCTTGCGTGGGATGTAGTCTACCCAGTGAGTGAGCAGGGTGTTGCCCCTGCCGTCTGGCTCGTAGCGGGTGCCAAACTCGCCTCTATTATAGCACAAGCGGCGGTGGCTGCACCCGAACCAGCCGTTTTGTGGTATACTCTCCTTTGCCTGTTTGAGGCACCAGGAAGGGAAAGGATCGCTTGAGCGGAGGCAAAGAAAAGCTGAAGATATTGATGATTGCCCCCACCTCGTTCTTCTCGGACTATGGGGCGCACGTGCGGCCCTATGAGGAGATCATCGCTTTGCAGGCTCAGGGCCACCAGGTAGTAGTCTGCACCTATGGCAGCGGCAACCCAGTACCAGGGGTGGACATCCGCCGCGCCAAGTTGACTGGGCGCAGTCAGGTGAGCATTGGCTCATCTAAGCGTAAGATGCTGTTCGACATCCTCCTTTTCTTTCGCACCTTGTGGACGGCGTGGAGCTTCCGGCCCGATATCATCCACGCGCACCTGCATGAGGGGGCGTTGATCGGCCACTTCACCCGTCTGTTCTACCCCCTGCACAACGCCCCGGTGATCTTCGACTACCAGGGTAGCCTGACAGCAGAGATGGTAGACCACCGCTTTATGCGTAAGAGTAGCCGCTTCTACAAGCCCTTCCGTCTACTAGAGACCTTCATTGACCGCCTGAGTGGGGCGATCATCGCCAGTTCGCACAACGCGGCCAGCCTGCTGCGCCAGGAGTACCACGTGCGGGCAGAGCGCATCTTCACCATTGGCGACGGGGTAGATACCAGCCGCTTCTGCCCGCCAACCGGCGCAGCGCAAGCAGAGGTGGCGGTCCTGCGGGCCAGCCTCGGCATCCCAGCAGAGCGCAAGGTGTTTGTCTACCTGGGCAAGCTCGCCCCCTACCAGGGAACGGATTTGCTGCTAGAAGCGGCGAAGCTGCTGCTGCCCGACCACCCTGACTACCACTTCCTGGTGATGGGCTATCCTGGCGCGGACGACTATCGGCGGCTGGCTGAGTACCTGGGGCTGGGCGCACACGTCACCTTCACCGGGCGCATCCCCTACGCCGAGGCACACCGCTACCTGGCAATCGGCGATGTGGCCGTAGCTCCCAAGCTGTCGGAGACAGAGGGGGCGGGCAAGATCGCTAACTACATGGCGACCGCCCTACCCACCGTCACCTTCGACACCCCAGTGGGCCGCGAGTTCCTGGGCGACCAGGGCTACTACCCAGTCAGCACCGATGCTGCCGCCCTTGCTGCTACGCTGGACGCAGCTATGTGCGACCCGCAGCGGGTGCAGCGCGGCCTGGCTCTACGGCGCAAGGCGATCATGGAGCGTAGCTGGCAGCGGGCAGCGAAGGACATAGTGAGCGTTTACCAGATGGCGCGGGCGCAGCAATTTACCATGCTCGACCGCCTACGAACCCAGCCTCACTCGCTGCCCTCGGCGAAGGGCAAGCCTGGTGAATAACTAGCGTTTTTGCCCAACTCTCTACCAAAATAGGTAGGCCGCCAGCCGCCCTTGTGCCTGCGTAACTTACCAACTCCTTACCAACAAGTCTACAAGTCCGCCCCGCCAACAAACTGCCACCACCCCCTTTGTTGAAGCGCAAGCCCTTGCGTGCTATACTTAGATGGTGGCAAAGCTGGCAACAGGTTGTGCTACCCTGGTCAGGAGCGCGGGCATGAACATCGGTGATAGCATTATTTTTGAACAACGTGAAAACACAATCAGCAGCAGCCGCTTCCTGGCGGGTGTAGTGGTGCTTGGTAGCGCAGTCACGCCCTTCTTCAAGAACACAGAAATCTGGCTGTTCGGCCTCTGGCTGATTGCCTACAGCCTCCTGTTCTTCTGGCTAAACCGCCGCCCGCTCACTCCGCAGCAGCAGCAGCAAGTGGCTCTCTACTCGCTTGTCCTCGACTTCCTCAGCGCGCTAGCCTTCCTGGTTGCCAGTGTCCTCTACCTGCCAGGCAGTGGGGTGCTGTTCTTCTACCTGGTGATCATCGAAGGGGCCTACCGCTACGGTTGGCGCGGCGCACTTTATACCATCCCTCCCTCGTTGGCAGCCTGCGGCCTGCTCTGGTTCGTCGCCCTGTGGCGCGACAATGCGAAGTACCTGCTCTCGGAAGTGCTGGTTCAACTGGGCGCACTACTCGTGCTGGGGCTGGGGCTGGCCGCCATTAGCTGGCAACTGAACCGCAACAACCGCTATCAACATCTGCTCGACAGCCTGCTCACGCTTGCCAGTTCGACTTCGCTGGATACGAAGGTGTTGGAAGAAGCGGCAGCGCAGGCGGCTTTGCTGCTCAAGGCGGATGCAGCCAGCATCAACCTGCACGACTTCGCCACTGGCGCAAGCAAGATCGCGGCTGGCTATCGCCTCTCACCCGCCTATATCAGCCAGCGTAAATTGCGCTTCCCAGCCGGGGAGCCTGGTAGCCGCTTCATCTTCAGCGATGATATGTTGGGTCTGGCCGGTGAACAGCACGACCTGATGCTAGCCGAGGGGCTGCGTTCGGGGGTGGGGGTACGGCTGACCACCGCACAAGGGGAGTTGCTTGGGATGCTCGCGGTCTACTCGCGGGGAACACGCAAGTTCAACAAGCTAGATGCCACCCTGCTGCTGCCTGTCGCCGACAAGCTAACTGGCCCGCTCAACTTCGTGCGCGAACGGCTGCACCTGGAGCAGCGGGTACGAGGCATGGAGGCGATCCAGCAAAGTGCCGCCGCCGTAGTCAGCGACCTTGACCTGCCCCAGGTCTTCAACACCATCCTTGACGCGATCAACGTCAACCTTGCCTTGGAGAAGGCGGCGGTCTTCCTGATGGATGAGCAGACTGGTGAGGGGCGGATCGTCAGTTGGCGTGGGCTGGCCGACGAGTACGTAACCAGCATCAATGCCGCCGCCTACAAGCCGGGCCACGACTCGGTGGCTGGGGCCGCGATCCTCAGCGGCAAGCTGGTCAGCACTGCCGATGTCAGCAGCGACGACCGCTATCCTCTGGCCCGCCAGTTGGCGAGGATGGGCGGCTACCGGGCGATGGTGGCGGTACCACTGCTGGTTGAGGCGGTGACGATTGGTGCGCTAGTTGTCTACGGCAGCCAGGCCCATCAGTTCAGCCCAGAGGATGAGCGGCTGCTGACCATCTTCGCGGGCTTTGCGGCGACAGCGATCAAGAACGCTCGGCTCTACGGTCAGTTGCAAGAGCAGAACAAACGCTTGCAGCAGCTTGACCACCTCAAGAGCGACTTCCTCGCTCGCCTCAGCCATGAACTGCGCTCCCCTCTGGCTGTCCTGCTCTCCTACGTCGAGGTGTTGGAAGATGGCAGCCTGGGATCATTGAACGAGCGGCAGCAGCACTTCCTGCGCACGATCCGCAATGCAGGTGTGGAGCAGCTATCCACCATTGAAGCGATGCTCAACCTCGCCCATCTGCAAGCCGACGCTGCGGTGTTCCGCCCAGAGCCGACTACCCTCTGCCCCTTCATGCAGATGGTGCTGGACGAGGTACGCCCCCGCGCTCAGAAAGCAAACATCACCCTCAGCAGCGAGTCTTGCACTGGGGACAGCCCCCGCGCGAAGTACAGAGTGTTGATCGACCCAATCATGATCCGCATTGCTTTGCTCAACCTGCTGATCAATGCGGTCAAGTTCAACAAACCCGGCGGCAACGTTGCGCTGACGGTTACCCAGGCTGGGGAGCCAGGCCAGGTCGTGGTCAGCGTGCGCGATAGTGGTTTGGGCATTGCCAGCGAGCATCTGGCGGGGATTTGGGATCGCTTCAGTCAGGTAGAGGATGCTTATCGGCGCAAGTACGGCGGGCTTGGCCTCGGCCTGCCTACCGCCCGCCAGATCATCGAGAAGCACGGTGGCCGCATCTGGGTGGAGAGCGAACCAGGGGTGGGCAGCACCTTCAGCTTCAGCCTGCCGCTTTACACTGGGGGTGATGTGGATGACGGCCCCAGCCCGCGCCCATTCATATTCGCCCCCCTTGCGCAGCCCACAGAAAGGGTCAGCCGATGATGCCACGCGACGGCAATGAAGATAAGGAGCGGTGGCTGGCGATCCGCACCGGCAGCTTCTGGGTGGTAGTCTCCCTCTTTGTCACCACTATAATCCTGGGTCTGCAAGGGCGATGGAACAGTGGCTTTGGCTCACGGGCGTTCGTGGCGACGGGGATCAGCGTGGCAATCTTCGGCCTGGTTACTGCCTTCAGTTGGCGGATGAGGCTGGATAGCTACCGCAGCGAGCGGCAGGCGCGCCTGAAGGCAGGGGCCGAGCAAATCTACAGCTACAAAGCACGGATCGGCTGGTTTACTGGCTTCGCCGCCACCCTGATGCTGGCGATCTTCGGTGCCGCCCTGCTGATCGGTATCTTCGGCAGCAGGTAAGGGGGCGAAGTCGGCGCGGTAGAGGCGTTCACCGGCTACGATCCGCCGCATTGCCTGTTTGCCGACCACTTCGCTGGCCGTATGTACGATGTCGTCGCGGCTCGGCTGACCGACGCGCAGGACGGTTTCATCCACCGTCACCTGGGCGATCATCTCCTCACTCACCACTGCACCGGCGGCAATCGTCACCCTGGCGGTGTACTCCGCCGCTGCTCTGCTCGGCTGCGTCTCTGGCATCACTACGTTGATGAACGCATTAGCTATCACCCAGGCGAAGGCGGCAGCCGCAACCACGCCGAGGGCAGCAAGCAGCAGCAGGGTAGCGCGGGAGCGACGGCTCAGGTTTCTCACAGCACATTCCTCGCTTTCAGTTCGAGATACTTGTTGATCAGCGAGACGTTCAGCCTGTCGGCTGGCACGTCGAGGGTCAGCACACCGCGTTGGTTCAGCACTTCCAGTACCTCGCGTCGCTCCTGAAGCAGCTTTTGGGCGGCCACCTGCTCGTAGACGGCTGCACTACTGCGCGGTGGGGTGGTTGCTGCCGCTACAACTGGCCCGTTGCTCATCGTCACTGTCAGCGGCAAGTGGCGGGGAGCCAGGCGGCTGACGTAGTTGACCAGAACGGTCGAGGCATCCTTGTCGATCAGGTCGGTAAAGAGGACAACCAGGGCGCGGCGGCGGTTCTTGAGGGCGAAGTAGCTGAGCGCGGCTGCGTAGTCC
>Ga0123337_10001889_pt1 | contig 25263 bp, 24 predicted proteins | sample frozenSSSSmetaG_FD_89792 | JGI IMG/M metagenome (GOLD analysis project Ga0123337, IMG submission 89792) | Glacier valley bacterial and archeal communities from Borup Fiord, Nunavut, Canada, to study Microbial Dark Matter (Phase II) -... | ecosystem: Environmental > Aquatic > Freshwater > Ice >...
GGAAGATTCTATGCATTCACACAGGCCTTTGAGCCTTTGTTTTAGGCTCTCTATATTATGAGAGGCCTGCTCTAGATTAGATAGTTTTACAATCAAGCAATTCAAATCATTCATTTCTACATACTTATCATTTAAGATTTTCAATGCACATTACTTATTAGCTGTCTGCTGCGATCAGGTAGAGGACAGAAGGCGTTTGATTAAACATCTCTATGTACCTATTATTATAGACTCTTCTACCTCTTTTTCCCTCCTTACTCTAGTGTCATACGGAGAAATGATAAATCAGATGTAGAGCGTAAACGTGTTCGTATTTGCATACCATTTTGGGTATATTAGGCGAGTTCATGAGATCCTGTAGATTGTAGATGAGTTTCACTACCCCACCACCTGAACGGGTTGAATCGAAAATTGACAGGAGATATACCATAGTATGATGATAAATTCGACGATTCAGAGAGCTAGCGCAGTCATTTCTGGACGGGATAGAAGAGAAGATACTGCAGTCTGGATATCTGGCCCAAACATGGAACGCCTGTACAGCAACAATTGCAGATTCATGCGTAATACCCTCCATAAAAATAGGAAATTATATCAAGCAGACAGAGCCCCAGATGATTTGTTGAAGGCTGTGGGACCCAGCGGTGCCGCCTTTACACAGACATGGACAGTGGGGAAATGATGCAGCAAGGCTTGGCTAGTTGATTGTACTCAACTCAATGGTTGAGTCCGTTCCCATATCATCGCTGCCGTTACTATATTTCGGTGGTGCTAGCCCCAAATCTCCCGCAATTGGATTCTACCATATCTACGTCCTGGACATGTTGGGAGAGATGAATATACCTAGAAAATCCGCCTAATTGGCCGGCTTTGGAAGACCAAAATTGCCTTCTCTATTAGATGGTGCTTTTTAATGTAAAAGTGATAGAAATTATAGCCCTTGAGGCTTGGTCTGTCTCCCCTCACCGCCTCCCTCTCACAGCATGAACACCGCCGCAATCCCCGCAACCAGCCCTCCCGCTCCTACACCCAACACGCCCGCACCGCCCGTAAACCGCACAGCTTCAGTCGTCGTCGTGGCTGTGCCATTTCCATGAGCACCAGTGACACCAGTAGGCGCGCTGACCACGGGAATCGTACTGACCACCCCACCTGACTTCACCACCAACCCCCCTGATGCTGCACTGGCCACAACATCACCACTCAGAGTCACAGCCGCCCCGCCAATCGTAGCCGTCTGACCGCCAACTACGATCGCGAGCGAACTCGTCAGTGGCGAGTTACCGGCGACGGGCACGATGGCAACTTCGCTGGGCAGTGCGGGAGAGGAAGACGCGGGAAGGTTGATGACGACGCCGTCAGGATAGGCAATCAGGATCCCAGACGGGTTGGCGGTTGCGACGCCGGAGCCGGGGACGGTGATGGCCGGACCGCCGATGATGGCGGTTTGGGTTCCAATGATGATCCCAGAGCTGGAGGCGGGGGCGGGGCTGGCGGGGTCGACGGATGCTGGTGGGATGGGGATTATGACGATCGACGAGGCGGGGCTGCCGACTGGAGTATTGGGAATCTGCGTTGGCTGACCGTTGCTCTCGACTGGACTTATGACGACTGGCACCGTTGGTTCCGGGACGGTGGAAGTCTCGACGGGAGTTTCAGGCACGGGCGTCTCGGGGACTGCGGAAATGGGCGTAGTTTCGGGAACAACGGGTTTCTCTGTCACCACAGGCGGGACAACAGGGGATTCGGTTCTTGTGGGTTTCTCAATGGGAGCTACGATTGTTGGCACCACTGGAGCGGCCGTGGTGGTGACGTCGGGGTTCTCGACTGGCGTCTGGGGCTTGTCGGGGATGAGGCAGTCGTCGCTTGTGCATTGCTCGATGGCGTGTGGTGGATCGTTCAGACCGTACTCACCTCCATTTTGACGTCCACAACCGCGCCAGTATGGGCTATCATCATCAGCTAACGATCTTATGGCGTTGTTTTGGGTTCTACTCACTTGCCAACGTGTTTCAAACCCTCGTAGAAGTAGAGCTGCGGATTGCAACGGTAGTTGTCGCCGGCAATGGGGCCGCGCGGATCATACGTTCTTGTCGCCTGCCCCTCGCAGTTGTCAAAGTCGCTCAACGTAAGTGGCGCGTGGTCGCGCCTTTGCGTGCCAGTGAGGGTCATATCCGACGACGCCCCATACGGCAGGATGGTCGACATTTCATCGAGGTCGTATGGCAAAACCGTGGTGTCGATGATTGGTCCGACGCGACCGCATGAATTGGCGGCCGTGATGGTCTTGTAGGCGACATAGATCGACGGCGAAGTCCTACGCTGTTAGGCCACTGTTTCTTTGAGTATCCAACTAGCTGAGACACTCACATCGTGATGTTGTACTGAGTATTGAATATACTCTTCGGGTGCGTCTGACTACCAGGCAGATCGGTCCAGTAGTAGACGTCCACGCTGGCGGCAGTCACTCAGCATGCAGACCATGTCATGATACACGTCGACTGCCCACCGAAACTCGTATCCCAACTGACGGTGCAAGTGTTTTCTGGAATCTCTTGCGGTCCCCATGCTGGATTTGGCGTGATCAGGGAGAGATCGATGCTGCATGTCGTTGGTCCCGTCTTGGTGGACGGTGTGACTGTAGACGTGGAGTCAACGTCGCGAAAGACGGTGGACGATGGTGTGGAGGTTGCGGTAGGCAATTCTCCTGAGATGGCTTCGCCCGCTCGTGGTATATCTTCGTTGGTATGCTTTCAGTGAAGGCTTCAGCGAACGGCGCGATAGGAGAGGACTCACTCAAGGCATTAGATGTGGACGTGAGAAGGGAAACAGCGCAAAACAGAGATGCAAGTCGGACGAAAGACGACATAACGAGCGTGATCGATATCAAGGATATCTGCGAAAGGACCAAACAAATTCACTTCAGAGCAACGCCGAAAGTGGGCAGAAGCAAAGGAATGGCGGAGATAGAAAGAGCCAGAACATATGTATGTATGTATGTATGTATATGTGTATAATAATGGAACGAACGAAAGAACGACCGAACGACTAATCCAGACGTATCTCACCATGATTCCCAATCCCCCCAAATTTAGGATTTGTCCTCGACTCCCTAGCAATGCATAAGGCGCAATAACAATAATAAGAATAATAATAAGAATAATGCCATGGGGGGCCGACTTCGGCAGGATTCTTGTAATCTGTTTTGGACAAGGTCAGTGGCAAGGCAGACTAGACTGTTGTGTTCTAGACCTGCATGCTTGGAACAGAGCTGAGAGCTCCCTCCGAAGCAGGCCTCTCAGCTCTGGGATAGGGCTGACGGGCAGGGATACAATGTACAGCAGAGTAGCCAATGTCCGTGTTCCTCGTCCTCCTCCTCATTATGTAGTCTCGCCAACGAAGGGCAAGAGGAGACTAGTGAAGGAGACTGTATCTCTCGTTCAATAAGACAGACAGGAGATAGGGACCGGAGACAGGATGGATCAAAACGATCAAAAGATCAAAAGATCAAAAGATCAAAAGACAAAAGATCAAAAGATCAAAAAGATCAAAAAAGGGCCTTCCGCCGTATAATTCAAGCAGACAGCGTACAACATATACACCCGTGCAAGTTTTAGCTTTAAGTCTTAACTAAGTCTTAACTAAGGCTTAAACTAAGGCTTAGCATCGGCCTTAGCCTCAAGTCTTAGCTAACGCTGAGCCTCAGCCCTAGCCACTAGTCTTAACTAAGACCTAGCCTCAGCCCTAGCCCCTTGTTTGTGAGTGTGTAACCATAATAAACGCTAGGCCTCGTTTTCTCTAACGGAAATAAACGCTAGTGCGGCGTGCCTCCTTTATGTAACCATAGGTTCTCCTTTTAATTTCGGGAAAAGGCCTAAAATCTAAAATGACCCTTGACACGCTTGACCCTGTTTGGAAAGTACATGAACAAGACCCCTCCTAGTAATCCTGCCTCGCCCACCTCCGCCCTGTCACTATCGCCACCATCGCAACTAACGGTAAGCTTCGCCTGCTAATGGCATTTGTGAGGTGTCATACTATTAACTAACCTATGAATAGCTTCATTAAAGCCTGCTGCCGCTGCTGTCGCTCTGACTCTTGGTCTCGCTCTCACCCGCCTGCCCGTCTGCCAGCCGCCAACCCCTTTTCTAAGACGATGAGCTCCATCTACATAGTCACGGGTGATACTGATACTAGTGATGCTATTACTATACGCAGCATCATTAGCAGCATCATTAGCCTCATCGTCAGGGTTAGGGCTGATGCTGATGAGTGGCAGGCACAGTAGTGTCGTAGCATCATCGCCTATGAAAAATGCGACGTGGCTAGCCTCCGACGCTATCTCATCTTTCTCCTCTTCTCCTCTTCTCCTCTTCTCTTTCGTCTTCTCCTCTTTTCCCTGCTCCTCTTCTCCTCTTTTCGTCTTCACGGCCAAACTTGATATGTCTAATCTCCTTTTTGTACATGGGTACAAGCGCATGCAGGTGCATGTTGATATAGTACATGTCAACATACTTCACTGCGCCTCAAGTTTCCACTTGAGCAAGTATCCCACAGACCATCCAGACCAATGGCCCTGGCCATCCTTCAAATGCTTGCGCTCTTTCATCTCTTTACTACTCTACATTGGCCCCATTGGCCCTGTTCTAGCTGTCAGCAGATGCCTGTATGGGGCAATCGAGGTCGATATGGAATCGCCGTCTTCTGCGCTTCCTGATAAAGCGAATACCTGAATATAGCGATCAAGTAGTACATTTCGTTTGGATTCTGTTTTCATACTGCCACAACAACATGGGCGGCCGAGGAATTTCCATTTCCCTCATTTTCACAAAATGAAATGCATCCGCCGGTGGCAAGATGCCATCGTGGCGCCGTTCTTGATGTCATTATCTGCTGCCGCCTCCTTCTTGGCGGAAGGGACATCGTCAGCTGAACTGTCGACGATACTTCAAAATCGCGATGGCAATGCGACATTGATGCCAGCGCCTGTGGTGATTCCTCCAAGCCAGTACTTGTAAGTCATGAGCACAGGAGGTCCATTGTTTCTTCAAAGATTAACATAGAGGCGCAGTGACGGCATCGATGGACAATGGAGCACCGTCAACATTCGCGTCGGTGCCCCAGCACAGAACGTCCGAGTCATCGTCTCAACAAACTTTCCTCACCTCATGGTGGTTATGCCATCAGGTTGTTCTCAGCAGGCAATTGCCAGTCCGCCAGCCAACTGCGTCACTACGCGGGGTGGGACGTTCAATCTGAATACCTCGTCGACGTGGGATGGACAAGGTACCTTCTACATTAACTCCAATGGACTTGGTGTCGAGGCAAATCTTGGATACAGAATCGGCGCAAAATTCGGGTTGGAAACTGTTGGATTGGGGTATACAGATGGCGTGAGCGGCCCAGTCTTGACGAACCAGACAGTTGCCGCGTTTGCCACGGCATCTCCATTGTATCTCGGCCTCTTTGGTCTCAACCCGGAGCCAGTCAATTTCACCGTCATCGGGAACTTCTCCGCACCTTCTTACCTCTCCTCCTTAAAGGCGCAAGATCTCATTCCCAGCTTGAGCTGGAGCTACACTGCAGGTGCCCACTACCGTCTCAAGGCCGGCTCTCACAACCAGCTCATCTTCGGCGGCTATGACACATCTCGCTTCCTCGCCAACACTGCAACCTTCACGCTCAACGAGGACACCACCCGCGATATCCTCATTGCTGTTCAGTCGATTTCAGTCAGCGGCGCCAACCCAGCCACGCTTCTCAGCGAGCCGATCTTCGCCTTCATCGAGTCCACCGACCCAAATATATGGCTACCGGAAACGGCATGCACGGCGTTCGAGAAGGCATTCGGGCTGGAATTGGACAATACCACGAATCTCTATCTAATCAACGACACGCACTACACCAATCTTCTGGCCGCCGAACCCGTCGTCACTTTTCGTCTCGCCGACAGCCTCTCCGGCGGATCAACGGTGGACATCAACCTCCCCTTCCGCGCCTTCGCCTTGCAAGCAGCATACCCCAAAGTCTCCGCGTCGACATATTACTTCCCTCTTCGCAAAGCAGATAATGAAACACAGTACACCCTTGGACGCACATTCTTGCAGGAAGCATATCTCACAGTCGATTACGAGCGGAGGAACTTCTCCATCAGCCAAGCGACCTTCGTCGACGGCGCTGCGAGCACAATAACCACCATCCTCTCGCCCTCCCTAATCAGCGAGATCGCGGATAACCCCACCAGCACCAGCACAGACACCAGCACAGTCACCGCCGCCCCGGGCACCTCAGGCGGCCTCGCAGCCGGCGCCATCGCCGGCATTGTTATAGGCGCCATCGCCCTCCTAGCCCTCTGCGTCGGCGCATTCCTCTGGCGCCGTCGCCGTGCCGCTCTAAAATCACCCTACACCGTCACCACAGAGACGGCCAGTCAACGGCCCGAAGATGCATCGGACATCGGCCTGCGTTACCTCCACTATCCCGACCCGGTGCCGCATGGGATGATTAAGGCAGAGCTGGACAGCACGAATGTTCACGGGGATAGCGGTGCGGACAAGGATCAGTTGGATCTGGCCAGGGTGGACGGCGTGGTGCGCTACGATGAGTGCGAGGTAGAGGATCGGAGCGAGATGCCGACGCTGCATAGCGAGATATTTGAGCTCCCGGCTGGCGATCACGGAGTCGACGGCGCGGATTACTTTACACGCGACAGCAGGCCGTCGAGCGCGAGGGGCGGTACGATGACCCCGCGGGTTTTTGGCGGGGAGATGGAGAGTCCGGTGGCTGTCCATGAGCTCTCTGGCAGCGCACGAACAACAACCAGCCCACCAACGGATATCGTGTCGGCGCTGGGCGACCACAGTCCCGTCAGCAGTAATGGCAGCGCGATCTTGTCGCTGCTGAGTAGCGGGGCGCTGCCCTCGCCGCCGACGGCGAGCGTGTCGCCAGTAAGTACGGTTGCGACGCCCGCGAGGAGTCCACTGAACAATGTCGTCGTGCCAGTGCGGGAGGATGTAGGGGAGGAATCGAGATGAACGAGGATGGTTGATTATTGAAGAACGCGGCGAATACGAAGAAGTATTCCTATGTATACCAATAGAGCAACATTGTATATAGAATGACGGATGCATTATTTCGGAGCACCAGACACATCTGCCAGATATGGATAATGTAATGCGTCGCGAGCTATCGGCCGCTTTGTTTGCTTAATTACCAACAAGTGCTGAAGAAAAGAAGTGAGATGGCTGCTCAAGAGCAGCCCTGCCATCAATTGCATGACCAAGTACTTGTGTGTCCGTCGGACTGCCCTAATAATGGGCTGGACACATCACTAGATATATATTCAAGTTCTTTTCTAAAGTCTCCAAGTCATGTAAATCACATAAATTACTTGCATTCGTTGCTTGCCGTCGGAGTAACTCCCGATCCCTCGTTCCAAAACTGCCTTTTCACCTGTATCTTCCTAAATTTCACTACCAGCCCCTCGAAGTCTTGTCCTGTATGTCCGAGTATGAACTTGAAGTAAATATAAACGGGAACTAACCATCTTGGCTGTATCATACCTGATATCCTACACTAGCTGAAAGCTGCATTCTCGGGTGTTCCTTAGTGACTCTTGTCGTAAGCTTTCAATCAAACCGTCTTCTCTTACCTTTTCGAGGCGGAACAGAACCTGCCCACCACACATCTTGGCGGATGTTTCCACCTTCACTGTCATCAACAGCCTCGCCTCTCAGATCCAGGCCCCTGGTAAACCTCGTGATTTTGCTATAAGGTTCTCCATTCCTCACGGTGTTGGAGTCAAGCTCCTGCCAGAACGCGTCCGCCAAGTTCTCAGCCGCGACCTTGATCACGGGTTTGAACCACCCATGGCCGTCCTCTTCTTCATCTAATTCCCGCTCCGCATCCGCTGCCACAGCCAGAATCCAAGACGCGCCAATTATGCCATCTGGCCCTCGCCGTTTGGCCTTTGTCGAACCACTCGTGTCGGGATCGTGCCAACGGATGATCTCTGCGACGGACGCATCCATCACGGAAGCGATTGATTCCTTCGATGCAACCAGGAATACATTTTTGGAGATTCCAGGTAGAAGAACGACCGCTGGTACTCCTCCGGATGATGATAATTGCACCTCCTTGAAGCACTCTCTGAGCCTCTTAAGACTGGGCCCTTTGCCATCCTGATCTGAGTTTATAGCGGGATCCTCGATCCAGCGAATCTCAAACTTGGCCTGAGCTTCGGAGACATCAGCAGGCGAGACCGGCATTGCGATGTAGAAGACCCTTCCAACGACCTCATTAAGCTTTGCCTTGAAGGCCTCCCAGCGCTCCGCGTCATCGAAGCACGTCATTTGGATGCCAACGAAACCCCATGCTTGGTCAGGATAAAAACGTCGCAGATAAGTAAGCCAATCCGGGTAGGATGGCTTTACACCGGCTCTCTGACGGGCTAACTTGCATAGATAGTCGTTCAAATGACTTTGGCCATCCTCGCCTAGGACTTCGAGAAAGCCGGCTTGTAGCTTAGGATACTGTTCGTCGGGGAGTGCTAGGAGCTCCCGGCCTGTGGCTTTGCTGTAGCGGTTGAAGTCCCACCCTAGAGGCCAGTAGCTGCTTGAGTGATCGCCGAATTTCTCTGCTGGCTTGTCGTCTGTTTGCTTGTGTTGTGGAAGCGAGGGCGAGGATGTTTCTGCCTTATCGCTGGTTGGTGGTGCTTCGGTCTCTACCTTGGGAGATATTGGCGATGGACTGGCCATGATGCAGACTTAAGTCCGCTTATTATTGTGTCTTATGTTTGTTGAGATATCTTGAGACGAAAAAACGAAGGTAAGATGACTTAGCCCCTGTAAGTTGTGGCTAGGAACATCCCTAGTATATACATAGCTTAATTTAGCTAGAATATCAAAAGATAGAGACTTACATCCTGATTTTCTTCATATATTACATCCATGATATCACCTGACTTCAGCACACGTCACAACTGACAATCCCGTAGCTACAGTGGGTTGACATAAGTCTGCGCGCGTTCCGCCGCGACCACGAAAGCAAGACATGAGCGACAAATTGAAATCCTCATAACTTTATAACCACAACAGTAGAGATAAAAGTATATAGATAATTAGATAGCTATGAAATGATAGTATCTAGTATACAATTAGTACTTTGTGTACCATCCATCTGCTGCAATAACAGCATTAACTCTCTTCTGCATCCCTAATGCAAGCTTATTTAACAGCCCATCTATAAGTGTATCCCATGCCTCTATTGCGCACTTAATAAGGGATTCCTTTGTGGCTATATTGTCCTTCATTGTAATGAACTCCGGATGCCCTCGTATTATCTCTGCTTTAACCATTTTCTAAAGGTTCTCTATAGGGTTAAGATCCGGTGAATATGGGGGCTAATCCACTACATGAATACCACTAATTTCAAACCACTCCTTTATGATACTAGCCTTGTAAATAGGGGCGTTGTCTTACATGAAGATCGTATTGTATTTAAGTAGATCTGGTAGGTGTTCCTATAGAACTTCGAGGTATCTTATAGCTATAACTCTACCCTAAGGGGCTTCATCATCCCCCTTCATTACTACCAACTGTAACCGTAGTCCCTATCTAAATGTAGCCTAAAACATAGTTGTTCTCCCTTTTGTAGGTTCGGCCTATACAGCCTATGGCTAGAGTGACTCTCCTATGTGGTGGAGTGTTAGTAAAAGCCATTATAAAGAAGGGAAGAATCCTCACCTCAACGCTAAAAAACGAAGTCCCACTTCCCTCCCTTCCCACGCTCTATAGAACACTCATCTAACCATCTCCACCTCTGCTAGTAATCTAGATCCTGTCCATCATGAAGATGGGCCCATTGTAGGCGTGCTGCGGCCCTCTCTTCTATTAAAAGTAGTCGTTTTCTACATCTCTATTTTTAAATACCACTTTTTTTTAGGAAGCGGTAGACTGTTACTTTACAGACATGTGGCACACATTTAGAAACTAAATTTCCTAAAGTAACCTTTAGATTTAGCCTTATAAACCTCATAATTCCCCTCTTATCCCTATTAGAGAGGTGTGGTGGGCGTCTAGTGCGTGGGGAGGTGATGTAAGATATCTAGTGTGACGCGTTTAGAAAGACCTGTCGACAGGTGTTGCGCGAAAGGCCATCATGCCTTAAAATCTCACTAAAACTGTGGCCGTACTCTCTTACAGAAACAATTCAGCTCCGTCCATTAGGCGATACCTCACACAAAGGCGGGCGAGGTGTATTTGGGGCTCGAGGCATTGCTAAATCTACAGAAGGGTGGGTTCATTCATACATTTCACGCGAAAAGTCACGGTCCGGGTAGAACGCGCGTAGACTTTTGTCTACATACTGTATATCAATGACTCTCTGCTGACCTTTTCACCTTTTATCTCGAGAGGACCAGGACTGCAGAACCGCGCATACGATAACATGAGCAAGCAACCTGGGTGAGTACCTTCACCAGGTGTATCCTGACACTAAGGCTGAGACGGATACCTTCGGCCAGATACTTGTGTTCTCTTACAACTCTAACGGAATTGTAGCGCATGCGGAATCGCTTCTTGACAGATTGTCCGGAGCCCGTCAAGGTTTGCGAAAGGCAAGATCTCGTTTACCTTTACTACGCGCATTATCGATCAAAGCTAAGTGCTGTAGGATGCACGTTATATTCCCACCATTTTTGTGGCCCACAGTCTGGGTGGATTGGTTATGAAACAGGTCAGTATGCCCCTCTCATTCTCACGTCGTTGACTAACGGTTCATAATTTGCAAGGCCCTGGTGAGCGCAAAAAATAACGATGCATAGCATCCGACAGGCTACCTATGGACGTGTTTTCTTCGCTGTCCCACATCAAGGCGGGCACCGTGCTGGAATGGGAGCAATTGCCAAGAACATTGTGGCTACGGTGACTGGCAACAGCCGCAACGACTTGGTTCTCTGAGACAGAACTCCTTGTTCCAAGAGAATCAAGCACAGCTTTTCAGACATCAGCTTGAAGATTATTGGATTCTCTCTTTCTGCGAAGAGCGACCAACGATGCACAAGGGGTTCAAAGGTTTATTCCGACCTATCACTAGCTTCGTATGTTTCGTGCCTTCTAGAGGTCGGGATATCAGTAACTTGAACAGACTGTCGTCGACAACAAATCTGCGACCTTGGGACTCGGTGGTAAGAGAGAAAAGTTCTTGACCATTAATGAAGATCATTCGCATCTCTGCAAATTTGCCAGTGATGATGATATCTTTAAGCCAGTCGGTCGAGGAATAAAAGACTTCGTAGATGGTGCGATCAAACAAGTGAATGCTTTGGAAGCATCATGCTAGGAACAATCACAGTCCGCAGAGCGTGGTATGTAAAGCCGCAGGCTATTGGTGCACACAATTAGAGCATAATCGGATGTAGGATCTGCACCTTAATAAAGTAGGCTTGCCAAGCGCTGTGAATATGGACTTGACCTATCATTCTTCGATCCGCAAACTATGTGAAGGAACTACGGAATGGTTTGTTGCCCAAGCCGAGTTTCAGGACTGGGCCACTAGGGTCGTCGGTAAGTTAAATCCTTAACTATTAACAGCCCTTAATCAGGGGGGGGGGGGTGGGGGGGCCTGTCCAAGCTGTTTGGGGGGGAACAGCAAAATGATAAAATTAGAGAAACGATACAAATGACTTAAATTGTATGTAACTATAGTAAATGTACATAAAAATGAAATCCCTTACAAATCTATATAGAACTAATATGCTATTTTTCATTAAAGCTGTAAAAAAAAGCAATAAATTCCTAGTTGTTAAGGATAACGTCCTATATATACATGTCCTAGGTGTTGCCTACTAAATGAGCTCTTCTCCTATAAAAACTACCTACACTTATAGATTCTACCCTTTTTAAAAGCTATATATAAAGTATTAACCTCTATTTTTATATATATCTCATTATGTTCTCCATTTTTTAACGAAATCTATTAAGATATTCTCATTTTCATCGTTTTGCTGATTTTATCGTTTCGCTATACGCACAGGCCCCCCAATTATCTAAAACTTTGTACAGCTAGATCTAGGAAAACATATTTAGCGTAAGTGGTACCTTGCATCTAGTACTACTGTGCTGGCAAGCGTCGTGCAATATCTGCAATCATCAGCCCAACATCAAATCCGCCCTATTAGACTAGTCATTGGACTTTTTTGCACCATTAGTGACCCTAGTACGCTTATAGTGACAAATCTTATTCAAACCTTAGTTTAACAGCTTTAGGAATCGTTAAAACTAGATTCCGTAGCATTGAGGAGTATGCATAGCATGTCGCTTTAATGCGTTAGCTCTTGTAACAAGTATGCCATCCTAAAGACTACTGCAAGGTGTATACCTATGACTTTCATTAGTATATCTTATCTTATCTACTCACTTTCCTTATCTTATTATCCTTAGGGTTAGTAGAGATATTCAAGATATTCATGAATATTCAAATATTCAAATCACGTGATATTCATGAATATGAATATGGATTTTAATATTCATGAATATATTCATGAATATTAGTCATGTGACATTAGGTATTAGTCATGTAACTTAAATTTTCTATAAGCTTATAAACCTTATATATATTAAATATTATGCAAAAGGCCTTATTAAATAAATAAATAATAAACAAGCTCTTAAACAATTAACTAATTTAACTTAAAGTAGCTAAATTTTGAAATGTTTAACTTACTAAAGGTAAAGAAAAATATAAAGTAAGATAATCTTTTCCTTATATTTTTTTAGTAGCTTTAGTAAAAACTTTAAAAATTAATATATATATTTCTAATAAGTTATAGTATTCTTTTGACTTAATGCTTTGTTTATATTTAAAATATAGAGAGTGTATAAATCTTATCTTATCTTATCTAATTAGACTAGTCTTAATATAGTAAGAGGTTAGCCTAATTAGGCTAGGCTCTTGGCATATTCAAATATTCATGAATATATATTTATGAATATGAATACGCCCTCGTATTCATGAATATATTCAAATTTCTAACCCTGATTATCCTTAGTACTAAAATGGTAACACCTAAACCTAAATAACTTATAATTATTTAAGTATGATTATAAGCAACAATTTTCTATTACTTATAAGTTACTTAATTTTATAAGCCTAAATATAAGAGTTAAGCGTTTTTGTGTTTATATTATAAATTTCAAGTAGTGATGATTGGCTTTCTACAAGGGCTCTCGCAGAGGAATTTAAGGGCTTAATCCATGATATAGAGCAATTTTATCATAGGTGCATAGATAAGAGTAGGAAAGAGTGGGAAACGGATATTTTGGGTGCAAATCTCCGACTCGGCTATGACAGACAGGAATGCACTTCGTGGATCGGAACACCGACGACTATTCATGTGGCTGCAAACAGCGACGAGTCTGCGATTAGTCTCGCAACACGTACTAATTTGGCATTAGAATCCACAGAACAATAACTAGCAACAACTATGTACATTGGTATTCGCGGAAAAGTACAGCACTAGGTATCAGGCACTGCACATCCGCCCATCCGCCGCTACATTCCAATAGTCGCTTCCCACACTCTTGATGGCATAGAACAAATGGTCTGCGTCCCACTTGTTCTTGATGCTCAACAACTTCTGGTAATTGCTCCCAAAGAAAACCTCCTTGTAATTCGGCTGTCTGAAGTCCGCCTCGTTCATGTATGCCCCACTTCCGGGCGTCACAGCTTCGATTTGTGGCATGATGGAGTCGGTCATCTTATCTTGTAATGCAATCATGTCGGCCCATGGCGCAGCGAAGTTCCACGGCGTGGTCAGGGTGGCGTGGACGAGGGCACTTCTCCAAGCCGGGAGGACAGAGTTGGAGACCGTCTCTGCTGGAGCGGATACATCGGTGCCAACTCCAATGAAGAGGACGCCGTCTTGCGTGATGTTGCGTGCCACTTGCATGAAGGTGGCGGTGTTGTTTTGGATGGTTGCGCGTGGGATCAGTCGGCCTCCATATTGAGCGATGCCGACGTTAATGTTTCCATAGGGCAAGGGGCCGAAGTAGGTATCGTAGTGCTCCATATAAGTCGCTGACTGGGTATAGGAGGCAGTATATGGAATTTGAAGTTCGTTTAGGGCTGCTAATAAGTCGCCCATAATCGTTTTGACTTCTGCAGAGGTCTTGTTGTATGCTGTCAGCGGCCCGATCTGGAAGAAAGCGTCACTGAAGTAGTAGACCACCATCGAGCCAGCGTCTACCATGGCTGGAAGTAGGGAGTGGAACTTTTCAATTCCGGCATAGAAGTTGTCCATAGTGGTCGATGAGGATAGGAAAAGGAGTGACGCGCCACTGACGGTAGTATCCGGATGTGCCTTTACAGTCATGGATACCACAACGCCATAGGTTCCTCCACCACCTCCACTCAACGCCCAGTAAAGGTCGCAATTCTCGGTGCGGGAAGCTGTAACGAGACGCCCTTTGGCGGTCACCACTTCGAAAGACAGAGTTTGGTCAGCACCAAGACCGAAGGAGGTGCTCAGCGCAGAGTGGCCACCGCCTTGTGTATAACCTCCTGCGACTCCAACCGTCGCGCACTCCCCTCCTACGGGAACTAGTCCTTCGGCCTTTGCAGCTGCCATAGCTTCAAAGCCCACAACACCAGCGCCCATCTCGATCGCCTTGCCATTGTAGAACGAATCCTTCCAATCGAAGACTTTGATGGACTTCAGATGATGTGTCCATACTGACAACGCCCCGGCACCGGTTGACTTTCCATTGTAACTAATTTGCCGGGTCAGTAACAATTTCACAACGCGAGAGTAGGTGCAGTTGAACATACTCGTGCCCCGTGTTTCGAATAACAAGGCGGATGTTGCGTTGCGCTGCAAAGTTCACAGCTGCTATGATGTCGGCAGCGCATGTGGCATTGACGGCGTAGCTCACATAGTTTCCAAGAGTACACGGCCTCGACACGGGTGTCCATGGATCACAGCTCTGGTTGGCAAAGAAAGGTGCCATGACAGAGGACGAGGATTCCATACTTGAGTTCGAGTTTAGCATCGTCTCTGTCATCCGGAAGGGTCGCGGGACCTACTGCAGCGTTGGGTTCAGCCATTGGCTCTGTAGGAAGGCGCATTTTGCGGCGTCATAGGTAGGATCGTGGCATGGAGAGCCTAATGGATGCGTGGCGACCAAACGGCCAGCGACTGTCGAATTGAGGTTATTCCATTGGGAAACAGTGGGCCAGCCATTGTCGGCTGGAAGGTAGCGACACGAGGCAGCAACGATGGGGAGGGAAGCCGATGAGATGAGAGCAGCGGCGTGGCAAAGATTGAAGAACTTCATTGTCACTCCAGACAGCTCACAGCGACGATCCCGGTACCAAAGCAGTTGCGATGGTTCAACATACTTGGGAGTTTATATACCTGGTGAAAACTGTGCATTGTACTCCACTCTCGTGCATGTTCCTTTGGCCGATCTTGTCAGACACGTGGAGAACCAGGTAAGATTATCATTGTTCGGCAGGAGCGGCTATGGTTCTCCAGATAGCCCAGAATGTAGATAGAACGTGGAGAACTAGGAAGTAGGTAAGATTATTCATGTTTGGCAGCAGCTCCTTCATCTGCATCGCCATGTGGTGGAGGTGACAGCTCGGTCAGGTAGACCCCATGTGGTCTACTGTTTATGCAGAGGAATAGGGGCTATGGTTCTCGAGAGTCTAGAACATGACTCTCTGGAGCACGTAATCGAACGTAATCGGACGTAATCTCCATAGGTCTGCATAGATGTATAGGTCTAATAGATGTATTGGCCTACATAGATGTACATCTATACGGAGGATATATAGTCAGGCTAACGAGGAAGAGAGCGCGAAGCTTTGTAGGTGGGGGTGGCTGCCGAATAGGGGCTTGGCCGACGTTGCTCCTTTGGTCCTAATCCTAATGCGTGCATATGTATATACTATGGGAAAAACACGTGCTTTTATATTGTATATATTGTATATATTGTATATATTGTATATATTGTACCAGAGTACCATTTATGCTAGACAGCTTATTGCACCATAATTACATTCAATCCACTATCTATCAATCCAGTATCTCGTTCACTATCTATTCAATCATTCAATCATTCTATCATTCTATCATTCAAACCTCAACTACCGTCATCGTCGCCGGCACCCTCCGCTAGCGCCACCGGCTACCCGGTGCCCGCTCCGATGCTGATGCCCGTGCTGGATGGAAGGCTTGAAGGCTTGAAGGCTTGAAGGCTGGAAGGTTTGGGGGAAGTGCCGCCGCACTTGCAATTTCAAATTTCAAAACGTTCATGGTAACCCTTGTCATAGGGCCGATCGAGGGCCAATCCACTACGCTACTCTTCTTGCAGATGTCAGTGTCACAGATTCTGATATTCCACAAATCTCAACGTGATGAAGAAATGATGAAGAAAGGGCCCTTCCCCGGTCTGCGATTTGCAGATTCGGTCTTTTAAGTGAGCACTCTGTTGACTTGCCAATCATTTTTTTTTGATTTCTTTTGATTTCTTGTCTACCGGGAATGGGACTCTGAGAGATGGGCTGGACGTACAATACTGTCAATCCTGACGCCGCCACCAATGCTCCTACCATCGCGGCGGTGGGCATCACTTTCACCACCCTTTCGTTGATTATTGTCTGTCTTCGCATGTATGTCCGAGGATGGATGATCAAGGCCATTGGAACGGGTGAGTTGTCCATCATCCATGACCTCTGCGAAAGTATCACTTGCTAATCGCCTTGAACTAGACGACTGGATCATGGTCTTCACTTGGGTGAGTCCCGGCCGAACAAGCAGAACGCACTCGGCACTAATTCTAATTCCTTGACAAAAGTTCATGTCGCTGGGGTTTATGGTGACGACGATTATTCGTGAGCATCTCCTCCATCTTCCGTCCTCAATGCGCATCTAACGCGATGCAGAATCCAAATGGGGACTTGGGCTTCGGCACCTGTCTGACATGCCGGGGCAGAATATATTCAACTTCGGTCTCGTAAGCCTTCCTCTAGTCTCTTGCTCCAGTCTCAGGCCTCTTCGAGTTTGGACACTGACTTGTCTTGTTAGCTTCAATACTGCGGCGCCCCATTGTAAGTGCTCTGGACTCGCTCATCAAAACACCCCTCTCTCCCTGCTGGACATAGCGATTAATCAAAGGACCATAGCTACATCAGTAGTATCTTAGGCTTCAAGTTCAGTCTGCTCTTTTCGTACTTGAGAATTGCAGTCGAGAGGCGCTATCGCATAGCAATCATCATCATTGCCGTAGCTTGCACAGCTTTCCATTTGGCGTTTCTGCTAGTGCAACTCAACCTATGTAATCCTGTAAGTCGTAGATACCTCTCTTCTAGAGAAAGTTGCCTAAGCATCATCGCAATTACTGACGTATGTGGGAACATGTAGGTGGCCAAACAGTGGGATCCAACAATTACGAAAGGCTCCTGCCTACATGGAGTGCCCTTCTACACCAGCATGGCTTCTATCACGATAATTTTCGATGTCACCATGTACGTCTTCGCCATCTCTTTCGTCCTGCATCAGAATTATGCTAACTGCCTTTTTTCTGCAGCATGCTGACTCCATTCCCGATGCTCCTGAAAACCCAGCTCGCAATGCGAAAGAAAGTCGTCCTCTTGGGAATCTTCTCCCTCGGAGCTTTCATCACCATCATCCAAATCATCCGAATCCTGACCATCAAGTCCCTGGCCAATTACCTCGACAGCTCGGCTCTCATCATGTGGTCGATGGTCGAAAACAACCTCGGGATAATCGTCGCCAGTATCCCCCCCTTGGCGCCACTCTTCCGATCCTTCCGAGACAAGAGTACCAATAAGTCCTCTTCAGGGGGGCCGGGTCGCCAACGGGGATCTTCATATGCGCTACAGAGTCGGAGTTATGGGAAAGGGTTGATGCCTCTGGGAAGTGGCAACGACAACACTGCAGGCAAGGAGAGCAGGGATCACACTGTCGTTGGATTGGGAGATATGGAGAGCAGCAGTGAGGAGCTGAGTTCGCCGGGTGGGATTTACAAGACCACGCAGTTTGTTGTCAGTCGGCACTCGACTGAGAGTGATAGTGTGACGGAGGAACAAAGGAAGCATCAGTCTATTCCGCCGTATCATCAATAAAAGCTCGGGTGTGGCCTGTAACATTCCAACTTTTATCGTTTTGATTACTTGCCATTTGCTTCTTGTGAAGGTGTATTGCGTTGGTGATGTGGTGTTGTTTAATCCTTCGGATTTAATGCCACGATTAAACGGTATATAGTGGAGGATGGTCTAACTGATATTGTTAAGGAAGGTGTGTCGATGATAGAGTCCCATCTTAGGACGTTGAATTCCTGGTCGTTGTAATAGAAGGTGCCTTTCGTATATGCCCATCTGCTAATAGTAATATCTAGCTTACCTCGTTAGAGTGCATGTCAGAGCGGCAATCTATGCAAGGATAGATGCAAGGTGAGCCACCTGATTTTGATATTGATTGTTCACTTACTAAAGTTGAAGAACTTCACTGAGATTCAGCTCATCCAGGATTCAAATGTTTGACAAGATCTCATGGATCACGCAAAAGCCCAAGGCCTGCATACATTCCTATTCCAAGATCGACGTCTCGAGCAAATCCAGAACAGCACCCACCAGCAATTCATCCGTGAGCAAGTGCAAAGAGCTGACATCCCAGAAACGTGCTGCGAAACTATGTTGGGTGAGGCGTGGATAGATTTGGAAGACTCCGGGGCAGTATTGGTTAATAAGAAAGATTTGAAGGCTCTGGTAGGATTGCTTCATACTTGTTGGCAAAATTCTGCGGCAATTCGGGATGAGGTCACTTATAAAGTTTTCTATGGCGATAAAGAAACCTTCTGGCTGAGTATGGCTCTCACTAGTGCGCCCTGCACGTTTGAAAAGCATCATGGCGGAATCGTTGGTATCATGCAGGACAGGACTGATGGAAATGGTAATTCGAAGACATACGTTTGTGGAAACACAATGGCGCACCTAGATTCCAAAGATGAACTGAGCTGGTATAATGGCAGCCCACTGCAACACAAGTCACGCGATCAAAATGCTTTCCTTGTGCCAACTCATCATATGGCGGATGGACACTGCGGATAGGTCGCAGATGAAGATTTCTCATTCTGCTGCTCTGGTGGTGATCTATCCGATTTGACAGCATTAGAGCAGGGCGTTCTTAAAGCGAGTGTAAATGCAGCGATAAAAACAGATCTAGAAATCTCTTTGATGTACTAGAATGAGATTAGTTATGTAAAATATATAATTTCTCATGCCGAATATCTCTATTAGCTCATGCGTGAGGCACTTTGTCTCCATTTTCCTCTGAGCGCTTCTTTTCCAGCTTTTTCAGAGCTTCAAGCGTGAGTTCCTGCCTCAATATCTTCTCCACAACCGCTTTCTTCCTTGTCTTATGATCGCCAATAAAAATCAAGATCCCGGCGGTGATGTTACAAGTTATTGAACAACTTAAAATAACGGTCGTTAAAGCGAATGGCCGTACATGATAACTGATGGCCCAAGTGCATGTTCCGAGAGCAACCTGGAACATTGAATGGCAGTCCAACAGAACAACCACGGCAATCAGCAGTCGAAGCGGAAATGCGTTATGCGTGACAGTTTCATGAGGTTGATAGAATGTATGCGATTTCGAAAACTTCTTTTGGTGATAATCTAGCCGTTCTTGTTGAGCTCGAGTCAAAACGCTAAATTCTTCCTCCTCTGTGTCGCTTCCTCCATTGCCGTTCTCCACATCTCGGGAGATTGTTGAGGGTAAGTCATTCTCGTTGTGAAGTGTGGGCAGTGCTCTTTCTCGTCGAAGGCGCCAGGTCAGGCGGTGATAATGTGCAATGAAGATCATATGATAAGTGTCAATGATGCGGAACGGTATTAAACCATCGCCAACAATCGCGAATAAGGCCACCATGATATTGTCAATGACATTGACGATATAGTCTTTCCGCGCTCCAACTTGAATCCAACCTGAGAGATGTTAGTTAGTAGCATCCATGCTAGGATAGGAATCAACTTGCCTATGAGAAATAGAACCCATGCCAATCCAAAGAGAGTGATGAGAGTCGCATATAGAGTTACAAGAAATCCAAGAGCTGCGTGATAATGAGCCTCCAAGCATCGTCCAGACTGGAGAGGACAGAACTTACGTCTTCTCACATATTGCCCGAAACCTTTCATGCCACGCTTGAATTTTGATCTGCGAGAATGGAGCATATGGCGAACATGGTCATTCAGTGCTTGCTTATCCTCTCTAGACCAATCCAAAAGAGAGGTTCCGTGTGGTAAGACAGCAAAATGGGATGCGCTGAGTTTCGAAGTAATACTATCTCCAGTTCGAGCCCTTTCCAGAGCCATATCATCGAGCATCTGCTGTGTATCTTTCCTTTCAATGACTTCCTCCATTGATTGCTCAGCAGCTGTAATGGGGTGAGGTGTCAGGGAATAGGTCATCCGACGATTTACGAGCCGGCCCAAATCTGGCACGAATAGGGAATTTTGTACATTGGTTAGGGTAGATAGAGTCGCAACTTCAGGATATGTTTCCGTTAGTAAGGATATGATAGTAACGGCCTTCTCAGGAAATGCCTACCGACAACATCCAGCAGATTCACATCGTCCGAATCATATTCGACGTCAGCCCCGGGCGGTGCAGAAACAGTACTATTGTTGGTCTTGCGAAGGCGTAATGCTGAACCTGCAGCAAGGCTGGCCCTTCGAAGAAAACTGTCGCTTCCATGCTGTTGCGCAGGAGTAAGGGACGGCGGAACAGGTTGGATCTGTTTCCCTTCTTCAATCTGTGGGAATCTTGAGTCTCGCGCTATCAAGTCGGTCGTGGGGACTGCCCATTGTAGTCGACGTGGCTCGGAGATGCTGCGACCCCGACCTGTTGCTTGCTGATGGCCCTGTTGACGCCCATCGCTTGGATTGTCGGTGTTCTTGTCGCAAGTATTGTCGGCGATTTGTAGAAGAGACGTCGCCGAAGGCAGGCAGCGGATTCGGATGGTACTAGATCGTCGATTGCGAGTTTGTGGCAGATTCGGCGGGGCGAGCTGGGTGTCGTTGTTGTTATTGATGATATTATTGTTGTTGACCAGCGCTGGATCTGGATTTATCGCCGGGGACACATTTGCCGACGAGGGCCGTGTTTGAACGACATCCTCGTCGTCATGGGCATTTTCTGTACCCGATGGGTCCATGCGCACGCACGATTGAGGTAAACAGAGAGTCGTGGTACAGCAGGTATAATGTATGTAATATGTAATATGTAATATGTAAAATGTAATATATCGGTCGCTATGCCATATTCAAGGATTAAGGATTCCAAATTGTTGTCGAGTCCGGAATTCGCGGTATTCGCGGTATCCGCGGGCAAGTCAGTGGTCACCACCGTAGTAAGCAAAATAGAGAGCCTTCTGATGTCATTCCCATTCCCCGTAGAATAGTTCCCGGCGCCAGTTCCTGAAACTTTCTCTCCCTTCAACGTGTTCTTACTCGATGAGAATAAAAAACCATTTGATTAGTCTAGTACTAAGATACCATAGAATATCAAGTGGGATTCGACTGAAAACCTCAATATATGTTGTCTTCGCCAACTAAATCCAAGCAACATCTCTAGAATATCTGCTGCCGTCGCCGTTTCCTTGTGCAGCAGGCAGGAAACATGGTAAGAATCTCTCTTCTATATAAAGACTGACGAGTCCCTCTGATGAGGAGGGAAGTCTTACTCTTTCTAACGTCTTGATCTTGCTATCTCTTTCGGAAGCTGGAAATTGACGTCCTTTTTTGATTATCTTTCTTCAAACGCACTCCCAAGACCCTTGTGTATACTATCAAAATGGGAACACTTGGGCTATCCTTACTCCTTTCCATCATTTCAATTATATCGCAAGCCTATCAAGACGGCTCCAAGACGTATCCGCTGACAGTATCTCTCAACTCCTTTGCGACTAAGGTGCTTTCGACGAAAAGAAGGGCAAACATCCTCCTGCAATCGGGGTTGAATTCCTTATGGCCAAGACTTTGTACAGTGCAGATCCTCGATACAACGCGAAATACACTGGCACCAAGAAGCGAGTCTACGCTCGGAAAGAAGTCGTTGTCTCTGGAGGCACGTTCAATTCTCCACAAATTCTCAAGCTCAGCGGATTCAATATCCCACTCGTAGTTGATCTTCCAGGCGTGGGACCGAATTTGCAGGACAACAACGAGATCGGAGTTATTGCCAGAGCGTCAACCGACAAGAGTCCTGCATGCACATTCGGATTTGGAGGCGACCCAGATCCACGCCTTGAAGCATGGCAGCACGGCACGGGACCATATGCCACTGGTCCGCTGGATGCGCTCATGTTCAAGACAAGCAGAGCTGCATACGGCGAGAGAGACTTCTTCATGTGGGACAACCCTAGCACATTCCGTGGCTTCTGGCCCTCCAACACTGTCAACCAGCTTACATTCGATCCCCCCAGCACAATCGGTTTCCCAGAGCAAAACTACACCCCCAAAAGCGTTTGGGGACAGTCATACTTCGATCAAGCAACCCTCGCGACATCCCTGATATTAACTTCAGATTTTTTGAAGAGAATGGCGACGCGGATTTGGCTGCTATGGCCGAGGGTATTGAGTTTAGGCGGATAGTCTTTGATTATCTCGCTGCACCGCTTGCGCCGTTCACCGAAACCGATCCTTACGATGGGCTGCGCACTTGCGATGTCAAGGAGCATATCAGAACTCAGGCATGGTCGCATCATGCGACAAGTACTTGCGCCATTGGGGCCGATAGAGATCCTTTAGCTGTATTAGACTCGAAATTCCGCGTGAGAGGCACTGTTGGGCTACGAGTCGTTGATGCAAGTGCTTTCCCCAGAGTTCCAGGTGGATTTCCTGTTTTGCCGACTTTTATCCTCAGCGAAAAGGTCTGCAGAGTCAATTCTGGAAGATGCATGAAGATATAGTTGACCCATGAGGCACGGGTGGGGGTTTATTAGCTTGGAACTATCATATGCAATGATATTGTCAGTATTGATGTTGAAAGAGTGCCGGGTCTTAGGAGCCTTTTGGATATTTTAACAGTTTTTAGATGTTGTAGACAATTAATATCAATTATAGAAAGTCATTAAAATGTTTCCAAACGCTTAATTTTGTATTGATTCTTGAAATTCGCATTATCGTAATTCATTAGCTAAGAATAAACCATTATTATACTATTTAAAATGCAGGGCTATTCCTTTGCAGAAGAAATATTTAGATGACAAGTTATAAATGATAATTTTCAGACTACTATTCCCTCCCATTCCATCCTTTTCGAATCATTCTATGCTGAAATTGCCGGCAGCGGTGGAGCCTTGCTCTGAGATCTTTGGGGAAGAGTCTTCGAGCTTGAAACAACCGTCTTGGATCTCGAGATGACAGTTTTAGATCTTGTAACAATATTCCTCGACTTCTTCACAAGACACTCTTTGAGATACTCGTGAATCTTCCGTTCAGTCTCTTTGATTCGTCATCATCATCCTCCGAATCATCATCAGTGCCATCTCCACTCCCGTCTTCTCCATTCTCAACATCGGATTCATTATTTGAAACACTTTCTTCAGCCGAATCATTGTCGTCATCATCGTCACTATCCTGATCACCATTCTCGCTATCATCCTCATATCTAGCATTATCACTGTTGATACTGCGTGGTGGCTTTGGGATCTTCAGTTGCGCCAATGCTTCTTCAAACTCCGATGCACCATGCTTGACCAGTTTTTCGACGCCATCCAAGCTTCGGTACTGGACAGCAAGACCTAATAGACCTGGATTTTCAGCCATGGCATGCTTGTTCAGAAGCAGCTGAACGATTTCTGCATCATCATGAGCCACAGCTGCGCCTAACGGAGATCTATAAAAACCGGCCCCACAAAGGTTAACATCTGCACCCTTCTCCAACAACAAATCAACAATCTCCCTCGTCCCGACAAAACATGCGGCTTGAAGTGCTGTGCCATACTTCCCACCTCGGGCATTCACATCACATTCCTTTCCAAGGAAATATTTCACTAGAGGTATGTGATTTGCAACCACAGCCGCCTGGAGAGCATTGCCATAATGACCTCCTTGCGCGTGAGGATCTGCGCCATGCTCATCACAAAGTAATTTCACAAGATCTTCATATTCCTCCACGGTAGCAGCCACAAGAGGACTGCCGTAAAATCCACCGAGCTCGTGACATTTGCGCCGTGATCGAGAAGAGCTTTCACGCTTTCTTCACTTCCTGACTCGGTAGCAGCTTGGAGAGCGGACTGGTAGTATCCACCAGTTATGTTTGGGTTAGCACCAGCGGCAAGCAGTGTCTCAACGACCTGGGAGCTGTTGGACCATGCGGCAGCTTGAAGAGCGCAGCCGTAGTATCCTCCAGGTATATTCACTTCGGCGTGACAAGCAGCCATGCAACGCACTCATCATTTCCGGACGCCGCAGCTGCTTGAAGTGCAGTCTCATAATATCCGCCCAGGATATTAACATGAACTCCCTTCTCCAAGATCAACTTAACACAGTCGACATTTCCAGATTTTGCTGCATTTTGCAGTACATTATTCATGTCCCCACCCTTTGCCATCACATCGGCCCCATGATCTAAAAGCAGTTGAACACTTGGTGCATCGCCAGAAAGAGCTGCAGAAAACAATGCTGTTTTCCCAGTATCATCAACTTCATTAACGTTCGCACCCTTTTCAAGAAGCAGTTCCATCGAGCGCAGAGGAAGTTTCTCTGATCCAGCAATGAGTGCGGTCGTATGTGACGGGCCTCCTTTGATATTGATATCAGCTCCTGCCAGAATGAGCATATCCGCCGCGTCATTATATCCAGCGGTTGCAGCAGCTATCAAAGCAGTGTCGTGTTCCTCGCTTTGGGCATTGATGTCGGCGCCGTGCTTCAGGAGAATATCTACAAGATTGTCTCTGCTGAAGATGGCCGCATCAATCAACGCGGTGCCATACGTGCCGCCTGTAGCATTAACGTCTGCTTTGCTATCAATTAAAGTGTGAACAAGATTTTCATAGCTCCAATATGCTACAGCCTGACCACAGGGATGGAGTCCGCCTTCGTACGGCAACGAGCCCGACCCGGCCCTGACTGTATGGGCCCTGACCCCCCTACTGGCGCTCGGGCCACCCCGCCGCCTATTCCAAACCGGGATCGTACCGGCACCGACCTGCCTGCCGCCACACCCCCATTCCA
>Ga0123337_10001890_pt1 | contig 25253 bp, 21 predicted proteins | sample frozenSSSSmetaG_FD_89792 | JGI IMG/M metagenome (GOLD analysis project Ga0123337, IMG submission 89792) | Glacier valley bacterial and archeal communities from Borup Fiord, Nunavut, Canada, to study Microbial Dark Matter (Phase II) -... | ecosystem: Environmental > Aquatic > Freshwater > Ice >...
CGCCGCGCAGCTGCATCCAGCCGCTCGCGAAGGCGTCGCCGTGCTCGCCGAAGCGGCGCGTCCAGGTCGAGCCCTGCACCGACGGCGGCGCGACGATCAGCGCGCGCTTGAAGAGCGACTTGTCGGTGACCTCGGTGACCAGCGGCGTCTGCGGAATGTCGACGCCCGCCGCGCGGTACGCGCGGTTCAGCGGCTCGACCGCGCCGTGCACGAAGATCGGCCCGATCGAGCGGTCGACGCCTTTGAGGATGCGCTGCGCCTTGCCGAAGCTGTAGCCCATCAGCAGGCTCGCGCGACCGGCCTCGGCATTGCCGCGCCACCACGCGTCGATCGCGCCGAAGAGTTCGGCTTGCGGCTGCCAGCGGTAGATCGGCAGGCCGAAGGTCGACTCGGTGATGAAGCAGTGGCAGCGCACCGGCTCGAACGGCGCGCAGGTCTGGTTGTCCTCGCGCGGGTCGGCACGCGAGCCGGCGACGTAGTAGTCGCCCGAGGCGACCCAGACGCGCCCTTCGTGCTCGAGCCGCACCTGTGCCGAGCCGAGCACGTGGCCGGCCGGATGCAGGCTCACTCGCACGCCGAAATGATCGACGGCCTCGCCGTACGGCAGCGTCTGAAGATCGATCTCGCCGAGCCGCGTGCGCAGCACGCCTTCGGCCGGCGCCGCCGCGAGGTAGTGCGTGTGGCCGCGACGCGAGTGGTCGGCATGGGCGTGGGTGATGACCGCGCGATCGACCGGCTGCCACGGATCGATGTAGAAGTCGCCCGGCGGGCAGTAGAGCCCTTCCCGCCGCTGCACGACGAGGTCCTGCGCGTCACTCATCGCGGGACGGCCGGGCGCCGGGCCGCCCCAAGTCCGGCCGCGCCCCCTCGGGGGGCAGCGAACGCAGTGAGCGTGGGGGCGTCATTCAGTAGCGGTGGCGCGTCGCGAAGAGAGCGATGCGCATGGCGGCGTAGGCGATCCAGGCGAGGCTGCGCTGTACGAAAGGCCGCTTGCTGTAGGCGGCGCTCTCGACCCGCTTGCCGCTGCTCTTCACCGCTTCGAGCAGATGGCCGCGCAGCTCGGCGGCGAAGCGCTCGTCGCGCACGAAGACGTTGGCCTCGCGCGCCAGCAGGAGGCTGAGTGGGTCGAGGTTCGACGAGCCAACGGTGGCGACGCTGCCCTGGTCGCTGTCGAACACCGCGACCTTGGCGTGCAGGAAGCTCGGCGCGTACTCGATGATCTCGATGCCCGCCGCGAGCATCACGCCGTACATCGCGCGGCTCGTGTGGTGCTGCATGAAGTATTCGTAGCGGCCCTGCAGCAGCAGCGTCACCTTGACACCGCTCCTGGCCGCCCCGAGCAGGCGCCGCTGCAGCGCGACGCCGGGCACGAAGTAGGCGTTGGCGATCAGGATCTCGCGCCGCGCCTGGTTGATCGCGTAGCGGTAGAAGTGCTCGATGCGCTTCCTGAAACGGAAGTTGTCGCGCAGGACGAGGCCGGCGAGCGGCGGCGAGACGTTGCCGGCACTGCTCAGCTCGGCCGCGGTCAGCTCGGGGTCCTCGGCGTCAGTGCCGGCAGCGGCCGCCTTGCGCACGGTCTCGAGCGCTGCCGCGAAATCGAAATGACGCGCCTCGTGCGCCGCCTGCATGCGCAGCCACAGGCGCGTCATCGTCTCGTGGGCGTCGGCGACGAGCGGCCCGCGCACCCGCACGGCGAAGTCGAAGCGCGGCTGCATGAGCGGGCCGTGCGTCGGGTCGTGGTAGTCGTCGAGAACGTTGATGCCACCGCAAAAGCAGGTCCGGCCGTCGACGACGCAGAGCTTGCGATGCAGGCGCCGCCAGCGCCCCGGCAGCAGCACGCGCCAGCCGCGCGCCGGGTTGAAGACGCGCCACTGCAGGCCCGCCGCCTTCCAGCGCTTCTGCCAGCCGGCCGGAATGTCGCCGGTGCCGATGCCGTCGACGACGACCTTGACCTGGACGCCGCGCCCGGCCGCGCGCTCGAGCGCCTCGGCGACGGCGATCGCCGCGCCTTCGAACTCGAAGATGTACGTCTCGAACAGGATCTCGACGCGGGCGCGGTCGAAGTCCGCGACCAGTGCGTCGAAGTACGTCGTGCCGCCCTTCAACAGCTGGACGCGGTGACCGGGCTGGAGGGCGCGGTTGTCGGCCGCGCCGCGCTGGTCCTCGACGATCGGATGCGGCACGGGCGCGCCTCGCCTATTCGAGCTCGAGTTCGGCGACGAGCGGCAGATGGTCCGACATGCGCGCCCAGCTCGCGCCGCGCGGCACGGATGTCGAGAGGCAGCGAAAGCCGCGCATGTAGATGCGGTCCATCGAGAACAGTGGCATCCGCGACGGGAAGGTGTTGAAGCGCGCGGGCGGATCGCCTCGCACCAGGCCGCGCTCGAGGCCGCAGTGGGCCATCAGTGAATCGAGCCGGTCGCCCCAGTCGTTGAAGTCGCCGGCGACGATCAGCGGCTCGTCTTTCGGCACCGAGTCGGCGATGAATTGCCCAAGTCGCTGCGACTGGCGCACGCGGCTCGCGTGGATCAGGCCGAAGTGGGCGACGATCGCGTGCACCGGCGTGCCGTTCCAGTTGAGCGGTACGTGGAGCAGGCCGCGTTGCTCGAAGCGGTGGTCGGAGACGTCGTGGTGGCCGATGTCGCCCATCGGCCAGCGCGAGAGAAGCGCGTTGCCGTGCTCGCCGTCGCGCGTGACGGCGTTGGTGCGATAGGCGACCTCGTAGCCGTCGGGCGCGAGGTACTCGGCCTGCGGCGCCTTCGGCCAGCCGATCTTGGTGTCGGGGAAATGGCGCGCCGCGGCGCGGTTCATGCGCCGGACTTCCTGCAGGAAGACGAAGTCGGCGTCGAGCGCCTCGATGCCGAGCACGAGGTTGTGGATCTCGAGCCGCTTCTTCGGGCCGACACCGCGCACGCCCTTGTGGATGTTGTAGGTGGCCACGCGCAGGACGTTGCCCGGGTACTGGGTGGTCGTCGGAGACGTTCGCATGGCGGCGGAAGTGAGCAAATGGCGGGCCGGTCAGGGCGAGGCGGCGACGCCGGAGCGCCGCGGCAGCTGCAGGATCGCCTCGGCGTTCGACGGCGACGAGCAGCGCTCGGCAGCGGCGCGCCAGTCGAGCCACTCGAAGCGCAGATGCTCGCGCGGCGCGACACGGACAGCGGCGTCGCGCTCGACGCGGAGGCCGAAGACGTGCTCGGTGTTGCGGGTCACGCCGGGAGCATAGCGATGCTGCCATTGCGGATAGATGTCGTAGGCATTGACCTGCTGCCAGTCGACCAGCGCCGACGGTGGCACGCCGGCCGGGCCGACGGCGATGCCGGTCTCCTCGCCGACCTCGCGCATGCAGGTCTCGACCAGCGATTCGTCCTCGCTGTCCTTCGAGCCGGTGACGCTCTGCCAGAAGCCCGGCGCATCGGCGCGCTCGAGCAGCAGCACGTCGAGCGCGGCGGTGTGGATGACGACCAGCACGGATTCGGGAATCTTGAAGCGGCGAGCGACGGTCATCGTGACACGGCGGTCGCGCGCGACTTCAAATAGCGATCGAAATAGTCGACCGCGTTGTCTTCCATGCAGTGCTCGCGCGCGAACGTGCGGCCGTTCTCGCCCAGCCGGCGGAGCTCGCCGTCGTCGGCGGCGAGCGACTCGATCGCCCGCGCCATGCTGACCGGATCGTGCGGCGCGGCGAGCCGCGCATCGACGCCTTCCTGGACGTAGTCGGTGATGCCGCTCGAGTCGGTCGCGACGATCGCCTTGCCCAGGTGCATCGCCGAGACGATGGTGACATGGCCGCACGGCACTTCCGCGTCGCGCAAGGGCAGCGCCATGAAGCGGCTATGGGCGATGATGTTCGTCGCCTCGGCCAGCGGCGTGTCGAAGCGGACCTCGACGTTGTCTGGCGGGTTGAGGCCCGCCATCGCAGCGCGCGTCGAGACGATCACGAGGCGCAGTGCCGGCAGCCTTCGCATCGCGTCGACCAGGACGCCGTAGTCGCGGCCCTGGCCGCCGACCGCGCACAGGTAGTCGCCCGCGATCAGCGGCGGCTCGTCGGCGCGGATGGCCGGTGGCCGGACGGCCCAGTGGATCATGTCCATGCGCTCGATCTGCAGATCGAAGTGGCGCGCATAGATCGCCCGCTCGGCGTTCGAGAAGACGACGAAGCGGTCGACGGTCGAGAGCCCGCGCGCATGCAGCGCCCGCTTCTTCCCCTGCGGCAGCTCGGTGTAGTTGAAGACGTAGGCGAGGTGCTCCTTGCGACGCTGCTGGCGCCGGTTGGCGAGCTCGACGTAGAGCGAGATGCGCGGCCCGTGCGAGACCAGCAGCGCATCGTCCGACTGCGCCACGCGGCACGCCGCGCGCGCTGCCAGGATGCGCCGCACGAGATCGCCGCGCGGCAGCCAGCCGGGCACCGGCATCGACTCGGTGGACACGTGCGTCCAGCGCTGCTCGGGCCGGTCGGCGAAACGGCCCGCGAGCCAGTTCCACCCCGGCGCCGCCGTGCTGATGTTGACGATGTCCACGCCGCGCGCCCGGCCCTGCTACGCCTCCGGCGCCTGCGTGTTGCGCAGCCGGATGTGCAGCTCGCGCAACTGCTTCTCGTCGACCGGGCCCGGCGCGTTGGTGAGCAGATCCTGCGCGCGCTGCGTCTTCGGGAACGCGATCACGTCGCGCAGCGATTCGGCGCCGGCCATCAGCATCACGAAGCGGTCGAGGCCGATGGCGATGCCGCCGTGCGGCGGCGCGCCGTACTGGAGCGCGTCGAGCAGGAAGCCGAACTTGGCGCGCGCTTCCTCGGCGTCGATCTTGAGCGCGCGGAAGACCTTGCTCTGCACCTCCTCGCGGTGGATCCGCACCGAGCCGCCGCCGAGCTCGAGGCCGTTGAGGACGACGTCGTAGGCCTTGGCGATGCAGCGCCCCGGATCGGTCTCGAGCCAGTCCTCGTGGCCGTCCTTCGGGCTCGTGAACGGATGGTGCACGGCGCTCCAGCGCTGCTCGCCCTCGTCGTACTCGAACATCGGAAAGTCGATCACCCAGAGCGGCTCCCACTCGCCCTGCACGAGGCCGCGCGCCTTGCCGAACTCGCTGTGGCCGACCTTGACGCGCAGCGCGCCGATGGCGTTGTTGACGACCTTGTCCTTGTCGGCGCCGAAGAAGATCAGGTCGCCGTCCTTGGCGCCGGTACGCTTCAGGATCTCGGCGAGCGCGGCGTCGTGCAGATTCTTGACGACCGGCGACTGCAGGCCCTCTCTTCCCTTGGCGACATCGTTGACCTTGATCCAGGCCAGGCCCTTGGCGCCGTAGATCTTGACGAACTCGGTGTAGCCGTCGATGTCGCCCCGACTGAGACCTCCATTGACTTCGCCGCCGCCCGGGATGCGCAGCGCCGCGACTCGGCCGCCCTTGGCCTTGGCCGGCACCGAGAAGACCTTGAAGTCGACGTCGGTCATCACGTCGGTGAGCTCGGTGAGTTCGAGCTTGACGCGCAGGTCGGGCTTGTCGGAGCCGAAGCGATGCATCGCCTCCTGCCACGTCATCACTGGGAACGGGCCGAGCTCGACGCCGATCGCGTGCTTGACGGTGCTCTTGATCATTCCCTCGAACATCGTCCGGATCTCGACCTCGTCGAGGAACGAGGTCTCGATGTCGATCTGCGTGAACTCGGGCTGGCGGTCGGCGCGCAGGTCCTCGTCGCGGAAGCACTTCGTGATCTGGTAGTAGCGGTCGAATCCTGCCACCATCAGAAGCTGCTTGAAGAGCTGGGGCGACTGCGGCAGCGCGAAGAACATGCCGTCGTGGACGCGGCTCGGCACGAGGTAGTCGCGCGCGCCTTCCGGCGTGCTCTTGGTGAGCATCGGCGTCTCGATGTCGATGAAACCGTTGGCGTCGAGAAACTTGCGCACCTCCATCGCCATCCGGTAGCGCAGCATCATGTTGCGCTGCATCTGCGGCCGGCGCAGATCGAGCACGCGATGGGTGAGTCGCGTCGTCTCGGAAAGGTTGTCCTCGTCGAGCTGGAACGGCGGCGTGACGCTCGGGTTCAGCACCTCGAGCGCGTGGCAGAGCACCTCGACCTTGCCGCTCGTGAGGTTGGTGTTGTCGGTGCCCGAGGGACGCGCGCGCACGAGGCCGGTCACCTTCAGGCAGAACTCGTTGCGCACTTCCTCGGCGACCTTGAAGGTCTCCGCGCGATCGGGGTCGCACACCACCTGCACCAGACCTTCGCGGTCGCGCAGGTCGATGAAGATCACGCCGCCGTGGTCGCGGCGTCGATGGGCCCAGCCCATCAGCGTCACCGTCTGGCCGAGGAGCGCTTCGCTCACCAGGCCGCAATATGTCGTTCTCATCGCATCACTCCAATGCTTCTTGTCGCGAGCACCGGGCCTCGGCGCGGTGCGGTCGTAAGGCGCTCGTGCCGCGGCGTCGCGGCAACAGGCTGAGCGCTGGCCGGGCGCTCAGCCGGGCAGATTTCGCATCGGCTTCGCCGCCGCGTCGAGACGCGTCGGCGGCGCGACGACGCCCATCGAGATCACGTACTTGAGCGCTTCGTCGACGCTCATCGCCAGCGGAATCGCGTCGGCGCGGGCGAGCATGAGGAAGAAGCCCGAGGTCGGGTTCGGCGTCGTCGGCACGTAGACGCTCAGGTAGTCGCCCGGCAGGTGCAGCGCGGTCTCGCCGCCCGGCTTGCCGGTGACGAAGGCGATCGTCCAGCTGCCGGCGCGCGGATACTGCACGAGCACGGCTTCGCGAAAGGCGTTGCCGCTGCTCGAGAACAGCGTGTCCGAGACCTGCTGCACCGAGGTATAGATCGACTTGACGATCGGGATGCGGCTGAGCAGCCTGTGACCTTGTCGCAACGCCCACTGGCCGGCGACGTTGGTGGCGAAGACGCCGGTCAGCAGCAGGCCGATCAGCAGGACGATGACGCCGAGAAACGGGATCCGCTGCAGCGTCTCGATGAACGCGCGGCTGCCTTCCGGGAGCACCGTCTGCGACGCGCTGAGCAGCCACACGAAGACGCCGGTGAGCAGGCCGTAACCGGCCTGCAGCACCCAGATCGTGACCGCCAGCGGCAGCCAGACCAAGAGACCAGCGAGGAGGTATTTCTTCACGCGATCCGCGACGTGAGCCTGCCCACGCAGGTCACGTCCCGCCCTTGTCGGACTTCGTGGAAGCGGCCGGCGCCGGTGCGGCGGCTGGCGCAGGAGCGGCCGCCGGCGTTGCCGCGGCGGCCGCTGCCGGCGCCGCGCTCGACGCATCGGAGGACTTCGCGGTGTCGCCGGTCGTCGGCGTGCTCTCGCCGTCGCCCGACGACTTCTCGCCCTTCGCGCCGTCGCCGCTCTTGCCCTGCTTCTTGTCGTCGCGGAAGTCGGTCACGTACCAGCCCGAGCCCTTGAGCTGGAAGCCCGCGGCCGTCACCTGCTTGACGAACGTGGCTGCGCCGCACGCCGGGCACACCGTCAGCGGCGGGTCGGAAATCTTCCGCAGCATGTCCTGGGCGTTTCCGCAGGTCGTGCAGCGGTAGGCGTAGATCGGCATCGTGACCTCGAAAAAGACAACCCAGTAGTATAAATCTCGCGCCCGTCCCGGGCACGACAGGTCCGGGGCGACCTCGGGCGGGCGTCAGTGCAGCCGGAGCACGAGCTGCATCGCCACCAGGCCGAGCAGGAAGCCGAGCGCCGTGTAGATCACGGCCGCCAGGAGCCGGTTGGTGCGGCGCTGCTCCACGAGCAGGCTCTCCAGCACGCGCTGGCTCGGCTGCGACTGCGGCTGCAGCGCGGCGTGGATCAGGCGCGGCAGCTGCGGCAACAGGTGGACATAGCGGGGCGCCTCCTTCTTCACCTGGTCGACGAAGCCGCGCCAGCCGATCTGCTCGTCCATCCAGCGCTCGAGGAAAGGCTTGGCGGTGCTCCAGAGGTCGAGCTCCGGGTCGAGATCGCGGCCGAGCCCTTCGATGTTCAGCAGTGTCTTCTGCAGCAGCACGAGCTGCGGCTGGATCTCGACGTTGAACCGCCGCGAGGTCTGGAACAGCCGCAGCAGCACCTGGCCGAGCGAGATGTCCTTCAGCGGCCGGTCGAACTGCGGCTCGCAGACGGCACGGATCGCGCCCTCGAGTTCGTCGATGCGGGTCGCCGGCGGCACCCAGCCGCTCTCGACGTGAAGTTCGGCGACGCGCCTGTAGTCGCGGTGGAAGAAGGCGATGAAGTTCTGCGCAAGATAGTCCTTGTCGACGTCCGTCAGCGTGCCGACGATGCCGAAGTCGAGCGAGATGTAGCGGCCGAAGGTCTCGGGCGCGATCGACACCTGGATGTTTCCGGGATGCATGTCGGCATGGAAGAAACCGTCGCGAAAGACCTGGGTGAAGAAGATCGTGACGCCGTCGCGGGCCAGCTTCTTGATGTCGACGCCGGCATCGCGCAGGCGCTGCACCTGGCTGATCGGCACGCCATGCATGCGCTCCATGACGATCACGTCCTTCCGGCACAGCTCCCACACCATCTCCGGCACCAGCACCAGGTCGAGGCCCTGCATGTTGCGGCGCAACTGCGCTGCGTTGGCGGCCTCGCGGACGAGATCGAGCTCATCGTGGAGATAGTTGTCGAACTCGGCAACGACCTGGCGCGGCTTCAGCCGGCGACCGTCGGCCGACCAGCGCTCGACCGCGCGCGCGACCTGGCGCATGACCTCGACGTCGTCGTCGATCGCTGCGAGCATGCCGGGCCGCAGGACCTTGACCGCGACCTCGCGGCCGTCCTTCAGCACCGCGAAGTGGACCTGCGCGATCGACGCGCTCGCCACCGGCGAGGCGTCGAAGCTGGCAAACACCGCGTCGAGCGGCTTGCCGAAGGCCTTCTCGACGATCGCCCGCGCGACGGCGTCTGGAAACGGCGGCACGCGGTCTTGCAGCCGCGCGAGCTCGTCGGCGATGTCGGCGGGCAGCAGATCGCGCCGGGTCGAGAGCACTTGGCCGAACTTGACGAAGATCGGGCCGAGCCGCTCGAGGCCCATGCGCAGACGCTCGCCGCGCGGCGCGTCGAGCTTGCGGCCGACGGTGATGACGCGAACGAGGAGCCGCACCCACGGTTGGCGAAAGCTCGACAGCGCCAGCTCGTCGAGCCCGTAGCGAAGAACCGTGACGCAGATGACGACGAGCCGGGCGAGATGCCTCATCAGCGACTAGGGCTCTGTCGGCGGGGCCGGAGTCGAGCCGGGCGCGCGCGCGGCCAGGTCGCGCAGCGTCTTCGCGCCTTCGCGCAGCGCACCGGCGAACCAGCCGCCGATCTTGCCGAGCTGGCGCGCCGGCGCATCGCCGACGATCTTCGCGAGGTCGTCCTGCAGGTCCCAGCGCAGGTTGTCGATGAGCCAGTCGAGATCGCTCGCGAACGCGGCGTCGCCCGAGATCGTGACCGCCGGACGCTCGCCGGCGACGAGCCGGGTCAGCGCCAGCGCCGGATTGCCGGCGGCGACGGCAACACGCAGATCGGCAGGCAGCTCGGGCGTCTCCGGAAGCCATTCAAGCAGCCCTGCGGTCGTGACGCGAAAGGCGAACGGTCCCGGCGCGGGCAAGACCTTCGGCCAGTCGGAGAGCTCGAACTGCACGGTGCGCGTCGCGTGCGGACGCAGCCGCTCGAGCGCGGCCGGCTCGGCCGAGATCACGTGATTGACGAGGAGCACGATGCGCTCCATCACCGAGCGCTCCGCCAGCGCCTTGAGCGATACAAACATGGCCGATTGTAGGCAGCGGGAACAAGGGAGCGTGCGGCATGCCGGAGAATCCGGCCCATGATCCTGCTCACCGGCGCGACCGGCTACATCGCATCGCACACCTGGCTCGCGCTCGAAGCGGCCGGCTACCGGGTCGCCGGCCTCGACGACTTCTCGAACAGTTCGTCCGAGGTGCTGAAGCGGCTGGCAGCCCTCGGCGCCGACGTCTCGCGCTTCACCCGCGCCGACGTGCGCGACCGCGCCGCGCTCGACGGGGTCTTCGCCGGCGGCGAGATCGAGGCCGTCGTCCACTTCGCGGCCAAGAAGGCGGTCGGCGAGAGCGTCGCCCAGCCGCTGCTCTACTACGGCGTCAACGTCGGCGGCCTCGTCGCGCTCGCCGAGGCGATGCGCGACCACGGCTGCAAGACCTTCGTCTTCAGCTCGAGCGCCACCGTCTACGGCGATCCGCAGCAGCTGCCGATCCTCGAAAGCGCGCCGCTGTCGACGACCAACCCATACGGCGCGACCAAGCTGATGAGCGAAAGCATCCTGCGCGACGTCGAGCGCTCGGATCCGGCGTGGCGCATCGCGCTGCTGCGCTACTTCAACCCGGTCGGCGCGCACGAGAGCGGCACGATCGGCGAGGACCCGCGCGGCACGCCGAACAACCTCATGCCCTACGTCGCCCAGGTCGCGGTCGGCAAGCGCGCGCGCCTGCAGGTCTTCGGCGCCGACTATCCGACCGCCGACGGCACCGGCGTGCGCGACTACCTGCACGTCGTCGATCTCGCCGAAGGCCACGTCGCGGCGCTGCGGCGCCTGCTCGGCGGAAGCGACTCGCTCACCGTCAACCTCGGCACCGGCCGCGGCAGCAGCGTGCTCGAGCTGGTGCAGGCGTTCGAGCGCGCCAGCGGCCGGCCGGTGCCCTACGACATCGTGGCGCGCCGCCCGGGCGACATCGCCGCCTGTTATGCCGACGTGGCGCTCGCCAAACAGCTCCTGGGTTGGACCGCGAAGCGCGAACTCGACGCGATGTGCGCCGACACCTGGCGCTGGCAGACGGCGAATCCGAACGGCTTCGCTTGCTGAACGTCTAGAACAGCGCCTGCTGGCGCGCCAGACGCCACGACGGCGAGCCGTCCTTCTCGCAGGCGAGCATCCAGAGCTCGCGGAACGGCACGGCGCCCTGCTCCGCCGATTCGCGGATCAGCCCGGAGAACTCGACGCTCGCGAGATACGCGGCACCGAGCTCCTCGAGCCCGACGAGCTCGGCGTGCAAGGTGATGACGTCGGTGCGGCTCGCGCCTGCCGTGCGCGCGGTGAGCATCGGCAGCAGCTCGCGCAGCATGTCGGGTGTCGTGAGATAGCCGAGCGCCTGCACGTCGCCGGCGTCCCACGCCGCTTGCAGGCGCAGGAAGCGCGAGCGCGCGACTTCGAGGACTTCGGCGCCGTCGAGGCCGGCCGGCACGACGGTCGCCAGCGCGCCGCCCACGGCACGGCGAGAGACGAGCGCGCCGCCGGGGCGACCGCGTGCGTCAGCGCTGCGACGGGCGCGCCGCCGACGCCAGCTCCAGACCGCGCTCGTCAGGACGATCGCACCGAAGGCCGCGACCGTGGCCGCGCCGGTGAGATCAGCGGGATGGCGCGGCGCGAGCAGCGCCCACAGCGCGGCGAGCAGGCCGATCCACGGCGCGAGGCCGCCGAGCACGAGGCCGCCGAGCACGAGGCCGCCCGAGCCGGCGGCCGCAGCCGGAGCGCTGCCGAGCAGCAACGGCACGCCGAGGCCGAGCGAAACGGTCTGGCGCCAGCCGCGCGGCAGGCGCCGGGCCTGGTTGTGCAGCGTCGTCAGCACTTGATCCCCACGTGCAGGGCGACGACGCCCGCGCTCAGGTTGTGGACGTCGACGTGGCCGAAGCCGGCCGTCTTCATCATCGCCTTCAGCGTCTCCTGGTCGGGATGGACGCGGATCGACTCGGCGAGGTACCGGTAGCTCTCGCCGTCGCCGGCGACCCACGCGCCGATCTTCGGCAGGACCTTGAACGAGTACCAGTCGTAGGCCTTGGCGAGCGGCGCGGCGACCTTCGAGAACTCGAGCACGAGCACGCGTCCGCCGACGCGCAGCACGCGCGCCATCTCGGCCAGCGCCTTCTCCTTGTGCGTCATGTTGCGCAGGCCGAAGGCGACGCTGACGAGGTCGAAGCTGCCGGTCGCGAACGGCAGCGCCTCGGCATCGCACAAGGTGGTCGGCAGGACGATGCCCTGGTCGAGCAGGCGATCGCGGCCCTGCTTCAGCATCGCCTCGTTGATGTCGGTGAGCACGACCGTGCCCGACGCGCCGACCGGCTTGACGAAGGCGCGCGCCAGGTCGCCGGTGCCGCCGGCGATGTCGAGCACCTTGTCGCCGGGTCGCGCGCCGGCGACGGCGACGGTGTACGCCTTCCAGACGCGATGCAGTCCCATCGACATCAGGTCATTCATCACGTCGTACTTCGACGCCACCGAATCGAAGACGCCGCGCACGGCATCGGCCTTCGTCGTCTCGTCGACACTGCGATAGCCGAAGTGGGTCTCGCTCATCGCCGAATCATGTCAGTGGTGGTGACCGCAGGACGGCGCCGAACCCGCCGCGATCGGCGTCGCGACGTCGCGGCTGGCACCGGCCTTCGCGATCCGCTCCTCGTACTGGCGCCACAGGTCGTCCTGCGTCGAGCCGAGGAAGTAGAGGTAGTCCCACGTGAAGATGCCGGTCTCGTGGCCGTCGGAAAAGCGCGGCAGGACGGCGTAGTTGCCGATCGGCTCGAGCGCGGTCACGTCGACGTCGCGCTTGCCGGTCTGCAGCACTTCCTGGCCCGGGCCGTGGCCCTGCACTTCGGCCGACGGCGAATGGACGCGCATCAACTCGAACGGAATGCGGAAGCTCTTGCCGTCGTCGAACCCGACCTCGAGAACGCGCGAGGCCTGATGGACAGTGATCGTCGTGGGACGGCGCGAGGCGGTGCGGGTGGTCATGGCCGGCACAGTTTAGCGATTGGTCTGCGTCCCCGGCACCGTTGGGGAGAAGCGGTGTGGCGCACTGCCCACGCGAAAGACCTTACCCGCCGCTGGGCGCGACCCGCGTCCTGAACTGCTGCGCGAGACGCTCGACGTTGGCCGCGAGGTCGTAATGCTCGATCACGCGCTGCCGCCCGCTCGCGCCGAGGCGACGGCACAAATCGGGGTCGTCGATCAGCGCCTTCAGCGCATCGACCAGGCCGTCGAGATCGGACGGTGCGACGAGCAGGCCGTCAACGCCGTTGCGGATCAGCTCCGGGATGCCGGTGATGTGGGTCGTGACGCACGGGATCTGCATCGCCATCGCCTCCATCAGCACGATCGGGATGCCCTCGGCGAAGCTCGGGATGCAGAACGCATCGGCCATCTCGTAGAAGGCCCGGATCCGGTCCTGGTTGACGGCGCCTTCGAGCGTCACCTGTCGACCGATCTCGAAGCGAGCGACGTGCCGCTCGAGCGACTCGCGATCGACGCCAGCGCCGACGACGTGCAGATGCACCTTGCGACCCTCGGCGCTCAGCCGGGCGACGGCATCGATCAGCAGATGCTGGCCCTTGGCGGGAGTGAGGCGGCCGACGCAGAGGATGCGAAACGGCGGCGCGCCATCCGCCTTCGCGACCGCCTGGAACACCTGCGGATCGACGCCGAGCCGGCAGACGACGAGCTTGGACCAGTGCTCGACCGGCGACAGCCGCATCAGCTGGCTGCGCGCGTAGTGGCTGATGCAGCAGACGAAGTCGGCCGCGTCGACCTTCTCGCTCAGGTACTGGCCGGGCGCATCGTAGAACTCGTCGGGGCCGTGCACTGTGATCGACAGGCCGACGCCGAAGACCCGCTTCACGAACATGCCGACCGTCGCCGGCTGCGACATGAGGTGCACGTGAAGATGGCGCAGCGCCTTCGCGTGCATCCAGCGGCCGACCATCAGGGCTTCGGTGAAGTAGGCCAAATTGAAGGCGAGTCGACGCACATCGAGCCGGGCGAGCCTGAACGCCAGAGCCCAGCCGCGCAGATAGCCGGCCGGATGCGCGACGAGCGCCGACAGGTGGCCGGCGACCACGCCGCCGAGGCCGTGCGACTTGATCGCGTAGGTGCGCGCCGCTTCGTCGCGTTCTTCCACGGTCATCGCGTCGGACGCGCGGTCGGGCGCGCTGATCGACGCCGTCTCGATGCGCAGGCCCGACCGGCGCAGCTGCACGATCTCGCGCAGCACGAAGATCATCGACAGCATCGGGTACTGGCTCGTCAGGTAAGCGAGCGCGGGGGGCTGGCGATCGTCGGCAGCGCTCATCGACCCGGCCCGCGCTTCGCTGCGAACGACTGCCTGAGAGCATCGAGTGTCTCCATGACGGCGATGGACTCGAAGAGCGGCATGACAGGGCTTTCGGCGAGGCCGGCCGCGATGCAGCGGCTTGCTTCGGCCAGCTCGAACTGATAGCCGTGGCCGGCAAAGCTCATCGATGTCGTCCGTCGACCCGAGAGCCGCTGCAGCAGCGGATCGAGTGCGGCACGCGCCGCCTGCGCGGCCGACGACCCTCGCAACGCGGCCTTCCATCCCGACGACGCGGCGTTCGATGCCGGCTCGTCGGGCGGCACCCAGCTCGGCTGGAACGACAACCGGCGCGCCCGATAGAACGGATCGTGCAGGTGGAGCCGTCCGCGCTCGCCAAAGACCTGGAAGTCGTTGCTGCCGTGGACGGCGAGGCTGGCCGAGAACGCAGCGACCGCGCCGCTCGGGAACCCGAGCTGGTACGTGCTCTGTACGTCGACACCGCTTGCGTCAATCTGCGCGATGCCATCGACCTCGTCCGGCACGCCGAGAAAGTGATGCGCCAGCGAAACGAGATAGACGCCGCGGTCGAGCAGCGCGCCGCCGCCCGCGGCAGGATCGAACAGCGCCGGCGCACTCTTCGGTGCGACCGCGTAGGCGAAGTTGCCTTGCAGCAGGCGCGCTGCGCCGAGCTCGCCGCGATCGATGCGCGCTTTCGCGTCGACGACCGCCGGGATGAAGCGCGTCCACATCGCTTCCATGCAGAAGACGCCGCGCGCACGTGCGGCCTCGGCGATCTGCCGGGCACCCACCGCGTCGAGGGCGAAAGGCTTCTCGCAGACGAGAGCCTTGCCCGCGGCGATGACCGCGAGGCAGTCGGTGACATGCATCGCGTTTGGCGACGCGACGTAGATCGCGTCGAGGTCGGCGTCCTTCAGCAACGCGTCGAGACCGGCGACATGGCGCTCGACCCCATGCCGGGCAGCGAAGTCGCGGGCCCGCTCGGCGGTGCGCGAGCCGACGGCGGCCAGCACCGAGCCCGCCGCGCGCGCGAAGTCGTCGGCGACGTGGTGCGCCAGCCGCCCGGTGCCCCACAGGCCCCAGCGGATCACGCGGCCCACGGCATCGGCTCGATCGCTTCCACGTCGGTCGCCATCCGGTGCGAGGAGCCGTGGCGCGGCGCGTCGTGGATGGCCAGGGCGAGCTCGGTCACGTGCAGCGCGAATTGCGCCGAGAGCCGGCTCGGCCGGCCCGCCTTCACCGCCGCGGCGAGCTCGGCCGGGCCACGGCAGAAGTCCATGCTCTGCGAGCCCTTGGTGCGGATCGCGCCGTACGGCGCCCTGGCGAGCGCGCGCTTATCGCGCCAGGGCGAAAGGAAGGTCTTGCGTCGGATCGTGAGCCAGCGGCGCACGTAGACCGGCGAGCGGTAGTCCCACGAGTCGGGCACGTAGAGGACCGCGTCGTCGCCCACCACCTTCATCACGTGATCGTGCGGCGCGAGGATGCCGCAGGTCAGTCGCGCCACGACGCCCGAGCGGAACAGGATGCACGCGACCGAGAAGTCCGGCGAGACCAGCGAGAGCGTCTCGCCCGGCACCTTGTCGGGCACCTGCACCGACGCGAACGACGTGACCGATTCGGCCGCGCCGAACATCGCGACGAGCCAAGTCAGGTAGTAGCCAGCGTGCTCGAGCGTGCAGCCGATCTCGAACTCGTCCTTGTACGGCCACGGCACGCCCGACACCGACTTCCAGCTGCGGTAGTTCATGCGGTGGACCATGCCGTCGTCCATCTCGGCGTAGACGACGCGAACGGTGCCGACGACCTTCTCGCGCAGCGCCTTGAGCACGGCTTGCGCCGTTTCGCCGAGCACGCTGCACGGCGCCGACGCGAGCCTGAGGCCGCGCTGCTCGGCGATCGCGACGAGCTCGGTCGCCTCGACCATCGTCATCGCCAGCGGCTTCTCGGAATAGACGTGCTTGCCGGCGAGCAGCGCCGCCTTCGAGACCTCGTAGTGCGAGCGCGGGTTGGTGAGGTTGAGGACCATCTCGACGCGCGCGTCCTTGCACACGTCGTCGAGGGTCGGATAGATCGGCAAGCCATACGCCGCGCCCAAGGCCGCGGCGCGTTCCGTGACGCGATCGTGGATGCCGACGACGACCAGCTCCGGATGGAGCGTCGCGGTCGCGAGGTAGTAGTCGGCCACGAAGCCGCAGCCCACGATCGCGAGATTCATGAACGACCGCCGCCCGTCACACGAGGACGCGTTCGATGCCGCCTTCGTTGGCGCGGGCGATGTAGTCCGGCATCCAGTCGTCGCCGAGGATGCGGTTGGCCATCTCGACGACGATGTAGTCGGCCTCGAGCAGGCCGTTCTGGAGGTCGCCTTTGTAGCGCTGCAGGCCTTGCAGGCAGCTCGGGCACGACGTGAGGATCTTGAGGTTGCCCTTGGCCGACGCAGCGCTTTCGCCGTCCTTGCCACCGATCATCGCGCGCAGCGCGGTCTCGTCCTTCCTCAGCTCCTCTTCCTTGCGAAAGCGCACCTGGGTGGCGATGTCGGGCCGGGCGATGCCGAAGGTGCCGCTCTCGCCGCAGCAGCGATCGCTCTTCCTCACGTTCTCGCCGACGAGCGCCTTCACGGTCTGCATCGGCTCGCGCAGCTTCATGGGGCTGTGGCAGGGGTCGTGGAAGAGATAGCCCGGCGCCGCGGCATCGGGGCCGCCCGCGCCGCCGAGGGTGATGCCCTTCTCGAGCAGGAACTCGTGGATGTCGATGATCCGCGAGCCCGGGAAGATCTCCTCGAACTTGTAGCCCTGGAGCTGGTCGTAGCAGGTGCCGCAGCTCACCACGACGGTCTTGATGTCGAGGTAGTTGAGCGTGTTGGCGACGCGGTGAAAGAGCACCCTGTTGTCGGTGATGATCTTCTCGGCCTTGTCGAAGTCGCCCGAGCCGCGCTGCGGATAGCCGCAGCAGAGATAGCCGGGCGGCAGCACGGTCTGCACGCCGGCCTGCCAGAGCATCGCCTGCGTCGCCAGGCCGACCTGCGAGAAGAGCCGCTCCGAGCCGCAGCCGGGAAAGTAGAAGACCGCCTCGGTGTCGGCGTTCGTCGTCTTCGGGTTGCGGATGATCGGCACGTAGGCGCTGTCCTCGATGTCGAGGAGAGCGCGCGCCGTCTTCTTCGGCAGGTTGCCGGGCATCTTCTTGTTGATGAAGTGGATCACCTGCTCCTTGATCGGAGCCTTGCCGTGCGTCGATTTCGGCGCCGCTGTCTGCGCATTGGCCAGGCCGCGCAGCAGGTTGTTCGCGGTGCGCTGCGCCTTGAAGCCGATGTCGACCATCGCCGTGCGCATGATCTTGATGGTCTCGGGGCTCGTGGCGTTGAGGAAGAACATCGCCGCCTTGCTCGCCGGCTTGAAGCTGCGCTGCCCCATCTTCCGGAGCAGGTTCCTCATGTTCATCGACACGTCGCCGAAGTCGATGTCGACCGGGCACGGCGCGAGGCACTTGTGGCAGACCGTGCAGTGGTCGGCGACGTCCTCGAACTCCTCCCAGTGGCGCAGCGAGACGCCGCGTCGCGTCTGCTCCTCGTACAGGAAGGCCTCGACCAGCAGCGAGGTCGCGAGGATCTTGTTGCGCGGGCTGTAGAGGAGGTTGGCGCGCGGCACGTGCGTCGTGCAGGTCGGCTTGCACTTGCCGCAGCGCAGGCAATCCTTGATCGAGGTCGCGATCTCGCCGATGTCGCTCTGCTGCATGATCAGCGACTCGTGCCCCATCAGGCCGAAGCTCGGCGTGTAGGCGTTGGTCAGATCGGCCTTCGGAGCGCTCGCGTCGATGCCCGCGTCGCGCAAGAGCTTGCCCTTGTTGAAGCGTCCTTCCGGATCGACGCGCTGCTTGTAGCCCGCGAACGCCGACAGCTCGGCGTCGGTGAGGTACTCGAGCTTGGTGATGCCGATGCCGTGCTCGCCCGAGATCACGCCATCGAGGCTGCGCGCGAGCTTCATGATCCGCGCGACCGCCGTGTGGGCGGTCTGCAGCATCTCGTAGTTGTCGCTGTTGACCGGGATGTTGGTGTGCACGTTGCCGTCGCCGGCATGCATGTGCAGCGCGATCCAGACGCGGCCCTTCAGCACCTCGCCGTGGATCTTCTGGCACGCGTCGACGATCGGCTTCAGCGCCGCGCCGGTGAAGATCGATTCCAGCGGCGCGCGGATCTGCGTCTTCCAGGAGGCGCGCAGGGTGTGGTCCTGGAGCAGGTCGAAGACGGTACGGCCCGAGCCGTCGTCGGCCGGACGATCGAGGCTCGAGAGCCAGCCGCGCCATTGCCGGCCGACCTCGCGCAGAAGCGACAGTCCTTGCTGGACGCGGTCCTCGAGCAGCTCGGCCGACGCGATCTCGTCGCCGTCGTCGCTCCTGCCCAGCGGCAGGCTGCCGCTCGACAGGAACGCCTCCAGCCGGTCGACGAGAGCGAGCTTGTTCGCAAGGCTCAGCTCGATGTTGATGCGCTCGATCGCCTCGGTGTACTCGCCCATGCGGTCGAGCGGGATGACGACGTCCTCGTTGATCTTGAAGGCGTTGGTGTGCTTGCTGATCGCCGCGGTGCGCTTGCGGTCGAGCCAGAACTTCTTGCGCGCCTCGGCGCTGACCGCCACGAAGCCTTCGCCCGAGCGTGCATTGGCGATGCGCACGACCTCGCTCGTCGCGCGTGCGACCGCATCGGCGTCGTCGCCGACGATGTCGCCGAACAGCGCCATCTTCGGCAAGCCGCCGCGCTTGCTCTTGGTCGCGTAGCCGACGGCCTTGAGGTAGCGGTCGTCGAGGTGCTCGAGGCCGGCGAGCAGCACGCGCTGGCCCGGCGCCGACTTTGCGGCAAGATCGAACAGATAGTCACGGATCTCGACGATCGACGGCACCGCGTCCTTGGCATTGCCGAAGAATTCGAGGCAGACCGTGCGCACGTGCGCCGGCATCTTGTGCACGATCCAGCGCGCCGAGGTGATCAGGCCGTCGCAGCCTTCCTTCTGGATGCCCGGAACGCCGGCAAGGAACTTGTCTGTGACGTCCTTGCCGAGGCCTTCCTTGCGGAACGCGGCGCCCGCAATGTCGAGCCGTTCGGTGCGCTCGAGCTTCTTGCCGCTCGCATCGAAGTAGCGGAGCTCGAAGGTCGCGGTCGGCGCGTCGTGGATCTTGCCGAGGTTGTGACCGAGCCGCGTCACCTCGAGCCACTTCGCGTCGGGCGTGACCATCCGCCACGAGGCGAGGTTGTCGAGCGCCGTGCCCCAGAGCACGGCCTTCTTGCCGCCGGCGTTCATCGCGACGTTGCCGCCGATGCACGACGCGTCGGCCGACGTCGGATCGACCGCGAACACGTGGCCCGCGCGCTCGGCGGCTTCGGCGACGCGTTGCGTGACGACCCCCGCCTCGGTCCAGATCGTCGCGACCTTGCCGGCGACGCCGGGCAGCGCGACGTGCTCGACCTCGGTCATCGCCTCGAGCTTCTCGGTGTTGATGACCGCGCTCGACCACGTGAGCGGGACGGCGCCGCCGGTGTAGCCGGTGCCGCCGCCGCGCGGGATGATCGTCAGGCCCAGCTCGATGCAGCCGGCGACGAGGCCGGCCATCTCGGTCTCGGTGTCGGGCGTGAGGACGACGAACGGATATTCGACCCGCCAGTCGGTCGCGTCGGTGACGTGCGAGACGCGCGACAGGCCGTCGAACTTGATGTTGTCCTTCGCGGTCACCTTCGAGAGCACGCGCACCGCGCGCTTGCGCAAGTCCCAGACGGCGCGGAACTGCGCCGCGAACGACTCAACCGCGGCGCGCGACAGCGCGAGCAGCTCGCCGACGACCTCGTCGCGCGCCGCGTCGGCCGACGGCGTGCGGCGCTTCTCGACCTCGCCGAGGCGATGGTGCAAGGCCTCGATCAGGAGCTTGCGCCGGCGCGGGTTGTCGAGCAGATCGTCCTGCAGATACGGGTTGCGCTGCACGACCCAGATGTCGCCCAGCACCTCGTAGAGCATGCGCGCCGATCGGCCGGTGCGGCGCTCCTTGCGCAAGAGGCCGAGCACGTCCCAGGCGCGCGCGCCGAGCAGGCGGATGACGATCTCTCGGTCGGAGAACGAGGTGTAGTTGTAGGGGATCTCGCGCAGGCGCGGCGGCGCCGCGACGCTGTCGCCGGTCGTCAATCGCGCCAGCGGAATCGGCGCGTTCACGACGTCGCCTCGGTCGGTCGCGCGTGCGCGAGTCCCGGGAAGGCGTCGATGATCAGGCGGCGGCGCGCCTCGTGCATGCAGGCATGGGTCGACTTCCAGGCGCGGTCCAGGCAGGCCGCAGCCATGCCCGCGAGCAGCTCCGGCCGGGCGGCGAGGCGCTCGAGCGTCCGCTTGAGGTCGAGCGCGTTGCCGGCTTCGAAGAAGACTCCGGTGCGGCCTTCCTCGACGCACTGCTGCAGCCCGGCGGTCCGGCTGGCGATCACCGGCAAGGCCTGCGAATAGGCGTCGAACACATTGCGCGGCTGCTCGTCGCTCACGCTCGGCACGATCATCGCGTGATAGGGCCTGAGCGCCGCGAAGAAGGTGCGGTCGTACGGCAGCGTGCCGCGCATGCGCAGGTGCGCGCCGAGATCGAGCTCGGCGATCCGGCGCCGGCACTCGTCCTCGAGCTCGCCGTCGCCGAAGCAGTCGACGACGACGTCGAGGCCGGCGTCGCGACAGAGCGCCACCGCCTCGATGAGGACGAGGATTCCCTTGGCGCGCAGCAGGCGACCGGCGAAGACGGCGCGCAGGCCGCGCTCCGAGCGGCCGGCGAGCACCGACGGCAGCTCACTCGCGGACAGGATGTCGTGCTCGTCGATCCACGAGGCCTCGACGACGTGGGCGCGCGAGTCGCCGCTGCGCGTCAGGCTGCGTTTGTAGCCTTCGTGCGTGAAGGTGCTGAGATCGCTGTGCGCGACACACCAGCGATTGAGCCGCTCGACGATGCCCGCGCTCAGTCGCCGGCCGATGCCGGCGCGCTCGCCGCGATCGACGCGCCAGAAGGTCGATTCGACGTTGATGAAGAGCTTCCTGCCGCGCAGTCGCACGATCGGCAGCAGCAGCCACGCCTCCGGAAACGGCCAACCCGCCATCGCGGTGTGGACGATGCGGGCACGGCCCACCTCGCGCCACAGCATGGCGAGCAAGCGCGGTAGGCGGAGAAGCGCCTGGAGGCGGGTCCGCGACAGCGGCAGGTCGACGCAGCGCACCGAGGCGAGGGCCGGCGATGCGTCCATCGCCACGAAGTCGGGCGGCGGCGGTTCGCGCGTCGCCGGCGCGGCGTAGCTGAGATGGCCGATGTAGTCGGCGTGCCGCGCCAGGTCCTTGGCCCAGAGCGGATGGATCCAGCGACGCCCCTCTGCGTCCACATGGAAGAGCAACGAGAAGAGCACAAGCAGGTAGGGCTGTTCGATTTGCGCCGTCATGACCGCATTTTGCCGCTCATGACCCGCCGATGCGGCAATGCATCAATTGAGACCTTTCCCGCGGCGGGCGGCGCGTGCGCTCGGCGGGTATTCCCGCTTGCCCGAGCGAGACCCGGCGCGGGATAAACGCGGCTGTCATACGGGGTCGCGAGAATCGCAGCCGTCCACGGCGCACCGCCCCGCCTTTCCCCACGGAGATCGTCATGAAGTTGAAGTCGCTCGTCTCGGCCTGCCTGCTCGGCACGGCCGCCGTCTGCCTGCCCGCCCACGCCCAGGTCGAGATCCAGTGGTGGCACGCCATGGGCGGCCCGCTCGGCGAATGGGTCAACGACCTCGCCAAGGGATTCAACGACAGCCAGAAGGACTACAAGATCGTGCCGACCTACAAGGGCACGTATCCCGAGACGCTGACCGCCGGCATCGCCGCCTTTCGCGCCGGCAACGCACCCGACGTGCTGCAGGTGTTCGAGGTCGGCACGGCGACGATGATGGCGAGCAAGGGCGCGATCGTGCCGGTCGGCAAGGTGATGAAAGACTCGGGCCTGAAGTTCGACCCGACCGGCTACGTGCCCGCCGTCGCCGGCTACTACACGGCGCCGAACGGCCAGATGCTGAGCCTGCCGTTCAACAGCTCGACGACGATCTTCTATTACAACAAGGACGCCTTTAAAGCCGCGGGCCTCGATCCGAACAAGCCGCCCGCGACCTGGCCCGAGGTGACGCTCGCGGCGGCCAAGCTGAAGGCGAGTGGGCACGCCTGCCCGTTCACGACGAGCTGGATCAGCTGGACCCAGCTCGAGAGCTTCTCGGCCTGGCACAACGTCGAGTTCGCGAGCAAGCAGAACGGCCTCGGCGGCATGGACACGCGGCTCACGTTCAACGGCCCGCTCCAGATCCGCCACATCCAGAACCTGGAGAACATGGCCAAGCAGGGCCTGTTCATCTACAAGGGTCGCGAGAACAAGGCCGACGCGACCTTCCCCTCGGGCGAGTGCGCGATGATGACCGGCTCGGCCGGCCTCTACGGCAACGTCAAGAAGAACGCCAAGTTCGCCTACGGCCTGGCGCCGCTGCCCTACTACCCCGACGTCGCCGGCGCGCCGCAGAACACGGTCATCGGCGGCGCGAGCCTGTGGGTGATGTCGGGCCGGCCGGCCGACCACTACAAGGGCATCGCCAGCTTCTTCAACTACCTGTCGAGCCCCGAAGTGCAGGCCGCGAGCCACAAGCGCACCGGCTATCTGCCGATCACGATGGCCTCGTACAAGCTCACCGACTCGAGCGGCTTCTACAAGGAGAACCCGGGCACCGACGTTGCCGTCAACCAGATGATCCGCAAGGTCACCGACAAGTCGCGCGGCATCCGCCTCGGCAACTTCCTGCAGATCCGCACCATCATCGACGAGGAGCTCGAGCAGGTGTGGGCCGGCAAGAAGAGCGCGAAGGACGCGCTCGACACCGCCGTCAAGCGCGGCAACGAGCAACTGGAACGGTTCCAGACAGCGAACAAGTCCTGAACGGTTGATCGACAACGCGTCGTGGCGATCGAAAAGCGGGTCGTCTTCCGCTCGAAGTGGCTGCCCTGGGTCCTGATCGGGCCCCAGGCGATCGTCATCGGCGTGTTCTTCTTCTGGCCGGCGGTGCAGGCGATCCTGCAGTCGATCCAGCAGCAGGATGCGTTCGGCACGAGCACCGAGTGGGTCGGGCTCGCGAACTTCGAGCGCATCTTCTCGGATCCGGGCTACATCGAGTCGTTCAAGACGACGGCGATCTTCTCGGTGCTGGTCGCCGTCGGCGGGATCGCGATCTCGCTGCTGCTCGCGGTGTTCGCCGATCGCATCGTCCGCGGCGCGCTCGCGTACAAGACGCTGCTGATCTGGCCCTACGCCGTCGCGCCCGCGGTCGCCGGCGTGCTCTGGCTCTTCATGTTCGCGCCGAGCATCGGCGTCGTCTCGTACTGGCTGCGCCAGGCCGGCATCTCCTGGAACAGCCTCCTCAACTCGAACGACGCGATGGCGCTGATCGTCATGGCCGCGATCTGGAAGCAGATCTCGTACAACTTCCTCTTCTTCCTCGCCGGCCTCGCCTCGATCCCGAAATCGCTCCTTGAAGCGGCCGCGATCGACGGCGCGCGACCGTGGCGGCGCTTCTGGACGATCGTCTTCCCGCTGCTCTCGCCGACGACCTTCTTCCTGCTCGTCATCAACATCGTCTACGCCTTCTTCGACACCTTCGGCATCATCGACGCGTCGACCGAAGGCGGGCCCGGCAAGGACACGGCGATCCTCGTCTACAAGGTCTACTACGACGGCTTCAAAGCGCTCGACCTCGGCGGCTCGGCCGCGCAATCGGTGGTGCTGATGGCGATCGTCGTGACGCTCACGGTCATCCAGTTCCGCTTCGTCGAGAAGAAAGTGAACTACTGAGATGAAGCCCGATGGCGCCTCACTTCGTTCGCTGCCCCCCGAGGGGGCGCGGCCGACCTTGGGGCGGCCCGGCGGCCAGCCGTGATGGTCGAGCGCCGCCCTCTGCTCGACTTCGCGTCGCACGCCATCCTGCTGCTCGGCGTCGCGATCGTCGCGTTCCCGCTCTACCTGACCTTCGTCGCGTCGACCCACACGGCGGCCGAGATCGTGCAGGCGCCGATGCCGCTCCTGCCCGGCGACCAGCTGTTCCACAACTACGCCGCCGCGCTCACCGGCAGCGAGCACGGCCAAGGCTCGGGCGCACCGGTCGGCCGGATGATGTGGGTGAGCCTCGTCACCGCGCTCGGCATTGCGATCGGCAAGATCGCGATCTCGCTCCTGTCGGCGTTCGCGATCGTCTACTTCCGCTTCCCGTTCAAGCAGCTGGTCTTCTGGGCGATCTTCGTGACGCTGATGCTGCCGGTCGAGGTGCGCATCTTTCCGACCTATCAGGTGATCTCCGACCTGCACATGCTCAACAGCTACGCCGGCCTGACGATCCCGCTGATCGCATCGGCGACAGCGACGTTTCTGTTCCGCCAGTTCTTCCTCACCGTGCCCGACGAGCTCGTCGAGGCCGCACGGGTCGACGGCGCCGGGCCGATGCGCTTCTTCAAGGACGTGCTGGTGCCGCTCTCGTCGACCTCGATCGCGGCGCTCTTCGTCATCCAGTTCATCTACGGCTGGAACCAGTACCTCTGGCCGCTGCTTGTCACAACCAACGAATCGATGTACCCGGTCGTGATCGGCATCAAGCGGATGATCGCGGGCGGCGACGCGGTGCAGGCGTGGAACCTGGTGATGGCGACGGCGATCCTCGCCATGCTGCCGCCGGCGCTCGTCGTCGTGCTGATGCAGAAGTGGTTCGTCAAGGGCCTCGTGGACACCGAAAAATAATGGGCGCCATCTCACTCCGCAACGTCGTCAAGCGCTACGGCTTCGGCCCGAAGGCGAATCCCGTCATCCACGGCGTCAGCGCCGAGATCGCCGACGGCGAGTTCGTCGTCATCGTCGGGCCGTCGGGCTGCGGCAAATCGACGCTGCTGCGCATGGTCGCCGGCCTCGAGGAGGTCTCCGAAGGCGAGATCTGGATCGCGGGCCGCGTCGTCAACGAGCTCGAGCCGTCGGAGCGCGACATCGCGATGGTGTTCCAGAACTACGCGCTCTATCCGCACATGACGGTCTTCGCCAACATGGCCTACGGCCTGAAGATCGCCAAGGTGCCCGAGGCCGAGATCAAGACGCGTGTCGACAAGGCCGCGAAGATTCTCGAGCTCGGCCCGTTCCTCGAGAGGAAGCCGCGCGAGCTCTC
>Ga0123337_10001896_pt1 | contig 25210 bp, 26 predicted proteins | sample frozenSSSSmetaG_FD_89792 | JGI IMG/M metagenome (GOLD analysis project Ga0123337, IMG submission 89792) | Glacier valley bacterial and archeal communities from Borup Fiord, Nunavut, Canada, to study Microbial Dark Matter (Phase II) -... | ecosystem: Environmental > Aquatic > Freshwater > Ice >...
CAATGGCGGCCCCCAGGCTGGCGACCCACCCCCGGCCAACACTGCGGTGGCTAACACCTGCCCCAACGGTAAGTCGGTCAATGCGACCGTCGAGCCGGGCTGCGGTAAGGCTGGCACCACCTTCAACTTCACGGTCAGTGGCTTCCAGATAAACGAGGCTTTGAGCTTCTGGATTACCAACCCGCGGGGCGATGTGGTTGGCTCTGCCCGACCGTTCGACCTCGGCTCGCACGGCAGCACCTTCGCCAGTTCGCTGGATGGGCGCAGCACCAGTACTCTAACCCCCGGCCAGTGGGCAATCACCTTCCAGGGTAAGGAGAGTGGCAACCAGGCCATCGTGTTCTTCTACATCACCAACTAACCGCGACAAGCTGTGGCCCCTACCCTTCAGTGGGTAAGGGGCCACATTGTCGTTGTGCTGCTGTGGCAGGGAGTGCCAGTCTGCACCCTATAGGCTCTGAGGGTTGCCGCATCGTCGTTTCAGCTCGCCTGCTCTTGTGCTATAATGGCGGCAAGCAAACCACTATTGGAGGGGACAAGATGGCTTCTGAAAGTAACCAGTTGACGCAGAAGGATGGGTTGCTGACTGGCTTTGTCAGCTACGATGGGGCTGGCGAGAAGATAGACGGTTACCTGGCGATGCCTGCTGATGGCGCGCTGCACCCTGGCGTAATCCTGGTGCAGGAGTGGTGGGGGATTGAGCCGCACATCAAGGACTTGTGTGCGCGACTGGCGCGCGAGGGTAGCTATGTAGTGCTTGCCCCCGACCTCTACCACGGCAAGGTAGTGGCCGAGCCGAACGATGCAGCTAAGGCGGCGATGGCCCTGAACAAGGACAAGGCGGTGGGCGAGATTGGGGCGGCTATTGACTACTTGCAGAGCAGGGCCGAGGTGCAGCCGAAGAAGCTGGGCATGACCGGCTTCTGCATGGGCGGCTTCCTTACCTGGAAGACTGCCGAGCAGGAGAACGGCGAATTGGCTGCTATCGCTCCCTTCTATGCTGGCCGCTACCAGCCGACCGCCGAGGAAATCCGCAAGGTGACGGCTCCTGTGCTGGTGATTTGGGGCGAAGACGATGGCAGCATCCCCGCTGAGCAGCGCGCCCACATCGTTGACCTGCTCAAGCAGGAGGGCAAGACCTATGCGGCCCACACCTATGCCGCAGGCCACGCCTTCATCAACGACCAGCACCCGACCCACCAGAAGGAAGCGGCGGATGCGGCCTGGCAGCAGTTGCTAGCCTGGTTCAAGCAGTATCTTGGCTAACGAGGAAGCTCATGCGCGTATTGATTACTGGCTCTAGCGGGCAGATTGGCACTAACCTGGGTCTGGCTCTGCTCGATGAGGGGCATGAGGTAGTGGGGGTGGACAAGCGGGCCAACGAGTGGACGGAGCGTATCACCACTGTTGGCTGCGACCTTGCGCGGGTGTTGGCCCCAGAGGAAGTGGGCGATTACCTGAACGAGGCTGGCCCTATCGCTGACGTGGTAGTACACTTTGCTGCCTACGCGAAGGTTCACGAACTGACCCGCTACCCCCACCGCGCCCTGGAGAACATGGTGATGACCTTCAACGTGCTGGAATATTGCCGCCAGCACAACCTGCCGATCATCCTCGGCAGCAGCCGCGAGACCTATGGCAACCTGCCCCTGCACCACAATGACCCCGTGAGTGAGGAACTGGCTGACCACCGCTTGGCGGCTAGCCCCTATGCGGCCAGCAAGCTGTCTAGCGAAGCCCTGGTTTACGCCTATGCTCGCTGCTACGATATGACATACATGGTCTTCCGCTTCAGCAACGTCTATGGTCGCTACGACAACGATCTTGAGCGGATGGAGCGGGTGATGCCGCTGTTCATCCGCAAGATAGCTGCTGGCGAGCCGATTACGGTCTATGGCGAACAGAAGTTGCTAGACTTCACCTACGTGGATGACTGTGTGCGGGGGGTGCGCCTGGGCATTGACGCACTGGTGAGCGGGCGGGTGACGAATGAGGTGATTAACCTGGCTTATGGGCAGGGCCACGGGCTGGTGGAGATGGCGGAGATGATTGGTGCGGCGGTAGGAGTGCCGCCCGCGATGACCGTGCTACCCTCGCTGGTTGGTGAAGTGACCCGCTATGTGGCCGACCTCGGCAAGGCGCGCGGCCTGCTTGGCTATGAGCCGCTGGTATCGTTGGCCGAGGGGATACCGCTGGCGGTCGCCTGGAACCGCGAGTGGCTGGCGAAGGGTGGGCTGGCTGAGGCAGGCAGTGTATTGCGCCTTGACGAAGCGCGATGACGGCTGGCCCAGCGGACAAGAAGGCAGGTAGCCACAAGCAACTGATGCTGCTGGGGATGTTGCTTCGTCAGCCGATGTACGGCTACCAGTTGAAGGAACTGATTGACACCCACCTCGACTTCTACTCTGACCTGAAGAAGCCGAACCTCTACTATCTACTCGACCGCATGGCTGCTGATGGCTACCTGGCTAGCAGCAGTCAGTCGGTGGAGGGTGAGGGGGGTGAGCGGCTGGTCTACGCCGTGACCGAGGCTGGCCGCGCTCTCTTTCACCAGACCTTGCGGGCTGTCCTCAGGGGCAGCGAACCAATCCACAATGCGGTAGACGTAGCTATCTTCTTCCTCAACTACCTACCGACTGGCGAAGCGATTGCCCTCTTGCAGGCGCGCCAACAGAACTTGCAGCAGCAGCTAGCCGCGACCGAGCAGCAGATGGCCGCTATCCAGCAGCCGACAGCCCACCACGCTATCGTCAACGACCACATCCTGACTATGTACCAGGCGGAGTTGGGCTGGCTGGCGCGCACAATAGCGCAGCTCTGCTCGTGACCACCAACCGCCCTCCTGCGCCAGCTCAGCGGCTGCGAAACCTGAAGTGGCTGGCTCTCGCGCTGGCGGTGGGCCTCACCCTCGCGCTCTACCTGCCGACGCTCGGCTACTGGTGGGTGGCCGACGACTACAACTTCGCGCTGCCGAAGGGCTGGGCGCAGGTGGCTAACTTCTTCAACCTGCGGCGCGGGGGCGGCTTCTATCGGCCCCTCACCTGGCTTAGTTTCGTGCTGGATTACAAGCTATGGGGCTGGTTCAACCCGGCGGCCTGGCGGTTGGAGAACGTGCTGCTCAACTGCGGCTGTGCCGCCCTGGTCTGGCGGCTGCTGCTGGGTCTAGTCCCCCCAGCCGAGCATTCTCCCGCACGGGAGCAGGGGGTGTTGGCGGCGGGGGTAGCGGCGGTAACGTTTGCCGTGCTGCCTGCTCATCCGGGCGCAGTAACCTGGGTGGATGGCCGCTTCGACTCCCTAACCGGCCTGTTCTATCTGGCCTGCGTGGTCTCCTTCGTGAGCTACCGTCGTGCGCCGCGCTGGTGGCTGTATGGCTTGACCGCGCTGTTCCTTATCCTCGGTATCCTGGCGAAGGAGATGGGGCTGACCTCGTTCGCGGTGCTGTTCCTGGCCGACTTGCTCTGCTTCGACCAGCCTGAGTTGCGCGCCCGCGACTTTGGCGGCTGGCTGTTGGCGAAGTTGCGGCTGCATGGGCCGTTCGTGCTGCTCGGCGGCGGCTATCTGCTGCTGCGGCTCTGGCTGCAAAGCCAGCGCATCCTGATGATGGGCTATGGCTCGACCCCTAAGCTCGGCCAGCCCTTGCTCGACAATATCGCGGGCTATATTGGCATGGTTGTGGGGCTGCCTAGCGTGACGGGGTTGCGTGGGGGGGCGGCCAATCTGTTCCTGGTGGGCGGGCTGGTGGCGTTCGCTGCACTGGCCTGGTATGGTGGGCGCATCGGCTGGTTTGGGCTGCTCTGGCTGCTAGTCAGCCTTGCGCCGGTGGTTAGCATCCCGATTTTCGACCAGGCCACCCGCTATGTCTATCTGCCCAGTGTGGGGCTGGCGATTATGCTGGGCGCAGCGGTGGCACGTCTCGCGGTCGCGGTCTTTGCTCTGGGGCTGAAGCAGTGGCTGGCAGCCAGCCTGGTTGCCGTGCCTATCATGCTGCTGGTTGCGCTTGGCGGCTGAGGGACGATGGCGCACAACGATGAGTGGCGGGTGGCAGGCGAACAAACCCGCAGCTTGCTGGTACAACTGAAGCAGACCTACCCGGACGTACAGCCGAACGACCGCCTGTTCTTCGTCGGCCCACCCTTCACCTACCAGCGGGCCAGCGTCTGGAACGAGGGGCTGCACTGGGCGGCGCGGATGTGGTATGGCGCGCCAGATAGGGTAGACCCCTACCGCAGCATGGCGGTCTACTACCGCCTGTTTGAGCAGAAGCTGTTCGATGCAGCGATTGAGCAACCCAATCCCACTGCTGGGCGCGACCTCTATTTGCGCTGGCAGGGGAACAGGCTGAGTGCTGCACCCTCGGCAGCAGTGCTGTTGCAAGGGGAGCAGTGAGCGTAGGGCTGTATAGCAGCGAGCTAGCCGTTCCCAGTTCCAGTTTGGTTGCACCCCTGAGGTCTGGTGGAACTGAAAGTGAGCTATGAACTAGCCCCGCTGGTAGGCTGGCTTGCGTGGGGTTAGAGCGGGGTGGGCCACATCGTCGCTGCGTGGGTTGTTTACCGTTTGTTCACCTATGCATACCGCAACCGCAACCAGCGTACCGTACAATGGAGTAGGGTTAGTTGTGCTGGAGAGGCTGCTAGCGGCGCAAGCTCTGGCATCCTGCAATGATGTGGGTGGGCAGTTGCTATCAGTCGCTACCATTGGCCTTCAATCGCTATTGGTCGCTATTAACGGAGGGCAAGATGGACAAGATTAGAGTAGCTGTCAACGGGTATGGTACTGTTGGCAAGCGGGTGGCTGACGCAGTGCGCCTTCAGCCAGACATGGATTTGATAGGGGTATGCGATGTACTGAGCAACTACCAGACCAAAGTAGCGGCAGCCCTGGGGGTGCCACTCTACGCCGCCGCTCCAGAACATGAGCGTGCCATGACAGCCGCAGGCATTGTAGTGCTTGGCACCCTCGACCGCCTGCTTAGTCTGGTAGACGTGGTGCTGGATTGTACCCCACGTGGAGTGGGCGTACGCAATCTAGAACACTACCAGCGGGCTGCGGTCAAGGCTGTCTTTCAAGGCCGCGAACAGCACGACGTGGCGGGCCACAGCTTCGTGGCCCAGGCCAACTATGCGGCTACACTGGGCCGCGACTACACCCGCATTGCTTCAAGTAATACCATCAGCATAGCCCGCGTGCTGGTTGCGCTACGCGATGGCGGCCTCTTGCACAAGGCACGCGGTGTGGTCATGCACCACCCGCACGACGATTCCTGGCAGCCGCTCAGCGACCGACCCGCGCCTGGTAGCCTGCCCGCCAGCAAAGTCCGCAGCAACCAAACCGACGAGCTTAACCTGGTGCTATCGGGGTTGGATGTCGTCACCTTCATCGCCCGCGCCACGCCCAAGCAGGACAACAACCACTACTGGATCATTGAAGCCGACCACGCGGTAACGATTGAGGAGGTGCTAACTGCCTTCCGCGCCAGCCCCCGCATTGCCCTAGTACGGATGGCCGATGGCATCAACAGCTACCAGGACTTGCAGGCTCTGATGCTCGACCTTGGTCGCCCACGTGGAGATATGTGGGAAACGGCCCTGTGGGAGGACTCGCTGGTGGTGCAGCGGGCCGAAATCTACTTCAGCTACCAGGCTAGTGAAGCGGCGGCTATTGCCGAGAACATTGATGCAATCCGCGCCCTCTGCGCCAGCGAGCGATTGGCTGAGGACTCAATCAGCCGCACCGACGCGGCGTTGGGGATGCGCCACGACTTCGTTAGCTGGGTCAGGGCGGGCTAACAGCCGCCAGTCAACAGCCAGCATGAGCAGCAACGACCCAGCCCCCAGCACAGGAGGGCTGGGTTTGCTTTGAGCAGAGCCAGCCACGCCAGTTGCAGGCTAGCTGCTGCCCGCTAAAGCACGCACTTTGCCCTAATCCCCCACCAAAGCGGGCAGAAGCCCTTGACAGAACAAGCGTTCTATGATACAATTAACCCAGGTTAGAACAGCAGTTCTACGCAGAGAGGAGATTGTGATGAGCAAGCAAGCAGCAGACCAGCCCAAGCATCGCCCAGCCTGGACACGCATTTATGGGCAGGGTGGCACCTATACGGTGCAGCAGGGCGGCCAACGCAGCTACCGCGTGGTGCTGACTGGTAGCCCACAGCCAAGTTGCACCTGTGGCGCAGGCAGCAAGGCGGGACAGCCAGCCGAGTGCCAACACATCATCGCCCTGCGCGATTGTGGCTTCATTGCCGCCTGAGCCAGCCACGCTGAAGGCAGCCGCCGCGCACAATCCGCGTGTTGGGGCTGCCCCACCACCTGAGAGAACGAAAGAGCAAAAAGATGAGCCAAGAGCAACGCCCCGAACAGCGGCCCGCTGACCGCCCCAAGCCGCCGGTCGAGATTTACGTCTACGCGACGAACAAGAACTTCCTCAACATCTACGACGCGCTCCGCATCAACAAGGTCAAAATCGAGCTAGCCAGCTACGACCAGGAGTCAGGGCGGCAGACCGGTATCGCCTCGGCCTGGTTGGATAGCGACGACCTCAAGCTGCTCGTCCACTTGGTCACCAATCGCCTGTTCCGCGAGGTAATCTGCGCCCCCACCCAGGTGGCAGGCCGCTTCGAGCGGTTCGGCGGCAGTAGCAAGCAGGATGGTACGATAGAGAGCCGTACCCTAATGATCGAGTATGACGACCAGGGGGGCAAGTTCGCCCGCTACCCCTACCGCCTGACCATTGCCAACGGCCCTGGCAAGGCAACCCAGAATGGGGCAATCCAGCCTGCTGGTGAGCCGACCAGTCGGGTGCAGATGCGTATCCCAGAGAGCGACTTGATGAAGGCAATGTTGGTCACCCGCGACTACGTGGCAGCGTATGACTTGATTAACTACAACCGCATCGTCGCCGAGAAGACCCGCGAGTTGCGCGAGCGGCTAGAGGCTCGTGACCAGGAGCGTGGCGAACGCCAGCCAGCCCCACAGCCAGCTCCGCGCCCAGCCAACCCGACTGCCCCCCAGCTAGCTAGCGAGCAGCGGTCTGCCCGTCAGCCCGAAGCTGCGCCCACCCCAGAGCAGCCTGCCAGCCCAGAGCCAGCCGCCCCCAGCAAGGTAACCAACATCCGCGCCACCCGTCCTGGCTCACCGCCGATCAGCAATGCAGCCGCCAACAGCCGCCGCGCCGCAAATCAGTAATGCCCTCGTTCCACCTCATCACCTACCGCTGCTGCCAGCCCCAGGGCAAAGACAGCACCAGGCGCAGCGGCTCAACCGTCACCCACAATTAGAGCGACTAGAGTTTAGAAAGGAAGTATGTTAAGATGGCTGGGACTATGAATAAGGTCATGTTGATTGGGCGGGTCGGGGGCAGCGTCGAACTGCGCTACACCCAGGCAGGGACGGCGGTCGCCAGCTTCAGTCTGGCAACCGACCGCTACATAGGCGGCGAGGGCAGCCAGGGCCGCGAGGAGACCGAGTGGCACAACATAGTTGCCTGGGACAAGCTGGCTGACCGCTGCAACCAGTACCTGGTCAAGGGCCAGTTGGTCTACATAGAGGGGCGGCTGCAAACCCGCTCCTGGGAAGACCAGAGCGGCCAGAAGCGGTACAAGACAGAGGTAGTCGCGGGCCAGATGACCATGCTGGGCGGCAAGCCAGGCGGCAGCAACGGCAGCCAGGTGTTGGCAGGGGTGGGAGCTGGAGCCGACGACGAGATGGAGGCTGAGGAGCTACCCTTCTAGCCGCAGCCTGGTGGGGGCGCAGCATACCTGCGTCCCCAGCCCAACCTGTTTGCAGCATAGACCCGCGAGCGTAAGCGGCCAGCCAACCTTATGCAGAGTTAGAAGATAAAGATGAACCGATTGGAAGAAGACAATTACCGGGCTGCCTACCCTTCTCCCCGCCCTGCCCTGCCGCGCAAGCACAAGGAGCTAGAGCCGCTGCCTGCTGCGCTCGCTACCGCTCCTAGCTACGATGCGCGCAATCCCACCGGCAAGCCCAGCGGCGGCAACATCGAACTGACCAGCACAGTGACCCTTGAGGGAACGCTAGAGCGTGTTAGCTACGCCAACGAGGAGAACGGCTACACGATAGCCCGCCTGCACGTAGTCGGCAAACGCAAGCCTCAGGTAATTGTCGGCTACCTGCCCGGCATCATCCCTGGTGAAGCTTTGCGCCTTGAAGGCAAGTGGCTGCTGCACCCCCAGTATGGCCGCCAATTCACCGTCGAACGCTACCAGGTCGCTCCGCCCGCTACCTTGAGTACAATCAAGAAGTACCTGGGCGGCGGCCTCCTACGCGGGGTAGGACCGGGCATCGCCGAGCAAATCGTCAACCACTTCGGCCTGCAAACTCTGGAGGTTCTGGCCCGCGAACCAGCCCGCCTGCGTGAGGTGCCACACCTCGGCCCCCGCCGCGCCGCTGCTATCGTCGCCGCCTGGCAAGAGCAGCGCACGATTAAGGAGTTGATGCAGTTCTTGCAAACCCAGCAGATGAACGTCTCGCTGGCCCTCCGCATCTACCGCCACTATGGAGAGCAGTCGCTTGATGTCCTCCGCAACCACCCCTATCGGCTAATCACCAGCATCTACGGGGCCGACTTCGCCACCGTAGACCGCATGGCGACTGGCCTGGGCCTGACCCGCAGCAGCGACGAGCGCATTGCCGCCGGGCTGATTCACCTGCTAGCTAGCCACAGCGAGGGCGGCCACGCCTTCATGCCCCTGCGCGACCTGCTTGAGGCTGGCGAGGGCTTGCTCAATATTGGCCCCAACCGTCTGGCTAGCGTACTTGAGGAGCAGATGGAGGGCGAGGCGGTCAAGCTAGACCGCGTTGCCGAGCAGCAGGTAGTTTATCCGCTCTACCTCTACCATGCCGAGGTAGGAGTGGCCGCCCTGCTGCACCGCGTGATGCAGGCGAAGGATGATCGGCTAGCCCGCTTCCGCCTGTTCAACTGGGAGAAGGCCCACGACTACCTGCGGATGCGGACGACGCTCGACCTCAGCGAACAGCAGCAGGATGCTGTGAAGCTGGCCCTGACCAGCCCGCTGATGGTGCTGACTGGCGGGCCGGGGACGGGTAAGACGACGACGCTGCGGGCGATCATTGAGTTGTTGCAGACGAAGGGCAACAGCGTAATCCTGGCTGCCCCCACTGGCCGCGCCGCCCGCCGCCTGACCGAAGCGACCGGCGCACCCGCCAGCACCATCCACCGCCTGCTAGAGTTGAAGCCGGGCGGTGGCATGGAGTTTAGCGGCAGCAGCCCGCTTGATGCCGACGTAATCATCATTGATGAGGCTTCGATGATGGACTTGCCGCTCACCTATGCCCTGCTCAAGGCAGTGCCACCCGGCTCCCACCTCGTCCTCGTTGGCGACGCTGACCAGTTGCCGCCGGTAGGGCCGGGTGATGTCCTGCGCGACGTGATTGAGAGTGGGGCGGTGCCAATAGTGCGCCTGGAGCAGGTCTTCCGCCAGGCCGAAGCCAGCGCAATCATCGCCAACGCTCACCTGATTAACGCGGGCGAGATGCCAGTAATCGCCAACGCCAACCCGGATAGCGACTTCTTCTTCGTCAACGCCCCGCTGCAAGACTCGCCCGACCTGATTGCCGAACTGGTCAGCACTCGTATCCCGCGCAAGTTTCGCTTCCAGCCGCTCGACGATATTCAGGTACTATCGCCCATGCACGCTGGGCCGGTGGGGGTGGCCGCCCTCAACGTGCGCCTGCAAGAGGTACTCAATCCACCCGCTGCGGGCAAGGCCGAACACCGCTATGGTGACCGCATCTTCCGCGAGGGCGACAAGGTGATGCAGGCGACCAACGACTATGACAAGAAGGTGTTCAATGGTGACATTGGCCGCATAGTGCAAATCGACCCGCTTGAGCAGAGCGTGCGGGTGCTGTTCGACACCGAACTCTCCGCCAGCTATGCCTTCGGCGAACTGGACGAACTGGCCCATGCCTACGCGATCTCCGTCCACAAGGCGCAAGGCAGTGAGTACCCGGTGGTGGTGCTGCCTGTCACCCTGGCGCACCAGCGTATGCTAGCCCGCAATCTACTCTACACCGCGATTAGCCGCGCGCGCAAGCTGGTCGTCCTGGTCGGCACCCGCGACGCAATCGCCCTTGCCGTTCGTAACGACCGCTCGGCAGACCGCTATTCCGCCCTGCGCCAGCGGCTACAAAACCCCTGATCTGCTTGTGGCCGCAATGAGCGGAGATACAGCGCAAGCCCGATGCACATCCTCTCCTGGCGTGCTACAATGCTAGCAGTAAGCAAGAGGAGTTCTCGTTGTGTCCACCAACCTGAGCGAGCTAGCCCTCTTTGAGGCAGTGCGCGCCAACTGCGAGCTATACTTCACCGCCTTCGCTAGCCTGCCAACCATCAGTCATTATGCTGACGACAGGGTAGCCTGGTTGATCGCCCCCAGCCCGCCGGGTACGAGCGTTCATCGCACTCGCATCGGCGGCGACGTTGACGGGCAGATAGCGGCGGTGCTAGAGGCGATGCGCGAACGTGAAGCGCACTACGGCTGGTGGCAGGTATTCCCCAGCAGTGAACCGGCAGACCTGGGCGTACACCTGCTGGCGCACGGCCTCAAGCGGATCGATCCCCGCCCCTGGATGATCGCCGACCTGACGCAGCCAGCGGCTGCCCTGCGCGTCGTACCTGGTTTGCGCCTTGAGCGGGTTGGCAACCCGCAGCAGCTAGCCGACTGGTACATCAGCCAATGGCGCGGCTTCGAGTCCACGCCCGCGCAGGCTGCCACCTACTACGACGCTTACCTGGGCCTGGGCTTCGCCAGCGATGCAGCGCACCAATCCTACGTTGCCTACCTGGACGGCCAACCGGTAGCGGGCGGCACCGTGCTGATGCAGGCAGAGGTTGCTGGCATCTACGATGTGGCGACCGACCCGGCTGCTCGTGGCAGGGGGATCGGCTCGGCGATCACCGCTGCCTTGATGCAGATGGGCTGGGAGCGTGGCTGCCAGTACGCCACCCTGCAACCGTCGGATGATAGCTACCGAATGTACCAGCGGCTTGGCTTCGTCGAACGCTTCAGCGAAGACAACTACGCCTGGCGGCTGGGCTGATGCTTGACAGCGTTCTGGCTACATGATACCCTGCTGCCTGTGAGCCAACCTACACGTTCTACCAATAAAACTGCTAGCCTCAGCCTCAGCTTCGCCCTGCTGCTGGGCGGCGGCCTGCGCCTGCTGTTGCTGCTGCATGGGCAGGCTACGGGTACGCCCTTCATCCGCGACGAGGGTAACTACCTCGGCAGTGCGCTCTCGCTGGCGAACGGTGGCGGCCTGCCCGACCGCTGGCTCTGGTTGCGACCACCCGGCTACATCTTCTACAGCACGGGCGTGTTCGCCCTCTTTGGCAAGGATGGCGACGGCAACCTGCTGGCCCTCGGCCTCAGCCAAGTGCTGCTGGGGCTGCTGACCATCTGGCTGGTCTACCTGCTGGCTCGCTTGCTGTTTCCAGCGCGGGCAGCAGTAGGAGGAATAGCGGCCTTGCTGGTGGCTGCCAGCCCGGTGCTTGTCTTCTTTACCAATATGTACATGAGCGAGCAACTATACGTGCTGCTTACCCTCGCCTGGTTCTATCTCACGCTGCGGGCGTTCTTGCCACTGGCCGATGAGCAGGTGCGTCCTCACTTGAGTGCTGCGTTCGTCTTCTCCGCGTTGACCTTTGCGGGCGCGGCTCTCACCCGTTCGCTAGTCTTCTTCTTCCTGCCCGCACTCTGGTTTTGGCTACTCTGGCTAACCAAGCGGGCCGATTGGCGGCGCAGTCTCGTGCGGTTGGCAATCTACACCGCTATCGTGCTGGCCCTGATCCTACCGTGGAGTGGGCGGAACCTGGCAACCTATGGTCAGTTGATCCTGATCGATACGACCGGGCAGATCAACCTCTACATAGATAATGGCACCCTCCCGCGCAAGACGACGATGGAGCAGCTTGGCCGCATTCCCAACCTGGCCGAGCGGGCAAGCTACGCCGGGAGTGCGGGCCTGGCGGCGATCCTGGCTGATCCGCCCCGCTTCCTTGCCAACGCCACCGCCCGCGTAGTAGATACCTGGAAGGTTGACCGCTTCAGCGAGTACGTGGTTGTGCTGCACGACAAGTATCCTGGCAGCAGCGGCACCGCCGAACTGAGCTACAGCCTGGCAGCGGGTCTCTACCACCTGCTCTTTTTCGCCCTGGCAGTGGTGGGTCTGGCTCTGGCGCGAGGTGAGGCGGCGGCAAAGGGACTGCTGCTGCTCATTGCTCTGGTCAACACCCTGTTGACCACCCTGGCCCACCCAGAGTACCGCTACCTGCTGCCCTTCCTGGTACTTTTCGCACCCTGGGCGGGCTATGCCCTGCTAGAGTTTGGCGGTTGGCTGGTAGCAGGGTGGCGCAGGCTACGGCAGCGCGACCAACCTGCCCTGGGTCAAGCCGCTGCACCCGCCAGACTGCGCGCCAAACTGCTCGCGCTGCTGGCAATCGCCTTCCTGCTTTTTAGTTCGTGGGGCGAATTGCCCGCTTACGGCAGCGGTTGGCAGGCGGCCTACCTGCGGCTGCGGGCGGGGCTGGCGAGTGGGGGCGAGCGGGTCAACCTCTTGCAGCAGGCGGTGGCGAAGTACGATGCCGCTGACTGGTACGTGAGCCTGGGCGATACCTTGCGTGGGCTAGGCAAGCTGAACGATGCGGCGGCGCAGTACGCGAAGGGGGTAGAGGCCGACCGCCTCTACTGGCCCGCGATCCTCAGCCTGGGTGCAGCGCAGAGGGCGCAGGGCGACACTACCGCCGCCCAACAAACCTTCGCCACCATCACCCCCAAGCAGCGGGCGGCGGCGCAGGCGTGGGCCTGGCAGCACCTCGGCGATGCACCGACCAGGTTGGATGTGGGCGTAGCTGACTATGGCAACCTGGACGGCTTCTACGAGCCGGAGCAGGCGAGCAATGTGACATACCGCTGGAGCAAAGAGCAGGCCAGTCTGAGGCTAGCGGGCCAGGGCGGGCAGATAGCCTTGCAGCTACGGGCCAGCCGCGAGCAGCAGCGAGTCAGCATCAGGGTCAACGGTCAGCCAGTGGGCGACTACCGACTGACTCTCGACTGGCAGCTACTTACTTTCGCTGCCAACCGCGCTGCCAACGTTAACATCATCACCCTACAAACCGACGCTCAACCAGCCAGCCCCCAAGACCCGCGCAAGCTGGGCGTAGCGGTGGACTGGGCCACAGTGCAGTAGCTGCACTGCAAACCACGAATCGCCCCGACCGTGCGAGTGACCCCAAAATGTGCTATACTTAGCCCGCGAACTGGGAGGCAGAGCATTGGCAGAGCGTCTAGAGCTAGAGATTGAGGCACCGGCCCGCCTTCCCCTCACCTACGAGGTGCAGGGCAGGCGCGAGAAGCGGAGTGACCGCTTTGCGTACGTAGCGGTGATGCAGGAGCTTGCCCTGCACGATACTCTCACCTTCGCCCCCCGTACCGACAAGTTGATCAACCTGGTGGTTGAGCAGGATGTGACCTTGCCTCTCGCAGGGGAGAGCGTGGTGGAGGTTAACGCCCCCAAGGGCAGCGGCAACATCATCGTGCGCACTGCCAACCTGCTGCGGCAAGTGCTGGGCGTGCAGATGGGGGCGGATATTACGCTGACCAAGCGCATTCCCCTGTTTTGGGGCTTGGGCGGTGGGGCTAGTGATGCGGCGGCGACGATCAAGGGGCTGCGGCAACTGTGGGAACTGAAGCTAGACTACGCCGCCAGCGTCAACCTCGCGGACGTGATCGGGCCACACGTCGCCTATTTCCTGCTCGGCGGCACCGCGCTGGTGGAGGATGCTGGGCAGCAGGCGACACCGTTGCCGCCACCACCTGCGCCACTCTGGGCCGTCCTCGTCAACTCGAACGCCGCAGTGAAGGACAAGGTGATGGACATCTTTGGTATGCTGAAGTGGTACAACTTCGGCAACGGCCTGGTTAGCCAGCGGCTGGCTGCCAGTCTACGGGCTGGCGAACGCCCACCCTACACCGAGATGGTCAGCACCCTGGAGTGGGCTGCTCCGATCCGCTTCCCAGAGCTTGAGGATTGCCGCCGCGACATCGTGGCCGCTGGCGGGGCGGAGGTGCGCTACTGTGGCCCTGGCCCTGGCTTCTTCGTCCTGTATGATGATCAGCAGGCGGCCCAGACTTTGCACCAGAAGTTGCAGGCAACCCCCTGGCCCAGCCTGGTCACCCACACGGTGGGGTTAGGGGCAGCCCAACATAGCCTGGCGCGACTGCTTAACAAACTGATGAGGAGATACTTTCTTGCGGATCAACAAAGACGACCTGGTATTGGAAGTAGGTAGTGGCGACCGCCCCAATCCACGTAGCGACGTGTTGGTGGATCGCTATATTAGCGACAACACCGAGCGCGGCGGCAATCTCCAGATTGACCGCCCGCTGATCTGCGCCGACGGCCACTTCCTGCCCTTCAAGGACAAAGCCTTCGACTACGTGATCGCCAGCCACATCATCGAGCATATGGACGACCCAGTACGCTTCTGTCAGGAGTTGATGCGCGTCAGCAAGCGTGGATATATCGAGTCGCCCACTGAGATAGCCGAGAAGATGTTCTTCTGGTCGTTCCACAAGTGGTACGTCAACCACATTGGCGATAGCATCGTTATGCAGCACAAGGATACGCCGAACAACATCTTCGGCGATCTGTTCGACTACTTCTACGAGTACAACCCGTGGTACGAACGCTTCCAGCGCAGTGCGCCCGACGTGTTTTGGATGAGTTATGAGTGGGAAGGGGAGATCAAGATCAAGGTGGTTAACGAGTCGCCGCTGAAGCTGGAGGATCGCAAGACGCTGCTGCGAATGACGCGGCCAAAGGGTAGCCCACTGCAAAGCCTGCTGACGACCTTCCGCACGCTCGGCAAGTCGGCAGTGCCGCGCAAATTGCGTCCGCTGGTGCAGAAGTTTCGGCGCAGCAAGCGCAATGCAGTCAAGCAGGTTGATCTCGAAAAGATACTATCCTGCCCCGATTGCCCAGGCAGCAGTGTGAAGATCGTTGCCAACGAGGTGATCTGCCAGGATTGCGGCAAGTGGTACCCAATCAAGAACGGTATCCCCTACCTGCTCCCCTCGGAGGAGACAGCAGCAGGGTTGGTGCAATCGAAGCACTGAGCCGAACATAACCGCTGGCGTGTTCTGTGGGCGTGACCAACCACGCTCGCTTGAGGGAGAGAAGTGGCGATGGCACATCCTGGGTCGGTGGTGGTGACGGGTGCATCCACGGGTATCGGGTGGGCAGTCAGCTTGCGGCTGGCTGAACTCGGCTATCGTGTGTTTGCGGGGGTACGCAAGGAGGCTGATGGTGAAAGCCTGCGCCAGGAAGCGGCGGGCCAACTATACCCCTTGATCCTCGACGTGACCGACGCTGCTTCGATCACGGCGGCGGCGGCGCAGGTGGCGGTGGCAGTGGGCGGTACGGGGCTGGCGGGTCTGGTCAACAACGCTGGGATCGCCATCACTGGCCCACTAGAGTTCCTGCCAATAGCGGAGTTCCGCCGCGAGATGGAGGTGAACGTGACGGGCCAGGTGGCTGTCACCCAGGCGTTCCTGCCGCTATTGCGGAAGCGCAGGGGGCGGATCATCAACATCGGCTCGATCAGCGGCCTCAGCACCGTCCCCATGTTTGGACCGTACTGCGCTAGCAAGTACGCAATGGAGGCGGTTAGCGATGCCCTCCGTATGGAACTTGCCCCCTTCGGCGTGCGCGTTGCCCTGCTTGAGCCAAGCTCGATTGCCACCCCGATCTGGAGCAAGTCGCTGACCGAGGCCGACCGCCTCAGCAGCATGATGCCCCCTGGCGCAGAAGCCCTTTACGGCAAGCAGATAGCAGCCGTCCGCAACCTGGCTGCCGACGCAAGCCGCACCGCCGCCCCAGTAGAGACAGTAGTCAAGGCTGTGCTACACGCCCTCACGGCCCGCCGACCTAAGACGCGCTATCTGGTGGGTAGCAAAGTGCCGCTGCGTTTCATCCTCGGCCTGCTCCCTGATCGCCTCAAGGATCGCCTGATCCTCGGTCAACTGCGTCGCCTGGGCAAGCAGTCTGCCGCTACGCTGCCTGAACCCGCCAGCGGGAGCAAGGTAGTAGCAGAGTGAGCGAGCGCACGTACTGGCGCACTCTCAGCCGCGCGACGCTGTTCAGCAGCAAGTGGTACAACCTGCAACAGGACCAGGTCGCCCTACCGAATGGCGCGGAGATCACCTACACCTGGGTCGAACACCCTGGCTGTGCGGTGGTCGTACCGCTGACGGCGGAGGGTAACGTGGTGATGCAGCGACAGTATCGCTACACAGTGAATGAGACGCTACTGGAACTGGCGGCAGGGGCGTTTAACCCAGAGGATGCGGACGCGCCTCTGCACTGCGCCGTGCGTGAACTGCGCGAGGAGCAAGGCCTGGTGGCGGGCCGCTGGACTGCGCTGGGCAGCTTTCATACCGCGATTGGCATCAGCAACGTGACCGCCCACGCCTTCCTGGCAGAGCAGTTGACCGAGGTGGGCAGCGACCTGGAAGTGACAGAGCAGCAGGCAGGCTTCGAGTCGGTCAGCATCCCCTTCGTCGAAGCGGTCGAGATGTGCTACGACGGGCGGATCAGCGACGGCCTGACGATCATCGCCATGCTGCGGGCCGCCCGGCTGCGGCTGTAGTTACTGCTTTGGCACAGCGAAACACTTAGCCCCGGCTATCACTCCTAAGAGCAGAGCTTAAGAAAGAGGGTAGACCTATGTCAGTTCGACTCTTTGGTGTTCCGCTGATCGTCTTGTTCTTCATCTGCGTCGCTATTGCTACGGCATACTGCTTCGTCTGGCCTGTTCAGAAGGCAGTGGGGGCAGACGGAATCAGCTACTTTATTCTGCGCTGGTTTCACCCAATGGCCTGGATGCTGCTAGCTACGGCTTGTTTGACTCGCATACTTGGTGGAGTGAAGGCGGTTAATGCCGCAAAGCTGATCTCCTTTCTAGCTCTACCAACCTATGTTACCTTCTTCCTGGTAAACGCCCTGCGCTGATCTCGACGGTAGGCTTACGGCGGTAGAGTTGTGCTACGACGAGCCGCCCGGCTGCGGCTGTGAGCGGGTGGGTGGCGGATGGGGGCAAGTCAACACGACTGGACCCTTTCTTTTGTCCTCCTACTGCTAGCAAGCTGGTTGTTTGTGATTCGTGCTAAATGGTAAGGTTTTGGTAAGGTGGCTTGGTAAGGTGTTTGGTAAGTTTGGTCAGGTATAATAGTAGTGCTTGCCATGCACTACTCCCCCGACGCAGTAGGTGGTAAGCTAGAGGAGGAGTGACATGATGTACACACCTGGCGACCATGTGCTGCTGATCCACAATAATGCTACTGTATTGGAGATGCTGGCTAGCTTGCTTGCTGAGGAGGGCTACCAGGTCAGCACCAGCGGTTATACTGCCGACCTTGCTAGCACCTTGCGGGCGACATCGCCCAACCTGGTGCTGCTCGACCATAGCCCCACCTGCGAGGAAAGCTGCGTAGACAGCCTGCAACAAATGGTACTGATGCGCGAACTTGAGGGCGTACACGTGCTGGTGTGCAGCAGCCTCCCGCGGCGAGTGAGCGAACTAACGGCAGGCTTGCGCTACCTGCCCGTCAATGTGCTAGCCAAGCCGTTCGACATCCCCAGCCTGCTGGCCCAGGTGGAGGGGTTGCTGGTTGCCCCGCCGACCAACAGCGAACCACAGCGGGTGCAGACCTACCACTAACCTACGTCCAGCGCACCACAAGGTCGCCAAGCGGCAACTTTGGGCGACGCTTAGGGTCGGCGGCGGCGTAGCCGAAGGTCAGCATAGCGTGTGGGGTCAAGCGCGGGTCGAGGCCGAGGGCTACTACCACTACCTCTGGGCAGAACAGAGGGGCGCACATCCAGCCGCCGTCCAGTCCCAGGGCGTAAGCTGCCAGTAGCATATTCTGGGCTGCTGCACCGAGGCTCTGCACCGCCATCGTCGCCTCTGCCGCCTGTCGCCCCGTATCTGGGTACACGTCCAGGTCAGCGAGGTAGAGGCAGGGGATGATGATCGCTGGTGCGCCGAGGATGCGCTGATACGACTTGCTCAGGCGGATGTTGACGATCTCCGCCGCCTGCCCGTCCATCTCCAGGTTGCGTTGCCACTCTGCTGCCATCGCGTCGGCGAGGGTGCGCTTTGCCTCAGCGGTGGTCAGTACCACGAACCGCCAGGGTTGGCGACCGTGCGGCGAGGGTGCATAGCCACCTGCTGCCAGGATCGCCTCAAGCTGCGGGCGGGTGAGCAGGCGATCCTGGTAGCTGCGAACTGACCGCCGCCCCCTGATGATCGCCGCCCAATCGTTGGCCCGCCCTGGTAGCGGCAAGGCGGGGTCGTACTGCCACTGATGGCTGTGCTGGGCGGTCAGGCAAATCACAGGTCGCTCCTCAATCGGCATCTGCCGATATTGGGAGTACTTCTCCTTCAACATCGTCACCGCCGCTATGTGTTCTGCCATGCCTGGCGCAACCAGGGCGGCTGGCCCGCGTAGCTGGACGAAGGCCAGCCGCTCCCAGTGCGCGTCATCGTAGTAATCCACGAGCAGGGCAGCGGTGGGGCGGGCGAGGATGTTGCGTACCCGCTTTAGTTGGCTCGGCTCCACCCCCTTCGGCTTGGCATCGAGGGGGATGTAGGCGCGCTCTCCATCCCAGGCATAGCAGACAGTAACGAGATATGGGTCGCCCGCTGCGTCACTGGTCGCTAGCCGTGCCACCCGTGCGCCCGCAACGAATGCCTGCCCGCTTGCGTCGAGTTGGTTAGCCATTACGGTACTCTGGCATCACCTCGGTGGCGATTCGGCGCACGGTATCCCAATGGCTCTCCTCTGGCAGGTCGAAGACAAAATCGCTAATTCCCAGCGGGATGTAGGTTTCGAGGTGGCGGCGGAAGCTGTCTACCGACTCCAGGTTGTGGCCGCCACCCGCCAGTTCGTAGCGGATTTGGAGCGGGTCGCGGCCAATCTCGGCAGCAGCCTGCTCCACCAGCCTGCGCTTCTGGCTGAAGTCCTCTGGTGTGCTAGCCAGCGTGTCCCAGATGTCGGCGTACTTGGCGACGTAGCGCAGCATCTTCGGGCCGCCCGCGCCGATCAGGATCGGCAGCTTGGCCTGCACTGGCTTCGGCTGGAAGGGTGCGTCTTTCAGGGTGTAGTACTTACCAGCGTAATTGCTTCGCTCATTATTCAGCAAGCTGTCGATCACCGCCAGAGCTTCGCCGAAACGCTCTACTCGCTCCTTCAGCGGTGGAAAGGGGATGCCGTAAGCGTCGTGTTCGCGCTCAAACCAGCCAGCCCCAATGCCAAATAGTACGCGCCCTCCACTGATGTGGTCAACTGTCGTCGCCTGCTTGAGCAGCACTGCGGGGTTGCGGTAGGTGTTGCCAGTGACGAGGATGCCAAGTTGCAGCTTGCTGGTGTGCGCTGCCAGCCCCGCCAGCAGCGTCCAGCCGTCCAGCGACGGCCCATCCTGGCTACCGTAGAGGGGGATGAAGTGGTCGAAGATGAACGCGCTGTCGAAGTTCAGTTCTTCCGCCAGCTTGAAGCCGTTGAGTATCCACTGCCAGTCGCGTTGGTGCTGCGCGGCAAAGAGGCCGAAGCGCAGGGGATGACGCGGGGTAGCCATATGATGTTCTCCTATGTACGATATACGTAGGTAGCCAATTACATATCCTGGGCCTGCAAGCCGTGCATCCCCAGCGTCAGCGACACCTCGCCGCCGTGATGGAGGTCGTGTTCGAGCAGGTGGTAGATCACCCAGGCGCGGCTAACCTGAAACTCTGTTCCCTCCTCATCGGTGTCGGGGAAGGTCTGCTTAAGGTCGTCATCCGACCAGCGGGCTAGCGCATCGCTGATCATGCGCCACGTTGCGCCGAGACCATGCACCAGTTGGGCAGCAGTGAAAGTCGGCAGCGGCTCTTCGCCAAAATGGGAGAGGTCTTGAATTGAGGCTTTATCCTCGTTAAGCGTGAAGATGAACCAGCCGATCCGCGCCCAGATTATGTGACGGACGATCTCGCCAATTGAGTGGAGGTGCGGTGCCGCCTGCAAGGCCAGTTGCTCGGCGGTCAGCGGGGCAATGGCAGCGGCTACATTCTCTTGGTAACCCTTCCAGTTGGCATAGATCGTAGTGAGCAGGTGGTTGTCGGGCATTGGTCTCTCCTAAGCTGCGGTGGCAGCAGGTACGGTGGGTGCGCTGATAGCAGCATCGGCGTTGGCCCAGTTGAGATTAGGTAGCACCTCGCGGCCATAAGCGGCAATGAAGGCTTCCTGGTTGCGGCCTACATTGTGGACGTAGACCTCGTTGAAGCCAAGGTCAATGAAGTGTTGGATGTGGGCGCGGTGATCTTCCAGGTCGGGCGAAATCAGCACGCGGCCCTTGTAGTTCTCTGGGCGCACTAGCTTCGCCATGGCCTCAAAATCCTCTGGATTGCGGATGTCAGCCTTCGGGAAGTTCATGCCACCATTCGGCCACTCTTTGACCGCGTTCTCCGTCGCTACCTCCACGCTGTCGGCCCAGGAGACGTGTAGCTGGATGATGCGCGGCATAGTCGTGGGGTTCTTGCCCGCCTCACGTGCGCCCTTGTAGAAGCGTTCCAGCAGCATCTTGATCTTATCGTCAGCCGCGCCGACCGTGATGTAGCCATCGGCGATGCGTCCGGTGCGTTCGCTGTTGATCGGCCCGCTGGATGCAATGTAGATTGGCGGTGGGCTGCTCGGCATGGTGTAGAGCTTGGCACTTTCGAGCGTGAAGTAGGCACCGCTGTGCTTGACTACCTTGCCGCTGAACAGCTTGCGGAGAACTTCGATAGCCTCCTCCAGGATGAGGGTGCGGGTAGGAGCTTCGGGCCAGCGTAGACCTACGATATGCTCGTTCAAGGCCTCGCCCGCACCAATGCCCAGGTAGAAGCGACCAGGGTACATCGCCTCCAACGTGGCGGCGGCCTGGGCCAGGATCGCCGGGTGGTAGCGGAAGCCAGGGGCTGTTACTCCAGTGCCGAAGCGCAGGCTGGTCTGCGCCCCAACCGCCCCCAGCCACGACCAGACGAAGGCCGATTGGCCCTGACTTGGCACCCAGGGGTGGAAGTGGTCGCTAGCCATGATCGCTTGGAAGCCCTGCTGCTCGGCCAGCTTGCTGTAGGTGATCAGTTCGTTAGGGTGGAACTGCTCGAACATTGCCGCGTAGCCGATAGTGCCGCTCATCTGTAACTCCTTTACTGTAACTGCGCTTATTCTATGTTCAATCGTTGAATTGTCCAGCCTCCCTGCCTGTGTTGAAGGAGCAGAGTGGGATTCATCTAAACATATCGCGTGAAGCCTCCATTACGATCTCTTGGCCGCTACCCACGCCAGGGGCGTACTTGTAGCCACGCACCACCGCAAGCGGTACGCCGTCGATCTTGTTCATTACCAGTTCGGCGGCAGAGGCGATCTCGTCGGCAACGGCGATGATACTGGCGTGCATCAGGTAGCCATGTGCATCAGTCGTGCCACGATAATCGAGCAGCGGTTGCATCCCGGCTACGCCAATGGCGATGTTGGTGATCCCGTTGCGCCAGGCGCGGCCAAAGCTGTCGGAGATGATCACCGGGATTTCCAGCCCCAGTTGCTCGCGTAGGCCGTGGCGGATGCACTCCGCCGAAGCGTCGGAGTTCTTGGGCAGCAGGCAGGCGTAGTCGTAGCCAGCCACATTGCTCATGTCTACCCCGGCGTTGGCGCAGATGAAGCCGTGCCGCGTCTCGCTGATGATGATGCCGCGCTCCATCTTGACGATGCGAACGCTCTCGCGCAAGACCACCTCCACCTGACGTGGGTCTTTGTCCCAGGTAGCGGCGAACTGTTTAGCAAACTCGCCCGGCTGCACCTCGCGCAGGTCAACCAACATCCCTTCCGCCTTGCTGACGATCTTCTGAGTGACAACAAGGATGTCGCCTGCCTGGAAGCTGAAGTCATCGGCGGAGGCAGCCTCAAGCACCAATTGGGTGTAGTCGTCGCCCACCCGCACCTCTGGCACCGCACCGAGGCCGATCACGCTGATTGTATTTGCCATATACAACTCCTATCTACAGCCCCAGGATTGGGCGCAGGTAACGTAGCTCATCAAGGTCGTCGGGGGTATCCAGGTCGAAGGAGAGGCCGGGGGCGCGGTGGACGACTACGTGTAGGCCAGCAGCCTCCGCTGCGAGCCTGTGGCGAAGGTAGCTGCCTCCCTCAAACTGGAAGGCTATCGCTGAGGGGGGATTGAGCAGCATGGCGTTCGTTCCCTCGTCGCGGCGGTCGGGAGCAAGCACGACGCTGCCGGGGGTGGAGAGGGCAACCATGGCGGCAAGCTCACTGCTGACCAACATGGGCAGGTCGGGTAGCAGGATCAGCAGCGCATCGGCCCCCTGCTGCGCGGCCCAGGCGCGCCCGAGGGCCAGCCCATCGTTCAGCCCACCCGCGCTTTGCCAGATCGGGGCAGCCCGCAAGCTGGCAGCCACATCTAGCACGCTGCGGTCGGGGCTGACCAGGGCCAGCCCATCAATGCTTGCACAGGAGTGGATGGCGGCGACGGTGCTACGCAGCAGGCTGGTTGCTCGTGCGCTGCGCTGGCTGGGGTCGAGACTGGCACTGAGACGGCTCTTAGCCTCGCCCAGCCGCTTGATTGGGATTACGGTAAGCACTTTCATGTGGGTACCCTACTGTATCCTACTATTCTTTTTGTGCGTGGTTAGTATGCTGTACGTCTATGCCAAACCTGGTAGCAGTATGCTCTATCTGTGTGGTATCGAACGATCCTTGTCTCCCCTTCACATCTCGTTGTGGCGCACCTGTAGGGCGAAGTCTAGCACCTCGTGGGCAAAGCGGGTGCGGTCGGCTTCGTCGTGCATCACAGCGTCGGTCGCCAACACTTGCATACCAAGCGCGTGGATGCTGTCGTCCTGCTCTGCGTCGGCATGGTCAATCACCATCGCGTTGACCGTGCCAGCGTAGAGGCGAGCCACGCCATAGGCAGAAACCTCGTGGCCCAGGCTTGCCATCATCTTGTCGGCTGGCCCCTTCAAGGCTTTGCCGCCCACCAGGGGGCTGACTGCCACCTTCGGCGCGGACGACTCAAGCAGCAGTTCGCGCATCCCCGGCACCGCCAGGATCGGGCCGATGCTGACGATAGGGTTTGAGGGGCAGAAGATGATCACGTCGGCGGCCAGGATCGCCTGCCGTGCCTCCTCGGTCGGGCGCGCCTTCTCGATGCCGAAGAACTCCACTCCCTCCACCGTATCTTGCTGCTGGCGTTGCACGAAGTAGACCTGGAAGTTGAGCTTGCCGTTGGGCGTGTGGATTACGGTGCGGACTGGCTCGTTGCACATGGGCAGGATGCGGCTCTGCACTCCGATGGAGGCGGCTAGTTCTGCCGTCACGTCGGTGAGGCTGAGACCGGCCTCACGTAGCTGCTGGGTGCGGACGATGTGGGTGGCGAAGTCGTAGTCACCGATGTTGAACCAGCCGTCGGTCGCGCCATAGTCGGCCAGCATTGCCATGGCGTAGAACTTGTCGCCTGCCACGCCCCAGCCGGTGCTGGCGTTGGCCCTCCCTGCCAGGGTATACATTACAGTGTCCAGGTCGGGGCAGATACGCAGACCGAACATGGTAAAGTCATCAGCGGTGTTGACGATCACGGTCAGGTCTTCGCTGGGGATCACGGCGGCCAGGCCATAGGCCAGCTTCGCGCCGCCCACGCCGCCAGCGAGCGCGACGATTTTGGGCCTTCTCTTTGCTGCGGGCATGAACTGCCCTCCATTTAGTTTGTTATGTGCTTATTATACCGTACTCTGGGCTAGAAGCCGCTGCTGACTACGTGTTCGATCTTCAGGTGCAGGGTAATGCGCTGCTGCCTGCCCCACTGGTCACGGATGCGTTTTTCGAGGAACTCCATTGGCTTGTAGCGCAGACCGATGCGCTTGATATCGGCCATGTCGCTGTCCTCGCTGATCGTCACCCTGCCGCTGAGCGTCAGGTAGCGAAAATCCTCAAACACGCAGAAGGATGCTCGTGGCTCGCGCTCAAAAATCCTGCCCTTTACCCGCTCCCGCGCCGTGTTGATCAGGATTTCGTCACCTTCTAGCAGAAACCAGATTGGGGTTAGCTGCGGCGAACCATCTTCCTTAATGCCCGCCAACACCCCGATCCGTGCTTCACCGAGGAACTCGCGCATCGCGGCGGTCAGTTCAGTTGCCATGCTCTCTCCTTAGTTGCCGTAGCCAGTATTGCACCCTCGATCTTCAGGCGTAGATGGGGGGTTGTCAGATACCGTAGGTTACTATATGTTCGGGTTTGAGGCGCACCGTCACGCTGCCGCCGCTGTTCTCATCGCTGGCTAGCCAGACTTCGCCCTCGGCAGGGGTAAGGTAGCGGCTGGCGAGATCGCGCAGCAGGGCGCGGGTAGTTCCCTCGTCCTCCTCGATCACTGCCAGGCCGCTGAGGGTAACGTAGCGGTAGCCATCCTCGACGCAGGCGGAGAGATAGGGGGCGCGGCGCAGGTTCTTCTCCTTCGCGCTCCCCCGACTGAAAACGAACAGCAAGTCGTCACCGTCCATGCGGTACCAAACCACGCTTAGTTGGGGCGGGCCGTCGGCAGGGTTGGTGCCGACGACCGCAAAGCGGGGTTGTTGCAGAAAGCGACGGGCGTTCTCGCCAAGCTCCATAGCCACCCTAGCGACTAGCGGGGGTGAACTTTGCGACGGCTGGCACGATCTCGTTGGCCCACACCTCGAAAGCGTCTGGCTCGTGAACGTTGACCAGGCTGACCAGGGCGTGGTCGGTGCCTAGTTCAGCAAGCTGGTGGAAGTGTTCGATCATCTGCTGGGTCGTGCGTGCCTGGACGCGCTCTGGGAAGCCAGCGGGGGTCTTGCCGTCAGCCGTGATCAACGCCACACCAAGGGTAGTCTTCTCGATCTCGTTGTAGTCGCGCCCTTCTTCCTGGCAGCGTTCACGCAGCACATTGTACTTCTGGGTAATAAAGTCCGCCCCCGCATCAAAGATGTTGCAAGCATCACCGTACTTGGCAACAAAGCGCAGCGTCTTCTGCTCGCCAGTGCCGCCGATCAGGATGGGTGGGTGGGGCTTGCTGAGGGCGTTGGGCGAGTTGAGGGTCTCCGCGAGGTGCAGGTGCGCGCTCTC
>Ga0123337_10001897_pt1 | contig 25205 bp, 17 predicted proteins | sample frozenSSSSmetaG_FD_89792 | JGI IMG/M metagenome (GOLD analysis project Ga0123337, IMG submission 89792) | Glacier valley bacterial and archeal communities from Borup Fiord, Nunavut, Canada, to study Microbial Dark Matter (Phase II) -... | ecosystem: Environmental > Aquatic > Freshwater > Ice >...
ATATGTCACTTTTGGCATGGAACCTATCAATTAGAAGTCTGGTTTTGAAATGAATTGTATTTTCTGTCCAAATGCCAAATGCCATAATGCCAAAATGCCAATTACAGAATCCCTTGTAAGCATCGTATCGTACGAATTATGCAATTATAAGAATCATGCAATAGTTTGCCATTGCTATATCTTGATATTAAGCATTTTATAATTGCGTAACACTGTACCCAACCATTGATGAAAAGATTCAAAACCATTGCATCATCCTTTAGCAAGTAAAATGGACTAAATAATTCATTGATAGCTTTAGGGATTGGAGGTATTAATAAAGGTAGTTGGCATTATGGCATTTGGCATTTGGCATTTCATTTTCATACCCATGAGGATTCCATTTTTGCAGATACGATAGCCGGCACATTAGCTGAGACGCGACATTAGTATAAAATTGAATACCCGGATGACATAGGCTATTGAGCCAAGGTAAACCTGAAACTGACCCCTAAGTTTGTATTTGAAGTTTTAAAAGAACCCTTGTATGGATTATTTAGAATTTTATCGAAATACAGGCGCAATTGAAAACGGTCGCTCAGCATATAATCTGCTGTGGTCTTTAAAGTTACAGAACCTTGTCCGGCGGTCAACTGCTCGTCTTCTTCAACAATCTTGCGTAAGATGGTTTTATTTTTCCTGAATGATAAATCGCCTCTGATATTCAGGTCGTTGGAATAGGCTTTCTGTGATTTTTTGGTCTTGATAATCAAATCCATCTTGGTAAACCTATAGCCAATGCCAAATACCATCTCATTGCTCAACACTTCGGTAATCTGGTTATTGGAAAAGCTAAGGGCCAGGTTTCGTGAAGTCTTCAGCTCGGCACGGGTCTCAAAATCATTGATCCATGTAATTTCCATGCCGATAAGAGGACTAAACTGCTCTGAAATACTGACTGAATTGATGTCGTTACGCCCGATAAAGTCACCTTTTACACCATCAATTTCCCTTCGCACATAACTAAAACCATCATCGTCTTCTGCATAATTAAGGTTTGAAATAAAAGAACCAACATTGTAGCTCGACCGGTAAGCATGATTGAAGCTGAGAGTTTTAAAATATCTCTTCAAAAATTCCGACTGTGCAACCACTCCTTCGTAGGTGACTCTCCAGTTGGGGCGCATGTATTTAATGGAAGGAAACGGATCCAATGCCACTTTATCAGGCGATTGTCCTGTATAGGCTGCAATAAAGGCTGGTACCATTACCTCGGGTGAAGTAGGACCATATCCGACAGGGAATCCTGTATTTGGATCAGGTAGACCTTTGGGGTCGTATTCCCCATTTGGTATACGTTGACTGGCAAGTCGCTCAGCAATCTTAATGCGGTTATCTTTCAGGTTTTGGAATGCTTTTGATGCCGGGGCCTTCGCATCATTGCCCATTTTACTGAAGGATGTTCTCATGGTATTGACCGACATGGTAAAATTACCGCGAACGGACTGGTTGACACGTTCAAAACCACCATTTTGATCATTGGTTGGATTGTAATTATAGAACTCCGTAGTACGTTCAGAATAGGTACGATTGGCATTTAGATCGATCTTAAGGTCGGGGAAAGGTTCAACATTTGCCCGAATGGTGAATGCTTCGCTGTGCGACAAAACAAAAGGCGCATTAAGCGATGTATCTCTTGTGATCCAACCTTTTGCGGCTGCTTTAAATGCATATTCCGTATCCTGCCATCCCAAAAGGAATGGAATTCCCGGAGCGGTAGATATTGCGGATAAATCGCCGAACATGGATTGATCAGGCGTATATTTTCCCATGCCAAAGACACGGGGCACAGGCATAAATCCAGGCATCACCGTGCCATCTGTACCCGAATAGCTGAGCGAAATGCTTCGCACGCTCATCAATGCACGGGCAGTATATTGGATAATTTTCTCCCCTATATCTCCATTCTTTGCTTCTATCTTCCCCTTGACCATAAACCGGACTCCTGCGGCATTTTTTTCAGGAGTAAACGTGACGCGGTTTTCGTTGATAACAACCATTTGACCCTCCACTTTTGCACCATCTTTGTCAAGCGCCGTAACTTCCACGTCTTTTGTCTTCAACTTATGAAAGATCGATTTGGGTGTTTTTGCCTTCAGCTTAACATTGTCAACCGAATATTGAACTTCCTTGACCTTTGGTGCGTCAGCATTGTCAGCAGTAGGTTGCTTAGGTTGGCCGGTGGCCGCCTGACCTTGTTTGGTCCTTTGCGAACGCTGTAATTGGCGAGAACTTGTTCCATATTTCTGGTTAATTTCTTTCAGGAAACCTACTTTATTGTACAAGGTAACCATGTTTAACTGACCGTTTAATTGTGTCTGACGTGAGTTTTCGATTACATTTCCCAACACCACTGATTTATTGGTAACAGGCCCCGCCTGCCAGTCATACATTCCGCGGTAAGTGGCCGAAAGTGAAGTCCAGTCAAGCAATGGCAGTTTATTGATTGGAACCATGTAGGTGGCATTCAACATGTGGTGGTATAAGGTTGGACGGCCAAGATCTAAAATGTTCTTAATAATGGAATCCCTTTTCAAGGTATAATCATCATCGTTGCGATTGATCCTGCCCTCCGGTTCGTCAATTCTGGCAGTACTTTGAGAGGAAAAATCGAATTGAAAGCTGCGTGTTAAATTATAACGTACATCAAAATACTTGTTCCAGATAAAATCTTTGTTGAAGGTGCGTGGAATAATCAGGTTAGGATTTGAAATATTGCGCAGTTGAATTTCATTGTAGTGTCTCCATATATCGGTTCTATATGAAAATTGAGCCGGCATAAGTGAGAAATTGAAATCCCGGATCAGGCGTAAGGCAGGCTTACTCAATAGTTTCGATTTCTTGAAAGGTTCTATCGTTTCAGGGCGTCCGTTAAAATTATAGCTAAACATTCCCCGGTAATTCTTATCAATATTTTCTTCAACGTTGATATTCCTCTTCATCAGCTCGTTGTAGGAATAGGTGAGCGAGAAGTTCGTAGGATCATATATCTTAGGTTTACCTGATTTACTGCTCCGATCAATTTTCATATTGGTCAGGTTAAAGCTTTTGCGCGTTACCATATCCTGTGCCATATTTTTGAGCGAATCTCTTTCAGTTTTCCCATTCGCCCTGTTCAAGGCATCCTTCATTTTAATGTCCGGATCCAGTGGATTATATTTAGGACTACTTTTGCTTTCTGAATATCCTAAATAAAGTGGTATTTTGACCTGCGCCTTTTCAGGAAAGAATTTTCCCATTTCCAGGTTAGCCGAAACATCCAACTCAACCAAATCATCCATGGCCCGTTGGTTTACTTTTTGGTCAATGCTCCCGAAACCGGCACTGCGTGTCCTTCCGGCAAAAATCACAGAACCCAGATCAGCCAATTGAGCAGTAACCCTTCCGGTAGCAGCCCAACCTCCTCCTTCTTCAAAATCAGACAAGCGCAATTCGTTGAGCCACACTTCTGTTGACAGGCCAGCAGGATCTTTGGTCTCGGAAAAACTGTTCCGTATACCTACCATCATTACCTCCACGTTGCCCAAATTCGGATTTCCTTTAATTTTCAACGGCCGTCCGTTTAAAATGCTTTCCTGATCTACATATTCCTCCGTCATGCTGGTTGTTGACCCTGCCTGACGAAGATCATCATTTCGTTTCAATTTCAAGTCCGTGAATGCTTTCAAATTCAGGTCGATACGGTTGACATCCGGCCAAACAGCAAAACGGTCGGTCTCAATATCACTCTTGTATAACCCGGGAGCTGTAAGCGATAAAGGAATTTCATATTCGTAATAGTTGTTATAATAATCTGAGCCAATCCTCACAAACAATGAAAGTTCATTGTCTTTAAGAGGACGTCCCTCAATGGCTTCGGCATGTACTTCCATTTGAAGCCGTTTGTAATTACGGAAATCCATGCTAAGGTTTTTATAGGCAGCACGGGCATCGCCTGGAATTAAATCTATGGCACGCAACAACAACGACTGTTCATTCAACTGGCGAAGCTGAGGGTTTGCAGGGTCGATAACCCTTTCGATTCCCGGAGGCAATACATAATGTATCGGTTGCCGGCTTCCATTTTCTTCGATGTTCACTGCTGAAACATCAAATTGGGTAATAGGTGAAGAGTTGCCAAGTTTTCCATTCACGTCTTTGGTATATTTGCGCCATTCTGACCTTACCAGGTCAAGAGTGGCAAAACGAAGAACTGTTGGCTCCGTAAATCCTTTCATGTACATCCTCATAAAGCGGATAGATTTGAAATCGCTGATAGACCCATAGGCTCCATCATTGGGAGTTTTTACCGGCACTTTAAATTGATACCATCTAACCGTTGAAGTTTCTCCGTTTTTCAACTTGACATCTGATTGTTTAATATCAGCAATCATATTTTGCCCGATGACCATATCCTGGCGGTGAATACTGATTTTGTACTGGTAATATCTTTCGTATTCATTCAGTGTATTGTCGCCGTTTATATCCTCCATATCCGGCATGCTTGTTGCCGTGGTAGGATATGATTCAGTCGACATTTCTGAAGTTGGGGAGTTTCCATCAGGACCGTTGAAATTTTTATACCGTTCCAGAATACCCAGCTTTTGCTCATCAAATTTCGAACCGCGGTAATAATGGTAATTGTCTGCCGCAGGGTCTAACAAAACTTTGGCAAGGGCATCCGTATTGAGGATATTTTTTAACGTATCCAGATAACCCTGGTGAAAAGTATTTTCATCATCGTTATTTAACCCATCGAATCCTATATCCTGATATCTTCTGCTTGCAGACGTGTTATCAAATTCTCTCACCAGTGATTGCTGAGTGGAAACCCGCCCCCAGAGGGTAGTATCTATATTGACCACTTCGGGAGAGGTGGGCAAGCCATTCTCGAATGATTTGCGTGAATCTTTCAGTATATCTTCTGAAATATCACCTAGGTTAAAATATAAATCTCCCCCTGTGCTCGTTTGCAGTGTATCGTTCACAAAGGGGTCCATTACCCAGAATTCGATGAATTCTATGTTGGCAGCCTCAAAATCGCTTGTTTCGATGCGTCGCATGATTCCAGCCCAACGTGATTCGGGAGCGCGCAATGTTCCGTCCTCATTGACCCCTTGTGAAAAACGGGAGGCCCCGGTATCAAAATTATAAGGTCCTTTTTCAGAGGGATAATAAGCAAGGTCGAAAACCGGGATATTGGTTGGAAGGCCCACTGGTGTTTCCCTGTCTGGAAATATTTCAGCTTCATATACTTCTCGAACCAGATGGTTCGACTGCATGTCTTTATCTTTTTTTATATAATCAGGTGTATTAGAGCTATTTCTAAGAAACAGTGGATCTATTTCATACCATGCCAGTTTTGCCCTGTTAAAACCATAGCCCAGATCATTGTTGGTTTCAGCTTCCGGAAACGTGGATTGCTTTTGCGGGGTGCTGGCCAATACCCATGCTGTACGTTGTTTTAAATCGATGGATGTTTTAGTGGCCTCAAAATCATCGATATATACTGTTCCGCTTTTATTAATTACCTTTGAATGTCCTGGAATCAACTGGGCAACTTCACCATCAAACGAAATTGAAGAGGGCGCTTTGGTTGAATAAAATGGCAATTTATCGACCAGCTTGGTCAGGAAAAGCGATTCGCTGGAATAATTAACGTCCACACCGAGTATAGTATTTGAGATGGGGTCGTCACCATAATTCACTTTCTGTGTCAAAGGCCGTTCCTGCATGTGCAGAACCGTTGCTCCCAAATTAAAGCGGTCACTAAAAGCATAGTTGGCATGTGCACCGATCAGCGTTTTACGCTGCATGCTAAATAAATCCTGGCTCTCTGTAGAGACTGAAATTGGAGCGCCCGATTCAAGCAAACCTGAATTAATAATTTTCACAATTCCTGAGGCGTAATCAACTGTATAATCTACATTCTCAGTCAGGGTGCGGCCACCGGTAGTCACCTTGACCGATCCACGAGCCAAGTTCTGCGACTGAGCCATAATCTCGGAACTGGAAGATCCTTTGTATGAACCCTTTAATTTAAATTTATTGTGTTCAGCATCTTGTTCGGCAACGGTTCGTGTGGAATCGTACAGCGTACGGTATACGTATTTTTGTATAAGTGGATCATTTGGATCAGCCTTATTGATTGAATCGGCAAGATATTGCCCGAAGGGTTCAAGCACAGGGAAAATTATCTTACCAGAGGCTGAACTCACGGTAATTCCCTCCACATAGTCGAATACCCCATCGCGCATCAGGTCAAGTTGTGAATTCAGGTTATCGAGGTTCAAAACATTTAGCAGGATATGTCCGTTTAGCCTACCTTCGGGAAGATAATTAATGTAAGTTCCTTTTTCATCGTTTTGATACATGATGTCCAACACAAATTCATCATTGGTCAACTGGTAAGCATTCAAATCATAAATGTTTTTCATCATCAGTTTCCAGGTCGGAATCTTTGGCGATAAATTGGTCCCTTTTAAAAGCTTTAGAACAAGGGTTTCCGGTGCATTGATCCCATCGGTAGAAAACTCCCCTACCTGGTAGGTTATTCCGTTGGCCGTATAATTGAATGCCACAGCCAGAATTTCATCCGAGTTCAGGGCCGATCTCAGGGAAACATAACCCAAATTAAGGTTGATGGAATATTCCGACTCACTTAATAAACGTGCCTGTTCAATTTTCTCGAAATCCTGGCCCCCACTGAAATTTGAAGATGCAAGGGGTGAAAGTGTATTGTTGATATTATCAGAACGCCTAATGCCTCCATAGGTGGTAACCATTTGCTGATAAAGATTATTGGCCTTGTTAAAAGGGTAAACAGTTTCGGGGTATTGTAATCCGGCAGTTTCCTGAGTCACGACTGTATTATAGATATTCGGAGTATGCTCACCCAAATCCATAAATGCCAGTATGTTACGGGCCTCCTTAAAATTGCTTGATTTATTGGTTACCCAAACTTCAATTTTATTGATGGTAATGGATGACTGCACAATTGGCAGGTTGGTAAGTGATTCGTTATAATTGTCACGGAAATACTGTGCCAGGAAAAAGTGACGATTGGCATCATAATCAGAAGCCAGTATTTCAAAGGATTTCTTTTGTGCTCCCCCTTCTGACTCAACCACCTGGGTTTCGCCTTTGTTCTGGGAAAAAATGGTCGTTACATTCATTTTTCCAAACTGAAGCTCTGCTTTTACCCCAAAAAGATTGGACCCACCCGTGATAAGCGATCCGTTTAGTGGCAGGGACACATTTCCGGCTTCAATTTTTTTAACAATCTGATCCTCATCGCCCGCGTAGCCAAGGTTCATTTTATTTTCATAATCAAATGTAGCTTCGGTATTATAATTGACCCGCATTTCCATCCGGTCGCCAATCTTGCCCGTCACATTCATCTGTATCTTCTGGTCGAAATCGAAAGTCGGAACCTTACGAAGACGTACCGGTATCGAAGGATTATCAGTGGCATTCATCTGGTAACCAAAACTTACTTCCACAAATCCCTGTGGACGAATATCAATGGTATTGCTTCCAAAGATTTTACTGAATGTTTCCCCTCCCACGGTTAAACGGGGAATCAATCCGCCTTTGCTTTCAATACCTTTGATCTTGGTTTGGTTACGCCAGTAATTTTGCACCGACTGTTCAAAATCGTATTTCTGAAACTCCTTTCTGGTCATCGTCTTGGGCAACCTGAAATTCAGATTTCCCACCTTTTCAGTAAAAATATATTCTCCTGTAACAGGATCATATTCAACATCGGTACGGATATTTGAAGGCGTTTTCAAGAACAGTTTGGCACTGTCTTTTTTATCGGGAAAGGCAAAAGCCGGTTCATCTTTAAAATCATAGGGCAATACACCGGTAGTATCAATTTCAACCGTATCAGCCTGAATATTGATACTAGTCATTGCATTGTAATCTCGGATAGTTGTTTTTGATTCCGTGGGGTTTCCGCCAAAAGCAGCAACAAAAGATACAATGATAAATATAAGTATGTTCCTGAAGTACTTTTTCAATTCCGGAAACTTTTTATGATTAAAGGCTTTTAAGCGCTTGTTTTATGACACTTTCAACTGACTGTTTTGGATTGGCGGTCAATATTTTATCCAATTCTTTTTCGGCCGGCTTTTTCGCAAACCCAAGCATTATCAAAGCAGATAACGCTTCGTTTTTCAATGTATTGTCTGCCGAAGCTACAATTTGTTCGCTGGCTGGCGACTTTCCAATTTTATCCTTCAAATCGATGATCACCCGTTGTGCGGTCTTAATACCGATTCCCTTGATGCTTTTAAGCAGGTTGATATTTTCAGTCAGAATGGCATTTCTGATCTCCTCAGGGGATAAGGATGAGAACATCATGATAGCGGTATTTGACCCTATCCCGCTTACCGAGATGAGCATTCTGAAAAGCTCACGCTCAGCTTCTGTTGAAAACCCATACAACGGATGGGCATCTTCGCGGATCACCTGGTGGATAAATAACTTGGTAGTTTCTTTGCCGTGCAGCTGTGTATAAGTATTCAGCGAAATATTTACAAAATAACCCACCGAATTAGCTTCAAGTATAATACACGATGGTTTCAGTGAAGCAACTACACCCTTGATATATTCATACATTTGTATTCAGTATTTAGTATTCAGTATTCAGTAAAAAGTGGTCAGTATTCAGTGTTCAGAGTTCAGTATTCAGTAAAAAGTAAACAGTGATTAGTAAAAGTAATCACTGTTTACTGAACACTAAACACTGATCACTTTTTACTGAACACTGATCACTTTTTACTGACCACTAATTTCCTTCATCAATGGCTTCAAAATCTACTGATTCATCCACCTGTCCTTGATTGATCTCGTATTTCTTTAACGGGTTCTTGGTAATTTCCTTGTACAAGGTACGATTCTTGTGAATATCTATGGCCAGGTACAAGGCTTCACGGAATGAATCAGGTGAAGCTTTATCCTCTCCTGCAATATCGAAAGCAGTTCCATGTGCGGGCGAAGTACGGATGATGGGCAGCCCGGCGGTAAAATTAACGCCCCGATCGAACGAAGCCATTTTAAACGGAATCAGTCCCTGATCATGATACATGGCCAGAATGGCATCAAATTTTACGAAGTCGCCTGATCCAAAGAACCCATCAGCCGGATAAGGCCCAATGGCAATAATTCCTTCATCTTTAGCCCTTTGAATAGCCGGAATAATGATATCAATCTCTTCCTTTCCAAGTAAACCATTGTCGCCCGCATGTGGATTCAATGCAAGGACTGCAATACGGGGCCTTTTAATAAAGAAATCCTTTTCAAGCGACTGATTGATAATTCGTAACTTATTCAAAATGGCTCCTTTGGTAATTTTCCCTGCTACTTCTGAAAGCGGAGTATGACCTACTACAACCCCTACTTTCATGGACTCGCTGACCATAAGCATCACGAAATCACGGGTTTTAAACTGATCAGCAAGGTATTCACTATGACCGGGAAAATTAAATTTCTCCGACTGAATATTATCCTTATTAATTGGACCGGTAATCAAGGCATCAATTTCGCCACTTTTTAAATCCTCCACTGCCTTTTCCAATGCCATGTAGGAGGCTTCGCCTGCCATTTCGCTTGACTTACCCAGTTCAACCCTGATATTGTCGTCGATACAATTGATGATATTGGCTTTCCTGGGATCAGCCTCGCTGGCTACCCTAATATGATTAAAGTTAAAGGATTCAATATTTAGCGCTTTCTTATGGTAGGCTGCCACTTTGGGCGATCCATATACTACGGGGGTACACATTTCAAGAATGCGGGGCTCCATCAATGTTTTTATAATCACTTCGTAACCAATTCCGTTGATGTCGCCCTGTGAAATACCAATTACTATTTTATCTCGTTTCATTTGTCCCTCTCTTTTTTGATGGTTTTGAATTGAAAATCGATTGTCAACTCAGTTTTTTATAGTGCACAAATTTAATTTAATATTTAGACTATTTCAAAGTTGCCTTCCTTTCGTCCATCAAAGATTAGAAGATAACCTGAATTACCTTATGTAAGACCTTTAAAACGACCCAAAGAATGGGGTGCATATAAAAGTCTCAGTTCTATCTACCAAAATTGATCAATGTGTAAATGTTCACCATAATCCCTATTCCGAATTCTTTCTTTGGTAAATCTTTCAGCAGTTGGGAAGATGTTTTCCTATTCACAATCATCGCCCAGGTTAAGCAATTCAACATTCCTGAAATCAACAGGGCCACTTTCAGCCTGCAATGAAATGGAGCCTTTTTTAAGCATTTTATTTTTATCAGCAGGAAGCAGTTTCTGGTAACTCGGATCACGGTCATCCAGTTGCGGATGGGTATATTCCAGCACCGTCTGTCCATCGATACTATGGCGAATAATAGAATCCCCCTGAACTTCAACTTCAACAGTCACCCATTGCTCTCCCTGATAGGTTTTCGATATCGAATTGGTGCAATGTTGTGTCCACAATGAATCATTCATCACGATATTCGTACCCGGTGTACAAACGTTCAGGGTAGAACGTTCATCGGTCCCGTTGCCACCCAGTAGCTGCACCTCGATTGATACCGGAAAATCCTGGTTCAGTTCCATGCTCTCAGCGCTTTGACCATGAATCATGATTCCGCTGTTGCGTATAGCCCATTCTGCTCCTCCTGCGCATTGAAGGCCTACGAAACGGTATTCAACCCGTATTTTATAATGAGAGTAAGGATTTTTGTAAAAAATATGTCCAAAATGCCCATCAAATTTATCATACTGATCGTACCTTACTTTAAGTAAGTTATCTTCAACCCGAAAAGTATTTCCATAATTTTCATTCAACGGGAAGCCCGTAATTTTGATGTCCCAATCATTTAAATCCTTTCCATTAAACAATTTAATCCATCCTTCACTTTTGGGCTTAGCCGTTGCACAAGCCATAAACATTGAAAGTATCAACACATTAAAAGTAAGTTTTACAGAAAGCTTTTTCATAATTAGATAGAGTAATTGGTTGGACAATAAATTGGTTGCTAATTTAGATTCTGAAAGATAAATATTTATTTCATAGTCCACATTGTTTCAGTGAATATTTCATCTGTTTATAATTGTTCCTGAACACACGGGTTGGCTCGTTTCGCCCCAATAAATGCAAAAGCAAAGAGTCAGATTTAACTCCGACTCTTTGCTGTACACGTTAAAAAACTAAAAATAAACATTATTTCTTGTCCTTTTTAGCTTTCTTCTCAACTCTTTTTTCCTTCAAGGTTTTGGCTGGTTCCTTTTTCTCGGCTTTCTTGGCATCGACTCCTTTTGACATAGCTGTAAATTTTTAAGGTTAATATTCTAATTTTGAACTCTTTATACAATATAAATATTCTGTGTCATTTAATTTATCACACCAGATCAAAATTACCATTTTTAGCTTAATAACCATAGGTTTCAGGGAGGAATAATTGGACTATTTTTTATCAGCCATTTTTATTTAAATAACCCTGATAATAGATAAAGTGTCCGCTCCTCTCAACGTGTTTATTGATTTTAAAATTACCAGCTTTGGAAAAGCTCTCAATCATTATTACATTATGTCGAAATAAAAGATTTTTAACCAATAAAAACCGCCCTCCTTTTGAGAGAGCGGTTTTTTAATATCCAGTGAATCCTTACAATTACGTAACAATTAATCCCCTAACGTACTGACTGTTTGAAATAACAGACTTGCTGGCATTGGTGAAGGCAATGTAACATTGTACTTCATCCCCTGCAAAAGCATCTGGAAGAGTGATCGTCTGGGCTCCAACTGCTCGGGTGATACCTCCAATGACCGATACTGCCGCCTGCCTGGCTGGATTGTATACTACCAGCACTGCCTGGTCAGCAGCCGATGCATCGGTTTCCCATGAGTTGTCTTCCCATGTAAACTGAATCGCGCCTGCTGTGGCTGAAACGGTAGTTGGGTTTAATGGCCCTGCAAGGTTGCCCTGACTGACCGACACCTTGGAATAATCAATGTCGAAAGCCGGGTAAGTACCGATGATGGCATTTCCCAGGTTAAAGGACATGGCTGCATTGAAACCCGACATTTTAACTGCCTGGCTTTTGAACCCAATGCGCAGAAAGGGAATCAAAGGACGCAAGAACTTACCCACTGTACGAAACCTTGCACGCTGTTCGAGCTGTGCCGGTGAGTTTGGATTTGAAATACTGGTAGCCCTTGAACGCATATAGTCGATGCCTTTCCAGCTACCCCCGATGATATTCCCAACCTTGCCGGAGAAGCCACCAGTAATACCATTTAAAATAGTTGCCATTAAATTAATTTTAAATTGTTTCTGCTCTGACTTTACTGGACTTGTACCTAGGAAATCCTTCTTTGTCATTTGCTTATACAAATTTAATAATAATAATACACGGTATTTAACAATGGTGAATTGTGCGTGGTTTTGCAGTGTTTTGCATAACTTATTTACACTCTTTTTAGCAGGTGTTGATTGTCAGGGTAATAGATTGAATGGCAAAGGAAAATATTTGTTTAAGTAAAAGTGTATGCCACTATTAGAGAATAATAATAATAATAAAGACGACTGCAAAATCGCCTAACCCAACCTTTATTTTATTTCTTATCTGATAAGCGTTTCACACTTTTATCCCATTCATCGCATGTCGACGTTTCAATCATTTTTGTAAACTTCTCATATTCACGATGTGCATGTTCTTTAGCCAATTGAGCTGAAACGGTCCCTGCATCCAATAAAATCTCCTTTTCGTTTAAGGTAAGGAATCCATGAAGTTTATTAATCCAGTCAGTCATATACATGGGCTTCCTGGCAAGTGCCTGTAATTCAGCAAATTCAAGGTATTGATTTACCATGCGGTTAAGTAGATCGAGTTCTTCGGGGTTTAAATAATTTTTAGCAACCTCTGTATCTTGTTTGCGGATTTGCTCACCCGGCCAGTTGGTTAGCCCCATATTGGGATTGGCTGCATTGGCACGAAGCAACAACAGTTCGGCAGCAGTGTGTTGATGAATGGCCCAGTGAAATTTGTTCTGAACCGTTGCAAAGAATTCCTGTGTTGAAGGCTGATCGGGATCATAATCAACACTGGTAGCGTAAATATCACATATTTTACGATAAAATACCTTCTCCGAGGATCGAATATCCCGTATTTGTGAAAGTAACTCGTCAAAATAGTTATTCCGCGCTAGTTTAAGGCGCTCGTCGTCTAATACAAAACCTTTAATAATGAATTCTTTCAACTGTTTGGTGGCCCAAATCCTAAACTGAGTGGCAATAGTTGATTTAACACGGTAGCCTACTGAAATAACTGCATCAAGTTTATAATAGGTCATCAGGCGCTTTATATTCCGCTTACCCTCTTTTTGAACTGTCAAGAAATCCTTGACAGTTGAAGTTTCCTCCAATTCTCCTTCTTTGTAGATGTTGATTAAATGGAGACTGATATTTTGTTTGGTCGTTTGGAACAAATCTGCCATTTGCTGTTGAGTCAGCCAAAGACTTTCGTTCTCCAGCCGAACATCAATCTTGGTGTTTCCCTGTTTACTACGGTAAATGAGTATTTCTCCTTTTTGTTCCATATCAGTTCTTATTCAATCAAAGGTACTTAAAAAAAATCTTCCCTTCTTTTGGAATCCATAAATCTCTTGACTTTAGATAAGCTCTGTTTTTAGCCTGATCTGTAATACGTTGATTAAATATTCACTCATGATTTCATTTCAATCAAACTCATGGACACGTACAAAAACCTATTCTAATCTTTCAAAAATCTGCCTCCAGATATATCCCAGAACTTATTGAAAAAGGCACCCAATTTTTCGAGCACTGTATCCCGTTTCTTTGTACGGTCGCCGGTAGCTGTAAAACGTGATACAGGGGGCAATACTTTTGAAATGCCCGTACCTGTAATTTGCACAAAACCATCGCGAAAAGCATTGTTGATGAATTTATAGGCCTCGTCTTTATCCAAACTTTCTTCAGTAATAATACTATCTAATTCCTCCAATTTCTTTGCATCCACAAATGAGTGCCAATCATCGTCAACGTTTGTGGTGGGTGTCAATGATTCAATGAATTGTTCGATCAATTCTTTTTTATTGCGCAGTTCCACGCTCGAATCAATGGCTTTGCTGATATTGATGACGATCTCCTTGTCTTTTAAATGGCCTGAGTGATATTTGCGGATTAACAGCAAGATATAGTCTATGTTGATTTTCACTTGTTTGATCAGCTCCATTTCAAAGACGATGTCATCGTTCACATTTTCATTGTCGCCCTTGTCCTTGCCCCTAAAATCATTGTAAAGGTTGATATACATGCTGTGGTAATCCTGCACATCGCGTTCGGTCAGCAATTCATGACCTGCAAAATCATCAAAAGTGGTAAGAATGTTTTTTATCTTCAAAATGGCGCCATACAACCGGATAAAATCCTTTTGGTTCTGTTCGCCAACAATGGGTGCTCCAGGCTGATAATTCTCCTCTAATTCGTTTACCAAATCAGCATAACCACGAACATCTTTATCGCCGTTTTTATAACCGTTGTAATATTCATCATAGGTTTTCAGCAAAACGACTCCTCCAGCTTCCTTGTCGCCGAAAAGGGCGATGCTTTCATTGGTTGCATTTTCCAAGTTGCGAAAGCAGATGATATTGCCAAAGGTTTTGACAGAATTGAGAATACGGTTGGTGCGTGAAAAAGCTTGCAAAAGCCCATGCAAACGCAGGTTTTTATCTACCCAAAGGGTGTTCATGGTCGTGGCATCAAAGCCTGTCAAAAACATATTGACCACAATCAGCAAGTCTATTTCACGGTCCTTTACCCGCTGCGAAACATCTTTGTAGTAGTTTTGAAACTTGTCGCTCGAAGTATCCCAATTGGTTTTAAATAGCTTGTTGTAATCTTGAATGGCTGCGTCCAGAAAGTCGCGTGAACTTTGGTCCAATTGGCTGGTATCCTCTGGATTTTCATCCTCAATAACTCCATCTATTTCAGGGTCACCTTCATTGGCACTAAAACTAAAAATAGTGGCTATTTTCAGCTGCTGATCGCTTGGCAAACCAACCATCTGGCGCTGAAACTCAGCGTAATATTTCTTGGCCACATCAATGGAAGAAACAGCGAAAATGGAATTAAACCCGGCCAACCGACGGTCTTTCAACTGATAAAAACTGTTGCGTTTGGTCTTTTGGTCAAAATGCTCACGGATATAATTCGCGATATTGGTGATACGCTTAGGGGCTGACAAGGCTTTTTCCCTGTCTATGTTCCAAACTTTTTCATCCTTTATATTTTCCTCCTCGCGCATCGTGCTGATGTAATCAATGCGGAAAGGCAGCACATTTTTATCGGTAATCGCATCGACAATGGTATAGGTGTGCAACTTATCGCCGAAAGCCTGTTCAGTTGTTCTCAAATCTGCACGGCTGTTACTGCTTGAATTCTTGGCAAAGATGGGGGTGCCTGTAAAGCCAAAGAGGTGGTACTTTTTGAACGCTTTTGTAATGTCCCTGTGCATATCGCCAAACTGTGACCGGTGACACTCGTCGAAAATGATAACGAGATGTTGAGAGAAAGCTGCATGATTTCTTTGTTGCTTAATCAATACCGACAGCTTCTGAATGGTGGTGATGATGATGCGCGAATTTGGGTTTTCAAGTTGTCTTTTGAGAATGGCAGTATTGGAATTGCTATTGGCCGCTCCTTTCTCAAACTTGTCGTACTCCTTCATGGTTTGATAATCCAGGTCTTTCCGATCCACCACGAAAAGAACTTTGGCAACAAAGGGTAATTTGCTTGCTAATTGAGCTGTTTTAAACGAAGTGAGCGTCTTACCACTACCGGTGGTGTGCCAGATATATCCTCCGCCATTGATAGTGCCAAATGTCTTGTAATTATTCGAAACGTTGATCCGCCCCAAAATACGCTCCGTAGCCACAATCTGGTAGGGGCGCATGGCCAGCAGTAGTTTATCGGAAGTAAAAACGCAATACTTTGTAAGTATATTGAGCAGGGTATGCTTGGCGAAAAATGTACGCCCAAAATCCATCAAATCCGTAATGGGGTGGTTATTGCCATCGGCCCACCAGGAAGTAAATTCGTAACTGTTACTGGTGCGTTTGCCTTTACGGGCAATGCTGTTGCCCAATTCTTTGATGTGCGTAAACCGTGTGGTATTGCTATAGTATTTGGTGTAGGTACCGTTTGAAATCACAAAAAGCTGCACGTATTCAAACAAACCACTGCCAGCCCAAAACGATTCACGGTTATAGCGGTTGATTTGATTAAATGCTTCCTTGATGTCCACCCCGCGTTTTTTGATCTCTACATGCACAAGCGGTAAACCGTTAACCAGCATAGTAACATCATAGCGATTAGTGATGAATGGTGAATGGTTAGTGGTTAGTGAAGCCGTGCCATATTGGTTAATCACCTGTAAACTGTTGTTATGGATGTTGGCCTTGTCAAGGAGGTAGATATTTTTCGTCGTACCATTGTCACGGTCCAGGAGTTGGATATGAGCTTCCTGGATGATGTTAGTCTTTTCCTCAATCCCGATGTTTTGATTGGCTATTTTGCTTTTGAAAAACTGTTCCCATTCCGTATCGGTAAATTGGTAAGCGTTCAAGATTTCTAATTGCCTGCGAAGGTTGGCAATCAATTCCTGTTCGGTCGTAATGGGCAGATATTCGTAGGCCTGCGTTTGCAGTTGTTCGATAAAGTCTTTCTCGAGGTCTGCTTCCGATTGGTAATTTGCTTTGCGACGAAAGGGCGATTGGTATTCAGAAACCACCGTACTTTCAGGGTTTTCGGCTACAAGGGTATATTTATCCATTTTATTTTAAATATTTTCTGTTTTCAATCTCTTGCAATATCTTGATTAGAGAGGGGTCCTGCGATTTTTAATCGCGGCCTTAATTTAATAAGCGATTAAAAATCGCTTGACCCACTTTGCCCAATATACTTATTATCATACCATTCCCTGAAGCCATCTGCATCTTGATTAGAGAGGGGGTCCTGCGATTTTTAATCGCGGCCTTAATTTAATAAGCGATTAAAAATCGCTTGACCCACTCTGCCCACTATACTTATTATCATACCATTCCCTGAAGCCATCTGCATGATTTTCATATCCCCCGCTCCAATGACAATATCTGTTGAATAAAAGCGCTTTCATTGTAATGTGCGTACCGTCATCCACATTAAAATCCTTTAACCCGTAATGATTATACTCGTTTAAATGACCATGGTTCTCATCTCTTAATTCTTCCCTTTCGACCCACATTTGTTCGTAATGCCAAATAGAACCCATTCCTTTTTCCTCAATGCTTTTGGGGCATTGTTCCTCTCCTTGATAGTATCGGCATTGTTGAATCAGTTCATTCATAGGTCATGTCTTATTAACCATTCATCATTAACCATTAACCACTAACCATTAACCATTAACCACTAATCCTTTTAAAATCCAACAACTTCCCCCTGTAATATTCGTATTGCTGGCGCCGTGCCTGAATCTCAGCAGGTAACCCTTCCGTTTTATCGTTTACAAGTTTATTGAATTTATCCAATATGGCTACAATACGGTTTTGTTCTTCAATTGGCGGGATTGGAACTTTTATTTTTGCAAGGTTTTTTGCAGATACATCAATTACCTTTGCTCCCGCTGCATACTTTTTCTTTTCGTTTGAGAACACTGATGTTTGTGTATAATAAGCTAAGTATTTAGGATTTTCATTATGCCTAAATATTGTTGCATGCCCACCTGTAACAATTTCTTCATCTCCAAGCCATGCTACTGTTTTACAAACATCTTCAACATTTTCGCTGGTATTTGTGATGATTAAATCATTTTTATTGACCTTTTTTAATGTTTTGGCGAGTTCTGGAGATACAAAAGATTTTGTTTTATCTGTATGTATTCCATAATATGTATATATCTGCCCATAATGTATACATCCTACTCCAGTTTCGGTAAAATCTTTCTTCTGCAAACCGTTGCCTCTTACAAATACACCAATCTCTCCCAGTGTCTTCCATTCCACCTCTTTACCCTCGAAATTCAGCAACTTATTCCGATAATATTCATATTGGGCACGACGCGCCTGCAGTTCTGTCTCCAGCTCCGCTTGCAGTTGGGTAAACTGATCGAGAATGGTTACTATTTTTTGTTGAATAGCGAGTGGGGGAATAGGAATTTTCATTTTTTTTATCAGTCCAGCTGTAATCAAAGGCTGTCCTCCTCCAACTGCTAAGTTATTTAATTTTAAAAATGATAATTGATAAAAAGCAAATGATAGGTTATACTTGTTTTTTGGATTTATTATGAGCGTATTATCAGAAACATCAAATTTACCTATCCCTTTATGTACAAATCCTGCATTGGCACCAACTCTTGCTATCAATAAACATTCCTTATCATAGACTTGTATATTTGTATGACCAATGATTCCCGTAGAACCATAAACAGGAAATTCACCTGACTCGTCTCTTCTGACATTTTTCCCAGAAACAATATTTTCACATACCTCCCCTAATTCTCGAAATTCCACTCCCTCAGGGCAAAGCTGTTCAATAAGTTCTTCTATTTTACTCATTTCTTGCCTCCTTTCTTATCTATCTTCTTTTCAAGCGCCTTTATATTTTCCAAATAAGCCTTTTCTACCGGTGAAAGTGTTATTAACTGGTATTTTTTGAACTCTGCTTTGGCTTTATCAATGGCCCGTTTGTGGCTGATGTTTCCTGAATTGAGCAATAACTTTTCGCCTGTGGCCAATAAAATATTATCCAAATGCTTTATGTAATCGCTCATGTACATGGGTTTGCGTTTCATGGCTTGTATTTCGGCAAAATCGAAATACCCTGATACCAGGTTATTCAGGATCTTCAGTTCTACTTCATTCAAATAATTCTTGGCAACAGTAACTTCTTTTGAACTCGGTTGCTCACCCTGAAAAACAGTTAATCCCATAAACAGTTGGTCGCTGTCGGCTCGCTGGTAAATAACCTCAGCGGCAGTGTGCCCATGAGCGGCATAATGCAATTTGTTTTGTATGATCTTGAAAAACTCATGCGATTCGGGAGCATGAGGGTCATAATCCACACTGGTGGCATATAAATCAAGTACCTGCCGATATAAAACCTTTTCAGATGAACGAATATCGCGGATACGATTAAGCAACTCGTACCAGTAACCGCCACCCCCCATTTGTTTAAGGCGCTCATCGTCCATTGTAAAACCTTTGATGATATATTCTTTGAGTCGTTCGGTTGCCCAGATACGGAACTTTGTGGCAATGTGCGATTTGATACGGTACCCAACTGATATAATAGCATCAAGATTGTAAAGTTTTTGCTTTCGTTCAACCTTTCTGGATCCTTCGTTTTGAACTTGTAAGAAATCCTTACAAGTTGCATCCTCTTTTAATTCACCCTCATCAAAAATATTTTTTAGGTGAATGGTAATATTCTGTGGTGTTGTCTGAAACAACTCGGCCATCATCTTTTGGGTAAGCCATACATTTTCATTCTCCAGACGAACTTCTATTTTTGTCGTTCCATCTTCAGCCTGATAAAGTATAATCTGACTATCGCCGGTTGTCAGTTCTTCTTTTGGCTGATCTTTCATTCAGTAACTCCTTCCAAATCAGCCACAATTTCATCAATGGCAGTGCGCAGCTTGTTTTGCCTGATTCCAATCTCTGCAATGTGGGCATTGAGCTTTAGAATATCTACCTCTTCAGTGGTATTGTCCTGTTCCACGTAGCTACTCACGGCTATGTTGTATTCGTTTTCTGCAATAGTACTATTTTGTACCAGCTTTGTAAAGTGGTCAATGTCATTTCGCTCTATAAAGGCGCTTAAAATCTTTTGTCTGTTGGTTGCGGTAAGTTTGTTTTTGTTACCTGCCTTTTTAAATTCGTTTGAGGCATCGATAAACAGGGTTGCATTGTCCTTTTTGCTCTTTTTGAGTACAATAATGCAAGTGGCAATGCTTGTACCAAAGAATAAATTGGGAGGAAGTTGAATTACCGCATCAATATAGTTATTATCAATCAGGTATTTGCGTATTTTTTGTTCAGCGCCTCCACGGTAAAGCACCCCTGGAAATTCTACAATGGCAGCAGTGCCTGAAGTAGAAAGCCACGAGAGCATGTGCATGGTAAAAGCAAGATCAGCTTTGCTCTTTGGTGCCAGCACTCCGGCAGGCGAAAAGCGAGGGTCATTGATCAGCAAAGGGTTGCTGTCACCCTCCCAGTTGATGGAATAAGGTGGATTGGAAACAATGCAATCAAAAGGCTCATCATCCCAATGGTGGGGGTCCATGAGAGTATCGCCATGGGCAATGTCGAATTTCTCGTAATTGATATCGTGCAGAAACATGTTGATACGGCAAAGGTTGTAGGTGGTAATGTTCTTTTCCTGTCCGTAAAAACCTTGCCTTACATTTTCTTTCCCAAGTACTTTGGCAAATTTCAACAAAAGTGAACCAGAGCCGCAGGCAGGATCATACACTTTGTTGACCTGTTTCTTGCCCACCACGGTAATTCTGGCAAGGAGTTCAGAAACATCCTGTGGGGTGAAAAACTCACCTCCCGATTTACCTGCATTGCTGGCATACATCCCCATCAAAAACTCATAGGCATCGCCAAAAGTATCATTGGTATTGTCCTGGTAATCTCCCAATCCCAATCCTCCGATGGATTCAATGACCTTCGCCAGTACCTCATTTCGTCGTTGAACGGTAGCGCCCAGCTTATCGCTGTTGACATCCAGATCTTTAAACAATCCCTTTAGGTCATCTTCGCTATCTGTGCCATTGGCCGAATTTTCAATATTCATAAAGACCTTGCTCAATGTTTCATTGAGGTTTGCATCATTCTTGGCCTTCTTCAACACATTCACAAACAACTCAGAAGGCAATATATAAAAGCCCTTTTCTTTCACCGTGTCCGCTCTGCCAAATTCAGCATCCTTGTCTGAAATCTTACTGTAATTGAAATCAACACTGCCGGTGCGCTGTTCTTCTTTGTTGATATAAGCAGTCAGATTTTCAGAAATGAAGCGGTAGAATAACATTCCCAACACATACGATTTAAAATCCCATCCATCAACGCTACCGCGTAAGTCGTTGGCTATTTGCCAAATCGCGCGGTGTAATTCATCCCGTTCTTGTTCTTTAGTCATTATGTATTGAATGTTTATATTTTTTTTGCTAAATTTAGTTGAATAATCAAGTCACCGCGCCCCCCGAGGTTTAATTTTTTTTAAACGTTTTACTGTTTAATGAGAGTTTATCTTTGTCCTGCTTTTACTTAATCCGTAAACCTGTTTTATTATTCAAACAAAAAAAATAATAAAGAATAAGAGAGGGCACTGAAATATTTTCATTTCAGTGTTACTTACTATATTTTATATCTTTTTTCTGTATATTTTTAAGTATTAAAAATATTATTAAAGTTGCTGTACTTCTTGTTGTATCTCTTGCTGTAGTTCTTGCTGTAGTTCTTGTTGTTTACTTGTTGTCTTCATGAAGTAACTATAATAACTTTGCCGCATTCTTTAATTTAGCCTCCATGCTGTTTGCTTTGGTTGCATGAACTCGTTTTACCAATTCGTCAGGTTCCATAAAACTTGAAAAGTACATCTTTCTATGCTGTTCTTTCGAAACACACATGATAAATTTCTTTTTGCGCAGTTCTAAAAGTAAATTGTCCATGTGATACCGCTTGCTATATTTGTCAACCGTTTCCATAATTTTGGGACTCTTGCAATTCTTTTTGGTAGTATAATGTTCAAATGCTTCTTTGCTTTTACAACCGATCATCCGTGAAAGGACGATAGGCTTATTTCCTTCAACATAGTCTTTCATTCCAATCAATGATTTGATGCCCAGAAATGCCCTGAATAAATCAAGATCTTTACCTGACTTACGAAATTCAAAAAGCTGAGTAATTTTAACACTTACTATTGCATCGGGTCCAAATTGTGCTTCAAAATCTCTTTTTATTTTACTTCCAATTTCATATCCTTTAATCAGGCTTGTCATACTGCCAATTGTAATTTTTAAACAATTAGAATTAATTGCCTGCCTGATTTGATAAAGTAATATCGCATCTTCTTTAAAATCCTGATCCTTTTCAAATAAATCAATCAACTCAGTGGTGTATTCCAAAGGGTTGAATTCACTTCCATTAAATCCGTTGTAGTCTTCATCAATTGTAAGTTCATCATCATTGATGTAGTCCTCCATCGTTTCAAGTAAGCTTTCAGGCATTTTATCCTTTTCACGATAATAACAGTACATCAACTGACGAGCCACTTCATTGGTATCGTAACTAAACTTTTTTGCAAAATTGACAATTGCATAATCTTCAATCATAGTTAACCCCGCACTTGGATCCGTGAAAGTTTGCATGAGCAGGCACAAAGGGAATTGGACATAACGGAATTCTTTTACCTTAGCCATATTGACTTATTTTGTAGTTTGGTATATCAGTATTTTGCATTCTTTAAATAGTTGGTTTTGGCTTTATGGCTACAAGTGTTTGGACTCAGGTGGATTGATGCCTATTATTTCCAATTCTCTTGCACATACCCTTAAAAAACCCCGGTTTCCCGGGGTCTAATATCCAGCCTAACCTCAAATATTATTGTAACTTGATGAGGTCTCTACAAAAGAGCTTGCAAGCTAATTATTTTTATTATGAAAATCTTACACTTTATAATAATAATTTATAATTAATTGATTTTATGGGTGTGAATATGTTTTTAACCTAAAAAAGGAAACAGCATCGCTGTCTCCTTCTTTTGTTTCAGATACCCATGCCAGTCGAATTGATCAGGTTAGCTGTTAAAGAATTTAAGAAGCTGTTTAAATTTTCTCCGTAGGAGATTCATATCCATAGAATTTGTCAGATTGAGACCATCTATTTCCCATAGGGAATTAATAAATGCATGTTGATGTCCTAACGGACAATGAGTTGCTATGATCGAATTTGCTATTGCTATTGATGTCCTAACGGACAAAAGACAGATGCATGCAATTCTTAAACAGTTTATAAGTCTACTTTTTATCTATGGACGAAGTATTCACATAGTTCTCTTTCAAGAGGTTTTCAATATCCATCGTGCGGAAATAGAATATGCCCTGTATTTTTGTATAAGGTAGAATCCCCTTGCTTTTAAGTGATTCGAGTGTGCGAGTTGATATTTTAAGGATTGCCATCACCTGGTCCTTGTTGATCCATTCTTCGCTTAGCACTTGCGCGTGAGTCTTGTTCATCTGAGCGACCGTTCGTGCTAACGATTCCATATCACGTTTTATGCCCGATAAGATTGGTAATATATCACTCATGATTTAAAATTTATAATATTATTACTGCTTACAAATGTGGTTACAATATAGGCATAATAAATTATAAATATGCTATTAGTTATACAAAAGAAATCAACAATGTTGTTGATTGATAAAATATTGAAGATGTATTTTATATATTGTATTTCTTAAATTTTTCTTCCTTAAATCTCCACACAAACGCTTTCTGAATACTCTTCCCGATCTCTGGAGGCCATGAACAGGTAAACATGGGTTACAGCAATGGGTAACTGTGGTAATGCGAATGAACCGTTCTTTGCACCTCTTACAATGCCCGTGGCCGTTACCTGCGAGTATTTACCATCGGCATAGCTAACTGCCATTAACTCATCTGTTAATCTTTCACCTTTTAAATGGAGGTCATTCTGCCAGCTTACTGCAATTGTGCCGGGTTCCGCTGCTATTCGTTCAGCCTTGAGTTGCACAGGCAGATGAAGAGTTCCTAAAGAAAGCTGGAGCATCTTTGGGTCAATCAGGCTTCCATCCATGGCGAAAGCAGGCATGTTGGCTTTCATAAATTGAGCATACCCGTTCATCTTTTGAGCCCCCATGTTCCAAATCGGGGTCAATTGTGCAGACTTAAACTGTTTCCATAGGTTACTCACCATGCCAAAGCGTTGGCGGTGCATCAGCTGCTCAGGAGTCCATGAATTCTTTTTTCTTACCGGTGCTGCTCTCACGTAAGATTCACCGTTTAACTGATAAAATACCAGGTTCCCGACCTTGCCGGAAACCAATTCACCGATGTTCTTTTTTAATCTGGCCATCACAAATGTATATTTGTTAACTATTAGTTTAGTATAAAATTTATATCAAGTCCGTATATGCCTGCTACCCTCTCCCTAATAAAAGATAAGTATCCGAACCTTTCCTGTACAAATATACACAATATAGTACAGATACAGATCATATACTCATCTTATAATACAAGGAGAATAGCAGGATAGTAGCAACCAAACACTACCCATTCCATCCACAAGAATCTACACAAACTATGCTTTTAACCATCTGGTTAAATATTCTGGTTAAATCTTTGTGTTTGTTATTTAGATGTATTATTTTTGCCCATATGATTTAACCACTTAGTTAAACCGGACATAAATATGGAAACAAAAAAAGATACCACCGAAGAAAAAATCCTTGAAGCTGCTAAGAATGTCTTTGTTACCAAGGGAATGGAGGGTGCCCGGATGCAGGAAATAGCCGACGAGGCAGGCATCAATAAGGCATTGCTTCATTATTATTTCAGAAGTAAGGAACGTCTCTTTGAAGCTATTTTCTCAGAAATCATCAAATTTGCTTTCCCTAAATTAACCCAGATATTGCTTTCAGATACTGGGATCATCACTAAAATTGAGCAAGTGGTGGATGCGTACATTGATCTTCTGATTAAACACCCCTTTATTCCGGCTTTCATCATAAAGGAATTGAATCGCGATCCATCGGGTCTCTTTAAAATGGTGGTTAAGTTTGGAGTGAATCCGCAAGTCGTGTTTGATCATATTCAGGAAGCCATGGACAGGGGCGAAATCATTCAAATGAAACCCCAGCATCTGATTGCCAATATTATATCCATGTGCGTATTTCCTTTCGCTGCAAGACCCATCATCAGCTTTGTTCTTTTTAAAGACAATCCTCAGGCACTTGAAGCATTTTATGGGGAAAGAGCAGATGTAATTAAGCAGTTCGTAATCAATGCCATAGTAATCAAAAAATAAACAATACATGAAGACAATTAAACTCATGTTCGTCTGGCTGCTGCTGCCTGTAAGTTTGTTAATGGCACAGGAGCCGGTAAC